>Ga0210390_10000380_pt1 | contig 48665 bp, 35 predicted proteins | sample IncBWH11OmetaG_FD_161050 | JGI IMG/M metagenome (GOLD analysis project Ga0210390, IMG submission 161050) | Forest soil microbial communities from Barre Woods Harvard Forest LTER site, Petersham, Massachusetts, United States - Inc-BW-H-11-O ... | reverse complement strand
TGCTCGATGATGGCCACGCGGTCGCAGAGTCGTTCGGCCTCTTCCATGTAGTGCGTCGTGTAGAGGATGGTCATCCCCTGCGCGGCCAGCTCCTGAATGTTGTCGAACAGCCGATTGCGCGACTGTGGGTCGACGCCGACCGTCGGCTCATCAAGGAACAGCACCTTCGGCTCGTGCACGAGGGCCGCGGCCAGATTCAGCCGGCGCTTCATGCCCCCGGAGAACTGGCCGACCGGATCCTTGCGTCGATCGACGAGTCCCGCCAACGTGAGCGCGTATTCGATCCGCTCTTTCAACTTGCTCCCGCCCAGTCCGTAGAGCTTGCCGAGGAAGCAAATGTTTTCCTCCGCTGACAGCTCCTCGTACAAAGCCAGCGACTGCGGCGCGATGCCGATCTGGCGGCGGACCTCGCGGCGAGTCGGGTCGGTCGAGCCGTCGATCACGATCTGCCCCGCATCAGGCTCCATCAATCCGGCGAGCAGGTTGATGGTCGTCGACTTGCCGGCCCCGTTGGCTCCCAACAGGCCAAAGGTCTCGCCCCTCTGGATCTCGAGGTCGATCCCGCGCACGGCGTGCAGTTGGCCGAACGATTTGTGCAGTCCGGTGGCTTGAATCATCGAGCGATCGTCAGAGGCCTGTTCGGGTCGGTCGGGCAGTTGTTCGCCGCTGGCCGGCAAATCTTAGCGATCGGCCGTCTTGGCACTCAGCCCGGCAATTGGCGCGCAATGGGCCAATGGGTAACGGGCCGAACCGCCAATTGGATCAACGCAATTCGGATCGAAGGGAAATCGATCGAAGGGAGTTCGGACCGCGCTCACCCGCCGGCTGCCGATTCGCCGGCCTCAGCGGGCAGGTCAATCAGGCGTTTGCCCCGCTTTTCGGGACGGCGGCGTTTGCCGTTGGCCGTCGACGGGCAGCTCGTGAGTGGGTCGGCCGCCCCGCGGAGGGAGTCGCCGCTCTGCACTTGCTCCAGGCGCTTGTTGCCCCGGAGCGCGTATTCTTCGCTGATCTCGAAGCCGAGGAATCGGCGGCCCAGCTTCTTGGCGACCACCAGCGTCGTGGCGCTGCCGGAGAAGGGATCGACCACCAACTCGCCTTCGTTCGAGCAGGTGCGGATGATGCGCGCCAACAGTTGCTCGGGCATCTGGCAGCCGTGGAAGCCGGCTCGCTCTTTGAAGGTGCCGGCTACGCGGGGGAAGTACCAGGTGTCCTCGTCCGCCGTGAAGCAGTCGCTCATGTCCTGCGGGCGGAGGATCCAGGTATCGTCGGGCAACCGCCCGCGGGGATTGGCCCGCCGATCGGCATAAACCAATTGCCGCGCCGAGGGGACGCGATTCTGCGGATCGTCCTCGCGAAACGTGAATGTCGCCGGGTCTTTCACAAAGTAGAACAGGTGGGCGTGCGAACGGCTGAACTTGTGCGTGCAATTGACGCCGAAGGTGTAGTACCAGATCACCCAACTGCGGCAGTGAAAGCCGATCTCCTGCGAGAGCAGCTTGAGCTCGGCGGCCCGCTCGTCGCCGATCGCCAGCCAGAACGTGCCCGACGGCTTGAGCCCGCGATAAACGCCCTCGATCCAGCGGCGGCACCAGGCGAGATACTCATCGCGGCTCTGGCGATCGTCGTACGTGTCGTACTCGTAGCCGATGTTGAACGGCGGATCGGCGAAGACGAGATCGATGCTGCCGGCCGGCACGGCTGCCAGCCCGTCGATGCAGTCCTGCTGCCGCACTCCCTGCTCGCACCTTCCGGCCGTCCGCGACCGCGCCACGCTTCGGCTCCGTCTGGTAAGAACTCTCTAAGTACAAACCCGCGTTTTCGTCCGTTGATCGAGAATTATAACGCACCGCGAGCGTCGCGCCAGCCTACGCAGCCGTCTTGTTTTGCGAGCGCGGACCAAAAGGAGTGCTAAAAACTTCCGAGCCGCACGCAGGCCTGTTACGATTGGCGTTGCCGCAAGCCGGGAGAATTCGACTCCAATCCCGCCGACGAATGATCCTGCTCGCCCCTGTGCGTCTTCGAGGGCCCGCTGCGATGCACACCCTGCGTTCCAGAAAACTGCGAGCGAAAACTCTGCTCGTCTGTTCGCTCCTGGCGCTCTGCGCCTGCCTGGGCCGCGTCGATCGCGGTCTGGCGGATCCCGAGAAGCCGGCCAAGGGCGCCTCCACTGCGCACCGCCGGGTCGCCAATCCATTCCCGCATCGGGTCAAGGTGCCGGACGATCTGTTCGACGGGGGCCACGGCTGGCTGAATGTCTCCGGGCCGATCGAGCTCAAGGATCTCCGCGGCAAAATCGTGATCATCGACTTTTGGACCTATTGCTGCATCAACTGCATGCACATCCTGCCCGACCTTAAATATCTCGAGCACAAGTATCCGCGCGAGCTGGTGGTGATCGGCGTGCACTCGGCCAAGTTCGCCAACGAAAAAGAGTCCGAAAACATTCGCCGGGCCATCGTCCGTTACGAGATCGAGCACCCGGTCCTCAACGATTCGGACCTGACCGTCTGGTCACGGGGCGGTGTCAACGTCTGGCCCACGCTGGCCCTCATCGATCCCGAAGGGAAACTCGTGAAGGCCGTTACGGGCGAGGGGCATCGGGCCGCGCTTGACGCGGATATTGCCAAGCTCGTCGCCTATCACGAGGGGAACGGCACGCTCGATCGGGCTCCGTTGGCGCTGGGGCTCGAGCGGCACAAGCTGCCGGCCACGCCGCTGAAATTTCCCGGCAAGGTGCTGGCCGATGAATCGGGCGGCCGCCTGTTCATCGCTGATAGCAACCACAATCGCATCGTGATCGCGTCGCTGGACGGCAAGCTGCTCAACGTTGCCGGCAGCGGCGCCGTCGGCGAAAAGAACGGCCCGTTCGCGTCGGCCACGTTTCAGCATCCGCAGGGAATGGCGCTCGCCGGCGACAAGCTCTACGTAGCCGACACGGAAAACCATTTGATCCGCGTCCTCGACCTGAAGCACAAGAAAGTGACGACGCTCGCCGGCACGGGCAAGCAGTCGCCGGGCAAGGGCACGGAGGGAGCGCTGCGGGAAACGGCGCTCAATAGCCCGTGGGATCTGCTGATCGTCGGCCGCACACTGTATGTGGCAATGGCCGGCGCTCATCAGATCTGGGCGCATACCCTGGGGACTGACACGATTCGCGTATTCGCCGGAACTGGTCGCGAAGACGTGCTTGACGGACCGCCCGAAGAGGCCGCTTTCGCTCAGCCCTCCGGCCTGGCGAGCGACGGGCGGTTTCTGTTCGTGGCCGACAGCGAAGGCTCGGCCGTTCGCCGCATTCCACTCGACCCTCCCGGACCCGTCGGCACCTTGGCGGGCACGTCGAATCTCGACAACGGGCAGTCGCTATTCGCGTTCGGCGACGTGGACGGCAAGGGCTCAGCCGCGCGGCTCCAGCATCCCCTGGGTCTCGCGTACGCGTCAGGGCGGCTGTACGTCGCCGATAGCTACAACCACAAAATCAAAGTCGTCGACCCGTCGACCGGCGTGGCGGAGACGCTGTTAGGAACTGGGAAGCGGGGAGACGGTCTCGATCCGCCTCAATTCTCCGAGCCGGGCGGACTCTCGTTTGCGGGGGGAAAACTCTACATCGCCGACACGAACAACCAGGTGATCAAAGTCGCCGACACGGCCGGCCGAAACATGCGAGTCTTCGAGATCGAAGGCCTCACGGCGCCAAAGAGCCACGAGCAGACGCCGGACGAATTCGCGTCGAAGGATACCGTCAAGGCGTCGCTTCCGACGGTGCATCTGGCGACGGGCGACGCGTTGCGGCTGGAGTTCTCGTTCCATCTCCCCGCCGACTGCAAGCTCAACAAGGAAGCTCCAATCACTTGCCGACTGCGTGCGGCCGAGCCGACCGCGCTCGTCGCGGCGAGCCAGCTCAGCAAGCGACACGCCGCCACGCTCGATGCCGACAAGGCGCTCGTTTCGATTCCCGCCGCGCTCAAGCCGGGCCACGCCGTACTCGATGTGGCGCTCAGCTTCACTTATTGTCGCGGCGGCGTGAGCGGGCTATGCAAGCTGGGAGGCGAACACTGGACGGTGCCGATCGACGTCGCGGAAAGCGGCGGCGAGTCCTTTATCCCGCTGACGGCGGAAGTCAAAGCCAACTGAGCCGAAGAGCGCGACGGCCTCCGTAGAACCCTGTCGATCGCTGCGATCGGTCCCGCCGTCACAACTCGCACGGGCTTTGTCCGCTGTTTTTTGCAGAATCGGGTGAGCAGACCGGCACGACTCACTGCGGCCACCCGAATTTCCGCGGCAGCTTTCGGCCGGCGAACTAGCCTCTTCTTCGTACCAGGGGAGGCGCGCGCATGCTGGTTGGACTATTTACGAACGTGCTGAACAAGTCCCGCGGCGGACAGAGCGAGGCGGGACAAAACGAGAATGGGCCGGGCGTCGCGGTGTTGGATCCGCCGGCCGAGCCGTCTGCTCGCACCTCGCAGGCGCCTGCCACTCCGGCGGCTGCCGCACCGATCACCCCGACGACCACGAGTGGCGAAGCCAAGCCAGAGCGCCAGCCTTGCCCGCAGTGCGGGTCGACGGAGCCGTGGGGCATCTCCTCCTGGTGTCCGAATTGCTTTTATCACCCGCGGCTTGGCTTGCCGATCACGCCGGTGGCGCCGGCCGGATCGGGCCAAGCAGGATTGGAGCACGGCCCACGTGCCGAATCGTACATGACGGTGTTGAAATCGTTGCCGTTATGGACGCACGTGCTGTGGGTGGGCGTGATGGCCGTCTTCGTGATGAGCGTGTACGTTTCGCTCACCTTGCCGAAGTTCGGTCCGTCACGCGCCGTTTGGACGATTCTGCAAACGGTCATCGGGCTGGTCGCGGCGGGCACCGCGCATGTGCTCGTCTTCTTCTACGCGATTCCCAACACCGACAAGTACGGACCGTTCGACATCTTCCTAAAGCCGCTCGATTTCTGGCGATACGCGATCCGCAAGATGCCGGCCAAGGCCTGGCGACTGTGGCTGTTTGTCTGGGGTCTGACGGCGAGCATATCGGCCTTGGTGCTGATCGGCGGCGTTCGTTACTCGGCCGTCTTCGATACCAAGTCGAAAAAGAAAAGCACCTGGTACCAAACGTCGCAGTTCGTCCCCGGGGAACGCCGCGCGATCTGGGCCGACAAGGGCTGATCGTCGCGCGGCCGATTGCCCGCCGCGCTATTTTTGCGGGGCGGGACGCAGCGACTTGATGAAGGCGATCAGGTCGGCCATCTCGGCCGCGGTGATGTCCTTCTCGAGCCCCTCGGGCATGAGCGATTTGCCGGTCGAGGCGAGTTCTTCGATTTCGCTACGAAGGACGCGGTCTTCCCGGGCATCGGCCCGACGCAACGTCACGCCGGCGGCTGACTCGGCAACGATGATCCCCGTGTGCACGGTCCCCTGGTGGGTGACCAGCGTGTAAGAAATGTAGTTGGGCTGGGCCTCGCGGTTCGGATCGACGATCGCCACCAGCAAGTCGGCCGGTGATTTATTCTGCACCGACGCCAGGTCGGGGCCGACCGCGTGACCGAGATTTCCGATGCGGTGACACGTCGAGCACCGTTTCTCGTAGATCGCCCGACCGCGGTCGGCCCGTCCCGCTCGCTCCACCGTCGGGCGGTAAGCCTCCACGATCGCCACGACGTTGCCCAGTCGATCGGCTGCAAACAGCTGGCGGGCCCGATTCCGCAATTGCGAGTTCGGATGATTCATCAAGAGCTGCTTGACGTCGCGGTCGATCTCGCCGGCGCCGATTTGCCGGGCATCGATCGCCGCAAACAGTTCGCTGAGCCAGGCCGCTTTTCGCACCAATCCGTCGATCACCTCGCGATGCAGCGTGGGTCCCAAGCTGCGCCACGGGCGAATCAACAGCCGTGCAACCGCCGGCTCCGATTGATTGGTGAGCGCGACGACGGCCGCGATTTGCAGTTCGGTCGGCACTTGCGGCGCCAGCAATTGGGGCAGCACGAGCGCGGCCTGTGGAAAAGGCGCGAACGCCAACAGGCGGATGGCCGACAGACGAGCGGCGGCCGGCTCAGCTTCGTCGCGCACCGTTTTCGCGGCGCGCGAGAACAAGTTGTCCGCGGCCCGTTTGAGATCCGCGTCGCTCGTTCGCGAATCCAGCAAGCTCGCAATCGACAGCCCGCGGCGCGAGAGGCCCTCGCCCACGCCGCGCAAAATCGCCAGCTGCGCCGCCGGATGCGATTGGGCCTCGAACGCTCGCCGCAAGACGGCCACGATTCGCGCGGAATCGGGCTGCGCCCCGACGATCGACGCCAAGTCGCCGAAGAGCACGGAAGTGTCCTGCCGATCGGCGAACGAACCGTCGGCGAGCAGTTCGCGCGTGACGACGTCCGCGTTGCCGCCGACCGACGTCAGCAGAGCCGAGCGCACCGGCTCGTCGGTCGCCGCCTCGCGGGCCAGACGGGTTAGCGGCGCGGCCGCCACGTTCGGTTCCGCGTCTCCCAAAGAGAGCGCGAGCTGAAAGCGGACGAGCCGATCGGGATCGTCGATCAACCGAGCGACAGCGGCCAAGAGCGCGGGCGACCGTTTGAGACGCAACTCGCCCAGCCGCACGGCGTGCGCCCGGATTCGCCGTTCGGGATCGGCCAGCCGACCGAGCACGATTCGATCGGAAAGAGCCGACAGACCATCGAGCGTGTAGAGCGCATGCAAGCGGCCCAGTGCAGCCGGCGACTCGTTCGCGAGCCGTTCCAACGGCGCGATGGCCCCCCGATCGTGCCGCTCCACGAGCAGCCGCTGGGCCGTCTCCCGGTTCCAGGCATTGTCCGATTCAAGTTGCTGCACAAGCTCGAGCGTGCTCAGCCCGCCCAGCTTGGAGAAATGCAACCTGTGATTTCCCGGCGGCATCAGCCGATAAATTCGGCCGCGGTCGAAACCGCTGTTGAGGTCGAGGTGCGCCTTGATGTCGTCGGGAATGGAGAAGGGGTGCTCGATCGTCTCGCGGTACATGTCGAGGAGGTAAAGCGTGCCGTCGGGCGCGTTGACGAAGTTGACGGGACGAAACCAGTTGTCGGTCGACGTCAAGAACTCCGTCTCGGGTTCCGCCCGCTGCGCGATGATCAGCGGCCCGTCCCGGCGGAGCGTTTTACGATGGACCAGGTTGCCGCCGACGTCACCGATAAACGCGTTGCCCCGAAAGTCGGCCGGGTAGGCGTCGCCGCGATAGATCGTGATCCCGGCCGCGGACGTGAAATACCCGATGGCAAATTGCTCGGTGAAGGGCAGCGTGCGGAGCACAGCAGGATCGGAAACGCGGCGACGCGTGCGGACGACTCGCCACAGCTCAGGCGGGCTCTTGCGAAACACGGGAGCGGCCGGCCCCTCCTTGGCAATCGTGCGAATGGCGTTCGAAGCGGCGTAGTACGGGTTGCGACGGAGATACCGCTCCTCCAGCACCACCTGCTCGATGTGGTTGCTGTTGTTGCAGACGAAGCGGTTCCCCCAGTCGTCAAATGACAGACCGAATTGCTCCCCGCCAGTGATGGCCGTAAGCGCGAAGCTCGCCGGATCGAGCGAGAGATCCTGACCATGAATCTCAAAGACTTTCTTGCCGTCGCGCGTCAGCGTGCCGCCATTGCGGCCGGCGGCGAAGACGATGCGATTGTCGAGACTCCATTTGAGGTTGTTGACGACCGCCTGGACGTTATCGCGGCGAAAGCCGCTCAGCACAATCTGGTGCACGTCGGCCCGACCGTCGCCGTCGGTGTCCTTGAAATAGTGCAGGTGAGGCGGCGCCAGCACAAACAGTCCGCCGCGATAGCAGCAAACCGACGTCGGCCACGTCAGCTTGTCGGCGAAGATCACGCTGCGATCGGCCTTGCCATCGCCGTCGGTATCTTCCAACAGCCGGATGACGCCCGCGTCTTTCTTCCCGCCGCCCGTTGGATTGAGCTTGGTCGGCTCCCAGGAAAAGGGGTAATCGCGCATCTCGGCCACGTACAGGCGGCCGTTCTCATCGAAGCAGGCGTCGACCGGGCTGGCGACCTGCGGCTCCGCGGCGAACAGCTCGAGGCGAAATCCATGCTCGAGCTGAAAAGTCCGGCCGGTCTGGTCCGCCGGCACGGGCGGAATCCGCGGCAGCTCGTCGGCTAAACTCGGCGGGCTCGCGCTCGGTTGCGACTTCGGGGGGTGCGTCAGCGCCTGGGCACGCGCTTCCGGCTGAGACAGCGACAAGCAACCGACTAGAGCCGCGGCGCAAGCCAGCCAGGCGAAGGGCCGGATGGGGCGAAAGCGACAAAATCGCGACGCCGAACCGGCGAAACTCAGTCGGAAAAACATGGAAAATGCCGGTGAGATTGGGAGTCGCGGGCGGGTAGTTTGGGGCGAGACTGAGTGTAATGGGCCGCGCCGACTGCGGCCAGCGCGGCGAAAAATCCTCGATTGCATGCCCGCGCGCCGCAGTCGATAATCGCGGAGGGACTTTCCAAAAACGAGCGACGAAAATGTCCGTCGATCGAGGGATCGAGCTAACGCAGACGGTCAGGCGTGCCGCGCGCGCCCTCCCGGCAACAGTGTCGAGCTCGGCATTCGTGCCGAGTTGGGCACTCCTGTCGAGCTGGGCCCTGTTGGTTAGCGCCGTCTCCGGTTGCACGCCAGCGCCGCTCCCGTCTTCTGCCCCGTCGACGACCGCCAGTTCTTCGTCGCCGGCCACCGAGAATACGGCCGTCGGCGGACCGGGGGCGCTTGGCGACGGGGAGCGACAAGTCTCCGAGCACACCGACGCCCAAGGCCGCAAATGGCTGGGCGACGTGCCGTACGACGTCTTCTTCGACGATCCGCTGGCCGTGGCGGCCGAGGGTCGATCGGAAAATCGATCGAAAGCCGCACCGACCGAGGGCCAGAAATCCAAGACCGAAGTGGCCACGGTCGAACGGCCGCACCCCTCGTCAACTACGGCTCCCACAACCAACGCGACCGATTCTGGGACCTCGGCGGCCACCAAGCCCGCGGGCGGCGCGGCAGCCAAACCGGGCGGCGCTTCGGCCGACTGGGGTGAGCTGATCGATGCCGACGTGCTGGATGCGGAGGTGAAGCACATTCGCACCGAGCTGACGGCCGGGCTGCAATCCGTGGGCAAGTACAACGCTCACTACCAGGAGATCGCGGTCTCGGCCGCGACGTTGGCCGCCCTCGCGGAAATCGTCGTCGAGCTACCCCGGTCCACCAGCTGGAAGGAACACGCGGCCAACGTCCGCGACCTGGCGGCGAGCATCCACGACTCGGCCAAGGCTCTCGGCGGACAGGCCTACCAGGCGACCAAGGGACCGAGCGACCAGTTGATGGACGTGCTCGACGGCAACGTTCCCGCGGGACTCCCCGCCACCGAGCCGATGCGTGATTTGGCACAAGTCGCCAACCGCAGCTCGCTCATGAAGCGGATGGACCGCTCTTTCCAACACTTGAAAAAGGGGGGCTCGGCCCAGCAACTGCTCAAGAAGGACGCCGGGCAGGCGGTCGAGGATGCGGCGATCCTGGCCGTGCTCAGTCGTGTCATCTCCGTCGGCCATTACGACTCGGCGGATGACCCCAAGTATCACGGGCAGGCGACTGAGCTCACGCGTGCCGCGTCCGACCTGGCGACCGCGGCCAAGTCGGGCGAAGCGCCGGCCTTTGCCGACGCTTTGACACGGATTCAGAAGCGATGTGACGCGTGCCACGCCGATTTTCGCTTTTAGGTGATTGCGATTTAGAAGGTATGATTTCGGGGGTACGATTTTCGACTGAGGTCACGGAGGGCGGTCGATTGCCGCGACGGACTGCAACGGTCCAGTCTTCGGAGCGCTGCCTGGGTCAATGACGACCCAAGGAAATTTGCCATGTTGGCGATCTTGAGCGGGGGTTTGTTGTCGGGCGGCGTGTTGCATAAAGGCCTGGCACTGCTGTTGATTGCCTGGGCGGGTCCGCCGGCCCAGAAGGATCTGATCGAGCTGAAGAGCGGCCAGAAATTCGAGGCCCCCGTCTTGAAGGAAGAGCCCGACGCGCTCTTCCTCGACCTGGGCTTCGACGTGCTCCGCGTGCCCACGGCTTCGATCGGCAAACGAACCCATCGCGGCGACGTCAAGCCGCCCGCCAGCGGAGCCGAGAACGATTGCTATCTCACAGCGCGGCTTCCCGTGCGGACGGTCAAGGAGCTGGCGGCCACTTACGGCGAAGGCGTGGTCCTGGTGACGACTCCCGCCGGCCTCGGCTCGGGATTCATCATCAATACCCGAGGCTACTGCATTACCAACTATCACGTCATCGAACGCGAAACGCGGGTGGCCGTCACCATGTTTCATCGCGGATCGAACGGCGAGTTCGTCCGGCGGCGGATCGACGACGTGAAGATCATCGCCCTCAACCCGTTCCTCGATCTGGCGCTGTTGGAAATCCCCAAGCAGGCAGACCTGAGGTTTCAGCCGGTCTATCTGGCGGACGGCGACGACCAGAAAGAAGGGGACGAAGTCTTCGCCATCGGCAATCCGCTCGGCCTGGAGCGATCCGTCTCGCGAGGCATCGTCAGCACCCGTAACCGCAGCTTTCAGGGGCTCGTCTACATTCAAACCACCACGCAGATCAATCCGGGCAACAGCGGCGGACCGCTCTTCAATTCGCGGGGCGAAGTCGTCGGCGTCACTAATATGAAGTCCAACTTCGGCGAAGGGCTCGGCTTCGCCATCCCGGTCTCCTACCTCAAGCATTTTCTCGCCAACCGGGACTCGTTCGCCTTCGACAAGAACAACCCGAACACCGGTTACCGCTACCTCGACGCCCCCCGCCGCCACAACTCCGCCTCCCCGCCAAAAACCTAGCAGGGGACAATGCCCCTGCACCCAGTGCGGCTGGGCTGGACGTGCGCGCCGGCGCCTGTTTGCCGCGGGCGCGAGCCGTGCGCGCTGGTTTGAGAACTGGCGAGGAAACGCGGAAAAAACGGGGGAAATGCTGGTTGAACACGGCTCGGTGGTGACTTGTTCCCGTCTCGGGCCGGTGTTACAACTCAGGCGGTCTCGGGATCCCTTAAACGGGATCCACGATGACGTTGCGCTTCGATTCGCACGAAATTGCGAAACCCGGGCGCGTTACCGGGCGTATGAAATAGGCCGCCGTGGCGACCGCGCGGTTGCTGGCGATGACGGTGTGCTGACTTCGAGGCTCATTTTCCCTCTCCAACATCCAGATTGGACCCGACCATGAGATCAATGACAGCCCGCCGGATCGTAATCGCCGGCCTGGCCCTCGCGATGGGCTTGACCGCCCGCGGGGCCTTCGCGGCGGAGAAAGGGCCGAACGATCGGCTGCTCCCGCCCAACACGTACCTGTATGTCACGATTCCCAACGTCAGCGAGTTGAAGACCCGCTTCAACAAGACGCACACCGGCCGGCTCCTCCAGGAGCCCAAGCTGGCCGACTTCATGGGGGAAGTCCACAAGAAGCTGAACGACATCAGCGACGAGGTGCAAAAGCACATCGGCGTCCGCCTGGCCGACGCGTGTGCCATTCCGGACGGCGAAGTCTCGCTGGCCGTGCTGCTGCCGACCGACGCCAAAAAACTGGCGGTTGCCGCCATCATCGATTTCGGCAAGAACGGCGACACGGTCGCCACGATTTTGAAGCACACTGACGAGGGCCTGGACAAGGCCGGCTTCAAGAAGAGCTCCCGCGATTTCGAGGGGACCCAGCTCGTCGTCTACTCCCATCCGAAGGCGGACGGGGACGATAAGAAGGACGACAAGAGCGAAAAGGCGGAAGAGCCGGAATTCGGCACGCAGGTCGCCTATGCGATCAAGGGCAGCACGCTGATCGCCTCATCGAGCGCGGTCGCCATGCAGGACATTCTCCGCCGCTGGGGTGGCAAGCACGCGGAAACGCTGGCCGAAGTTGCGGCCTACAAGGCCATCGCCGACCTGGGCAAGCTGGAAACGTCGCCGTCGGTCCTCACTTGGTACGTCAACCCGGTGAACCTCGTGCAGGCGTTTGTGAAGTCTTCGGAAAACATCGACCAGAGCATCGGCATGGCGATGGCCGTGCTGCCCCTGTTGGGCCTGAACAACCTCAAGGCGATCGGGGGCACCGTCCACATGGACACCGAGAAGTACGACTCGGTGAGCCGCATCCTCGTGTATGTCGAGCAGCCGGTGTCGGGCCTGTTGGGCGTCCTTCACTTCCCGGCGACGAAGCAAACTCCGCCTCAGTGGGTGAAGGAAGATTCGACTTCCTACATCGCCATCAACTGGGACATCCAGAAGGCCTTCACGTCAGTTGAAGGCGTCGTCGACCAGTTCATGGGTCCGGGCTTCACTGCCCAGAAGCTCGACGAATGGGCCACCGACGACAACGGCCCGAAGATCCACATCAAGAAAGACGTCCTGGACAACCTCGACGGCTCGATCGACGTCTGCACCGACTCGCCGGATGCCAACAATCCGGAGAGCATGCGGTTGCTCGTCGCCTTGGGGGTCAAGGACGCCAAGAAGGCCAAGGCCGCGCTCGACAAAGTCTCCAAGATGCAGGGCATCCCGGTGAAGACCCGCGACTTCCGCGGCGAGATCATCTACACGATCGAAGGCATCCCCGGCTTCGGCAACTCCAACAAAGAGATGGGGCTGACGGTCGTCCAGAACCACCTGATGTTCTCCAACGACGTTTCGCGCCTCGAGCAGCTCATCCTGGGCGACAAGGACCGCAAGCCGCTGGCCGAAGCCGAGAAGTACAAGAAGATCGCCGAAAACTTCCCGGCCGAGACCTCGATCAAGTGGTATCAGGAGCAGGTCGGCCAGATGAAGGGCATCTACGAGATGTTTCGCAGCGGCAAGGCTTCCGAGTCGCTGGGGGCAATCCCGGTCATCGGCAAGCTGATCGAGGGGATCGACTTCAAAAAGCTTCCGGAATTCGACGCGATCAAGAAGTACCTGCCCCCCTCGGGGAGCTACGGGATTCCGCACGCCAACGGGGCGATCTTCGTCAGCTTTACGCCGAAGACCCCGTAATCCCAATCGGAGAGGCGGGGCTTTCGCCTTAACCCGATGACAATCTGACTGTTACGAGGCCCGGCCGCTCCTGCGAGCGAGTCGGGCCTCGTTCATTTCCGCCGCGCGTTCCGTTCGATTCGCGCGGCTTCCGGTCATTCAACGCCCAGATACATAAATGCCGCGGCACCCGTCGCCTCCGGCTGGTGTTGAAAGACAAAGGGCCCCGGAGAGTGGCCTGAACGCGACGGGGCCGCGGGAAGTCGCCTGAAGGCGACACCGCCAGGTCGCCGAGAGCCCCGTAGACAAACGGGCGTCGCGGCGTAAGCTTGTCCTTGGGGAACCAAAATCCGCCGGTCGATGGCGGCAGCGCTTTTAGACGGGATCTGACCATGAAAAAGCTGTCCCTGATCTTCGCGCTCTGCGTTTCAGCCGGACTGGTGAGCGGTGTGCGAGCCGAAGATCCCGCGGAAACCGAAACGAAACCCGATGCGCTGTTCGAGAAGCTCGACACGAACAAAGACGGCGTACTCACCGCGTCGGAAATTCCCCAAGAGCATCAGAAATTCTTCGAGCGCTTGCTGCGGATCGGCGATACGAACAAGGACGGCAAGCTCAGCCGCGAAGAATTCGACGCGGCAATGGGCAAGGACGAGACGCCGGGCATCGATATCAGCAAGACTCCGGGCATCGATGCCGGCTCCGGTCCGCCGCGGGCCAAGGTCGATCCCCAGCAGATCTTTCGCACTCTCGACAAAAATAAAGACGGCAAACTGACGCGCGACGAAGCGAAAGGGCGCCCCCGCATCCAGGCGCTCTTCGATCGGCTCGGCAAGGACGAGCTGACCCTGGACGATCTCAAATCCGCGCTGCAGGGTGGCGGAGGCAAGCAGGCCGGTAAGAAAGCCCAAAAGAAAGGGCTCGCGCGGACCATGACCGAGAAGAAGAACGAGACCGCCGAAGCGTCGTCGCAGCTGCCCGCGTTCGCCAAGCTGCTCGACACCAATCACGATGGCCGCTTGAGCCGCGAAGAGCTGTCGAAGGCGGCCGAGTTGTTTGACCGGTTGGATCGGAATCACGACGGCTTCCTCGACGCCAAAGAGCTGAACGAGATGCCGGCCGTCGCCTCGTCCGAGGAACCAACGATCACCCCGGCCGCTCCGCTGGCCCGCCGCAAGAATGGCAAGCAGGAACGCAATCTGATGCAGATTCTCAAGCGGGCCGATACCGACGGCGACGGCAAGCTGTCGATGGAGGAAGCGCCGCCATTTCTCAAGAAGAATTTCGCGAAAATCGACACCAACGGCGACGGCTTCCTCGACAAGACCGAACTCGAGGCTTGGTTCCGCCGCCAGCACAAGTTGGCCAGCAAGGCAGGCGACACCGAGAGTCCGAGCAAGCCCGAGTCGACCACGCAGAATTCGGGGCTGTAAGCCAGACCGCGGCGCGTTCGCCGGAGCGCGGGGCGACGGCCCGCTCGATGGCCGAGCCGAGCGGCCCCGCCTATATTTGGTCGCATGCTCCGCGACCACCGCGAATTTCTCCGCCAGTTCCGCACCCAGTTCCAGACGACCGGCGCCATTGCTCCGAGTAGCCGGCGTCTGGCCCGTGCGATGACCCGCCACATCGCTTCCGATCGCGGGCCGGCCCGTATTCTGGAGGTCGGGCCGGGGACCGGCGCCGTCACGCGGCGGATCGTGACTCTGCTCAAGGCGGACGACTGTCTCGACATGGTCGAGCTCAACCAGGCTTTCGCCCAGCGACTGGAGCAGCGATTTCAAAACGAGCCGACCTTCAAGCAAGCCGCCGATCGGGCGCGGATTCACGTCTGCGGCATCGAGTCGTTCCAATCGGAGCTGCCCTACGATTTCATCGTGTCGGGGCTGCCGTTTAATAACTTCTCGCCAGCGTTTGTCGGTCGCGTGCTCGACGCCTTCTTCAACTTTCTCGCGCCGGGCGGCGTGCTGTCGTTCTTCGAGTACATGTATGTGCGGCCGGTGCGCGGCCTGATCTCCCGCGGCTCCGAGCGGACCCGTATCAAGGACCTCGATCGCATCTTGAACGGACGGCTCGAGCAGCACGGATTTCGCCGCGACTGGGTCTTTCTCAACCTGCCGCCCGCCTGGGTGCAGCACCTCCGCAAAGAGTCCTGACTCGCGATCGGCGCACCCTTTCGCAATCTCTTTCCTCTTCCGCCGGTTCCCGCCTCTCGCGGACGGTTCAACTGGCATTGCAGCCATTTTCCCCGTCGGCGATGATCCCGCGCCCTGCCGCTTGGCGGGCAGTCTGTAGAGACGGAAAGGAAGCCGAATCGATGAATTCTCCCCACAATTCGTCGTTGGAAACGGGTGCGGGCGACGCGGCCGAGCCGAGCTGGAGCGTCGACGAAATCGAGCGGCTCTACAGGCAGGCCCTTGATGCCGTCGACGCCGTTGCGAACGATTTGAACGCGGTGAGCACCGCGCTTTCCAGTTCGGGCGAAGCCGAGGCGGCCGACGAATCCTCGATTTCCGTCGCCGCGTTGCCAGCGAGCGGAACAGGAGAAACAGCCACACAAATCAATCTCGGCCCCGGCGCCGAGGGTGAAACTCCTCCGGTCGGACCCGAGCAAGTGATCGAGGCGCTGCTCTTCGTCGGGGGCAAGCCGCTCACGATCAAGGCGATCGGCGCCGTGCTGCGCGGGGAGTTCGAATCGACGTTTATCGAATCGGCCGTCGAACGGTTGCGTGACCGGTACACTGCCCAGAACCGCCCTTACGAAATTCGGCTGGTCGACGGCGGCTACTGTCTCGCCCTCCGCTCCGAGTTCGAGCCAGAGCGCAATCGGCTCTATGGATTCGGGCCGCGTCAGGTGCGACTCTCGCAGGAGACGCTCGAAGTGTTATCGTTGGTGGCGTACCGTCAGCCGATCTCGCGGAAAGCGATCGAGGAGATCGGCAAGCGGGGCGCCGGCTCTCACTTGCGGCAACTGCTGCAGCGAGAGCTAGTCGTGCTCGAACGGGGCGGCGGCGGCCGCGAAAAGGAAGCCGCCTATCGCACCTCGCCTCGCTTCCTGCAGTTGTTCGGCCTACGGCGTCTGGAGGAGCTGCCGCAGCTCGAGGACATCGACTTCAAATAGCCAAACAGGACCACGGGGGACCTCGTGCCGGTTGATCCCATCTGTCACATGCAGGTCGACGAATCGTCGCCGCGGACAGTCGAGCACGAGGGACAGAAGTTCTGGTTTTGCAGCGAGCATTGCCGCTCGACCTTTCGCGATCGGCTGAATCGCGGCGAATCGCTCGAGAGCATCGTGGGCGGCGCTGCTCCGCCGATGTCGCACGAACACGATCAGTCGGGCCACAATCACGCCCAGCACGATCACCCCGGCCATCGCGCGGCCGCGCCCCCTGCCGCCTCAGCCCGTTCGTCGAGATCCGCGGACACGCGCGTCTATTACTGCCCGATGGACGAAGGGGTCGAGCAGATCGGTCCCGGCCTTTGTCCGATTTGCGGCATGGCCCTCGTCCCGCGTCTCGCACCCGGGCAGGACGAACCCGCGGATGACGGCGAACTGACCGACATGAGTCGGCGGTTTTGGATCGGCCTGGCGCTGGCCGTGCCGCTCGTCGCCTGGGACATGCTGGGGATGCTGGGCGGAGGAACCGAGCGCTGGCTGAGCCCGACGACTGCGAACTGGCTCGAGTTCCTGCTGGCGACGCCGATCGTCTTCTGGGCCGGCTGGCCTTTCCTGCAGCGGGGCGTCCGCTCGGTCGTCAATCGCCGGCTCAACATGTTCACCCTGATCGCGATGGGCGTGGCGGCGGCCTACGGCTACAGCTGTTATCAGTTAATCGGCGAGACACTCGCGCCCACCCCGCACGACGGCGTTTCGTCGGTCGAGCATGCGGAGGGCGGGCACGCGGAGACTGGGCATACGGGAGCCGGGCACCTCTATTTCGAGTCAGCCGCCACGATCACCGTGTTGGTCCTGCTGGGTCAGGTGCTCGAGCTGCGGGCCCGCGGGCAGACGACGACGGCCATCCGCGAGTTATTCGCGCTGGCTCCCCCGGTCGCGCGGCGAATCGACGGCGAGCGGGAAGTCGAAGTGCCGCTGAGCCAAGTAGCCGTGGGCGATCGCCTGCGGGTGCGGCCGGGCGACAAGGTCCCCGTCGACGGTGTGGTGGCCGAGGGTCTCTCCACAATCGACGAATCGATGATTACCGGCGAATCGCTACCCGTCTCCAAGCAGACGGGCAATGCCGTGATCGGTGGCACGATTAACCAGTCGGGCGCGTTCGTGATGCGGGCCGAGCGCGTCGGCGATCAGACGGTCCTCAGTCAGATCGCACGACTGGTCGCGTCGGCCCAGATGAGCCGGGCGCCGATCCAAAAGCTGGCCGATCGTGTGTCGGCCGTGTTCGTACCGGCCGTCGTGGCGATTGCCGCGCTCGCGTTCGTCCTATGGCTGCTCGTCGGTTCCGGACCGGGCGTGAGCGTGGCCCTCGAGCGGGCCGTCTCCGTGCTGATCATTGCCTGCCCGTGTGCGCTGGGCCTGGCGACGCCGATGTCGATCACCGTCGGCGTGGGCCGCGGCGCGCGGAGCGGAGTGCTCGTTCGCAACGCGGCCGTCGTGGAGTTGATGGAACAAGTTCGGCTGCTGGTGATCGATAAAACGGGCACACTGACCGAAGGGCGACCCAAGGTCACGCAGGTTGTCCCAATCGCCGGCAAGGAACGCGACGAAGTGCTGCGTCTGGCCGCGGCCGTCGCCCGACCGAGCGGACACCCCCTGTCGCGCGCCATCGTCGCCGCGGCGGAGGAGCGCAAACTGGCCGCGCCGCCAGCCGACGCTTTCGAATCGACGGCCGGGGGCGGAGTCAGCGGACTCGTCGAGAAGCAGCCAGTCCGCCTGGGCGAACGGCGGTTCGTCGAAGCCGAGGGCCAGAGCATCCCCCAGATGCTTCTCGATCAAGCGGAAGCCTCACGCAAGCAGGGACAGACAGTCACGTTCGTCCGCGCGGGTGACCAGACGATCGGCTTCTTGGCCATCGCTGATCCGATCCGCGCGTCGAGCCGCGCCGCGATCGACGCGCTTCACGGCTTGGGCCTCAAGATCGTGATGCTGACGGGCGACAACGCGACCACGGCGGGAGTCGTCGCGGAGGCGTTGGGCATCGACGAGTTCCAGGCCGGCCTCCGCCCCCAGGAAAAGCACGACGAAGTGGCCCGCCTCCGCGCGAACGGCAAGCAGGGCGGCGCGACGCGGCAAATCGTGGCGATGGCTGGCGACGGCGTGAACGACGCCCCGGCTCTGGCGGAGGCCGACGTCGGCATCGCCATGGGCACCGGCTCCGACATCGCCATCGAAACGGCCGACGTCACGCTGCTCCACGGCGATCTGCAAGGCATCGTCCGCGCGTTGTTGCTGAGCCGCGCGGTCATGCACAACGTGCGTCAGAACCTGTTTCTGGCGTTCGTCTACAACGTGATCGGCATCCCGATCGCGGCCGGCGCCCTGTATCCCGTCTTCGGGCTGGTGCTGCCGCCGGCCTTTGCTGCCCTGGCGATGAGCTTGAGCTCCGTCTCAGTCGTCACCAACGCCCTGCGGCTGCGGCACGCACGCCTGGATTGAGACGGGTCCGGCGGCAATTGACACGCGAACGGCCCCGCAGGACGATGAATCTTCGCACGCCCTGAAATTCCGACACGACGGCTTCCCATGAACACGGACCCGATCGACGAAACGCCCGCCGAAGACGACGCGGAGACCCGCCGTTGGGTCCGCTCGCACGTCATCGGTTTTTTCGCGACGATCGGCGTCGTGATCGGCTTGGTGATCGTCGATTCGAAGGTCGAGGAGATCATCGGCGCCAAGGCGATGCCCTTCTTCCGCACTGTGCTGCTCGTCTCGGTTCTCTTGGCCGGACTGGGAGCCCGCGCGGTGTTGGCCTTTCGCAGCGCCACGTTCGACCTGCAGGGCCGCATTTTCTTGACGGTGTTGGGGCTGCTGCTGTTGGCCGGCGCCGCGTTCGGAATGGCCAACTGCCACCAGGAGATTAAGGAGCACCAGCGCGCGCCGGAAAGTCGCCGGATGAACGAGCGCGACATCTTTCCGATTCAGACGTCGCTCCCGCGCGACGATCAGATGAACTTCGAGAAGTCGGGCTTGCGCCGTTCGAAGAACGCGCGAAACGCCTCGGCCGCCTCCGGCGACCTCAACCGCTCGCCAAACTGGGTCAGCTCTTCGGCCATGATCTCGGCCACCTGCCGCGCGTGAGCCCGCTTGAGCAGGCTCTTGGTCAACAGCAGGGAAGCAGCCGGGCGCTCGGCCATCTGTTTGGCCTTGGCCAGGGTCGTCGCGATCACCTCGCCGGCCGGCGTGATGCCGTTAATCATTCCCATTTCGAGCGCCTGCTGGGCGGAGAAGGGGTCGCCCATCAGCAACAATTCAGCGGCCCGCGGGAAGCCGACGATCTGCGGCAAGAGATAACTCGACGCGGCCTCCGGGCAGAGCCCCAGCGTGACGAAGGGGAGCTGAAACCGCGTGTTGGGGTCGGCATAAACCAGGTCGCAGTGAAGCAGCATCGTGGTGCCGATGCCGACGGCCGGACCCGCGACCGCGGCAATGATCGGCTTGCGCGTCACCGGCAGTTGCTTGATGAAGCGGATCGTCGGGTTAGTCTCGTCGCGCGGCGGCGTATTCATGAAGTCCTGCAGGTCGTTGCCGGCCGTGAAGCACGTGTCCGAACCGCAGAGCAACAGCACACGGACCGCCGGGTCCGACTCGGCCCGTTTGAATGCCTCGACCAACCCCGTGTATAGGACGGCGGTGAGCGCGTTTTTTTTCTCCGGACGCTCGATCCGAATCTGCGCCACGCCGTCGCCCGTCTCGTAGCCAATTTGTTCGTTGCCAATTTGTTCGTTCATCTGCTTGCGTCCCCGATCGGTTTGGGTACAGTCAGGCCACTGATTGTCTGGCCCCTGAGTTCTCAAGAAATGGCAACCGACGAGCGTCGCCAGCCGAGGATCTGATGAGCGATTTTAGCTGCTACGTCGTCGAAAAGGACCAGGACCAGGTCAAAAGCGGGCTCAGTCGACGCAGCCTCTCGGATCTGCCGGAAGGCGAAGTGCTGATCCGAGTCCACTATTCTTCGCTCAACTACAAAGACGGCCTCGCCGCGACGGGCAAGCCGGGCGTCGCCCGCAAGTTTCCGCACATTCCCGGGATTGATGCGGCCGGCGAAGTGGCCGAGTCGACCTCGCCCGAATTCCAAAAAGGCCAAAAAGTTCTGGTGACCGGTTACGACTTGGGGGCCGGTCGCTGGGGTGGCTGGTCGGAGTATGCGCGCGTGCCGGCCGAATGGGTGATCCCGCTGCCGCCGGGGCTGTCGCTCGTCGAGTCGATGCAGCTGGGGACGGCCGGATTCACGGCGGCGCTCTCCGTCTACGCGCTCCGGCATCACGAGATCACGCCTCAGTCGGGAGAGATCGTCGTCACCGGCGCGACCGGCGGCGTCGGGTGCCTGGCCGTGTCGATGCTCGGCAAGCTGGGTTACACGGTTGTGGCCGTCACCGGCAAGGCGGATCGTCACGATTGGTTGAAGGAGCTGGGAGCCGCGCGCGTGATCGGCCGCGGTGATGTCGACGTCAAAGGGGGCAACCCGCTGCTCAAGGCCGCTTGGGCCGGCGCCGTCGACACCGTGGGCGGCAACGTGCTGGCGACGCTGTTGCGCTCGACGCACATCGGCGGCTGCGTGACGGCCTGCGGCCTCGTCGCCGGCCCCGAGCTGGTGACAACGGTGTTTCCGTTCATCCTGCGGGGCGTCACGCTCTCGGGGATCGACACCGGTTGGTGCCGCCGCGAACGTCGACTCGAGCTGTGGCGACTGATGGCCGGCGAGTGGAAGCCGCCGCGGTTAGCGGAGGTGTCGAAGCAAGTCGAACTCAAGGACGTGGACGAGCCCGTGCAGCGCATTCTCGCCGGACAAATCGCCGGCCGCACCGTCGTCCACGTGAGCGGCTGACTGGGCGAGCTCTAGCGGGCCCGCTTCGCCAAAATGGCCTTGCCCAGGATCTCCGCCACGCGGCGGTTGCCCTCGGGCGTCAGGTGGCAATAGTCGACGTAAAACTCGACGTCCGGCCCGAGCGAGGCGATCTCCGCATTCAGGTCGAGGTATTCGACGCCGTATTCTTCCGCCGCCTTGCGGAACGCCGCGGAAAGGAAGTCGTCGAAGAAATACTCGATCACCAAGGCAGACTGATCGAGTGCCGCGCTCGTGTCCCCCGCGCTCGGAACCATCACCTCGACCAGCTTCCGTTCGATGTCGGACAGCTGCTTATTGGTCTTCCTGCGATTGAGCAGTGGCTGCAGCACGAATAGCGACGGCGTGCGATCCGCCTTGAGCACGGCAAAATACTGCCGCACGATCTGCAACAGCCGCTCGGCGTTTTTCGTGTAGCGCGGCTTTGATTTTTCGTAAAAGTCGCGACCCGTGCTTTCGCTTGATGATTTTGTCGGCCTACCCGTCGTTCCGACGGTGCTGCCGGCCGATGCAGCGGGCGTCGGCACCGCCGACGTCGGGGCCGGCTCCGCCGAACTTTGGCGGTTGACCCACTTGGAATAGGCCGTCGAGAGCACGTAGTAGGTCGACGAGTAGCGCAACAGCGATTTCTGCCCCTGGTACAGCTCGACGTAGAACGGAATCTGCTGTTCGAGATCCTCAAACGGTGTCCCCGTCACCACGCTGTAGACGTCATTCATCCCGTCGAGATTGATGATCAGGTCGGGATGGAACTGCGACAGCGTTTGGAGGTACTGAATCAGCGATTGGTGGATCCGCCGCTCGAACCCGGCCGCGTTGATCACCTCGTAGTGCCGGGTCGGATCGTGGCTTTGCAGATACGGCTGCAGCTGCCCCGCGATGCTCGACGGATAGGCATAGAGGCCGTCCGGGTAGGGATGGACGGAGTGGTAGCGGATGTTCTGGCCGGCCCCGAAGGCGGTGGATCCCCCCAGCAGAAAGACGCGAAATGTTCCCGTCGGTTTTTCGCGCGTAATCGGCGTGTCGTGCAGAAACCCGTGCTCGTCGAGGACCGGATCGGGCTCCGTCGGATCCGCCTTGATGGCGCTCGTGCGGAACGAATGGCCGGGGACGTTCTGAAAGACCGTGTAGCCGGAGAGGATGCGGTTATACGGATACTGAAACCGCAGATCCCGGTGTCCCTTGAAGACAATGATCAGATAGCAGGTGAGCTCGATCAGGCCCAGGAGGACCAGGACCGTCACGCAGAGGGTCGTTTTCGGGTAGCGGGCGAAACGATTGCGGCGCGCCGGGGCGGCGGCGGGTATCGCGGAATTCGCCGAAGGATCGGAAAAATTTGGCATGTGGGACGGCAGTGGTCCGGTGCGCCTTGAAACCGATGCAGGCGGCACAACCGATGGAATCGCGCGCAGCGCTCCGCGTACAGGTCCGTTCCCGCTACGCGTCGGAGCGTGCCGCTACGTAATCGATTCTAGGGACTATCTTTTTACGACGCGAACCGACGGGTCCCAGGCGGCGCTCCAAACCGATGCAAGCCAAGCGATTTGAGGAGCTGAAGGCCACCGGCCTTTTGCCCTCTCCCACAGGAATTGGACTCGAGATTCTGCGGCTGACGCGGGACGAAAACGTTTCGGCAGCCCAGATCGGACGCGTCATTCAGGCCGACCCCGCCCTGACCGGCCGCACGCTGCGGTTGGCCAACACGGGGAACGCGGCGTCGGGCCGGGCCATCGCCAACGTGGCCGAAGCGGTCGCTCGGCTCGGGACTCGGACCGTGAGCGCGATCGCCCTGGGTTTCACGGTGCTCGCCGGCAACCGCAGCGGCAAATGTCGCGGCTTCGATTACCAGCGGTTCTGGTCGCATTCGCTGGCTCGGGCCGTCGCCACTCAAGTCCTAGCGGGACACACGCGGCACTCGAACGCGGCCGACGGATTCACGGCCGGACTCTTGGCCCAGATCGGCCGCCTGGCCCTGGCCAGCATCCACACCGAACAGTACGCGACCGTCCTCGACCAGTGGCAGCACGGCTCGGCCGACTCGCTCACCCGGCTGGAACAGTTGACGTTCGTGACGGACCACAACGAACTGACCGCGGTGATGCTGGCCGACTGGGGCGTCCCCAAAACGATCTGCGACGCGGCCCAATACCACGAGAATCCTGCGGCGAGCGGTTTGGAAGAGCGCTCGGCGGGACGCGAGCTGGCGCGGATCATTCACGCCGCTTCGCGGATTGCCGACGTTTGCGTGGCCGCCACCGACCATCAGGCGGCTGCGAGCGCCGCGGAACTGGTCGCCAGCTGCGACGCGGTGGGCATCGATGCGCGGGCGCTCGTGGCCCTGTTTGAAAAGGTCTTCGCGCAGTGGGCCGAATGGGGAGGGATGCTTGAGATCTCGACCCAGAAGCCGCCCAACTTGGCCGACCTCATCGAAGCGGGCCGTTCGCTGCCCGCGCCCAACGCCGGCCAACCGGAAGCCAAGTCCGAGTCGACGAGCTCAGACGCCGCGGCTGAGTCCGACTCGGTCGAGCCGTTCGAATCGGAAGATTCATTGGAAGCGACCGCAGAGCCGGAGACCCCGACCGTCGGCGACGTCCGCGAGAATGGCGACGGACTTCGCGTGCTGGTGGCCGATCACGATCCGTCGTCGCTCGAATTCCTGGAGCGCTTCCTGGTCCTCTCGGGGCACCAGGTGCGAAGCGCCGGCGACGCGCGCGAGGCCTTGCAGATCTTCTTCGAGTCCGCGCCGCCGCTGGTCATCATCGATGCCGCTCTGCCCGACTACGGCGGCCTGGAACTGTGCCGGCGACTGCGGCAGACGGCGCCCGGCCGCCAGGCCTACATCATCATGCTCACGCCGCCCGACGACGAAGAGACGCTGCTGCGGCTGTTCGAGGCGGGCGTGGACGACTTTGTGACCAAGCCCTTCGCGGCCCGGCCGCTGTTTGCCCGGATTCGCGCGAGCCTGCGCGTGGTCTCGCTGCAGAACAAGGTGAACCTCGATCGCGACGAGATTCATCGCGTGCATGCCGAGCTGGCCGTCGCCCACCGCCGGCTCGAGCAGGATGCCCTCACGGATGTGCTCACCGGCCTGCCCAACCGCCGCTACCTGATCGACCGCCTGGCTCACGACTGGACGGCTGCCCGGCGCGGCGGCACTCCGCTGGCGTGCATGGTGGTCGATATCGACCATTTCAAGGCGGTCAACGACACGTTCGGACACGACGTCGGCGACGAAGTGCTGCGTTCGGTGGCCAACGTGCTGCAGCGCCACGTCCGCGGCACCGACGTGGTCTGCCGGTTCGGCGGCGAGGAATTCGTGGTGATCAGCGCGACCGATTTCGACTCAGCCCTGCAGTTTGCCGAGCGGCTGCGCCGCGCGATCGAAGAGGAACTGCCCCGTCCCCTGTCTCCGTTCGGCCGGCCGGTCACCGTGAGCATCGGCGTCGACGTCCGAAGCCCGCAGACGCGCAGTCCCGAGGCGCTGCTCAAGGCGGCCGACGAAGGACTCTTTTTGGCCAAGCGGAGCGGACGCAACTGCGTCGCCAGCACGAACGCCAAAGCCCGAATCGCTTTGCCCGCGGAAGAGACCGCGGGCGTGCCCGGAGCGGCGCTCGACGCCACCCGCTAAAACCCGGCCGCAAACAGGGCCGATGGAAATGCGGCCGCGGATCGCGGATAATGAATCCGGTCGAAGGAATCGACCTTGTCATTTCGCCCGTTGCGCGCCCGCGATTACTTCGCCGGCCGCGACCGGGTGGCTGAGCCAGACTCATCCGCCCGTTAGACGATATTGCCCTTTAGACGATGTAGTAGGGCCAAACCCGCCCATGCGTCCCTCCAAGGTCTTTCAGTTCGAGCGCCAGGACGACACGCTGATCGTCATTCCCAACGGCGACTCTCTGCAGGTGCTCGAGTCCGATCTGCGGCGCGAGGTCGACGCGCTGCACAAGATGATGGACGCACCGGGGCTCATCAATGTCGTCGTCGACGTCGGCAACGCGCCGCACTACGGCTCGCTGGTGATCGGCGCGATCATGGCCTTGTGCAAAAAGGCCAACAACCGGGGCGGGCTCGCCGCGTTTTGCAACGCGTCCGACGGCATGCTCGACATGCTGCAGATCATGAAGATCGATTCGGTCATGCCCTACTACCCGACGCGTCGCGAGGCGATCGACGCCGTCCGCCGCCCGCGCACGCCCCACTAACGGCGCTCCACGGCTGGCCCGAGCTGCGCCGATTCCGTTGACTACTTCTCCGGCTCGCGATCCTTTACGGTTTTGGGGGCGCTGGCTCAGCTCCTGGTGCGGGGGCCGGCTGTCCCAGGTCGATCCCTGGACTGTCCGTTGTCGGAGCGCTGCTGGAACCGGGTCGGCTGCGGGCCGGGATCGGGATGAGCGCGGGCCGCGCGGCCGACGACTGAGGCGACGGAGGCATATGCGACGCTTCCGCCCGCGGTTGCGGCGGCTGCTCGGCGGCGATCATCCGGCGAGCCACTTCGTTGGACGGATCGAGAGCCGCCACTCGTTCGAAGTGTCGGCGAGCCGCGTCCTGATGGCCCAACATCAAGTTGTGATAGGCCAACAAGACCCTGAGATTGACCGAGTTCGGGCTGGCGATCACCCGATCTTCCAGGCTGCGATAAAGGGACGTGTACTCGTCGGCCGCGTGATACAGCGACCGCAACGTGGCCCAGTCCCACACGTCGTCCTGCGCCAGCACGACCATCGCGTCGGCAGAGGCGGCCTTGAAGTCGCCCAGCGCGAGCTGAGTCAGCGAGCGCAGCTGCAACAAATCGCGGTCCTCGGGATCGCGACTGAGCGCGCGAGTCACCCGGCGAAGCACCAACGCGTAGTTTCGCGCGTGAAACAGTCGTGAATCGTGCGCGAACTCGCGCGAGCTGCGGCTCGGCCGGCCGTTGCCGGCGTCCGGCGGAGTCGTCTCGCCGGGCAGTCGGCGATCATTGTCAATCGGCGGCGCGGAGTAGCTGGCTTGCGGCACCGCGGGAGTCGGAGCGGCGCCCGCCTGTCCGTACAGCGGCGCGTCGGTGTTGGATCCGGGAGGGGGCGGCTCCTCTGGTTGTTGTCGCGCATTGCGACGACGGCGGGGAACGGTGAATTCGATGGGACCGTCCGGCGTGTTGATCTGGACGCCCACGCTATCGGCCCCCGGCCGAATGAACCCGACGCCGCCAGGCAGGGCGATCCCGTTGGGCGTCATCAAACCGCCGAGCCCCGGAATCGCCGGGGAGGGCGACGTCGATTGCGGATAGGGAGCCGGCGTCGGCTGCGGCAAAGCACCGGGAACCGGAGTCGGCTGGGGCGTTCCCTGCGTGGCGCTCGGAGCCGGCAAGGCGGGGCCCGACGCGTTCGGGGCCGGCTTGGTTGTCTTCGATCCGCTCGGAGGATTTTTCGGAGGCGTTCCGGGCTGACCCAGGCTCGTCTCCGGAAGTGCTGGGCCCGGCGTCTGATTGGCCGTGGCCGAGGCAGCGGACAAAAACAAACCGATGAGCGTGAGCAAACCGGCGATCGCGCGGCCGCTCGGTGCGGTCCATCGGAACATGGTTGGACTCCTTTTGAAAAAAGCGGTCAAGGAGCGACCGTAAACGGTCGTGTCTTAGCCCTTGACGTGTTGCAGCGCCTCGTCCCGACTCGGGAAAATCGGCCAGAGCTTGGTGAGCCTCATGCTCTCCAACACCTCCAGCATGCGGGGAGACGGGGCGCAAAAGGCCGATTTCCCGCCAAAGTTGGTGACGGCCCGAGCCAGGCGAATCATAACGCCGATCAACTCGGTGCCAAAATAGCTCAGCTGCTCCAAATCCATAACCAGGTGCTCGAAGGCCCGCGTTTCGAACATCCTCTGCAATTTGTTTGCCTCAATGTGCAATTGCTGATAACGAAAGCCGCAATGGTCCGCGATCGGAATCACCACGAGCGCCTTGGCCGTCGGCTCGATCTGGAAGATCGACCCGTGCCATTCGGCGTCCTCCCGCCCTGTCTCCTCGGGCCGGGCGACGGCCGTCTTGGGAACCGGCTCGTCGTGCAGGTAGGGAGATTCGATGTCGCTGAGTGAAGTTTCCGCCCCGGACGCGTTGTCGGTCAAGCGCTCGGGGGCCGCCAGGTCGGGCGGTTCGTCGTAAAATACGGCGATCTGGAATTCGCCGAAGCTGATCTCGTTGCCGCTTTCCAGCGGCTGGGCGCGAATCGGCTCGCCGTCGACCCGCGTGCCCCCGCGTCCGCGCAGATCGATGGCCCACAGTCCGTGCCGCGTCAGCAGCAGGCCGCAGTGGACGCCCGACACTTTGGGCGTGTCGAAACGTAGCTTGCAGACCGGGCTGCGGCCGATCAGCGTCAGCAGCCGGTTCACCGACCACGTCGGCTGGCCGGCGGTCTCGTAGCGGAATTCGAGGTCGACCATCGGCATGGGACCGGCCTGTCCCCGATAGCGCTCGAGCGGATTGAGATCCACCAACGACTCTTCCTGCGCGCGATCGCTGGCATCGTCTCCCATCACGCTCAAAATGTAAGGACCAATCTGGATCGGTTCGTCGGGACGCAGCCAGCCAAATTTCCGCGGTCCATCGGGCCAAGCAATGCCGTTGCGGCTGGCCAGATCGACGCAGAACACGCGCCCCTCGATGACTTGCAAGTAGGCGTGGCGGAAGCTGACGCGCGGATTTTGCAGGAGGATATCGCAACCTTCCCCGCGGCCGATCACTACGAAGGGATAGTTGAATTCGTGCTGCACGGGCGCAACGCTGTCTTCGCCCATCACGGAGATGCGAAATCGATCGGAGGCCCCCGTCGCTGCGCGTAGGCGTTGAGCCAGATCGTCAGACATGCCTTACCTCTGCAGAAACTTAAAAAGTCCATTATGAAACAAAGTGTGCGGGCATGCACTTCCGACGCCGATTAGCGGCTGCGGTTGACTTTTTGACAGATAAACGTGATCTTATCGGTACAAGAACAGTCATCTATTTCCGTGGCGTGCAAAGGGTTATCAGCCATGCAGAGGATTTCGTCGATCGCCGTCGTTATTGCGTCGCTCTGTTTCTGTCTCTCGGCCCAGGCGGCCGATGAGCTGAAGTGCCCCGTTTCGGGCAAACCGGCGAGCAAGGATCACGCCGCCAAGTACAAGGACGGTCAGGTCTTCTTCTGCTGCGACAACTGCCCCAAGGCATTTGCAGAGAACACGAAGAAGTTCGCCACCAAAGCCAACATGCAGCTGGTCGAGAGCGGTCAGTACAAGCAGACCAAGTGCCCGCTTTCGGGTGAGGCGGTGGATGCGTCGACCGCGGTGAAAGTCGGCGATCTCAGCGTCTCCTTCTGCTGCGACAAGTGCAAAGCCAAGTTCGAAGCCGCCAAAGAGAAGAAGCAACTGAACATGGCCTTCGGCGACAAAGTCTTCGCCAAGGCGTTCGAGAAGAACAAAGTAGCCGCGAAATAACTGCCGCTCAGGCAGCACGCGACGGGTTGCTGGTGACCGACCAGCAGTCGACAAATTCAGACGGCGTTCCGGCCAGTTCGGAACGCCGTCTTTGTTTTTCCCGTGACGCAATCGCCCGCGCGCGTTCCGCCTAGCGAGGGGCGGGCGCGTTAGCTAAGTTGCGACGTGTAAGTTGCGCCCTGGCGCAGACTGGGAGCTACAAGGCTGGGCGAACGGGCATGAGCCAACCGAAAACGGAAGAAGCCGCAGCTCCGGGCGGGCCTCCGGGCCGGCCCTCGGCCCGGCAGGGCTGGCGGGAAATCGGCCGATCGCTGGCCCATCGCAACTTCCGCTTGTTCTTCGGCGGGCAGACCATCTCGCTCTTGGGCACCTGGATGCAGTCGACGGCCATGACGTGGCTCGTCTACCGGCTCTCCAAGGAACAGGGGCGCGACTCGGCCTTTCTGCTGGGCATCACGAATTTCGCCGGGCAGATCCCCGTCTTGCTCTTGGGCCTGTTCGCCGGCGTGTACAGCGATCGCTGGGACCGCCGGCGAATCATCATCGCCACGCAAACGCTGTCGATGATCCAGGCATTTCTCCTGGGCTTCTTGACCGTCACCCAGTTGATCACCATCGACCAGCTGATCGTGCTCTGCTTTTGCCTGGGCTGCATCAATGCGTTCGACATGCCGACGCGGCAGGCCTTCATGACCGAGATCGTCGACTCGTCGGGCGACTTGCCCAACGCCATCGCCCTCAATTCGTCAATGGTCAACGGGGCGCGACTGCTGGGCCCCTCGATCGCCGGCATGATCATCAGCGTGGTCGGCGAAGCGATCTGCTTTCTGGTCAACGGCGTCAGCTTTCTGTTCGTGATCGCCGCCTTGTTGGCGATGAAACTGGCGCCGCGCCCCCCCAAAACGTCGCATGGGTCAGTGATGGGGGGCTTGCACGAGGGCTTCGTCTACGCCTTCGGGTTTGCCCCCGTCCGCGCCATCCTGCTCTTGGTGGCCCTCACCGGCCTGGTCGGCATGCCCTACGTCGTGCTCTTGCCGATTTTTGCGGGCGACATTCTGCACGGCGACGCGCGGACGTTCGGGTTTTTGGCCGGGGCTTCGGGAGTCGGGGCGCTGACCGGCAGCCTCTATCTTGCTTCGCGAAGCACGGTCGTCGGCCTGGGACGCTGGATCGCGGGAACGGCAGCCACCTTCGCCCTCTCGCTGATCGCCTTCTCCTATTCGACCGATATCCGGCTCTCGATGGCCATCCTCTGCGTGGCGGGCTTCTCGATCATCGTGCAGTTGGCCGCGAGCAACACGATCCTGCAGACGATCGTGCAGGAACAGAAGCGGGGCCGCGTGATGAGTCTATACACCGTGGCCTTTCTGGGCATGGCCCCCTTGGGCAGCCTCGTCGCCGGCAACCTGGCCTCCCGCATCGGCACCGAAAACACGGTGCGGCTGGGCGGCGGCGTCTGCCTGGTGGGAGCCGCCCTCTTCGCCCGGCAGCTGCCGAAGATTCGCCAGATCGTGCGGCCCATCTATACGCAAATGGGCATCCTGCCGGCCGCCGCCGCAGGAATTCAGGCCGCGACGGGAGAGACCGCGCCTCCCGAACGCTGACGCCGAGACCCGCCTCCCCCGAACTTCTCGCATGTACCCAAACTGCCGGTCTGGGATATAGTTCGGGTTAGACGATGGGGCCATTCCGGAGGGTGTGCGATGCCATTCAAGCAGGAGCCGATGGAGGAGCCGCACATCAACCTCACGCCCCTCGTCGACATCGTCTTCAACCTGCTCCTGTTCCTGATGTTGGCCACGCGATTTGCCGCCGACGAGGACGCCGAGCAGAAGTTCGACGTGCAGCTGGCCACCGCCGCCAGCGCCCGCCCGCTGACCGCCCTGCCCGACGAGATGGTCGTCAACGTTGCCGCCAACGGCAAGTTGCAACTCAACGGCAAGCCGCGGACGTTGCCGGAATTGGAAGCCGAGCTGGTGAAGGCCAAGAAGAACTACGCCGACCAGACCGTGCTGATTCGCGGCGAAGGACAGGGCCCGTATCAAAACGTGGTCGACGTGCTGGCCGTGTGCGACCGCGCAAAGATCAACGTCGTCTCGCTCCCGGTGCGCCTCAAATCCGAGGCCCACCGATGAGGCACGCCGTCGGCGACTTGCTGCGCCACTTTCTGCAGGGGACCAAGCTCGATCCGCAATCGCTGCTGTGGGGTGTGTTGATCGGGGCGTGCATCCTGTCGGCGCTGCACCTGATCACGATGTTCGTCACCCGCTGGGGCGACCGCCGCGTCACCGGCAAAGCGCTGCTCTTCTCACTGATGCTGCACTTCGGCTGCCTGGTCGGCGTGGTGACCGTCGTGCCGGCCCCTCTCCTACCACCCGGCGATCCCGACGGCGGCGAGCAATCGCACCGCGTGGTTATCCGGAGCGTGACCGCGCAAGCCGAACGCGATTTCGGAGCAGACGTCGGCGGCGCCGGCCAGACGCCCGTGTGGGACCGCATCGCCAATCCCGGCCAGATGAAGCCGCTCGGCCCGCAGCCGACGCTGCCGGCGCCGGCCGCCGCGCCGAGCGTGGGCCGCGTGGCCCAGGCGCCGAAACCCGCCGAATTGCCGGCGCCCGATCTGGCGACGCTGCCCGACGTGCAGCAGCCGCCGACGGCTACGCCCCTGCAAGAGTCCGCAGCGAGTCCGAAAAAATCGACGCAGACACCCGACATCGAAGTCCCCAAGTCGGCCCCGCTCTCAACCCCGGCGGCCGACACCGTTCCGCGGCCCGCCGCGCGTTCGACCGCGCCGACGGCGGCAGCCAGCGTCGAGCGTCAGACACCCACGACGACCGATCTGCCCTCGGTCCCCGACGAGTCCATGCATCCCGAACCGTCGTCGCTGCCCGATTTGCCCGTTCCCGCTCCCAAGGCGAATGTCGCCAGCATTCCAGCGACCGATCCGCTCCGTCGCGACGCGGCCCCCGCGCCGGTGCCGACGCCGCAAATGGAAACCGAAACAAGCGTCGCCCAGCCGGCAAAGCCGGCGACCATCGCCAGCCCTTCGGCCGCTGGGGCGATCACGCCGCAACAACCCGGCGCGCTGTCAGGGATGGTCGTCGATCGAGTGCCGAGCGGCGCATTGAGCGGATCCACGACGCCGCAGCCCGAGCCGACGCGCGTCGAGGATTATCAGTCGCCCGACGACCGCCCGTCGCCCGCCATCCAGGGCTCCGGAGTCGGGTCGGAGCCGTTGATCGTCAAACGCAGCGCGGGTGTGGCGCCGACCTATCGCCTGCGAAAACTGTCCAATCGCAAAGAAAACGCCCGCCAGTTCGGCGGCACCGAACAGTCCGAGCACGCCGTCGAGGCCAGCCTCCGCTGGCTGTCCAAGATGCAAAGCCGTGACGGCCGCTGGGAAGCGAAAGCATTCGGCGCCGGCAAGGTGAAGTTCGACGAAAACGGAGTCGATCGCGATTACGCCGGCCGCGATGCCGACAGTGGCGTGACGGCGCTTGCCGTGCTCGCATTTCTGGGCGCGGGCTATACGCACGAAGAGGGCCAATACGCCGAGACCGTCGACCGCGCGCTTCGCTGGTTGATCTCGCAACAAAAGTCGGACGGCAATCTCGGCTTCGATGCGGGTCACTTCGCGATGAACTATTGCCACGGCATCGCCACCTACGCCATTGCCGAGGCGTACGGCATGCAGAACGATCCGACCTCCAACACCATGCTCCGCGAGCCGCTATTGCGCGGCGTGCACTACATCCTGCAAAATCAAAATCCAGACGGCGGGTGGCGCTACCTCAAAGGTCAGAAGAGCGACATCAGCATGTCGGGTTGGCACTTGATGGCGCTCAAGAGTGCCGAAATCGCCGGCGTGAATGTGCCGCGGAACGCCAAGGCCGACGTCGTCGCGTTCCTCAAGGGCCGCAGCCTGGGGACCTACGGCGGACTGGCCGGCTACCGCGAAGACTCACCGCCGTCCCCCTCGATGACGGCCGAGGCCATGTTCTGCAAACAAATGCTCGGCATGCGGCGGGACAACGCGGCCTCGCGCGAGGCCGCCGAATACTTGCTCGCGCGGCTCCCCACGCGGACGACCTTCAACGAGTACTACTGGTACTACGGGACGCTGGCCATGTACCAATACGGGGGCGAGGGCTGGCGCGATTGGAACGGAGCGATCCGCGACCTGTTGACCTCCGAACAGCGGACCGACGGCGACTTCGCGGGCAGCTGGGATCCGCTCGGCCCCTGGGCCCAATACGGCGGCCGCATCTATTCCACCGCGTTGAGCACGCTTTGTCTGGAAGTGTATTATCGCTTCCTGCCCCTCTATCAAATGGGGGCCGCTCCGGAAGGGGCGCGACGAGAATGATTAAAACACGAATGACGAATGAATGACCCAATGACCTAAGCCCGAACGAAGGCGGTTGCCCTCATTCGTGCTTCGGAAATTCATTCGTCATTCGGATTTCGTCATTCGTGCTTGTTCGTCTGTCCGGCATTGCCGGCCGAGGAAATGTAATGGACCTGGTCCGGCAAGGCATCGATCTGCTGCTGCATCTCGACAAGCATCTCGACACGGTCGCGACGACGTTCGGCCCGTGGCTCTACCTGTTGATGTTCGTCGTGATCTTTTGCGAGACGGGTCTCGTCGTCACGCCGATTCTGCCCGGCGATTCGCTGCTGTTCGCCTTCGGCATGCTGGCTGCCCGCGAAGGCTCGCACTTGAGCATCGCGCTGTCCGTGCCCCTCTTGATCGTGGCGGCGATCGCCGGCGACGCGGTGAACTATTGGGTCGGCTACGTCCTCGGCCCGAAAGTGTTTCATTACGAAAACTCGTGGCTGCTCAACAAGAAACACCTCGTGCACACGCATGAGTTCTATGAACGGCACGGCGGCAAGACGATTGTGATCGCCCGGTTCATCCCCATCGTCCGCACGTTCGCCCCGTTCGTGGCCGGCATCGCCCGCATGGGCTACGTCCGCTTCTGGCAGTTCAACTGCGTCGGCGGCGCCACCTGGATCTGCCTGTTCTTGCTGGGCGGCTACTACTTCGGCAACATCCCGCTGATCAAGAATCACTTCGAATTCGTGATGGTGGCCATCGTTCTGATCTCGGTCATGCCGATGGGCATCGAATGGCTCAACGCCCGCCGCCGGGCCCGCCTGGCGGTTGTCGCCCCATCGATCGCGGGAGCCGAGCCGGTCGCAATTGCAGCCGAAAGGACGTCCGCGCTGGAGTCGCCCCACTCCTGACGGCCGAGCCACCACCACCGGTGCCGCCGGACGGGACAGCGAGCCGTCCGACTGATTATGCTTTAGCCGGGCGAAGAAGACGGCAGCGGGGAGACGCGATGGCCTCGACACAGGCGCTCTACGAAGAATTGCTCGATTCCTGGCGGAAGGCCGTGCTGTTGGGCTCGGTCCAGAATCAGCTGGGCTGGGACGAGCAGACCTACTTGCCGCCGGGCGGGGCCGCGCACCGGGCCGACCAGATGAGCCTGCTGGCGGGCATAGTCCATCAGCAATTGACGACTCCGCGGCTGGGCGAATTGATCTCCGCGCTCGAAACTGCGGACAAACCACCGGGCTCCAACGGCCTGTTAGACGCCAATCTCCGCGAAGCGCGTCGCCGTTACGATCGGCTGACAAAGCTGCCGACGCGTCTCGTCGAGGAGTTGACGCGGGTCACCTCGCTCGCGCAGCAGAACTGGGTGGAAGCGCGGAAGAAATCGAACTTTGAGATGTTCCGGCCCTGGCTGGAAAAAATCGTCGCCCTCAAGCGGGAGGAAGCGGCTGCGCTTGGCGGCGGCGATGGGGTCGGCAACGGCGCGCCCTACGATGCGTTGCTCGACGATTACGAGCCGGGCGCGAAATCGACCGACGTGGCGAAGATCTTTGCCTCGCTGCGTGCCGCGCTCGTTCCCCTGGTGCGAGCGATCGCCGGCGCGACGAAGCGGCCCGACGTTTCGATCCTCACTCGCTATTACCCGAAAGCCGCTCAGGCCGAGTTCGCCAAAGCAGCAGCGGCCGCGATCGGCTTCAGTTTTCAGGACGGCCGGCTCGACGAGTCGCCCCACCCGTTTTGCAGCGGCATGGGCCCGGGCGACTGCCGGCTCACCACGCGCTACGACGAACATCACTTTCCCGGCGCCTTCTTCGGCGTGCTGCACGAAGCGGGGCACGGGCTGTACGAGCAGGGACTCGATCCCAAAGCGTTCGGCACGCCCGTCGGTGAGGCGGCCTCCCTAGGAATTCACGAATCGCAATCGCGGATGTGGGAGAACTTCGTCGGCCGCAGCCAGGCCTTTTGGAAGCACTTTTACTCGCAGGCGCAGACTCGCTTTTCCGAGGCGCTGGGCTCCGTGCCGCGGGAAGCGTTTTACGCGGCCGTCAACGACGTGCACCCGAGCTTCATCCGCGTCGAAGCGGACGAGGTGACGTACAACTTGCACATCATGATCCGCTTCGAGCTGGAGCAGCAGCTGATCGAAGGGCAGCTCAAGCCGGCCGACGTGCCGGCCGCCTGGAACGAACAATACACGCAGTCGCTGGGGATCACGCCGGCCAAAGACGCGGAAGGCTGCTTGCAGGACATTCACTGGAGCGGCGGCATGCTCGGCTATTTCCCCACCTATGCGCTCGGCAACATGTACGCGGCCCAGTTGTTCCAAACGGCGCGCAAGGCGGTCGGCGATCTCGATGCGCAGTTCGCCAAGGGAGACTTCGTGCCGCTACGGACCTGGCTCAAGGATAACGTGCATCAGCTCGGGCGGCAGTTCCCGCCGGGCAAGCTGGTCGAGCGGATCACCGGGCAACCCTTGTCGCACGAGCCGCTGGTGGCACACCTCAAGGCCAAGTTCGAGCCGTTATACGGACTGTAAGATACGGACTGAGCGAATTGCCGGGATCGTGACCGCCGCACTTCGTCGCCCCGCCGCGGCTTGAGCGGTTCGTTCCCGGTTGGAAAAGGATGCGTCGCATGTCGCAGGCCGCCGACCGTGTTCCCGTCCCGCCCCCCTCGTCGCCGGGGCGCAAGCTGGTCGGGTTCTTGCTGGTGGTGATCGCCATCGCGCTGGTCAGCATGACCTTCTCGATGTTTTTGCATCAAGAGGTCGCGCCGCGCGGCGGACTGGCGGCGGGCGAACCGCTGCCGGCCATTCGAGCCGAAGGCTGGCTCAACGGTACGCGGCCGACACCCGAGAGCCTGAAGGGCAAGGTGCTGGTCGTCGACGCGTGGGCTCATTGGTGCGGCCCGTGCCGGGCCGAAGCTCCGCACCTGGTCGAAGCATACGACGCTTACCACAAGCGGGGCGTGATCTTCATCGGCCTCACCAGCGATTCGGAAAACAAGCTCACCCAGATGAAGCAATTCCTCTCCGAGACCCACATCACCTGGCCATGCGGGTACGGGGCCGTCGACACCATGAGCGCGCTGGGGGTCAACATGATCCCGCAGGTCTGGGTCGTCGGCAGCGATGGCAAAATCGTTTGGAACATGGATGAAGAAGGTTCGCTCGAGACGGCCATCGAAAAGGCCCTGTCCGGCACCAGGCTCGCCGACAACTCCCACGCAGCAGGAGGCTAACCATGACGACGACCACGGGCACCAGCGGAAGCACTGCGAGCAAGACCGGCAGCAGCGGCGAAAGCATCGTCAGCGTGCTGCAGGAATCGCGCGTCTTTCCCCCCTCGCCGGAATTTGCCGCCCAGGCCAACATCAAGAGCGAAGAAGACTACAACCGCCTCTGGACCCGCGCGAAGGACGACCCCGCTGGCTTCTGGGGCGAAATGGCCGCCAACCTTCACTGGTTCCGCAAATGGGACAAAGTGCTCGACGGCACCATGCCCAACACTCGCTGGTTCGTCGGCGGCAAGCTCAACGCCTCGTACAACTGTCTCGACCGTCACCTGGAAACCTGGCGGAAAAACAAAGCCGCCATCATCTGGGAAGGCGAGCCGGGCGACAGCCGCGTGCTCCGCTATCAGGACCTGCACCGCGAAGTCTGTCGCTTCGCCAACGTGCTCAAAAAGCTGGGCATCAAGACCGGCGACCGCGTCACGCTCTACATGCCGATGATCCCCGAGCTGGTGATCGCAATGCTGGCCTGCGCGCGGATCGGGGCCACGCACTCGATCATCTTCGGCGGCTTCAGCGCGGACGCCATCTCCGACCGCAACAACGACGCCCAGTCCAAGTTGATCATCACGGCCGACGGCGGCTGGCGGCGGGGCAAGGAGATTCCGCTCAAGCAAACGGTCGACGAAAGCCTGGAAAAGTCCCCCACCATCGAAAAGACGGTCGTCGTTCGCCGCACCGGCTCCCAGGTCAACATGGTGCCTGATCGCGACTATTGGTGGCACGAACTGATGGCCGGCACCTCGGCCGAGTGCGATGCCGCCGAGCTCGACGCCGAGCACCCGCTCTATTTGCTCTACACGTCGGGCAGCACGGGCAAACCCAAAGGCATTCTGCACTCGACGGCCGGCTACCTGCTCGGCACGCTGATGACCAGCCGCTGGGTCTTCGATCTTAAGGATGAAGATACCTACTGGTGCACGGCCGACGTCGGCTGGGTCACCGGGCACAGCTACATCGTCTACGGCCCGCTCGCCGCCGGCGCAACCGTCGTCATGTACGAGGGCGCCCCCAACTGGCCCGATGAAGGCCGCTTCTGGCAGATCATCGAGAAGTACCAGGTCAACATCCTGTACACGGCCCCCACGGCCATCCGCGCCTTCGTCAAATGGGGCGATCAATGGCCGGCCAAGTACGACCTCTCCAGCTTGCGGCTGTTGGGCTCCGTCGGCGAGCCGATCAACCCCGAAGCCTGGATGTGGTACCAGCGGGTGATCGGCCAAGGCCGCTGCCCCATCGTCGATACCTGGTGGCAGACGGAAACGGGCAGCATCATGATCAGCCCGCTCCCCGGCGTCACCCCGACCAAGCCGGGCAGCTGCACGAAGCCGTTGCCGGGAATCGTGCCGGATATCGTCAGCAAGTCGGGCGCCAGTTTGCCGGCCAACCAAGGCGGCCTGCTCGTCGTCCGCCAGCCCTGGCCGTCGATGCTGCGGACGCTTTACGGCGACCACGATCGCTTCGTCCGCACCTATTTCAGCGAGGTTAAAGGCTGCTACTTCACGGGCGACGGCGCGCGACGCGACGAAGACGGCTACTACTGGGTGATGGGCCGCGTCGACGACGTGCTGAACGTCGCCGGCCATCGCCTGAGCACGATGGAGATCGAGAGCGCGCTCGTCTCGCACCCCCGCGTGGCGGAGGCGGCCGTCGTCGGCTATCCCCACGAACTCAAGGGCGAGGGCATCTGCTGCTTCGTCACGCTGAAGCAGGGCGACGGCGACAACGCCCTCAAGGAAGAGCTGAAGGGACACGTCCGCAAGCACATCGGAGCCCTCGCCATGCCCGACGCCATCCGCTTCACCAGTTCGTTGCCCAAAACTCGCAGTGGCAAAATCATGCGCCGCCTGCTGCGGGACATCGCCGCGGGCAAAGAGCAAGTGGGCGACACGTCCACGCTGGAAGACTACGGAGTGCTCGCCAAGCTGCGAAGCGAGGAGGAGTGACCAGCGGCCCTTCTTGCGGGCTTTGTGGCGGGCAGCTTGCCGAGTTGCCGGTTACCTCTGGGCGGCGCCCAACACGCTGCTCGGCCTGCTCGTCGTGCTGATCGCCTGCCTGACGGGCGGCTCGGCCCGCATCGTCGACGGCGTGGTCGAAGTCCACGGCGGATTTGCGACTGCGTTTCTCCGCCGCGGACTGCCCCTCATCGGCTCGGGGGCCGCCATGACGCTGGGTCACGTCGTCCTGGGCCAGACCGCAGAGTTCCTGGAAAGCACTCGCGAGCACGAGCGGGTCCACGTCGAGCAATACGAACGCTGGGGTCCGCTCTTCCTGCCGGCCTACGGCTTGGCCAGCATCTACCTCTGGCTCAAAGGCCGCGACCCGTACCGCGAAAACCCGTTCGAGAAAGAGGCCTACGGCCGCGCGCCGTAATCATCGCGATACCCCGATTGAGGTACTCGCCGATCGCGCTGAACTAAACCTCGTCCATCTGTCCCCACGGGATCGGCATTGTCGGACGCATGCGCTGCTCGCGGTGCCGTTGGTCTCGCGGGCGCTGCAAAAAATACTCGACGAAGCGGACGAGCTGTTTCACCGCCTCGTTGTAGGCCCGCTCGCCTTTTTCCTTCGTTGCCTTTTCGGCGTCGCCCAAGACACCCGTCTGCGAATAGCTGCTGGTCCACGAGACGACGGTCGCCGGGCCCGAGCCGAAGAGATCGACGTAGTTGAACGGGCTCTCTTCGTGGTTGATCGAGATGGTGCCGCTCTTGATCTTGTCTTTGCGAACGTTTTCCTCGTCGAGGTAGAGGTACATCGACGTCTCCAGCTCGCAGGCGTGCGCGCAGCCGCCGGGGAATTTGCTCTCGCGCCAGCTCGGCAGAAACTCCTTGTCGACGGTCAAGAGGTTCCACCAGGCGCAGACCACGCAGTCGGCATCGGTCTCGAGGTTCGTCCGCCGGGCCGCCAGGTCGAGGTTGGGCATGTTCGAGCCGTGGCCGTTCAACAGGATGATCCGCTTGAAGCCGTGGTAGGCGAGTGACTTCGTCACGTCGAGCACCTGCTTGATGTAGGTCTCATAGTGCGTGTTGATCGTGCCGGGAAAATCCATCACGTGGCCCGTGTAGCCGTAGGCCAGGACGGGCAGCACCAGAATTTTGGACGGGATCGCGCGGCCCGCGCCATTCGCAACACCGACCGGGCAGATCAGATCGACGTCGAGCGGCAGGTGCGGCCCATGCTGTTCGACAGCCCCGCACGGCACGATGCAGACTTTGCCCAGCTCGACGGCGTCGTTGATCTCCAGCCAGGTCAGTTTCTCGTAGCGATATTCGGTTTCGGCACGGGAGGTCATCTCGGTTCCTTCTTCTGTCGGGGCGGATTATCTCAGGGCAGTTTTCTCTGGTGGACGGACGACGATTTCTCGCTGGCGAAGACTGGCAATTGTAATGCCGTGCCGCGCCCCGGTCTTGGTGTTGGTTGGTGCAGTGTTCCCTGGTCGGCCACGGGTCACGGATCGGGCAGCGGTCGCTGTCGCGGGCAGTGGCCGAGTGCGAGGCGAGCGGCTAACCTGGACGCCAGCCAGTCCTTCCTGCCGCGATGCACAGTTTCCAAAAGTCCGTTCCAGTTCCAAAAAGCCCGTTCCAGAAAGCCCGCCATGATGCTGCTGCCACGCTCGACGCGCTGGGTCGTCTCGCTCGCGACCCTCCTGCTCCTTCCGCACGCCACCTCTGCCCAGCACAACCGGACGATCCTCGATGCCAAAGAGGCCGGCCCCGATTTCGCTGTTCAGGGCGAGTACGTCGGCACGATCGGCACCAAGGCCAAGATCGGCGCGCAGGTAATTGCGCTCGGCGGCGGCCGCTTTGACGCGGTGATTTACACCAACGGACTGCCGGGAGCCGGCTGGGACAACAAGACGAAAGTCCACCTGCACGGCGACACGACCGACGGCACGGCCCATCTCAAGGGCAAGAACTTCGACGGCACCATCAAGGACGGCCTGTTTGCCGGCACGGCCGAGGACGGCGTGAAGTTCGAATTGAAAAAAGTCGAGCGCACCTCGCCGACGGCAGGCGCCGTGCCGCCCCCGGGAGCCACCGTGCTGTTTGACGGCAAGAACACGGACGCCTGGAGCGTCGGCAAGCTCGTAGAAGGCGACCTGCTGGGCGTCCCCGCGACCACGAAGCAAACGTTCGAGGACTTTTTGCTGCACATCGAATTCCGCACGCCGTTCATGCCCACCGCCCGCGGTCAGGGGCGCGGCAACAGCGGCGTCTACCTGGCCGATCAGTACGAAGTGCAAGTCCTCGATTCATTCGGCCTCGAGGGTGCCGACAACGAGTGCGGCGGCATCTACCACGCGGCCAAGCCGCTGGTCAACATGTGCTTTCCGCCCCTCTCGTGGCAGACCTACGACATCGACTTCCGGGCGGCCCGCTTCACGCCCGACGGCAAGACCAAGAAAGAAAACGCCGTCGTCACCGTGCGGCACAACGGCATGCCCATCCAATACAACCTCGAGCTGAAGGGCGCGACCCCCGGCGGCCACCGCGCCGACGAACACCCCGGCCCGATCTTCCTGCAAGACCACGGCAACCCGGTCCGGTTCCGCAATATCTGGATCGTGCCGCGGTAACCGTTCGACGCCGCGGCGAGGCAGTCCCACACTTCCGCCGAGCCGGGCCACATGGTTGCTCGCCGCTCTCTAGGCCCCCACCTCGGAGAACACGAAGAGCAATTCCCGGGCGATTTGCCGGCAGCGCTCGTCGTATTTGTTCGTCTCTTGCGGCGTGCCGTCGAAGGCTTTGGGATCGTCGAAGGGAAGGGCAATCCGCGCGGAAGCCCCTGCGACGATCGGGCACTGCTTGTCGGCTTGGGAACACGTTATGACGGCGCAGAAGTCGCTCCCGGGATTCGATGCGTCCCGATAGACCTTGGAGAAGCATTCCAATTCGGGGCCCGCGTTGTGAAATCGGACCCGATAGTGGGGATTCGGCGCCGGCACCGGATCGTCGATCGCGAAGCCCGCGCGCCGCAGAGCCGCCACCGCTCGTGAATTGAAGGCGGTGACTTCGGTTCCCCCTGAGAAGTTCTCGACGTGCGGAACGCCAAAGTACGCCGCCGCGGTCGCCGCCCAGAGCTGGCACATCTGGCTGCGGCGGGAATTGTGCGTGCAAATGAAGACCAGCCGCGCCGGCCGATCGGCTTTCATTTTGTCGCGAATGTAAGAGGCCAGTTTTCGCAGCTGGTCGCGACGCTCTTGAGGAATGCTGTCAAACTCACCCACGCGAGTCGCGACGTAGTGCCGCAATTTCTCGTTCAGCCGTTCGGGGTGCACGGGTGCGGCTCCTCCGTTCACAACCACCGCGAGGATTCCAAGAGCAACGACTCCGGGGCGAGACATAAGTGATTCCTTGTTCCGTTCGTATTCGACTCACTCTTGTAGTCGACTCACTCCAACTCGCTCGTCAATTTCGTGCCGTCATCGGACAGGCGCCTCTGTTGTGCTTTGGAGCAGCCCATTGTTGCGTCACCTGCCGTGTGCGATCCCACTGGCGCTCGAGCCAATCATCGAGTTCCTGCGCCGTCATTCCGCAAAGGCGAAGCTGCAGCGCGATGACGCGATTTTGCCCCGGAGCCGGTCTCTCAATCGCGGTAAGCGATATCGGGCCCTCGTCAATCAGCGCGCCGATCGCCCGCCGCAGGAAGCCTTCAAAAAGCATCGAACGGTACACGCTGCGAAAGCAGAACGCATGCTCCCCCATGCGCTTTGAGCGTGTTGGAGCAGACTCCCACTGATCGAGCGCATCGGCAATGAGCGACGCGCGATCCAAACGACCTTCCAACAGCTCGTTGTTTGCGAGCAACACCGCGCTTGCGTAGTCTTCGCGGCGGAGGTGTCGGGTCAGCGGCCGCAACACGGTTTGTGCGTTCATGCGTGCACCGAAGTTTAGGGTCAGCCCCATCGAGGAACGGCCAGGTCCCCTCAGTGCCTTTTCACCCGGTGCAGTCGAAGTCGAGGTTTAGCGCGGCTTGACGGCGAAAACTTTGACGCTGGCCGCGAAGTCGTTGACGTCGTACTTGCGCAGCAGCTCTGTCAGGCGGTTGTGGAAATCGGGCGTGGACTGTGAGAGGACCGGTAAATCGCTGGAGACTGCCGACCCGCAGCACCCCCCTTGATCGTGAGCGCTCGGCGTGCAACAGGCGGACTGCCCCGCGATCTTGGAATAGACGTTGAGATCGGCGCCCGTGTCAACAATCTCGACAGCAGTTAATCCGGAACTAATCAATCCCTGCTTGTATTCCTCAATCGGAATCGCGCCCGCCACGCAGCCGACGTAGGCCAAGATGTCCTGACCGACCTCCGGTGGGATCGCTTTTTTAAGCGCAATATCGCTGATGGCCAGGCGTCCGCCCGGCTTGAGCACTCGCGCCATTTCCCGAAAGACCGCATGCTTGTCCGCGGCCAGGTTGATCACGCAATTGCTGATGACGCAGTCGACCGAATCGGACGGGAGAGGCAAATCGTCAATCATGGCCAGATGAAATTCGACGTTGGCCGGCGGTTTTCCGTCACCGGCTTTGATCGCGTTGCGTCGCGCGAGTTCGATCATCTCCTCGGTCATGTCGATGCCGATGGCGCGACCCGTCGGGCCGACCTTCTGCGCTGCCAGAAACACGTCGAGACCGCCGCCCGATCCCAAATCCACCACAACCTCGCCGGGCCTCAGGCTGGCGGAGGCAATCGGGTTTCCGCACGACAGCCCCATATTGGCATCGGCCGGAATCGAGCGCAATTCTTCCTCGGTGTAGCCGAACGCGGCCGCCACCTGGCGCACGTCGTCGCGCTCGCTGGAGAGCCCGCTTTGGGCCACAGCGCCGTATCGGGATTGGACGATTTTTTCAATGTCATTGGACATGCGGAAACCTCACTTTGAATTGGGCGAACTATATCTGCCTAAACGCATACAATCGGGACAAAAAAATTCATCCGCAACACCCCCTCATCCGCAACACCAGCGGGCGATGCTCTTCTTGAGCCGTTGGGAGTCCTGCGTCAGCTCGGGCACTTCGGCAAAGCAGCTGCCCAAGCACTGCAGCAGCTTTTCATGAAAGTCGCCCTGCGCCGGCGCGAGGCGGTAATAGCTCCACAAACCCTCTTTCCGCGCGAGCACCAACCCGGATTTTCGCAAATACGCCAGATGGCGGGAGACCTTTGGTTGCGAGCAATCGAGCACGTCGACGATGTGGCAAACGCACAACTCGCCCGGAAGCAAGAGATGCAGGATGCGTAGACGGGTCCGATCGGAAAATGCCCGGAACATGCGGTCGACAGGGCGGGCCTGCAGCGGTTTCATATCCGCGCAAGCATATATAGATTCGGCCCGCGATTCAAGCGAGGTGCGGGAATCGGACAGTCGCCTTCATAAAGAACCTTTCGAGTTGTTTCCACGCACGTGGAAACACAGTCTAGGCCGCGCGATTTTGGTCCAGGTCGGGATCAGAGTCATTTCCACGCCTCGGTAAAGCCCCAGGTGGTGGCTTTCGGACGTTGGCTTCTCCTCGAAATAACGCGAGGAGCTTGACGTGACCGGGGACCTTCGGCTGGCAGATCGAATGCTTGGCGGCGAGCAACCCCCAAACCTGAAAACCTCCGATCCGACGAGTTTCCGGGGACTTGATTTCCGCGGTATGAGATTTCGGGACTGACGTTTTCCCGAATTTCGCACTTCTGATCGGACTGCTCAAATTCAGAATTCGAACGATTTTTGAATTTCGGCGACGGGGTTGCTCTCCGCTGGCGCAGCTACACATTGTCCCGTCTTTTCGCGATCGACCTGGCCATCACGGCCAAGCCGGATGCGCCGCCGCAAAGCAGCGCGGACAGGGAGAGATGGTATTGGAAATGCGACGCCGAGCCGACCATCACCGCGATAAAGAGTCCCATGCCGAGAAATAGAGGGATCCAAAACCGACGTGATATTCTTCGCGTCGCGATGGCGGCCGCCCCAAGTGCCAGGCTTCCTGCGAATTGGAGTCCCCACGGGACGCGTATTGCGGCCGGCAGAAGGTTGAGCGCCAGTCCGAGCAGCGCAGTGGCCAGCAGTGAGCCGATCAACAGACGCTGGGGACGGAGCCGATAGAGCGTGCGGGCGCCGGCGGCAATCTGTCCCGGATGTTCGGCTTCGATCTCAACGGCCATTTTTGCAACGACGTCCCACGCGGCCGAGAGTGAGGCCCCGCGGGAACCGCGCTGACATCTCTTGACGGCTCCCGCCACGTTGCCGGAAAGAACCATTTGCCGGACGGCCTCCAGTTCCTCGGGCGGCAGGCTGAGCGCCGATGCGGACTGAGACATCGTAAACAGATCGCTGCTCGCCCAGATGAAGAGGCGGGCACCGACCCACAACAGCACGTAGAGTTCGAAAAGATCGCCAGTGCGACCACTTCCCTCCCAGATGTAGGCCTCGATCAGGATTGCCGCATAGGCAAAACTGTAGACGATGCTGAGACCCCCGAGCAGGGTGAACCCATAACGCAAGAGAGGGCCGCGCGGCGGCAGAAGCAGCAACGCTCTAGCCTGCCGGCCCATAATTCCTCTCCAGCCGCGCCGTTGCCTGTTCTGGTAGATGGCATAGGCAAGGATGGAGACTACTGAAATGACCGCGGCCAGGTCGTAGGCCGCGACCAGCCGCTCGGTCCATCGACCGGGCGCGCGAACATATTCGGGATGCGTCTGCCGCCAGACGAGGTACCGGTTCTCCGCCCACAGTCCGCACGAGAGCAGGGTCAGACCGATCACCGCTGCGGTCGCGACGGACGTGATGGCCCAGGGGTGGCTCTGAGCCCAGAAAGAGGCGCGCCGCGCGGCGCTGACCGGTCGCGCCTGGATCGGCTCGCGATTGAGGAAGCGGCCCAGTTCCTCAGCCAGGCTGCGCGCGGAGGCATAGCGCCGCTCGGGGCGCTTTTCGAGACACTTTTGGCAGACGGTTTCGAGATCCTGAGGTGCATCGCGATTGATCTTCCGCAAGGCGGCCGGAGGCGCCTGGATGACCTGGGCCAGGGTCTCCCATGTCGTCGCTCCGCGAAAGGGCGGACGGCCCGAGAGGAGTTCGTAGAGAATGGCGCCGAGCGAATAAACGTCACTCTGCGGGCCAATTTCGGCCGGCCGCCAGTCGGCCTGTTCAGGAGGCATATAGCTGGGACTGCCGAGCACGTCGCCTGTTCGCGTGAGATGGCTGTCGCTTTCCGATCGCTTTGCCAGACCAAAATCGGTGATTCGCGGCCGGTCGTCGGCGTCGATCAGGATGTTTTGAGGTTTCAGATCGCGATGCAGCGTCCCGCGCTGATGCGCAAAATGGACGGCTTCGGCAATCGTCTTCACATAGGCTGCCGCTCGGTCGGCCGGCAGCGGCTTACCGTCAGCAAGTTGGGCGAGGTTCTTCCCCGCGACAAAATCCATCGTGTAGTAGTGTTGCCCGTCCCGCTGCCCGACCTCGTGGATGGCCACGATATTGGGATGCTGCAAGTTGGCCGCTGCCCGGGCTTCGGTATAGAACCGCTCGATGTCGGCTTCGGATGCGAACTGGCCGGCGAGGATCATCTTGAGTGCGACAATCCGGTCTAGGCTGATCTGCCGCGCTTTGTAGACGACGCCCATCCCGCCGCGGGCGATCTCTTCCAGGATCTCGTAGTCGCCGAAAAAACGGACGCGTACGCCCGGTGGAGCGCCGCCTGAATCGTTGATTCGCGGCGCAAGTGTCTGATCATTCGATCGGTTTGACGGAGCCCCACGGCCTTCCCCGGTCCCTTGCCAGATCAGGCATTGTGGGCAGAGTCCCTCCGGCGCACCGACCGGCAGTTCGGCAGCGCACTCGGGACAACGCCGCATTTCAGCCATCGGCGGAGGTCCTTAGTAGGGGCAGGTTTCTCCCTCGCCAAAGCGAATTGCTCAAATCCACTTATGAGCCGAGCGCAGGGGCAATGCGACATGACACGCCCCGTATATACGGGGCCGCCCACGAATCCTCCAGCCAAACCGCCGGTGCCGACATTTCGCGCGGCCAGCAGACCGCCTGCGCCACCGATGGTCGTACATCGTTTGGGCGGCCGGACAAGCCGACCGGACGCCCGATTTGAGTTCGCCGTTTTGTGACGGGGAAGCGACGCGTTGCCCTAAAAGGCGGCATGTCACCCGCCAACGAATCGGGCGGCCGAGAATTCGAGTCGTCTCAGGCGATTCTCTGCGAGGAAAAATCGCCTAGAATCGGTCGATTGGATCGACACGCCAAACGCGAAAGGCAATCGGATGCGGCGCCTAAAGGCGATTTTCTGGAACGGTCAAGAACATCGACTGCGCGCCGGCTGGCGACTCGTCGTCCAGCTTCTGTTGTTTATCTTGGTGCAAATCGCTTTGGGGGTCGTTTCCACCGTCTTGGGGAAAAGACCCGTTTCGGTCGTCGCGGTGATCGCGCTTTACCCGATGTTGGGGGCGGCATTGATCTGGTTCGTGGGCCGATTTGTCGACCACAGGCGTGCCGCAAACTACGGATTCCATTTGAATTCCGGCTGGTGGGCCAGTTTCGCATTCGGCGCACTGCTCGGCGCCGGGCTGATGACGGGCATCTTTATCACCGAGCGACTGGCGGGCTGGATTGTTGCTAGCGCGGCTGTCCCGACAGACACCGGCTTCGCACCCCTCACCGGTGCTCTGCTCAGCCTTGTCTTCTATTTGACGGTCGCCCGGATGGAGGAGTTCACGTTTCGCGGCTACGAATTGCGGAATCTGTCGGAGGGATTCGTCGGGGCCTGGGTGGGGCCGCGAGCGGCGATCGTCGGCGCTTTGTTGATTTCTTCTGGGCTGTTCGGCCTTCTACACGCGACGAATCACAACGCGACTCTCGTGAGCACGCTTAACATCATGTTGGCGGGCGTCCTCCTCGCTCTGCCTTACGTTTTGACAGGCGAGTTAGCCGTCTCAATCGGTTTGCACCTGAGTTGGAATTTCTTCCAGGGGACGGTGTTCGGTTTTCCGGTGAGCGGTTCGGCGCCGACGAGGCGGCTCATGACGATCGAACAGTCCGGCCCGGAAGCGTGGACCGGCGGCGCTTTTGGACCGGAGGGGGGGCTTATCGGTATCGTAGCCGTGCTGATCGGGTGCGGGCTGATTCCCCTCTGGGTGAATTCGCGCAAGCGAAACGTCAGTATCGATGTTGACCTGGCCCGTTACGAACCACGGGCAGCTCCTGCGATGCCACACGGCCAACTCGCCGAAGCGCCGTTGGTCGATTCGGAGACGGCATAGCGGCTGCTTGGGAAAGACCCGGGGTTACCGGTCAGATCAACCCTTTCCGGAAACGCCATCAAACCACCGATAAGTGCCGCCGCGGGTCCGCACCGAAAAGTCATCCTTATTTCGGCGCGGTTCCGCGCTGCAGATTCCCGTACGTCTTAGTGGAATCGGGCGCGATCGGGTGACGGCGATCAAAACGCCTCAATAAGCGGTGCCAGAAATCCAACGATTTTCGGAGACCTCGGCGGTCCACAGCGTGCTCGCTTGGGAGGAAGCTGAGCAGTGGATCCGAATGTGGAGGCGCTGCGCCGGCTCGTTGAGAGGTTGCCGCGTGCATTCGCAGTTGGCGATCGACCCTATTGCGTCACTCTCGACACGGCCCCAGAATGAACGCCGTCGCTGACTAACGCGATCCCCCCGCAGCGCTAGTGAGGTTCCTCATGAACGACCCGGAACCCGCGTCCCAAGTTTCTCCGAGCGTGCCCGCCGCGACTCTCATCGCTGACATGCCGCCCGAAAACGTCGGCAGCGTTATCGGCCCGTACAAGCTGCTCCAGCAAATCGGACAAGGCGGTTTCGGCGTCGTGTACATGGCGGAGCAGGAGAAGCCGGTTCGGCGAGTCGTCGCCCTCAAAATCATCAAGCCGGGCATGGATACCGGGCAGGTCATTGCCCGCTTTGAGTCGGAGCGCCAAGCGCTGGCTCTCATGGATCATGCGAATATCGCCAAGGTGCTCGATGCCGGCGCAACCGCTTCCGGACATCCCTACTTCGTCATGGAGTTGGTCAAAGGAGTGCCGATTACTGAGTTTTGTGACAAGAACCATCTGCTACCCGAAGCTCGTCTCAAGCTGTTTGTCGATGTGTGCCACGCCATCCAGCACGCGCACCATAAGGGAATCATTCACCGCGACATCAAACCGTCCAACGTCATGGTCACACTCCAAGACGGAGTTCCGGTCGTGAAAGTGATTGATTTCGGCGTGGCCAAAGCGACTGTGCAGAAGCTGACCGAGAGGACGCTGTTTACGGCCTACGGCCAGATGGTTGGTACGCCGGAATACATGAGTCCTGAGCAAGCGGAGATGAGCGGCCTGGACATCGACACCCGCAGTGACGTTTACTCTTTGGGCGTCTTGCTCTACGAGCTATTGACCGGGACCACGCCACTTGAGGCCGGACGTTTGCGCGTGGCGGCGTACGCCGAGATGCAGCGGTTGATACAGGAGGAAGAGCCACCCCGACCGAGCACGCGTCTGTCGTCCTTGGGAGTGACAGGCACGGTGGTCGCGGGCAATCGTGGCCTGGATGTCAAGCGACTCGTGCAGTTATTGGCCGGTGACCTTGACTGGGTGG
>Ga0210390_10000379_pt1 | contig 48771 bp, 39 predicted proteins | sample IncBWH11OmetaG_FD_161050 | JGI IMG/M metagenome (GOLD analysis project Ga0210390, IMG submission 161050) | Forest soil microbial communities from Barre Woods Harvard Forest LTER site, Petersham, Massachusetts, United States - Inc-BW-H-11-O ... | reverse complement strand
CGGACGATACTTCTCGGGGTCTTCTCGATCGTTTTGCAATCGCTGTTTCCGAAATCCCGATCGTAATCGGCAACGGGACGATGATTATGCGCAATCCTTCAACCTCCCAGCTGGCGGATTGCCTCGGCCTCAACGACAACATCGACAACAATTTGCTTCATGATCTCGTTATCGTGGGCGCTGGGCCGGCGGGCCTGGCAGCAGCGGTGTATGGGGCCTCGGAAGGATTGGATACTCTCCTTATCGAAAGCCATGCACCGGGAGGGCAAGCAGGCACCAGTTCACGGATCGAGAATTATCTGGGATTTGAAACCGGGGTCTCTGGTCAAAAACTCGCTACGAGCGCCACCAGGCAGGCACAGAAGTTTGGGGCGAAGATGGCGTTGGCACGCGCGATTGTTCAGCTTCGGTGCCAACGTCGTCCCTACGAACTCGTGATGGACGATGGAACCGTCTTCTTCGCCCGGACCATTGTTATTGCGACTGGCGCACGCTACAACAAGCCAACCGCAGTCGCCCTGGACCGCTTCGCGGGGCGCGGCATTCATTATGGTGCTACCCATATCGAGGCTCAGTTGTGTGAGGGCGAAGAAGTTATTGTGGTCGGCGGCGGCAACTCAGCTGGTCAAGCCTCTGTCTTTCTCTCGCGGACAGCACGCAAGGTGTACATGCTTGTGCGAGGGGCCGACTTGGCCGAATCGATGTCGCGATATCTCGTTCAACGCATCATTGGAAATCCGTCCATCGAGTTGCTTTGCAACTCTGAACTAGCCGGTCTTGAGGGTGAGAATGACCTCGAAGAAGTAAGCTGGATCGACAAGCAGACTGGGCAGGCACGATCTGTGCCAGCCCGCCACTTGTTCGTAATGACCGGGGCCTCGCCGAACACCAACTGGCTGGGAGGCCGTCTCGCCCTTGATGATAAAGGCTTCATCCTCACCGGACGCGATCTGCCACCGGCGATTGACCCAGATCGGAATCCTCCTTGGCCTCTTTCCCGTCCGCCTCAGATGCTCGAGAGCAGCCTCCCAGGAGTATTCGCCGTAGGCGACGTCCGCGCTGGAAGCATCAAGCGGGTAGCTGCGGCCGTTGGCGAAGGAGCGACTGCCGTAAGTATGGTGCATCGAGCACTCGCGGAGCTTTAGTGCATCACAGGTTCGCGCCCGATCCCATAAGGGCTCGAAGCAAAGCTGGACCAAAACCAATCACAACCGGGAAACCACGGCGATTCCTCGACGGTTACCGTAGAGGACATCGAACGCCGGGCCTATAAAATCTTCGTGGTCGCGGCGGCGAGTTCGGCCGTGACGTTGAAGACTGGCTGCAAGCCGAGCTCGAACTAGGAAGCCTGAAAGCTTGAACGAATCGGATTCGAAGCCGGACGGGTCAATTTCGGTCCAACGTCAGTCCAATTCACGAGGTTGGTTGCACCGCGTGCTTCCGCGTAAGCGACACCAGATGCGGCACTTGTGTGATTTTGCCTGCTTTCTTGCAAAGCAGGTGCTCTCCCAGCTGAGCTACACGCCCACATGCAACCGCATGATTGTAATGGATTTCTTGTAGGAATGAGCGCCTGCTTTTTGGGTAGGCACTCTTCTTCAACTAAGTCCCAACGCCGACGTGCGCTTAGACGCATTCGGGCCGGCAAAGGTGTTCCCTATATAAGGTTCGGCAGGAAACCGCCTGCGATCCTTGAGGATTTTTTCCCTGAAACGAAAACGGTGGCCACTCTAGCTATGCAATGGCGCGGCTACACAATACCTCAAATAAATTGTAGTATTGTGCTATGGCGAGAGAACGCAGAGAGGCCGCCACGTGGTCGTTACGGACAGCGATCTCCGCCCGTCCTGAAAGGGCCGACCAATCCGCCATTTTTAATGCAACATTTTGATAATCATCCAGGATTGCGATCTTCATTGGCTCGCCAGTTCCACCTCGAAGGCTCTCGTTGCGCGCGAAGGCTAGGCAATCAGAGCGGACCAAATTGTTGTGGCGCTCGTAAGACCAAGGCTGACGAAGGACTTCGAGGCCCTAACTCTTGAAGCGATTCTTATTGATCCTTAACGACCGAATCTTTGATTCCATGGTAGACCGCGGCATCCCTAACTTGACCGCTGCGCCGGTGGGGCCCGACACACGTCCACCGGTATCTTTCAGTGCAGTCTCGATCATGTCCTTTTCCTGCAGTAGGAATCTCCGCCGGAGTCCAACTTGCTGTTTCGACTCTAGTGTCAGGGGGGGTAACCAGTTTTCGTCGATCGAGAAAATCTCCGTTTCGCAAAGTATCATCGAACGCTCGATGACGTTCTGCAGTTCGCGAATGTTTCCCGGCCAAGCATATGACTGAAGCAATTCCAGCGTCTTCTTGTTTATACGTTTAATCTGCTTGCTAGCTTTTCGTGCATAGCGATCGATAAAGTATTCGACCAGCATAGGAATGTCCTCTCTTCGTTCTCGAAGAGAAGGTATCTCGATCGGAAAAACATTCAGCCGATAAAATAAATCATTACGAAAAGACCCAGAGATGATGGCGGCCTTCAAGTCACGATTGGTGGCTGCGATCACTCGGACGTCAGCGCGGATTCGACGACTGCCGCCGACGCGCTCAAACTCATGCTCCTGCAAAACACGAAGCAGAGCGATCTGAGTCTCTGCTGGAAGTTCCCCGACTTCGTCGAGGAAAAGTGTCCCTCCGTTTGCTAGTTCAAACCGACCAAGGCGCTGCTGAGTGGCGCCTGTAAACGCGCCTTTCTCATGGCCGAACAGCTCGGAGGCAATCAGGTCACGTGGGATAGCAACGCAGTTGACGCTAACGAATGCGCGCGAACTACGATCTGATCGTCGGTGGATAGCGCGCGCAACTAGCTCTTTGCCTGTTCCCGTTTCACCCGTGATGAGGACCGTAGAATCACTCGGCGCGACTTTGGAGATGCGTGAGAGTACGGCTTTCAAGACTGGAGAGGTTCCAACAATCTCTTCAAACATCGAGGCCTTATCGATTTCTTCACGTAGTGCGACGTTTTCGCTCCGAAGCCTGTCTTCAGCCTGCTTTCGGTCCTCGATGTCCGTCGCGGCAACATACCAACGCATAATCTGTCCGTGTTCGTCGCGCAGTGGGTTAAAGCGAGCCAAGAACCAGCGATAAGTGCCATCGCGTCTGCGTAGTCGCAACTCAAACTCGTCAGCAGAGCCACGTGCGACAATGTGACCAAAACCACTGTTCCACCGCCTGCCGTCATCAGGATGAACGTAGTCGCTGCGACCAGGAGACTGTTGCCATTCTTCGAGGCTAATACCGAAGTAATCGAGCGAGACATGGTTAAGGTAGAGGCGTTCACGGTTAGGTCCGTATACCCCAATATGTTGAGGCGCAAGGTCCAGCATCTGCCGAAGGCTTGCTTCTTGTTCGCGGATTTTGTCTTCCGCCAGCTTGCGATCAGTAATGTCCTGGATCGTACCGAACATTTGCCAGGGACGGCCCGCCGCATCTCTCTTCAAATCGCCCTGACTGTGCATCTGCACCACACGAACTTCGCCGTTGGGGCGAACGATCCGATGTTCTGCGTCTACGCGCACTTCGCCTTGAGCGGCTTCGGCAACTTTCCGAAACACGAATTCTCGATCTTCGGGATGGATCGATTCCCTAATTGTCGCCAATTCAATGGGACATTTCTGAGGGTGCAGTCCGTAGATCCGGTACGTCTCATCTGACCAAGTCACGTGATCCGTTCTGAGGTCCCATTCCCAATACCCAACATGCGCAACACGCTGGGCTGCTTCAAGCTTCGCTGTGTTTTCCTGCAAATCGCGCGATAATACCCCCAGGGCTTCCTCAGCGCGTTTGCGATCTTCGATGTCGGTCGTGACCCCATACCACTTGACGATGTTTCCGTCTTTGTCTCGGAGCGGCACTCCGCGGTCCAGCTGCCAGCGGTATTGCCCGTCCGAGCGGCGGGAACGCACCTCATTTTCGAGAGGCTTGCCAGTAGCAACCGCTTCCATCCATTTGTCTGCATGTCGCTCAAGATCATCAGGGTGAATGAGCGCCTTCCACCCTGATCCGGCCATATGTTCCCTCGATGACCCCGAGTACTCCACAAACCGTTTGTTAACGTAAGTATTGGAGCCATCGGGCAGCGTACTCCACACAATCGCAGGAATGGTATCGACCACCTGGCGAAGTTCCGCTTCTTGTTCTCTGATCACCGCTTCTGCGCGGCGTTGCTCGTCCTCTGCTCGTTTACGTTCAGTGACGTCGATCACAGTGCCCACAAATTCAACGAGATGGCCGGACGTGCTCAGAACAGGATGACATACGACGTGAATGTCCCTGATGGCGCCACCCGGATGAACGATGCGGTAGTCCGCCTCCCACTCTGCCTTCTGGCGGATAGCCGTCTGGATTAGTTCCCTGAAACCGGGTTGGTCGTCGGGATGAATCCGCTGAAAGAAATCTTCGAATCGGGGCAAACCATCCCGTGGGTCAAAACCTAGAACGCCGTACCATTCCTCCGAACAATACCTGGTACCCCGGTCTGGACTCCATGCCCAACTGCCCATGTGGGCAAGACGCTGTGCTTCCGCCAAGTACGCTTCACTGCTCCGGCGGGCTTCCTGGGCCCGCTTTTGTTCACTCAAATCGAGTACGAATACGACACCCTCGTTCCCATCTTCAAACAGCGCGGATCCAATCATCACGGGCACGCGGCTGCCGTCTTTCCGGAAATACTCCTTCTCGTATGGCTGAATCACCCCGGTTGCTTTCACTTCTGCCACTGCGCGTTCGTCGCGCTCGCGCCATTCGGGCGGCGTCAGATCGGTCCAGCGCAGGCGACCCGAAACCACATCTTCACGGCTGTATTGCACCATGCGCAGGAAGGCGTCGTTGGCTTCAATGATCGCACCTTCGAAGTTACCGATGAAGATCCCCAGAATGTTGGTGTTGACCAGACGCCGGATCTTGTCTTCGGTGATTTTGCGCTCGGTGATGTCGGTCACCGCCCCGACAAACTCGCGATTGCCAGATGCATCCTGTAAAACGTGAGCTATGGCGTGGACGTGTTTGACTCGCCCATCCGGCAGTAGCAAGCGATAGGCATGCTCGAATTCCGGCTCTCCCTCAAGGGAGCGATTAATGACCTCTTTGACGCCGATGCGGTCCTCGGGATGGACTCGCTGCACCAGTGAATCTATTGTTGGCTTGACAGAGCGGTCGTACTCGAAGATACGATGGGTTTCGTCTGACCAGACAATCTCTCCGGTATCAGGTCTCCACCCGAAGCTCCCCGTATGGCTCAGTCTTTGAGCTTCGGTCAGGTACGCTTCGCGCCGGCGGAGCTCTTGGGTCAGGAACTCGTGCCCCGTAACGTCTATGGCGGTGCCAATTATTATTTTCAGCCTCTCGTTCTCGACAATAGGAACAGCAACGCAACGAACGTAACGAACTTCGCCGCTGGGGCGCACAATCCGCTTGGTGACATCACATCCCGAGGCCTCTGCAATCATCCGGCTGATTACCGAACGCATGAACTCGCGATCCTGCGGATGGATGCTTGCCAGGTATTCCTCAAAGCTGGGCCCACTTTTCGCCGGATCAAGACCATAAATATGGAAAAGTTCATGCGACCAGTAAGGGAAACAACCGGTAGGGTCCAAAACCCAGCTTCCCATGTTGGCAAGACGCTGCCCTTCTGAAAGATAGAACTCGCTCCGTCGCAATTCTTCTTCCGCCCGCTTCCGCGCCCCAATGTCGAGACTCGATCCATACCACTTGACGATGTTGCCTTTCGCGTCGCGAAGTGGCACGTTCCGGTGGAACATCCAGCGGTATTCTCCATTCGCGCTGCGGACGCGAGTTTCGTATTCGAAGATTTCTCCTGTCGCGAGGCTGGCTCGCCACTTCGCTACAATGCCCTCAACGTCCTCGGGATGAATGAAAGCCGTCCAATTCCAGCCGCTAACTTGTTCCAAAGTGGCACCGAAGTATTCCAGCCAAGGTTTATTGAAATAATCGAGGTAGCCGTCAGGCCTGGCTGTGTGGATCAGGGCAGGGATCGAGTCGACGAGCACTTGAACGTCTACCGAGTCGAATTCCCTCCCTGGAGACGACATGGAGCGCATCATACACCCCCCCACAATCGGCGTATCGACAAGATCGGTCGAACCGACCCTACACTCGTGACATGGCCGGCTGCCCACCGGCATGCCGTAACTTCAAGGCCCATGACCCAACCCTACGACCATTCGATTCATCGCGGGGTGTGTGGATGGCCCCTTTTTTCTCGAAGCCACCTTGGAAATTGCGACACGTTTTGTCTAGGCGCTCGCCAATTGTCCAGAGTTCGGCCTTGACTCATGTACGAAGAGTCTCTCGTTTCAACCACTTGCAAACGGAACGTCGATTGCCTTCTACGGTGCACTGGACGCGATCTCGACGAGGAGCCAGATGCTGAGGATCACGAGGGACGCAAATGGTGAAGCGGTCTTTAAGGTTAGTGGCGAACTAACCGGGGGAAACGTAGCGGAGATGGAAGCGCTCATTGGAGCGGAAAGAAACGGAATACGAATCGTCTTGGACTGTACAGATTTGAGGTGGGTGGATGGCGAGGCGGTTAAGTTTCTGGAGAAGTGGGAAGCCGACTCGATCAAGTTGAAGAACTGCGGCCTTTACATTCGGCAGTGGATCCGGAGAGAGCGGCTGGAAAGAAAATCTCGCAAGAGTGCGGAGAAATAGGTAATGAGCGCGTCCCATTTGATTTGAACGTCTGCAGTAGAAGGAGCCGTTATGCTCACAGCAATACAATCGGCCCGTGAGAGAGAACTCGGAACGAGCTGGGGGAACTCTGCGGATCAAGGACTCAGCGCAGTTTTGGACACGGAAAAACGAGGTTCAACAGCTAGCCAGTTTGAGCATGCACTGCGGAAAAAAGTGGTGGGGCAAGATCAGGCCGTGCAGGCCCTGGTTGACCTGTACCAGATGTTTTGCGCCGGTTTGCAGCCACCTTCCCGACCGATCGGAAACGTGCTGTTTTTAGGCCCGACAGGCTCTGGGAAGACGCGCATCGTCGAAGCGGCGGCCGAGATTCTGTTTGGGGACAGCCGCGCAGTCATCAAGGTGGACTGCGCTGAATTCCAACACTCTCACGAAATCGCGAAATTGATTGGTTCGCCGCCAGGATATCTGGGGCACCGCGAAACGCACCCACTCATAACGCAAGAAGCGTTGAACGCAAGCCACCACGATCAAATGAAACTGAGTTTTCTGCTGTTCGACGAGATTGAAAAGGCGAGTGACGCGTTATGGCAGTTGTTGTTAGGGATGCTGGACAAAGCCTCGCTGACATTGGGCGACAACCGGCGCGTGGACTTTTCGCAAACAATGATTTTTCTGACCTCGAACCTCGGAAGCGGACAGATCGCGGATCTGATGCAAGGGGGCATGGGATTCGTCCAGCCAAACGACAAACCGACAACTGGATTGCAGGAAAAGGTGGAGAGAACGGCCGTCGAGGCGGCTAGGCGCAACTTCTCACCCGAGTTCATGAATCGCTTGGACAAAGTCGTCGTGTTCCATCCCCTGAAGCGCGAGGAACTGGACAAAGTGCTGGAGATCGAGTTGCGCAATGTACAGAAGCGGGTGTTGGACGCAGCGACCCGACCATTCCTATTTCGAATCACCGAAGAGGGGCGCGCGTTCCTTCTTCAGGAAGGCACCGACCAACGCTACGGAGCGCGCCATTTGAAGCGCGCCATTGAGCGGCACGTGGTCTATCCAATTGCCAGATTGCTGGCCACGGCACAAGTCCATCAAGGCGATGTGCTCGTAATCGACCGGCATCCCAGCGAAAAGGTTCTGGCTTTTTTACGAGAGTCGGATAGGCGAGCTTCGGATTCAAGCATTTTCGTGGCGAGGCACTCCGGTGAACCCACGCAGCAAGTGTTGGAAGGAGCGTAGGAGGAAAAAATGAGCTCGGCTTCTAATCCCGTGATGCAAATTAACGAAAATGAAGAAAACATGCCGATGAACGACATTGCGTATCGTAGTGACGAGCTACGTGCTCGTGAGGAGGACCGCCAGGATCTTCCGTTTGTGGAGACCATCGTGGGCCGACACGGAAGTCTCCGCGGGATCCTCTCGCTAGTCGAAGCGGTTGCCCCCACGAATATGACAGTTCTGATTGCCGGCGAAACTGGCACCGGAAAGGAAGTCATCGCACGCGCGATTCACGAGCTCAGCCCACGCCGAAACCGAAATCTGGTGAAGGTGAATTGTGCCGCAATCCCCGCCGGCCTTCTCGAAAGCGAGCTCTTCGGTCACGAACGCGGAGCCTTTACAGGCGCGGTCAACTCTCATGTCGGGCGCTTCACGTTGGCCGATCGCGGCACACTCTTCCTCGATGAAATTGGAGACATGCCATTAGAGCTTCAAGCCAAGCTGCTACGCGTGTTGCAGGAGCGTGAGTTTGAGGCCGTCGGCAGCACGCGGACCACACGAGTCGATGTTCGCGTCGTCGCTGCGACCAACCAAGACTTGAAGCGAATGGCTCAGGATCGCGAATTCCGCGAAGATTTGTACTACCGGTTGAATGTCTTCCCGATTTATCTGCCGCCACTGCGCGAACGGAAAGCCGATATTCCCGAGCTCGTGGAATATTTCGTTCAACAATCCGCCGCCTCGATCGACAAATCGATCGAATCAATTCCTCAGGAAACCATGCGCTCCCTGGTGCGCCACCCCTGGCCCGGCAACATTCGAGAGCTCCAAAACTACATCGCGCGTAGCGCGTGCGCGGAAAGCTGTGCCGCGAAATTGCGGGCAAGCCGGCGCTGTTCCAGTCAGGCTTGAGGACGCGCGCTAACAGATTGCGCGAGTCCAGTGGCGTGCCGCTCCGAGATGCCTAAGAATTCGCTGGTGCGAACTGGCTTCTTGAGCAATTCGAGTCGGGAGGAATCTATTCGGGTGTGAGAGCATGTTTTTCGCGAACCGGAATTTCCTCGACGGCGGGCTTGCGAGGTAGCTCCCGCTCAAGTGCACTAGGATGATCACAACCGCTTGGAAGTGATGATCATGAAGGGTTACAGCGGTGGCGTCAGGGAGTTGGCGGATCGAAAACTAAGTTTGCGCGGCGCAAAGCTTGGGCGATTGGCCTTAGCCAGCACGGGAAGCGATTTGGAATAACTCAGCGGGACGGGCTCCACGGCGGCGTCGCTCAAGCTTCTCTTCAGATTCGTAAATCGGATCGTCATACTTCGGTCGCTCGCGTTCCGTCAACCTTGCGGTCCGGCGAACTGGCGCCGCAGCCCGCTACATGGCGCGTATTTTCATGTAGCGAATTATATCGGGCAACATTTTGATCAAACCAAACAGAATGATAAGCGCCATCACGCATAGAATCAGTATTGTCGCCACGGTTCACCTCGCAATTCCTTACATACCAAGTTGAGCAAAACAGGGCCCGGTGAATATGCCCATACCGATGAACCCTGATTTAGCCCCAATAGGTTCCGTACTCCAATTGGCCCAGTCCAAAGGTGGTGTGCCCGCCGCGACACAGAAGAAAACCAGACACATCCCTCTCGATTCGGTACAATCTCGCCGAAGCGCTTCCGGCAGGAGGCTCTTCGCAGGGCATCGTATCACACGGCAGGGCAAGTCCGAATTCCAGAGAGGAATCGCATGCCCAGTTCGCCCGAACGCGTTCAAGCGCCCGATTCACGGGCAATCCCCATAACCGAAATTCACATTCTCTGGATCACCGCTGGCCTCGGCTGCGACGGAGACACGATCGCGATAACCGCGGCCACGCAGCCGAGCATCGAAGACGTGCTTCTCGGCGGCATTCCGTGGATCCCCAAGGTGCACTTGCACAATCCGTTTCTTACGTATGACAACGGCGAAGAATTCATGCGCCATTTTCACAAGGCCGCGGAAGGAACGCTCGCGCCGTTCATTCTGGTGATGGAAGGTTCGATCCCTAACGAGAAAAACAAGGCCGAAGGATATTGGGCGACGTTCGGCACCGATCAAGCTTCTGGCCAGCCGATTCTGACGTGTGATTGGATTGACCGCCTCGCACCGAAAGCCTGGGCCGTAGTCGCGGCCGGCACGTGCGCCACGTACGGTGGCATTCACGCGATGGAAGGAAATCCCACCGGCTGCATGGGACTGGCGGATTATCTTGGTTGGAATTGGAAGTCTGCGGCGGGCATTCCCATCGTGTGCGTTCCGGGATGCCCGGTGCAGCCCGATAATTTCATGGAAGTTCTTCTGTACTTGCTGCACATGGCCGCCGGACGCGCACCGATGATTCCGCTCGACGAAGCGCTGCGTCCCACTTGGCTATTTGGAGCGACAGTTCACGAAGGATGCGATCGCGGGGGATATTACGAACAGGCGCAGTTCGCCGAAGAATATGGCTCGCCCACCTGCATAGTGAAACTTGGTTGCTGGGGACCGGTGGTGCAGTGCAACGTCGGCAAGCGCGGCTGGATGGGCGGAGTTGGCGGTTGTCCAAACGTCGGCGGGATTTGCATCGGATGCACCATGCCGGGATTTCCGGATAAATTCATGCCGTTCATGAATCAGCCGCCCGGCTCGCTGCTTTCTTCTGCGGCGGTGATGACCTACGGGCGCGCAATTCATGCGTTGCGTCGCTTCACGCAAGCATCTTTGAATAAGGAACCGCCCTGGCGTAGCCGCGCGCAGGAGTGAAATCGCGGAGCAGGGCAACGCGTACCGCGAAAAGCGGAATCTATATTCTTTAGCGACGTTTGGAAAGCAGAAGAGGCGCAAAATGGCGCTGGATTATCTAACGCAAGGAAACGGGCCGCGCGGCGATCCAAAATCGCTGCGCGGGGAGAAGCTTTTCGGAGATTTGTCGGAAGCGGAGAAAGCTCTTCAGGAACTCGCCAATGTATTCTTGCAACACCAGTCTTTGATTTCCAGCGCAAGCCTCGACCTCGCCGAGGCTGTGGAAGCACAGGCTAATCCAGAAGCGCCATTGTTGAACATGGAAGCGAAGTACCGTGCTCTCGTTGAGCAAATCCCGGCCGTCGTGTTCATGGCCTACCTCGACAAGGGAATTGGCGAAGCCTACGTAAGCCCACAGATTGAAACGGCGCTTGGTTTCTCCCAGAGTGAGTGGCTGGAAGATCCGGTGCGTTGGTATCAGCAAATTCATCCTGACGACAAGATGCGCTGGAGCGAGGAAGCCGCTGAAATGTTCCTCTCGGGCAAGCCGCTGCGCTCCTCGTATCGCGTGATGGCGCGCGATGGCCGCGTGCTCTGGTTTCAGTGCGAAGCGAAAATGATTCGTCGCGAAGATGGCCGGCCATGGTTCATCCACGGCGTAGGATTCGACATTACCGAGCGCAAAGGACTGGAAGAAGCGATTCTGGAAATCAGTGCGCGGGAACAACGGCGCATCGCACAGGACCTGCACGACGGCCTGGGTCAGCATCTGACCGGCATCGCTTTCATGAGCAAGGTTCTGGAGCAAAAACTTTCGGACAAGACCTTGCCCGAAGCCCTAGAAGCCGCCCAAATTGTGAAAATGGTGAACCAGGCGATTGACAACACCCGGCAACTGGCCCGCGGCCTGCATCCGGTGGCGGCAGAACCGCTGGGATTGATGTCCGCGCTTAAAAAATGGGCCAGCGAAGTGGAAGCACTTTTTCACATCGGCTGCGATTTTCGTTGTGAGAAGCAAATTGCCATTCATGATGCGAACATGGCGACGCATCTCTATCGCATCGCCCAAGAAGCCGTGAACAATGCCATCCGCCATGGAAAAACACAAAATATCGTAATTCGTCTATCGGGCAAGAGCGGCACCGGCACGCTCTCCATTCAGGATGATGGCGAGGGATTCCCTAAGCAGCCAGCCAATCCGCCCGGAGTTGGCCTCAATATCATGAATTATCGGGCAGACATGGTAGGCGGCTCGTTGAAAGTTCAACCGAATCCAGAGCGGGGAATCACCGTGACTTGCACGTTTCCCACCAGGGGTGTTGAATAGCGGAGAACTCCCATGAATGCCAAAGCGCAATTGGATGTTCAGGCGAAAAAATATCGCGTGCTGCTGGTGGACGATCACCCCATCGTGCGCCAGGGACTTGCGCTACTAATTGACCGCGAAGCAGATCTGTCCGTCTGCGGCGAAGCAGAAGGAGCACACACTGCATTCCATGCGATCGAAACCCTGCGCCCGGATATCGTGGTACTGGACATTTCTCTAAACGGGCCGGACGGATTGGAAGTGCTCAAGGAAATCCGCATGAAAAGCGGCAGCCTCCCTGTGCTGATTCTTTCCATGCACGATGAATCCATTTATGCAGAGCGTGCCATGCGCGCAGGCGCCAACGGCTACATCATGAAGCAGGAAGCCACCGAAAAAGTTTTGATTGCGATTCGCAGAATTTTGCAGGGCGATGTCTATCTCAGCGATCGGCTCACCACGACCATGTTGCAGCAATATGTTAGAGGCGGCGCCACCACAAAAAGCTCGCCGCTGCTGAATCTTACCGACCGCGAACTTGAAGTCTTTCGTTTAATCGGCGAAGGACACGCTACACGGCAAATTGCCGACGAACTGCACCTCAGCGTGAAGACCATTGAGTCCTACCAGGCGCACATCAAGGAAAAACTGGCGTTGCGCAACGCGCGCGAACTGGTGCAGCACGCTATCGAATGGACCGTGAACCTGAACGGCGGGTACTGACCGTACTTATACGATCAGGGCTTCCCCTATGGCTGGAAGCGACCGTCCCCTACACTAAATACCACCTGTTCCTGATTGTAGTTAGACCATCGTCGGAGTAATTCTCACAGTCGCGAAATTCTGGACAGCACTCCGTCCCGAACCGGGTCAATGGTTTCCCCGGAGGCTCTCAGCCTACCTGCGTTTCCGCTTCGCAGGTGCTCTCTCGGGACTCGGCACCCGCAGAGTTGTCCCTGCTGGCATTCGCAGCAGCCTGAGAGGAGGGGCTAGCAATGACACCCGAAGCAGTTCCTTACGGTCGAAAAACGCAAAAGCCGTCACCCGTCCCGGACATTCATATTCTGTGGATCACCGCTGGCCTTGGCTGCGACGGCGATTCCGTTTCCATCACTGCCGCCACGCAGCCCAGCATTGAGGACGTCCTGCTGGGCGCGATTCCCGGATTGCCCCGAGTCCATCTGCACAACCCGGTACTCGCCTACGAAAACGGAGATGATTTTTTGAAGTTTTGGTACCAAGCCGAGCAGGGCAAGCTGGAGCCGTTCGTGTTGGTGGTTGAAGGCTCGATCCCGAACGAGAAAATCAAAAAACAGGGCTACTGGGCGGCGCTCGGCACCGATTCGAAGACCGGCCAGCCCATCACCACCAATGAATGGATTGACCGCCTGACGCCCAAAGCCCTGGCGGTAGTGGCGTGTGGTACCTGCGCCACGTACGGCGGAATCCATGCCATGCAGGGTAACCCGACGGGAGCAATGGGGTTAGCTGACTATCTGGGCTGGGGCTGGAGGTCGAAAGCAGGCTTGCCTATTGTCAATGTGCCCGGGTGCCCGGTGCAGCCGGACAATTTCATGGAGACGCTGCTCTACCTTCTATATCAGGTGGCTGGCCTCGCACCCATGATTCCCCTCGATGACCAACTCCGGCCACTTTGGCTCTTCGGCAAAACCGTTCACGACGGCTGCGACCGCGCCGGGTATTACGAGCAGGGCGATTTCGCGGAAGTTTATGGCTCCCCGAAATGTATCGTGAAACTAGGCTGCTGGGGTCCGGTCGTCAACTGCAACGTGCCCAAGCGCGGCTGGATGGCCGGCATCGGCGGGTGCCCCAACGTCGGCGGCATTTGCATTGGCTGCACTATGCCGGGCTTCCCGGACAAGTTCATGCCGTTCATGGACGAGCCGCCCGGAGCGAAAGTTTCCGCCGCGGCCATCAGCGTTTACGGCAAGACCATCCGCACTTTGCGTTCGTTCACAAATGACACCGTGAACAAAGAACCGAAGTGGCGCCACACCGGCACCGAACTCACCACCGGCTATAGACCCGGGACGTACTAAAAAAAAGGAGCCGAGAAAATGGGCACAATTACGTCTGCAGCAAAAGGTACGCCGACCGGTTCCAGAAAATTAGTGGAGATGAATTGGGATCCGATTACCCGGATCGTCGGCAGCCTGGGAATTTTCACTAAGATTGATTTTGATAATCGCCAAGTCGCCGAATGTCACAGCACATCATCGATCTTCCGCGGCTATAGCATTTTCATGAAGGGCAAAGACCCGAGAGACGCGCACTTCATCACAAGCCGCATCTGCGGAATCTGCGGCGATAACCATGCCACCTGCGCCACCTACGCACAGAACATGGCGTTTGGCGTGCGTCCGCCCGCGATGGCCGAATGGATCGTAAATCTCGGCGAAGCCGCCGAATACATGTTCGACCACAATATTTTTCAGGACAACCTGGTCGGCGTGGATTTCTGCGAGCGAATGGTGAAAGAAACTAATCCTGGCGTTTACGCCAAAGCCGAAAAAACCGCCGCGCCCGGGGCCAATCTTCACGGCTACCGCACCATCGCGGACATTATGAAGGCCCTCAATCCCTTCGTCGGCTCGTTCTACCGCGAAGCTCTGCAAATGAGTCGCATGACTCGCGAGATGTTCTGCCTGATGGAAGGCCGCCACGTGCATCCTTCCACTCTGTATCCCGGCGGAGTAGGCACCGTCCCCACCGTTCAGCTCTTCACAGATTATTTGGTGCGTTTGATGAAGTACGTGGAATTCATGAAGAAAGTTGTCCCACTGCACGACGACCTGTTCAACTTCTTCTACGAAGCGCTTCCCGGATACGAAAAGGTTGGCCAGCGGCGCGTCCTTCTGGCGTGCTGGGGCTCGTTCAATAATCCCGCGGTCTGCGATTATTCCTACAAGAAGATGACCGAGTGGGGCCGCGCCATGTACGTCACCCCCGGCGTCGTCGTGGACGACAAGCTCGTAACCAGCGACCTGGTGGACATCAACCTTAATATACGCATCCTCCTCGGCAGTTCGTATTACGACGGCTGGGAAAATTCCGAAAAATTCGTGCAGAAAGATCCGCTGGGAAATCCCGTGGATCAGAATCATCCCTGGAATCAAACCACGATACCCAGACCGCAAAAGCGCGACTTCGGCGGCAAATACACTTGGGTCATGTCGCCGCGCTGGCTCGATAAAAGAACCGGCGACCATCTCGCGCTAGACACCGGTGGCGGTCCCATCGCGCGCCTTTGGGCCACGGCTCTGGCCGGGATTGTGGACAATGGCTACGTGAAATCCACCGGCCGCAGCGTGAAAATGTATTTGCCGAAGACCATGTCGCTGCCCGAAGTCGAATTCGAATGGAAGATTCCGAAGTGGAGCAACGCCATCGAACGCGACCGCGCGCGCACTTATTTCCAGGTGTATGCCGCGTCGTGCGCTCTCTACTTCGTTGAACAAGCGCTCGCAGAATTGCACGCCGGAAGAACCAAGACGTGGTCGGAATTTACCGTGCCGCAGGAAGCCATCGGCTGCGGCTTCCACGAAGCGGTACGCGGAGTTCTGTCGCATCACGTCGTGATTCGCGACGGCAAAATCGCGAATTACCATCCTTATCCGCCCACGCCGTGGAACGCCAATCCCCGTGATGTTTACGGAACGCCTGGTCCTTACGAAGACGCGGTGCAGAACACGCCCATCTTCGAAGAAACGGCCCGGATAAATTTAAAGGCATCGACATTATGCGCGCCGTGCGCAGCTTCGACCCCTGCTTGCCGTGCGGCGTGCACATGTACCTGGGCAATGGCAAAGTGCTGGAGACGCATCACTCACCCATGTTTGGCCAGCACGCTTGACGCTCCAGGTTTTCGCATCGAAGCGGCTGGACACGACGGAGACAGGCAGGCTTGGGTGCAATGGGATAGTCCGCCGCATCTCTCGCAGTTGCCCGCGTCGATTTATCTTTGAAGGACAATATGCCGCCTGACAAAGATCTCCAGAAACGCATCAAGCGGATCGGCGAAATTGTGGAGCAACTCGAAGCGACCGCCGACCCGAACGCGCGCGCCATGGCCAAGGAGCTACTCGAATCCCTGATGGCCTTGCACGGAGCTGCGCTCGAAAAAATCCTGAACATTACACACGAGGTTGGCGAAACCGGCGACTCGCTCATTCGGCAATTTGGCAGCGATCAATTGATCAGCGGCCTGCTCCTTTTGTATAGCCTGCACCCACAGGATTTGCGCACTCGCGTCTCAAGCGCGCTCGAGAAATCGCGAGGCTTCCTTGATTCCCACTCAGCTAAGGCAGAGCTGGTTTCAATCAGCGACGACGGCGCCGTGACTCTGCGCCTGCATCTCAAGCCCGGCGGCTGCGGCTCTACAGCGGCAACGGTGAAATCCACGCTCGAATCGACTTTACAAGACGCAGCGCCCGATGCCGCCTCGATTCTGGTGCAAGAAGCTGATAACGGAGCGCCGCGCTCAGGATTTATCTCCGTCGCGCAACTCGCGAATGGCCAAAGTATGACCGCATTGTCCGTCGCGCCGATCCAGCGGAGCGGTGACTAATATGGCGCACGCGCTTTCGCCGCTGCAGGAAAGCGCGTTTGCAACACTCCGCCAGTTTGCGCGCAAGCGCACGCCCGTCGAGCGCTGCGAAATGTGCAGCCGCGAACTTTTTCCGGAGCACGAGCACCTCGTCGAGCCCGCCAGCCGCAAGCTGCTCTGCGCCTGCGAGGCCTGCGCGATTCTGTTCGATGGACAGAGCGGCACAAAATACAGACGGGTGCCGCGCGAAGTGAAATTCCTCGCGGATTTTCAGCTGACGGACGCACAGTGGGACGGATTGATGGTGCCCATCGAGATGGCGTTCTTCTTCCAGAGCACGCCGCACGGAAAAGTGATCGCGCTCTACCCCAGTCCCGCCGGCCCCACCGAGTCGTTGCTATCTCTTGAAACCTGGGACGATATCGAACAGGCCAATCCCATCCTGAAGACCATGAAGCCGGACGTAACCGCGCTACTCGTCAATCGCGTCGGGCATAACCGCGGTTCCGTCGCCGCTGAGTATTATTTGGTCCCGATTGATGAATGTTACAAGCTCGTCGGACTGATCCGCACCCATTGGCGCGGGCTTTCCGGCGGCACCGAAGTGTGGCGCGAAATCGGCGCGTTCTTCACCGCGCTGCAGCGTCGCGCCGGAGTCGGTCGCGAGGGCGAGCATGCCTGAACTCGTCCTCACGATCGAAGGTGCCGAAGTCGTCCAGTATGCGGCCGCGCCATTGCTCGCGTTCAAGCTGCGTATCGGCGGTAACCTTAGGGAACAGATTATTCATACCGTCGCTCTGCGCGCCCAAATCCAAATTGAAGCGACCCGCAGAAAATATGACGCGAACGAACAAGCGCGCCTCGCCGATCTCTTCGGCGAACCCGATCGCTGGGGCCAGACGCTGCGTAGCATGCTCTGGACGCACGCCAGCGTGGTAGTCCCTCGCTTCGTGGGCAGCACAGTCGCGGACATCTCCGTGGCATGCACGTTTGATTTCAACGTCGCCGCCACAAAATATTTTCACGGCGTCACGAATGGCGATCTGCCGCTCTGCTTTCAATTCAGCGGAACGGTCTTCTATCAGGGTGACGATGAATCCCTGCAGGTCGCGCCCATTTCCTGGGACAAAGAAGCCAAGTACCGCCTGCCAGTAAAAGTGTGGAAAGATTTGATGGACGCGTACTACCCGAATTGCACTTGGCTTGCCCTGCACAAAGACGCATTCGAAAAGCTCTATCAATTCAAAGTGCGCGAAGGTATCCCCACCTGGGAAGAAGCGCTGGAACGTGCGCTCAACGCGCTTCCGGAAACGGTGCGCTCATGAACGTCGCGCTCGTTGACGGAATCGTCAAGGCCGTCCTCTACGAAGGTTACATGCTGTATCCCTATCGGCCATCCGCGGTGAAAAATCGCCAGCGATTCAACTTCGGCGTGGTTTATCCGCAAGCCTACAGCGAAGCGCAAGGCAGCAACACCACGGACGCGTGGACGATGCAAACCGAGTGCCTCGTGCTAGGCGATGCGCAAACTCAATCCACAGTTCGCGTCCGATTTTTGCGCATGGTGACGCGTTCGGTTGGAAAGCTCCGTCCCCCTGCGAATGACCTGTCCTCAATCGCCGAGGTCGCGATCGAAAACGTCGAGAGATTGGAAGCGAACGGCAAGACGTACCAGCCATGGCAAGAAGCCGTCGAAGAAGTGATCGAAGTGCCGGAGTTCAACCTCTCCACCCTCTGCGCCCAGCCGATGCAATGGCCATTTCGCTTGTCATCCATGCAAGAGCAAGAAGCGATCCGCGATGAACAAGGGCCGATCCTTGGAGTTATTCGGCGTGAAAAAGCCAGCGTCGCAGGAATGGTCGAGCTAGCGGCACGCCAACTGCACGACGGCATATTCAAGCTCACCGCGCGAATCGCCAACATCTCGCGTTTCGCAACCGCGACCCCAGCAAGCCGCGAAGAAGCGCTGGCACGCTCTCTCGTTTCGACCCACACGATTTTGGAAGTCCGCGCTGGAGAATTCGTTTCCTTGGTTGATCCCCCGAATGCCCATCGCGAATTCGCGCAAGTCTGCCAAAACATCGGCACCTGGCCAGTCCTCGTAGGAGAAGAAAGCCAGCGCGACACCATGCTTTCTTCACCGATTATCCTGTACGACTATCCGCAGATCGCTCCTGAAAGCCCCGGCGACTTGTTCGATGGCGCCGAAATCGACGAAATTTTGTCGCTGCGCATCATGACCCTCACCGACGAAGAAAAGCGCGAAATGCGCGAATCCGATGATCGCGCGCGCAAAATTCTGGAACGCACGGAATCTCTGCCGGAAGAGCAATTGATGAAACTGCACGGCGCGTTGCGCGGTCTGCGCGCCGTAAAAAGCGAGGCGTCGTGAACGAATGGGAATTTCAAGCCCTGGAAGATAAGACGACGGTCGAATCGCTCGACGTTGAGGGCGTGCAGGTCCGGCGCGGCGAACGCGTCAGGCTCCGCCCGCGACCCGGCGGCGATGTTTTCGATCTCGCGCTCGAAGGCAAAATCGCTACCATCGAATCCATCGAACAGGATTACGAAGGCCAGCTCCACGTTTGTGTTGTCGTGGACGAAGATCCCGGCAGAGACATCGGCCTGATGCGCCAACCAGGCCACAGGTTTTTCTTCGCGCCCACGGAAGTAGAACCTATCACTAAAGACGATCAGGAAGCGCCAGCCGTCGAAACGAAACGCATCCTGATCGCCGGAATCGGCAACATCTTTATGGGTGACGATGCCTTCGGCGTCGAAGTCGCAAGCAAACTCGCTGGCCACACGTTTCCGCAAGGCGTTCGCGTCGCAGACTTCGGCATCCGCGGGTTTGATCTCGCATACGCACTGATGGACGGCTACGAGACCACCATCCTCGTGGACGCTTATCCGGGCGAAGGCGAACCCGGCACCCTCTTCGTCCTCGAACCGAACTTGCAAAATTGGGATTCCGCCGAGACGCGGCCGGGTTTTGTTGATCCCCACGGGATGGACCCGCTTAACGTGCTACACATGGCCAAGCACATGGGCGGCGTGTTGAAACGAATCCTCTTGCTCGGCTGCGTGCCGGCTACTCTTGGTCCGGCCGAAGGACAAATGGGGCTAAGCGCACCCGTCACCGCCGCGGTTGACGAAGCCGTGCAACTGATAGATTCGCTCCTGACCCGAATTCTCGCGGAAGAGTGGCCTGCAAAAAAATAAACCGTATCCCCATCGCGCAAAGGAGAAAACCATGGCGGTAGAACTAATGGATCAAGCGGCGCAATCAAGCGGAACCGACAAGGACACACTCTACATGCTCGGCGGCGTGGCTCTAGTTATTTTCGGCGCCGGGCTCGTGCTTTCCAATCCCACCGTGCGCCGTTATCTCGGCCAGATTGGCGTGGGAAATCTGGCCTCCGCCGCAATACCGGACATCGAACGATATTTTCGCCTGCGTTCGATGTAAGGGCGCGCCGGCAGCGCAAGGGGGCTGCGTAACGCCCCTGCATTTGGCACGTGCAGCGAAAATTGTGATGTCAGGAATGATGTCGTGCAAACAGCAACGCAAAGAGGCCTCGTGCCAGTGAAATTTGCGCTCGATACCAACGCCAGCCGTTTCACCGTGCAAGCGTTCGCCACTGGCATGCTCTCCACGTTTGGCCACAATCCGAAAATTGCCATTCGCGACTACGACGGCGAGATCCAGTTCGCGCCCGACAGCTATGAAAACGCCGTCGTGCGAGTGACGGTGCGCACCAGCGCCATGGAAGTTCAAGACGAAATGAGCAACGACGACCGCAAGAAACTCGAACAAACCATGTACGACGCTCTGGAAGTCCAGCGCTTCCCAACCGCGGTCTACGAAACCAGACAAATAACGGTCCAGAAACAATCCGAAGATATGCTTCTCGCGCAGGCCACCGGCACGCTCTCTTTTCACGGCGTCACGCAAACTCAATCCGTCAACGCCCGCGTCACGCGCTTGGGCACGATGCTGCGACTTTCCGGCGACTTCTCGCTGCGCCAATCGGATTATGGAATCAAGCCGGTCTCGTTCGCCGGTGGAGCATTGCGCTTGAAAGACGAACTGAAATTTGCTTTTGAACTCGTAGCCCGCATGCAAGAAGAAGCGAGCGCATAGTCGCGACAGATCATCAGCAAAGGGAGCTGCATCGTGTGCCTGGCAATACCCGGAAAAATCGTGGCGCTTGATTCACAGAACACGCATCTCGCGACAGTTGACGTCGTCGGCGTGCGCCGCAAAGTGGATTTGGGCCTGTTGCAAGATGCACCACCCGTCCCCGGCGATTGGGTGCTGATTCACGTCGGCTTCGCCATGAGCAAGATCAGCGAAGCCGATGCCGCGGAACAGATGGAAACTCTCACGACGCTTGGCGAAGCGGCGGCGGCGATGGAGGAAGTGCGCGGCTACGGTCTCGAGAACGAAATTCCCGATTACCCGCCGCAAAGGTGGAAGCAATGAAATTCGTGGATGAATTTCGTGCCCCTGAACTCATCGCCAAAGCCGGCGAAGAAATCCGCAAGCTCGCCGATCCCAATCGCCACTATCGCATCATGGAAGTCTGCGGCGGACACACCCACGCAATTTATCGTTTTGGCTTGAAGGATTTGCTTCCGGCCAACGTCGAGCTGATTCACGGGCCGGGCTGCCCTGTCTGCGTTCTTCCCATGGGCCGCATTGACGATGGTTTGTCACTCGCAGCGCAACCTGATTTTATTTTCGCCGCGTTTGGCGACATGATGCGTGTTCCGGGCACGCACGGCAGCCCGCTGGAATATAAAGCGCGCGGCATGGACGTGCGCATCGTCTATTCGCCGGCCGACGCGCTCAAACTTGCGCGCAACAACCCGGAAAAGCACGTGATGTTTTTCGCGATCGGATTTGAAACCACCGCGCCTTCTACTGCCCTAACCCTAGTGCGTGCAAAAGCCGAAGGCCTAAACAATTTCTCAGTGTTCTGCAATCATGTCACGATTATTCCCGCCATCCGCGCGATTCTGGATTCGCCGGACATGCGCCTCGATGGCTTCGTCGGCCCCGGCCACGTTTCCACCGTGATTGGCTGCAGGCCGTACGACTGGATTGCCAAGGACGAAGGCAAGCCCGTCGTAGTCTCCGGTTTCGAACCGCTGGACATTTTGCAATCCATCGTGATGCTGCTACGCCAGCTTCGCAACGGCGAGGCCAAAGTCGAAAATCAGTACAAGCGCGTCGTTCCCTGGGAAGGGAATCGCGCAGCGCTGCGTGCCATGGCGGAAGTATTTGAACTTCGCGCTTATTTCGAATGGCGCGGCCTGGGTTTCATCTCGCAATCAGCGCTGAAGATTCGCGAGAGCTATGGAAACTGGGACGCCGAGCAGCGATTCACTGTTCCCGGCATCCGCGTCACTGACCCTAAGGCCGCACAGTGCGGCGAAGTGCTGAAAGGCGTCCTCAAGCCCGCGCAATGCAAACTTTTCGGACGCGAGTGCACGCCCGAACAACCCGTTGGGGCGCTGATGGTTTCGTCCGAAGGCTCGTGTGCGGCCTACTACAATTACGAGCATCGCAAACCGATCACCATCGCGAACGCCGCGACTCATTGAGTAAATGGGAGATTCATGGCCACTGCTGCCACCAAAATTAAATTCCGCGAACAGCAAATCGAAATGTCGCACGGCGCCGGCGGCAAGGCCAGCCGCAGACTGGTCGAAGGATTATTCGCTCCGCTTCTTTTTGGTTCCTCCACGGGACCGCTAGCCGATGCGGCTCACATTCAAATCAACGGCACAAAAATTGCCATGACCACCGACAGCTTTGTGGTCAAACCGTTGCGTTTTCCCGGCGGCTCGATCGGCGAGCTGGCCATCAATGGCACCGTGAATGACCTCGCCGTTTCCGGCGCCCGCGCCGAAGCGATCGTCGTCACCTTCGTTCTCGAAGCCGGCTTGCCCACCGAAATTCTGGAAGCAGAAGTCCGCGCGATGGCGGACGCCGCCGAAAAAGCCGGCGTCAAAATCGCGGGCGGCGACACCAAAGTCGTCGAGCACGGAAAGGCCGACGGAATGTACGTCACCACCACCGGAATCGGTCGGCTGCTTTCCGGAGTGGAAATTTCTCCGCAGTCGGTGCGCTCGGGCGATAAAGTTCTGCTCTCCGGACCGATCGGCGATCACGGTATCACGATCTTGCTGGCGCGCGGCGATCTCGAGCTCGAAGCGGAGCTGCGTTCGGACACACGCTCCGTTTTTCCTCTCATCCAGGCGCTCGTCCGTGAAGCCGGCGCGGGCGTTCGCTGGATGCGCGATCCCACCCGCGGCGGCGTGGCCACTTCATTGAACGAACTCGCTCGCGATTGCGGGCTGGGGGTCGCTCTCTTCGAAGAAGAAATTCCCGTGCGCGATTCCGTGCGCGGGGCTTGCGAGCTACTGGGCCTCGATCCGCTGCACATCGCGAACGAAGGCCAATTTCTAGCCGTCGTTTCGTCCGAGCACGCGGAATCTGCGCTAGAGGCTTTGCGCGCGACCCCCGGCGGCGAGGAAGCAAAAATGATCGGCGAAATTCGCGAACGGCCGGAGAGCGCGGTTTTAGTCACTACTCTTTATGGAGGCAGCCGCCTGGTAGACATGCTCGTCGGCGATCCGCTGCCTCGCATCTGTTAGGAATCCGCATGCCCACGGACCTCGAACTCACTGCGCAAATCAGCCAGCGATTGCAGGCGCGCAATCGGCTCATCGAATCATTTTTCGCCGCCGAATCCCTGCGCCTGGCCGAAGCTTGCCGCGAAATGTCCGAGCGCTTTCTGCGCGGCGGCAGGCTGCTCGCTTTTGGCCGCGGCCCCTACGCCACGGACGCTCAACACGTCTCCGTTGAATTCGTGCATCCCGTCATCGTCGGAAAACGCGCGCTGCCGGCGCTCGATCTTTCTTTGGCCTTCGAACCGTGGCTGAAAACCCTCGCGCAGCCTGACGACATCGTCATGGGCTTCGGCCCGCCAGAAGGCGACGCCGAAGTCTGGGCCGCTTTAGACGCAGCGCAAGCGCGTCACGCAATGACATTTGCTTTGCCAGGCGCTGGCGGCTCCTACTTCTGCAATCCGGGCATGAATGATGCTTTTATTCACCAGGAACTAGTCGAGATTCTCTACCACACGCTCTGGGAAACAGTGCACGTCTTCTTCGAACACCGCGAGCTGGGCCACGACGTTGGCGAGGCTGGTTTTCTCTATCCATTTCTCGGCAAAGATAAACAGGAAACGTCTGACATCGTCGCGCAAGTCGCGGCTTCCATCCGCATGAAAGCGCAGGACGACGCGCTGCTACGCACGCGAGTGGCCCACGAAGAGTCCGAGAAAATCGGCAACGCCGCCGCCGCGATCCGCGAACGCATCGCCCGCGGCGGCAAGCTGATTATTTTCGGCAACGGCGGCTCGGCCACCGACGCCAACGATTTCGCTATAGATTGCTTCATGCCGCCCGCTGGATTCACGGCTATTCGCGCAATTTCACTTTCCATGGAGCCTGCAAACCTGTCCGCCATCGCCAACGACGTCGGCACCGAATTAATTTTTCAGCGGCAGCTGATCGCGCAGGCGCGGCCCAACGACGTGGCCATCGCCATTTCCACTAGCGGCGGCTCGAAAAATATCGTCATGGCGCTGGAAGAGGCGCGAAAAAGAAATCTGCTCACCGTGGCATTGCTCGGCTACGACGGCGGCGAAGTCCTGCGCCGCGGCCTCGCCGATTTTCCGTTGATCGTCCGCTCAGACTACATTCCACGCATTCAGGAAGTCCAAGCGTCAATTTACCACTTGCTACGCGAGGGGCTAGAGGGCTTGGTCCATGCCTAATCTCGAACTCTACGGCACGGCCAGCTGTCCTTACACGAGCGAAATGCGCGAATGGCTCGAATGGAAGAGAAGCGAGTTCACCGAGTTCGACGTCGAAACCGACGGCCAGGCGCGCGAGCGCATGCTCCAATTGGCGCAGCCGCCATTCACCGTTCCTCTGCTCGTTAAAGACGGTAAGGTCATTCAGGTCGGCTGGCAGGGTCGCGGCTGCGTGGTGAAAGCAAAATGAGATCCATGCCGAATGCTTACTCCATTCAGGTACGCGGTGTTGTACAGGGCGTTGGATTTCGCCCGTTCGTTTATAGGTTAGCGTGCGCGTATAACTTAAATGGCTGGGTTCTAAACGCGCAACAAGGCGTGGAAATCCATCTTGAGGGAAGCGAAGAAGCGTTCCAATGGTTTCTTGACGAGATGAAATCTCATCCGCCACAAGCCGCACAGATTTCAGCCGTGAGTGTTGAATCCGCCGAGCCCGTAGGCTTCACCGAATTCACAATTCGGGAAAGCGCAGGAGAATGCCAACTTACCGCGCGAATTTCGCCCGATCTTCCGATGTGTGAGCAATGCCTGCAGGAACTCTTCGATCCCAACAATCGCCGTCGCCACTATCCCTACATCAATTGCACGAATTGCGGCCCGCGTTACAGCGTCATTCGCAGCCTGCCGTACGACCGCCCCCACACGACAATGGCCGCGTGGCCCCTCGATGCGCATTGCGCTGCTGACTACGTGAATCCAGCGGATCGCCGGTTTCACGCCCAGCCCGTTGCCTGTCCCGCGTGCGGCCCGCATTATTTTTATCAGGCCGGCGATCAGTTCGAGCGCGGCGACAAGACAGCCATTCGAAAGGCAGTGCAAGACCTTCAATCGGCCAAGATTATCGCGGTGAAAGGCCTCGGCGGCTACCATCTGGCTTGCGACGCGAGAAATACCCAAGCCGTCGGCGCCATGCGCGCCAGGAAATTTCGCAAGGAAAAGCCGTTCGCCTTGATGGTAGAAAATATTAAGGTCGCGCACAGCCTGGTGGAGCTTGGACCCGATGCGGAATCATTATTGAGTTCCGTCGCCCGCCCCATTGTCCTCGCGCGTGCCAAGATCGAACTGCCCGGAGTCGCTCCCGAGAACGACGAGCTAGGCGTGATGTTGCCCTACACGCCGTTGCACCATTTGCTCTTTGCCGCCGGAGCCCCTGATGCCCTTGTCATGACTAGCGCGAATCGTTCCAGCGAGCCGATCGCGTACAAAGATGATGAGGCGCTTGAGCAGCTCTCCGGCATCGCGGACAGTTTCCTCATCGGCGAACGCCCCATCGCCCGCCGCGTGGACGATTCCGTGGCTCGCGTCGGCGTTTTTGGCCCGGCAATTCTTCGTCGCGCCCGGGGTTACGCCCCCAGCGCCGCGGCCACATTTCCAACCAAGAGGCCGATTCTCGCGCTTGGCGCCGATCTAAAAAATACGATCACCCTGGTCGTTGATGGCCAAGCCTTCGTCAGCCAGCACATCGGCGACTTGGATCATTACGGATCGTTCTGCGCATTCCGCGAAACCGTGGACGATTTGCTGGCGATGTACGAAATTGATCTGAGCGAATTATTACTCGTGCATGATGCGCATCCTCAATACTTTTCGGCCCTTCATGCCGAGCAATTCTCCGCAGTAGAAAAATACGCTGTGCAGCATCATCGCGCGCACATCGCTTCCGTTCTCGCGGAGCGCGGCGCCTGGGACCAGCGCGTCATCGGCGTCAGCTTCGACGGAACAGGCTACGGTGACGACGGCACTACCTGGGGCGGCGAGATTTTCTCTGGCGGCGTGCGCGAAGGCTTCGAGCGCGTCGCCCATCTTCGCCCGGCCGCGCTGCCCGGCGGGGATGCGGCGGCCAAGTATCCGGTCCAGGCAGCCGCCGGTTTCCTGGCGCAGCTGGACGAACTGCCAGATTTAACTGCTCCTCCATTCTCATTTCCTTCGCGCTATCGAGATGCTCTGCGCCTGGTGAATATCAACGTGCGCTCGTTCAGCACGACTTCCGTAGGCCGCCTCTTCGACACTGCGGCTGCTCTACTCGGTTTCACACGCGAAGTCACGTTCGAAGGGCAGGCCGCGATGTGGCTGGAACGCCTTGCCACTCACGGGCAAGCTGCCGACGCATATCCATTTCCTTTGGTCGGCAAGGAATTGGATTTTCGTCCGCCCCTTCAGAGCGTGATCAACGACAGACTCCGCGGCCGCGACCAAGGTGAAATTGCGCGCGCATTCCAGCGCGGAGTCGCGGAGGGTGTCTGTGCCGCCGTCGTAACTTTATGCGGCACTCATAGCACCGACACGATCGTCCTTTCCGGCGGCGTTTTCCAAAACGAATTGCTCCTGCGCGATCTAAAAGATCTCCTGCAACCGGAACAGCTGCAAATCTGGACGAATCACGTCGTCCCATCGAATGACGGCGGCATCAGCCTCGGTCAGGCCGCACTGGCCGCGCTGAGCAATCGCAACTCGCAAAGTTCCGCCGCAGAGACAGAAGCAGAATTGGATTGGACGACACAGGTGACGTAAAAATGTTTTCTGCCCCGCTGCAGCATTGGCTTTATAACTTTCGAGGTGAAGCGGCCCAATGCACGAACTCTCAATCGCTATGAGCATCGTTGATCTCGCGTGCGAAGAAGCGGAATCGCACGGCGCATCCAGTGTGGACGTCGTCTACCTCAAACTCGGCCCGCTTTCCGGCGTAGTAAAAGAAGCCCTACTTTTCTCCTACGAAATCGCGTCTCAGCAAACACCTCTGGAAGGCTCGAAGCTGGTAATCGAAGAAGTTCCCATCGTAGTGAATTGTCCGGTGTGCATGGACCGCCGCTCCGTGCAGTCCCTGCAGTCGCTCTGCTGCGTTGAGTGTGGCACGCCCACCCGTGAAATCCTGGAAGGGCGCGAGCTAATGGTTACCGCCATGGAGTTGCGAACATGATTCCCGAACCCCGCCTGGTGGAAGTCCGTAAAAACGTCCTGAAACAAAACGACGTCCTCGCTCGTGCGCTCCGCGAGCGTTTCCGCGAAGCCGGCGTCCTCGCGATCAGTCTCGTGTCCAGCCCCGGATCGGGCAAGACGGCGTTCCTCGAGAAAACTCTCACGCTTCTCCACGCACGCTATAAGGTCGCGGCGCTCGTAGGCGATCTCGCCACGGAAAATGACGCAGCTCGCCTCGCGCGCAGCCAAGCTCCCGTGAAGCAAATCATCACCGGCACAGTTTGTCATCTGGAAGCAGCGATGGTACAACACGCGCTCGATGGTTGGAATTTGCGCGATCTGGATTTCTTGTTCATCGAAAACGTCGGCAATCTGGTGTGTCCCTCCTCTTACGATCTCGGCGAAGATTTGCGCTTCGTGCTGCTTTCGGTCACCGAAGGTGAGGACAAGCCGCTAAAGTATCCGACCATTTTCAATAGCGCGGACGTCGCCATCATCACCAAATCAGATCTCGCCACCGCGGTGGAGTTCGACGAAGCCGCCACCAATCGTAACATTCAGGCGGTGCGGCCGGGTATGCAGGTGCTCAAATTGTCAGCCAGAACTGGCGAAGGAATGCCCGCATTTGTGGAGTTTCTGGAAAAGCATCGTCTGCGTTCCCAGTCCGCCACCGCAGTCAGAACGTGAACGCTCCACGATTCAGCCCTTGCATTTTGTTTGGCGCAAGCCGCGCATCTAGGCGGCAGCGGGGCGGATCGGTTCTCTGGCGGAAGTTCGTTCATATCAATCCGCTAGAGGGTGTTGAATCGACCGGTTGAGCTGCCATGACTAATCAGGACCTACTGGCGTCTAGCAGATTATTTCAGGTCCTTTCCGGTGGATGTGATCACCAGCTGGCCGTGTTTCACCCCGCGAAGACTCAATATTCGATTGGCCAGGTCTCGGATTGCCCTGCTTCCGCCTCTCATAATCACTACCGCTAGGCAATTGTGATGGTCCAGGTGAACGTGCGTCGCTGCAAGCCCTTGACTGCCTGCGTGGTGCTGTGCCTCTACCAATTTCTCCGCTAGATTCGGACGACGCGGCGTACACCAACATCGGTGGTGGCCAGTATCCTGTGCAAGGCCCGGGTGGCTATCATGTGCCCGAAGCGGTTGAGTGGGTGATTTCCTCGGGCGTCACACTGCATGATTACAAAGGCTTTTCGGCGAGTCTGCGCCTGCGGTTTTTTAGCCCGCGCGATTTGACGTCCGACGGAATTTATCGCTCAAATTCAACGGCGTTGCTCAACGCGCAGGTCGCTTATCAAATTAACAAGCGATGGAGCGTTAAGGCCGAATTTTTGAATTTGCTTAACTGCCGCGATCACGACATCGCCTACGCGTATATCTCCCGAATAACGCCAAGAGCCGCGCCGGAATTCACAGACGATTTCCACCCGGACGAACCGTTTCAGGCGCGATTCGGCTTACAGTACCGGTTCGATCTGCCTCAGTGATCTTATGTGGATTTCTGTGCCAAGAGCGGAGAACACTTTCTCCGAAAAATGACGTACCACTAACGGGCGAGGTTCAAGTCCTGATTAACGCTGCGGGTTCGAAGGGTCGGCGCAGTATTCAACCTCCCTTCAGATGCCTCTTGAATCTAAGGTAGCAGGATTTAGCTTCATTTGAATACTCAGACGAACCGCGCGCGCACGATACTGTTGCCTGCGCGTCGCGTTACCTGAGAAGGTCACGGGCCTGTCAGGGAAACCTAGACCTCCACTTCAAAACCCTGAAATTCGTAGCCCAACGAGTATCCCGAGTAACCCGGAAATGCATCATTATCCGACGCCGATTCAACGGGTTAGTCCTTTCCGAAGGAAGTTCGGGACCAGGAGGTCGAAGGTTCAAATCCTTTCGCCCCGACCACTTCCCTCTTATTTTCATCGGATTACTGATTAAGCTTCGGTGTTGCCCTCAAGTACCTGCGGCCCGCGTGCATGTTCCAGACGGGTTGCATCCGCCGCGAATCGCGAGTCACCTAATCCGCGGGCTGAAAGTAGAGGCCAGAGACACCTAGGGACCGGTCGCTGTTCTCGGGTCGCTGTCGCGCGATCACTGTTGGCATGCGGCCAATGCGTTCGCAGCGATGAGTGGGAAGCCGCGGGATTTTGCATCGCGCGCCAAAGACTGCAGCGTGGATCGGCCGGAATCCGTGTGGCCCGCTCGCATTTGAATTTCGCCGAGGGCCAGACGAGCCTCGAATTCGGATTGAACCAGCCCAGCGTTGCGAGCTTCCGCCTGGATTGCGGGGAGCGAGTTTAGAGCTGCGTCCATTTTCCCGCTCCGAGCGTCCACTTTTGCGCCAATGATTGCAGCGTTCAGTTTCAGCGTCCTATCGTTCGAAGTCTGCGTGAGCTGCAGGGCTTTCTTAATTTCCTCCTGAGCTTTACCGGGACTGTTCGATGAAAGCAGCGCGTCGGTCAGCACGCAGCGAGCCTGTGCTTCACCGTCAGGGTCGTTTTCAGCAGCCAGTTCCGTCGCGGCATCTCCCGCGTATTTGCCTGCTGACTCAGGGTGATTTTGTGCGAGGGCCAGGGACGCAAGTGAGATGCGAGTGTACGAAGCGTCTCCGCGAGCGCCGATGCCCCCCTGAATCGAAAGGGCTTCCATGTAACTTTTATTCGCAGCCTCAAAATCGTTCTGAACCAGCAACACGTCGCCGAGATTAGTCAGCGATCTTCCAATCCCGGCGCGATCATCTGCATGCCGCCGCAAGCGAACAGATTCCTCACAGTTATGTCGAGCCTCGCTGACATAGCCCGAAGAAAGATCGAAAATACACTGATTGGTTAGAATTGACGCTTGCGTATAGGAATCGCCGGTATCGCGCGCGATCGCCATCGCACTATCGAACATCTTCTTCCCCTCGGTCCGGTTGCCATCAAGATATAAATCGATACCAAGGCTTTCCTGCGCGACGGCTACATCGGAGAGATCTCCCCGCTCTCGCGCGATGTCGATGCTCTTGCGATAGTTCTCAATCGCAGCCGCGCGGTCACCCAGACGGTCATGAATTCTCGCGAGGTTGTTGATCGCGCCTGCTTCATCTTGTTTGTCACCGATCGACTGCGCCAGACTGACTGCCGTCTCATAAAGTGGGACCGCCTCGGCGAATTTTCCTTGCTCGTAAAGCACATTCGCCGTTTCGTTGCTTGCGTTGGCTGCCCCCAATTGATCGCCTGCCGCGCTGTTCAGTTTCATGGAGTCATCGCAGAGCGGACGAGCCTGATCGAACTCGCCCAGACTTGCGTGAGCGGAACACTGAAACAATCGTGCGCGCGCCAGCAGCAGGTTTGCACCCAGTGATTGCGATTTCAGCGCGGCGGCATTCGCGGCTGCGAGCTGTTTATCGTACGCCGCCAATGATTTCTGCGCCTCCGCATCCGCCAGGTCTGCCTGAGCCGCGATCCCGAGAGGAAGATTCTGGCCGCGGAGTTGAGCCAGCGTCGTCAACGCATCCTTTGCCTTGCCGGCATTAATCTGAGTTCGTGCGAGAAGCAGCCCGTATTGGGGGTTATCTCGATACTGTGACCACAGGGAGGAGTACTGTTGAATCGCTTTGGGCCAGTCATGGGTCGCCTCGTAGTAACTCGCTGTCACCAGTCCGCGCGCTTCAGTGGACAGCCCGGAAGTTAGCTCGAAGGCCTGCTGCGCCTGTTCCTTTGCTTTCTCATCGAATCCTAATATCACCCACGCTTGTGCGAGAGCGCTGTGCGCGCGAGCAAACTTTGGGTCTGCGGCAATCGCTTTATCCAGAAGCTTTGTGGCGGCAAGGATTTCAAAGTCGCGCAATTTTTCGCGAGCTTCGGCATAGTAGCGCATCGCGTCCGGGTTGGCAGAAAGCGACCCATCCATACGTGCTTCTTCCGAGGGAGTGACTTGAATGTTGAGGCGCTGGCGGATCAGGCGGCCGGCATGCACCACAAGATCATTGACGTCGGACTCCTTGCCGGACTGCTCGACCGAACCGACGCTCTTGCTCCCGGCAGTGTTGAGCAAATGAATGTTCCACTGTACATTCGCGTCGCCCGGAGGTCCTTGGACGGTATAGGAGCCGGTGACTAGCACGTCGGCTCCCAGATATTTGCGGATGGCCGCGACTTGGTCTTTTGAAAGCGAGACGGAGAGATCGCGCAATCCGAGGTTGCGCTTCATATCATCAACATCGCTGGGCACGATGAAGCGGATTTCATCGGTATCGAGCTGGGACCACAGACCGTCTGCGAGAATATCGCCGAGCAAATCCGCATCTTTCCGGCCGGAAAGATTTGTGAATCCTAGAATAGCGACGGCCTTACGTCCCGAGGGCGCAGCAGCGTTTTCCTGCGATGTGAAGCGATGCTTCACTTGCACGGCTGCGAATCCGGCCACGGCGAGAAAAATCAGGCCGGCGATAGCAACGATAGTCCAGCGGCGGGAACTCGACCGCGATGTTTGAGACTCTGTGACTCCGGAGGACGTACTCGGTGGGAGCGCGACGGATTCGCCTGCCAGTGCCTTTACAACATCGTCGGTAGTCGCGTAACGGTTCTGCGGCGCGCGTTCGAGGCAGCGAGCCACGACTTTTTCCCAAACGGGATCCGCCTCGGGAAATCGGGTGCGCAAGGTCGGAGCGGGTTGATTGAGCCTTTTCATTGCAGTGGCAAGAGGCGTATCGGCGGAAAAAGGAAGCTCACCCGTGAGCATCTCGTAAATCACCACGCCCAGTGAGTAGATATCGGTCGCTGGCGTGATCTCGCCTCCCTCGATTTGTTCCGGAGCCATGTACGCGGGAGTGCCGACGATGTCGCCCGGCCGTGTGAGCGTATGCGAGCCCTGGAATTCTGCGTGCGCTAGCCCGAAATCGGTGATCACCGCTCGTATCGATTGCGAGCCTGAGCCCGGCGAAATCAGAATGACATTTGCGCTTTTGAAATCCCTATGAATGACCCCGGCCTGGTGCGCCGCGGATAGCCCGGCGGCCATTTGCTTGACGATGGGGAGAGCGGCTGACGTCGTGAGCCGGCCTTCGCGCCGTATAAGCTTGTCGAGCGTTTCTCCGGTCAGTAATTCCATGCTGACGAAGAGGGTCTCGCGGCTGGAACCGTCGTGGGTTGTCTCCGTGTGGCGAAAGACGTCAAACGTGCGGCAGACGTTAGGATGAGTCACTTTGCGGGCAAGCTGGATTTCCCGGTGGAAGCGCTCAATTTCATGAGCGCCTTGTATCAGTTCGACGCGCGCCGTCTTCAATGCAACTCGTTCGTTGAATTCGAGGTCTTCGGATTCGTAGACTTCACCCATTCCGCCACGTGCCAGAAAACGCAATACCTTAAACCGGCCGGCCAGCACGTCACCGGGGAAAAACGTGGAAATCGCCGGAGCACTCAATTCTTGAGTTTGGCGTAACCTAAAATCCGACGTGGCTTGGGAGTCAGAATTAGCGAGAGGAGTCTTATCCGAAGCATTCGGGTTGCGCTCGGTCATCTGGACAGTCCCGGAAAACTGGGCGCATTATGCCACAAACGTTGATAATGCCTGCCTTCGACGGCACGACGCGACGCTAAACACACCGGATAAGTTAGTACTAGGACGACTGAACCCGGCTCGCTCGCGAAATTCTTCGATCCAGCTTGACAACGACACCTTGCAGATTTAGAGTTCCGACACTTCGACTTGGGAGCACACTCATGAACCTTCGATCCTGTTTGCCGATTTGCACCGGAATTCTCGCCCTCCTCATCTCTTCGCCGGCTTGGGCTAACCACGTGGACCGGCCAGCGTCAGGCCATGGCACTGACGATACGTGCTCCACGGGCGCCGACAATTGCCAGACATTCGGGACGGCATTTACCGCGAGCGATGGTCTGACTGTCACTCCCTTCACGTTCGATGATAATCCCCCGACTCTCAGTTTTCTCGACCTCTTCTCGGTCACCGGAATCAATGCCGGAACCACGGTGTCATTTACGTTCGCGAGCCTTCCTGCCGACGGGCAATTCGGGGTGTTCACTTGCAGCAATCCTCAGATCTCTGGTACGGATACGAATCCTGGCGATGCGGTAGACGCGTCCGGCACCTCTCTCAACTCCAGTTCGTGCACTGGTATACCCGACTCGGAGTCTTCCAGCGACTTTCTCTCGAATCCAACCGGCCCGATCACTACCTGGAATTTCAGCGGCAACGGGGGAGTTACCACCTGGTGGTTTTACGCGGATGCCACCGGACCGAACCTCGCAGGTGCGTCCGCCTTCCTTCCGACGAGTGTGACCGTCACCGGTGGCACTAGCACGGTGCCGGAACCGGGAAGCTTGCTGCTGTTGGCTTCGGGAATCGTGGGGCTTGCCACACTGCGGCGCCGCCAAGAGCAGTCTTAGCTTCCACTCCAAGCATGTGATCTAATTCGGGCGCGACGCACTCGCGCCTACCTCGAAAAACCGGTGCAGTTCCGCGGCGACTACTTCAGGAATGCTCAATGGATTAGAGCGTCCGGGGTCGACCACGATACATCGGGCCGACAAACGTGCGGGAACTAGCGAAAAATCTTGGCACGAAATCCCTGAGCGAAACCGACCGCAAAGTCTCCGAAAATGGCTCGCGGATTGTTGGAACTCTGGCAAATTTTCCCGACATCGCAAAAAATACTTGACAATCTGACAGCTTCCTATATACATGCGCCCAGCGATGAATAGCGACGTGGCGCTTTCCTCCCACGAGGGTGTCTTCTAGTTTCAGCAGCGGGAAATTGGGGGCGAATTGTGACTAATGCTCAACGACGAGTGTGTCTCGTAGTGTGCTCCGCCATTCTTCTTTTGGGATTTTCCCTTCCAGTCCGGGCGCAGAATGTGGGTAGCCTTCACGGCACGGTTGTCGACAAGACAGGCGCAGCAGTCGCGGACGCACAAGTGACTGCCACGGATATTAGTACAAATAGCTCGCGCACCGCGACGACCGACGACACAGGCTCGTTCAACTTCTCGCGAGTCAATCCGGGCACGTATCGTCTAGAAGTCCAAAAGCCCGGCTTCAAGGTCTATGTTAATGGAAAAGTCGAAGTGCTCGTGGCCACACCAACAAGTGTGGACGTACAGCTCGATTTGGGTACCCTCACTCAGCAAGTCACGGTCGAGTCCGCGGCTGTGCCAGCTCTGAACACCGAAGATGCCACGATGGGCAACACGTTCGGGCAAGACGAGGTTCAAAGCCTTCCTTTTCTTGCGCGAAACGTCGTCAATCTTCTTACGTTGCAACCCGGCGTTGTGTTCACAGGTATGTCCGACACCGACCAACTCGCGATGGGCACCACAAGCGGACTAGATGCGCGGGATGGCGCCGTGGATGGTGTGCGCAGCAATCAGACGAACATCACAGTCGACGGAATCGACGCCAACGATTGGCAGAATCAAGCTGCTTTCACCAGCGCTCTGCCTATTACGCTTGACTCCGTCCAGGAATTCCGCGTGACCACCACCAATGCCAATGCAACCGACGGGATTGTGGGCGGAGCGCAGGTCGCCCTGGTCACAAAAAGCGGCACCAACGAATTTCATGGAAATCTGCGCTGGTACTATCGGACATCGGGGCCTAACGCCAACGATTACTTCAACAATTTGAATGGCATCCCTCGCGGTAAGGATCAACGGAACATCGCTGGAGGGTCTTTGGGCGGCCCCATCAAGAAGAAACGAGCATTCTTCTTTGTGGATAACGAGGATCGCCGCGAAAGTGTAGCCGCACCCGCTCCAACTCGGAATGTACCAACCAACACTTTGGCCGATGGCGTACTGGTTTATCAATGCGCTACCGCGTCCGCTTGCCCGGCCAGCACGGTTACCGGCCTGGACGGAAAGCAATTCCAGATTGCCGCGGGAAATTTTGGATTGCCCCCAACATCGGCAACCGGCGCGTCCATCCAGTCCCTGGACCCTGCCGGATTGGGCGTCAATCCGGCGATGGTCGCGTACATGGCCCAATTGCCGCCGGGCAACAGCCCTGCTTCGGGCTTCGATGGCGGCTTAGCGTTTAACGGCCTCAATTTCGACACCCCGCTTCCCACGCGCGGCAATATCTACACCGCACGCGTGGACTACAACCTCACCCAGGACGGGCGCCAATCGATTTTCGTGCGTGGCTCTCTCGAAGGGCTAAGCACCGGATTACTTCCTGGCGAGTTTCCAGGTGAGCCATCGGCGCAGACGCTGCAGAACAACAGCAAAGGTATCGCTGTCAATTACAATGCGCAGTTCGGCTCGAACGTCGTAAATAGTTTGCGCTACGGTTTCACCCGCATTGGCGTAAATCTCTCGGGCGCTGCCGGACCACTCTTTGATGTGCGCAATTTCAGCGACATCGTAGACTTCGTGCGTCCTAACATTCGAACCGTGCCCGTGAATCAAGTCAGCGATGATCTAACCTGGAGCAAGGGAAAACACACGTTGTCTTTCGGTGGTTCGCAATATTTTGTGCGCAACCACACGATCAACGGTTTCAATTCGTTCCCCTCCTTCGTGGTAAACAGTGGTTTTTGCGTCAACCTCTGCGGAGACGCAATTCCCGATGGTACGAACGCCCCGGCGCCGAACAACCCGTTTGCGTTCACGTCGGCTTTCATGATGCTCACCGGCTCGATGACTCAGGTGAGCGCCACGTTTTTTGCTACCCGCGAGGGCCAGTTCCTGCCAGAGGGAAGCCTCGAGAACCGAAACTTTGCCGAGAACCTTTTTGAATCCTACGTGCAGGATAGCTGGAAGGTACGTTCGAATTTTACGGTGACACTGGGACTGCATTATGGTTATGAAACTCCACCGTGGGAAACCAATGGCAACCAGGTCGCTCCAACGATCAACCTCGGGCAGTACTTCCAGCAGCGCGAAATAAACATGGAGGCCGGGATTCCGTCGACCGCCTCCCCGCTGCTCAGCTGGCAATTGGCAGGCAAGGCAAACGGCAAGGATTCCTGGTACAACCCCAACCCTCACAACTTCGCGCCGCGCGTTGCCCTCGCATATTCGCCGAATTTCGGCAGTGATTGGGCAAAGAAGCTCTTTGGCAGCGGATCAGAGTCGGTATTCCGGCTCGGCGCGGGACTCTTCTACGACCGGGTTGGCCAAGCTCTCGCCGTTGACGCTGATCAAAATGGTTCTCCCGGCATCGCGACTTCACTCATCGACAATTCACAGCAATTCACTCTCGCCACTGCGCCGCGTTTCTCGGGCTCCTGCACCAGTGCAGGCTGCACGGGACTCCCAGACGCCGGACCGCCCTTCTTCACTCCGCCCGCGTCGGTTAGCTTCCCATTTACTCCGTCCTCGACTGCGTCCAATCTCGGTTTCGCGGTCGATCAGAACCTGCAGACTCCTTACTCGATCCACCTCACTGCCTCGTACCAACGCCAGTTGCCAAAAGGTGTGGTGCTCGACGTCGCATACGTGGGAACACTGGGACGCCGTTTGCTCGGCAAGGCAGATTTTGCTCAATATTTGGATCTGACTGACCCTGTATCCAAGACGGACCTTTTCAGTGCATACCGTAAAACTGCGGCGCTGGCCCAGGCCTCGCCCAATAACCCGAACCCGCCGATCGATCCAACCAATCTCGCACAACTCGCGACGATCCAAACGGTTCCATACTTCAACAACGTGCTACCCAACATGCCGGCCTTCACTGCTGCGGCCCTCGGGGTTCCGGGATACGCGAATCTGACGCCTACTCAAGCTTTCTATGCATTTACAACAATAGCTTCTGGGGCGGCTGGGAATGGAGGAGCGTCTTGGTCCTGCGCTCTGTTTGCATTGGACACCGCACCCTCACCGGGCGGGCTGCCGACTCCGTGGAGTGCGAAGTTGGATCCGACCAATTCTGGATTCGTTTTGTTCCCACCGCAATTCGCTCAACTGAATGCGTGGACGAACTGGGCGAATTCGAACTACAACAGCCTGCAAATAACGGTGAAAAAAATCGTTCCTTATGGATCGTTCGCCTTCAACTACGTATTTTCGAAATCGATTGACAACGATTCCACTGCGGAAAACGCGGATTCCTTCAGTGTTAACGGGACGGCAACGGGTTTGATTCAAAACCCATTTGATCTGCGCTTGAACCGTGCACTCTCGGATTTCAACTTGAAGCATAATTTCAATGGTACCGCCGTGATCGACTTGCCTTTCGGACATGGTCACCTTCACGGTGGCGATTCCAGCCGGTTCGTGAATGCTCTTATCGGCGGTTGGGAAATCACCTCTGCCATGAGATGGCACTCAGGGTTTCCGGAAAGTCCTGCGAACGGCTTCAATTTCCCGACGAACTTCTTCCTCACCGCATCCGGAACCCTGACCGCTCCTCTCTCGACCCACGTTACGAGGAACGTCGGCAAAGTGGACAGCAACGGAATTCCTATACTTCCGAACTTGTTCTCCAATCCCACCGCCGCACAGGCTGATGTTACGTTTACCTTGCCGGGATTGCCTGGGTCGCGAAACGTACTAATAGGACCCGCCTACGCAGCGGTGGACGCTGGAATCAATAAAAACTTCAATATAACCGAACGGCAGGTTCTTCAATTCAGAGTCACGGCTTTCAATCTATTCAACAGCGTCAATTTCAGCGATGCGACTCTCTCGCTAGACCCGACTTCGCCAGCTACGTTCGGAACTTTCACCGGAACGGCAAACCAGGGCCAGGCCTTTGGGCGACAGATGGAGTTTGCGGTGCGTTACCAGTTCTAACTGAGCTCATACCCACTCACCGATGGGCCGTCGCTCAGTCGGCGGCCCGTGGTTTCTTGATCCGGAATTTGTACCGAGCGTCTCGCGCAGACCTGTTGGCAAGTACTGGCGCCAGTCTTCACTTTTCGCCGCTTCATGCTTCAGATTTCAGTCGCCCGGTGTATTCTCATGCCTCGGTCACTACATGCCTGAAGATTCACGCCAAAAACTTTCGCGCCGGGAACTACTCAATGCATTTACCATCGCAGGCGGCGCGATCTGCATCGGCCTGGACCAAATTCTGCTGCCTGCACCTTCGCTTGCACAGACCCGGAATTCGTTCGCCGGCGGCGAGATGTTGGAAATTGTCCCCTTCGCACGCGAAGGCTCGCCCCCCATGGATACCGCGGTCGGAGAGGAACTCGATGGACGCCTTTACTCGGATCTCGCCTCGGCCACGCCCGAGCAACCGGTTACTGCTGTCGAGCGATTCTACATTCGCACGCGTGCCTCATCGTTACTCAGGGATCAGGATTTGCAATCGATCCAATTTCGCGGGCTCACCGGTGCGCCCCTTGACCTCAGAGTCGGCGATTTGCGGGCCCAGGCGCGCCCGATGGGACGCCACCTGATGGAGTGCGCCGGAAATACCCGCGAGGGACGCTTCGGTTTGATCAGTGTTGCCGACTGGACCGGCATTCCGCTTGCCGAAGTACTCCAACGGATTCCGTCCATCCCGAAGGACGCGCGTATCCTGGTCTCCGGCTTCGACCGCTATGCGTCACAATCGGCTAACTCCACAGCAGGCGCGAGCTGGATATTTTCGCTCGATGATATTCGCGCGACGGGGGCTTTCCTGGCTACCGATATGGACGGCCAGCCACTCACGCGAGACCATGGTGCACCGGTTCGCCTCGTGGTTCCCGGCTGGTACGGATGCTCCTGTATTAAGTGGTTAAATGAGATTCGCGTAGTGACTGACTCCGTGGAAATAACTTCGCAGATGCAGGAGTTCGCCTTTCGCACGATGCAGCGTGGTTCACCTGAGCTCGCGCGCGAATACCAGGCCCCCGCGATCGATCAATCAGCGATGGTCACTCGCGTCGAGAAGTGGCGAGTCGGTGAGAGAATCAGGTATCGAGTCGCCGGCATAATGTGGGGAGGCATGGCGCCTGTGAAGCGGCTTGAAATTCGGTTCAACCCTGAGGAGGGCTACGTTTCAGTGGACGAATTCCAACAGAGTGCGAACGATCCGTGGAGTTTCTGGAGTCATTCGTGGTCTCCGGCTGCATCGGGAACCTACCTAATCCGTTTGCGCGTTGCCGACCCGGCGATGCAGACCCGACGGCTTGACATGGGGTTTTACGTGCGAGAAGTTGAAATCTCAGAGAGCTAGGATCCATCGCAATCATCGCGTGAACGACCACCTAACGATGCAATCGTCATTGCCACGTCTTTTTTTGATTGCAAGCACACTGGCTTTAGCAGTGTCGCTGGCAACGCCGGCTCTCGCTCAACACGAAGGTCACGACACTGGAATGGTGGGTTGGGTACCGCGCGAAATTCTCGAACGTCCGGTCCCGTTGCGTGAGGGAGTCGGAACACTGTATGACCCAGTGACAACCTCATCGCCCCAAGCCCAGGCTCTCTATGATCAAGGTCTTGCTTATCTCCATTCTTTTGTTTGGATCGAGGCGGCACGATCGTTCAACCAAGCGTTGCGCCTTGATTCAAAGCTGGCAATGGCCTACGTCGGCCTCTCCGATGCGTACGTCGGACTCGCGGATACCGCGTCGGCCCACGCGGCGCTCGACAGGGCACAGTCTCTGGCTGATTCGGTTACAGAAATGGAGCGCCGGAAGATCGAGATTCACTCGCTCCTTCTCGCGTGGCTCGACGATTCCGATTTGCAAAAGTATTTCACCTACCGAAACTCCATTACCGCCGCGATTACCCAAAATCCGAACGACCCGTGGTTGTGGATCCAACGCGGATTTGCCGAGGAAGGTTCTCCTCACGCCCACGGACAGAACGGCGGGCCGGATACCATCGCATTCTATGAAGCCGCGCTCGCTCTTGCACCGGACGAGTTTGCGGCACATCACTATCTCGCGCACACTTACGAAACCATAGGCCGCCGCCAGGACGCGCTGGCACAGAGCGAGATTTACGTGCGCATGGCGCCAGGCATCGCGCATGCCCATCACATGCACGGCCACGACCTGCGATGGGCAGGGCGCACAGAAGAGGCGATCGCGGAGTTTGAGCGCGCTGAGGAGCTTGAGGAAAATTACTATCGTACGGAAAACATACCCGCTCGTTATGACTGGCATCACTTCCACAATTTGAGCCTTCTCGCGATGTGCTACGAGACGCTGGGGCAGATGAAATCAGCGGAGAAGGTTTTCCACGCGGCTTTTGAGCTGCCCGTTTATAACGATGTCGCCGAGTTCAACCGCAGAAACTGGCCCGAATTTCTGCTTGGCCGCGGACGTTACGAAGAGGCTCTCTCGGCCGGGCAGGAGTTAGCCAACGGTAAGTGGCCGATGGGTCGTTTCGCAGGACACACGATGGCCGGACGCGCATTGCTTCGCCTCAATCAATTGGACGGGGCACAGTCGGAGCTCGCGTTAGCCGAGCGGGAACTGGAGAGCGTGCCGTCATCTGTTGCGGCAGAATTGCCCGATGCGGGATTGCTGAACGCCGAGATTCTGCTTCGCCAAGGCCAAGTGGAAAAGAGCAATACACTGGTCCGTGGTATCGAGAAAAAGATTCGAGCGGTTCCGGGCCCTGATTCCTGGAATGAAGCTCTGTTTCAACTCGATTCAATAGCAAGCATTGCCCGAGATGCAGGTGACTGGGACCTCGCGGAATTTACGGCGCACCAAATAATCGAACACGATCCAAGCTATGCTGGCGGCTACTATGCGCTCGGCCTGACTTACGAACACCGTCGGGAACAGGCCGCTGCGCGCGAACAGTTTGTGCACGCTGAAAAGTCCTGGTCCAAAGCTGACGCCGAAATGCCGGAACTCGTTCAGCTGCGCGAAAAAATTGCTGCGCTGCTGCAAGGCCGCTCAGCCGCGAATTGATTGCAGAGCGACGAATCAACAACGTGGATTGTCTGGCGCAATCGGCAGGTCCAAGGATCGCCTGAGCCGTCCGCAGTGGCTCTCCGACTTCTCCGAGCAACGTCGAGGAATTGTTGAAGCCGGGCCTGTCGGTCGAACCCAAGGTCAAGGAGGGATGAGCACACACCCGCTCTCTCGCAATGGAAGAAATGGTCGGTGCATCTAGCGTGCTGCCGCGAACGAGGCGAGGAGGAGAGCACCGGCGGCACAGAGATACGGATGCAACGAGCGATGAGCTACGAATGTCAGCTGATCTGGTGCGGCTACGAATTTACGAGTTCCCGAGCGCCCGTCATTTCGTCGTCCAGAAATTCCTGGCGATACGCTGTCGGGCAAACCCCACACACACGACGGAAGGCCTGCGCAAAATGCTGTTGGCTTTTGAAGCCACAGGCCACGGCTACATCGATTACTCGCCCATCGGCGGAGCGTAGCATCGTCTTTGCACGCTCTAGCCTTCGGCGCAGGAGAAATTGATGCGGGGTCTCGCCGGTTGACTTGCGGAACATCCGCGAGAAATGAGCTGCGCTCAAGTCAACCGCTTGCGCCATCTCGCAAAGCGTCAATTCTTCTTCGATCTTGGTGTCTACGAACTCTTTGATCCTGCGCAAGCGAGCGGAACCGAGGCCGCCTCGGTGAGTCTGCACAGCAGGGTGCCGCACCGCAAAACCATTGACTAGCGCGACGGCAAGCGCCTGCTCGAGGGAATCCAGAAACAGCCGACCACTGGGAAAGCCCGCAACTCGCTCCGCATTCACTGCCGCGGCCAGCGCACCCACTCGTGCGTCAACAAGCTTTCCCACCCTGCGCAATTCCACGTCGCCCGTTGTGCCATCACAGGCTGCCGCTAGCGCAGCGCCCGATATGTCGACGGACAAATACGAATAAAGCAAGTCATCCGTTCGAATCCATGTCTCGACATGATTAGGGACCAAGCACATTTCACCCACGCCAAATGCAAATCTCTTCATCTCAGAACAGCGCGGGCCCACTTCAAGGGAACCAGTCTGCAGCGCCATCATGAGAGCTGGCTGACGTATCACCGACACGCGCGGCTCTCGGTCAGACTCAAGTACGTTGACTGCGACCCTCATCTCTACGTAGCCCCTTGCTTGGTTTGATGCTCTTCCTTATTCGTTTGATGCGAGTCTCTAAACGGCCGGCCCCAACGTGGAAACACGTAAACGATTCCGAATGAGGAATATGCAGCAGCGCACGCTTGGGCCCGTAAAACATCAACCGTTCATAACACGCCGCTAGATGGACGCTTGATTCGCTGGATTCCGGTCCGTAGCATCAAGAATTGAGCAGGATTCCTACCAGGAGAGCAGAAACTCTCACAACTCCGTACTCCGCATGTTGTTCACTGAAGCTATGAAATTACCGAGGCATGCAAGCCATGCCGAAAGGACTTTGTATGAAATTAAATGTAGCTCCCCCATCGATAGCCCATCCCAATCGCGAGCAGACGCTACGCGATAAAGCCAGTTCTGTAATCGCAGAACTGGCTTGGCCGAGCCAAACAACAAAACGCGAACCTTGAGGATCGAGCGATCGGTGCGCCAGGAAATCGTGGCTATTACGCTAAGGCCTCATATCAAAAAGGAGCATTCAGATGAGTTCGAATCATGAAGAACGATCAGCGGTAGATTTCGCGGAGCGCGTTCGTGGGAACCAGCGGAAGCTGAGGGACGGGCTAAGGTCGCAGTACGACTTCATCGTCTGTGGGTCAGGTTCCTCCGGATCAGTAGTTGCGCGCCGTCTGGCTGAAAATTCCGACGTCAGCGTGCTCTTGCTCGAAGCAGGCGGCAGCGACGAGGTGCCAAGCGTGACCGAAGCGCATCGCTGGGTTGAAAACCTAGGGGGCGAACGCGATTGGAATTTTGTGGGCCAACCCAATCCACACCTCAAAGGACGTTCCGTGCCGCTAGGTATGGGTAAGGTGCTGGGCGGGGGATCAAGCATCAATGGGATGGGTTGGGCACGCGGACATAAGAACGATTGGGATTTCTTCGCATCAGAATCCGGCGACACAGCATGGAACTATGAGTCTGTACTCGACATCTATCGCCGGATGGAAGACTGGACGGGCGCACCAGACCCCACGCGTCGCGGAACCGGCGGATTGGTTTTTGTCCAGTCCGCGCCTGACCCCAATCCAATCGCTCCGGCCATGGTGGAAGCAGCGCGTTCCTTCGGGATGCCAACTTTCGATAGCAACAATGGCCGAATGATGGAATGCGCCGGCGGGGCCTCTATTATCGATGTGCGCGCACGCGACGGAAAGCGCCGAAGTCTTCTAGTGCAGCTCCTGTCAGGTTGCCAGGCATGACTTCGCGTTTTGTGAAGGGTTCGTCCGTTTCGATGGCAGTCCCTGGCCGGTGGCCCACCCGACCACACGGGCTTCCAGCGGGCGGGTGAGCGGATGGGCCACCCGCCTGCTTCGCCTACGCGGCTCGGGAATTTAGCGAAGACTTCTAAGAAACGGAGGAAATCAAAATGAGTACCACGAGTATTAATTCAGGTGCTGCGTTAACTGGCGTCAAATCTCCCAAGCGTATTTTGCTATCGGTTGTCGCCGCACTCAGCGGAGGAAAGATTTCTGAGGCTGTCGGCGCATTTAGCGATCAATTTACGTTCACCGACAATGCACTCGGACTCGCGTTTAGCGACAAAACTCGCTTGACCGAATTCTTTCAGAAATCACGCGAGTTTTTCCCGGACACGAAGTTGGTTGTAACCTCCACGTTCGAATCCGGAGATCGTGTCATCGCGGAGTGGAAGCTTACCGCTACGGAGGTCGTGCCTTACTTAGGCTTACGGACCACGAGCTTTCGAAGGCCATTTTCCTTGCCGGGTGTATCTGTCGTTGAGATCAAGCACGCGCGAATTGTCAATTGGTCGGACTACTACGACCTGCCAACATCTCGGCGCATGGGCTTAGGTGCATTTTTCGAAGAGTGGATTGAGCTCTAGCATTGAAAACGTCACTCAGACCAGTAACGAGTGTTCGCGGAAAAGCCGTTTGCCGATCTGGACTCCGTCTGGGGCAACGGGATCATCAACTCCGACCAGTGGATCCAAATCGTCTATCTAACGCTCTGAGTCCGCGCCTGAGGATTTTCCTGACGAGGACTCCGTCAGTTAAGTGGTGATGCCAGTCCGACTCTGCGTGGACGAATCGTTTTGCTATAGTCGGTTGGTGGAGACGCGCGGCCCTCCCCAGGACCGGGCCGTGCGACACCTTACAGGAGACGGAAATGACCCCCGATAAGAATGATGAATCCGTACTCAGCAATATCGATCGTTTGGTGAAGGAAGAAGAGCAGCTCTACGGAAAGGGTGAACTCACCGATGAAGATCGCGCTCACCTGGCCGACCTGAAAGTGCATCTGGACCAGTGCTGGGACTTGCTGCGGCAACGCCGGGCACTGCGCGAGTTCGGTAAAGACCCTGATGAAGCGAAAGTGCGTCCCGCCAAGATCGTCGAGAACTACGAGCAGTAGAGATTGGCGAATCTCGCGGCGTAAGGAATTGTCGCCCTATTCACCTCGGCTCCTGAAAAAGAAGCATGCCTTCCGACGAATGACTGCAAGTTGACGTTGTATTCTGCCCGCGCGAAGCGGACCGCGAGGAAGAACGCGCCTTTATCAGGGACGAATGCCACTAACGCTTTGCGTGGCTCATATCCTTGTGGCGCTAAACCAGGACCGCGCCGCCATCAACCACAACGGTCTGCCCGGTAGCGAATCCTTCCTGCATCAAAAACAGATAGGCTTGCGCGATGTCGGAAGCTTCGCCGACTCGGCCCACAGGGAGGCTCTTGCCTACGCTTTCGTACCGCTCCGCGCGTTCTTTCGCACTCATGTTCTGCCAGAGGTTCGTCCGCACCATTCCGGGAGATACTGCGTTAACCCGTATTGGTGCGAGTTCGATCGCTAGAGCACGTGTTAGGGCTTCGATGGTTCCGCAGACACTTGCCGCAAGTACCCAGCCCTTCCGCGGGCGCTGGCCCGCGATTCCGGTTGTGAGCACGATCGAACCTTCCCTGCGGATATGTGGGTTTCCATACTTGACTGCGGCGAGCGCGGCCCAGTAGCGAAGTTCAAACGCGCGTCTGGCCTGTTGGAGATCCGTAGATGCGAGCTCTTGCAACTGCAGGCTATCGCCGGCGGTGAATACTAGATGATCGAAACTGCCAAGCTTCGTAAAGAAGGTTGCAATGGCTCGCTCGTCTGAGACATCAACCGCGTGGCCCTGTGCTCCTGGACCGATGGATTCAACGGCTTTCTGAACTCGTTCGGCATTGCTGGAGGCGATAACGACCTCTGCCCCCTGTGCTGCCGCCAGCTGCGCCACTGCCAAACCAATTCCCGATGACCCACCTACGACGACCACCCGCTTATCCTGCAAACCGTTTCCTTGGTGCATAGCATTCTCCGTGTCGGCTTCTCGGACTTAATATAGCGAACGATGACCGGACAACTATACGCTTCAGAGTTCCACCCCGAAAATGGCCGAAAAACTAGCGATTAGAATGGGTCGCTGTTGTTTATTTTCAATCATTTGCGCCGGTTTTTGATATTTCGCTCACTAGCGATTAGAAATGCGCGATTGGAGAGTAGTGATTGGTGAGTGGTGAAGTGCGACCTGTGTCGCGCGACCCGTGATTCGTGATTGTTGGAGCGCAAAACGCGTGAAAAACGTGCGCTGCAAATCGCTGTTTTGAGCCGATTAGAAAAATGCAACGCATTGTTTTCAGGGGAGTTGCGGGCGTTTTTAATCGCGGCACAACCAATTAGAAAATGATGCGTGGAGAGCGGGGCTGGCGCAGTGGACGCCACATTTTCAGGGAATGCCGTGGTGGGAATCGAATCCGGAGCGGCCGGGGCGGCAAGCGGCTGCGGTGCGGCGCATTGCGCGGCGCGCGCCTGCCGTTCGCGCTCTTGTTGCGCGGCTTGGACGAGTTGGGCGCAGGTGCGGACTTCGATGTTGGGATTTTGCAGGGTGGTGAGGGCGAAGCGCGGGTCGCGAAATTTTGGAAAACGTCTCATACTTTTTCTCCCGGTCCAAGGTAGCATTCGCGAAACGAAAAAACAGCTGTACGGAAGAATGGGCACATGCGGAAACGGGTGGTCATGCGTACAGGCGAGGGACAGTTTTGGTACTCGGTCGGCGAGATGATTTAGGTGGGTAGCTCGTGGGTTGATCGGTGGTGGAGCGTATAAATCCGCGCCCTTCAGAAATCGAAAGGATGCGGCACCCGGAAATTCAACGGCGGTCGTTTGGGTCGTGCGGAAGGGTGCGCCTCCCGCCATCCAGACTGTTCCGCTACGCGAGGAGAGTCAGGAGTGGGTCAGCGGAGGCGATATTCCCCGCCGCCTAGGAATTGGACGAAGCCTAGGTCTCGCAATACTTGGAGTTGCTGGCGGATTTTGGGGCGGACGTTGCGATTGGCGGGATGTAAACGCGCCAGGCCATGTTCCGCCGCATAGACATCACCTAACGCGAATTCTGTCTTGCCGAGCCTGCGCAACACATTCAGCACGTCGAGAGTCCATCCGCGTTTTTCAGGCGCCAGCTTTTCGAACGGAAGAACTCGGAGGTATTGTTCTCGAACAACGTTCGGTGAAATGAAATTGCCGGCACGGACGATTGCGATTCGCGCATCGGCCGGGATGGCATCAAGGAGAATATTGCATCCCACCCAACCAGCACGGCGGGCGTGTGCAGCGAGGGGTTTTCGTTTTTCAATAGCAGAGAGGGGAAATGCAAAGCTGGGAATCAGAATCAAGTTGACCACAGCCCAATCAGAGAGCGCGTACTCGAGGGCGAAGAGATTGGGAGTTCGATTCTCTCGGATGGCACGAACCATGGCGCTATACGCAGCATCGACAATCCTCCTGGCGAAAGGATGCGACTGGGCTTTTAATTGAAAGCACGCCCCGCAGCTAGGGCAATGGAGGTCGACCGCGGGCATGTTTGCCGCAGATCGATGCAATTTCGCGCAATCACAATTCGCGCAGTATAGATTCCGATGCGCCCAAACTTCAGTCGCGACCCGTGCGCGCTGGGAATTGCTTTTGTAACCTTCGAGACCTTGCTTGGGAAGTGCAAGTTGCACCCCCGCATTAGATCACTTTCCCTGCGCGAGATAAATCTCGGTCTCCGTTTTGATGACAAACGAAATCTCAATTTCGGCTTGAGCACTGGAATGGAATTTCCGGACGGCGTCCTCCATGTCGTCGGCCACAACTGAATAGATGACCTCGCGTCGGAAAGTTCCCACGAAGTAATAACTTCGCTCGCGGCAAACTAGCTTACCTGAATTGAGTGCGTCCATGGCCCGGGTCCCGTGTCTTATTGATCGATCCATAGATCGCTCGTTCAGATCAAGATCAATTTCAGAGCAGTCCGCGGTCATGGAAACCGTTACGAGTTCGGCGGTAATTCGTGAAAGTAACAGGGAAATTGAGCCGTCGTCGAAATCCATGCCGAACACAGAGCGCGACAAACGAAATGCCGCGACGGCTGTTGTCGCGCTGCCCATGAAAGGGTCGAGGACTAAGTCGCCTTCGTTGGATGAGGCGAGGATGATGCGTTCGAGGAGCGCGACGGGCTTTTGGGCTGGATGCTTGCCGAAGAGTTTTTCTTCGCGGCTGGGCGGGAGGACCTCCCAAACGCTTTTCATTTGCTTGCCCTTGTTGGTTTCCTTCATCAGCTTGTAGTTGAAGGCGTGGCGGCTCTTTTTGTTTTTGGCGGCCCAGATAATCGTTTCGGTGGCGTGGGTGAAATAGCGGCAGGAGAGATTGGGGGGCGGGTTGGGCTTGACCCAGGAGATGTCGTTCAAAGGTTTGAAATCAAGCTGCTGCATGGCGAAACCGACGGAATGGATTACGTGGCTGGTGCCGCTGACCCAAATGGTTCCGTTGGGCTTGAGGACGCGCTGGCAGGCGGCGAGCCATGCGCGGTTGAATTCGTGGTTGGCGTCGGCGCCGCGCGAACGGTCCCAATCGCCTTTGTTGACGCTGACCATGCGGCCGGCGTGGCAGGTGATTCCGTTGTTGGAGAGAAAATAGGGCGGGTCGGCGAAAATCAGGTCCACGCAGGCTTCGGGAATTTTTGCGAGGATTTCGAGGCAGTCGCCCTGGAAGATTTTGATGTGATGTTTTGGGTCGTGGAAGACGGGCGCGGGCAGATGCGAATCAGCATTTGAATCGAGAGGTACCGGATTAAGTTGTGCAGATTTGCGCATTCTGGCGGATTGGGACGCGAAAAGGGCGACCTTCCGGATCGTTGATCGAATGGTAATCGGTGTCAAGGTGGATCAAAGCGTACCGGGAAAAGAAAAAACGGGTCCCTCGCTGCGACAGGCGGGCACGGCATGCCGTGCCCCACGAAGGCAACGGCCGCGTCAACGGCGTCCACCCGGGCCGCCTATTTCTAAAATCGCTTCGCGCGGATAATTTGCCTTGTGCCCGGCCGCCGTCGCGCCCTAATCTCGTTGCGGTGGCCCAGCCCCTCCATGGAGGGAATTTCGGAT
>Ga0210390_10000377_pt1 | contig 48787 bp, 45 predicted proteins | sample IncBWH11OmetaG_FD_161050 | JGI IMG/M metagenome (GOLD analysis project Ga0210390, IMG submission 161050) | Forest soil microbial communities from Barre Woods Harvard Forest LTER site, Petersham, Massachusetts, United States - Inc-BW-H-11-O ... | reverse complement strand
CTGGACGTCCGCGGCCTGGACGTCCGCGGCCTGGACGTCCGCGGCCTGGACGTCCGCGGCCTGGACGTCCGCGGCCTGGACGTCCGCGGCCTGGACGTCCGCGGCCTGGACGTCCGCGGCCTGGACGTCCGCGGCCTGGACGCGTTCCGCCTCGGCGAGCAGCTTGTGACCGGTGCTCAGGATGACGATGCCGAGGAGCACGGCTCCGGACGCGATGAAGAAGGGGACGTGGATGTTGATGTCGACGACCAGCCGGCCCGCGCAGTAGGGGGCGAGCCCGCCCCCGATGAACCGCACGAAGCTGTACGCGGCGGAGGCGACCGGCCGTTCGACCGGCGACACCGTCATCACCGCCTGGGTGGTGACGGTGTTGTTCACGCCGCAGACGATGCCGGACAGGATCGTGAGCACGATCAGCACCGGCTTGTCCAGAGTCCAGATCGCGATGCCCGCGATGATGAGCGCGAACACGAAGAGGTTGGTGTACATGGTCTTCGCGATGCCGAGCCGTTCCTGCAGCCAGGGCGCGCCGAACACGGCGAACAAGGCGACGCAGACGCCCCAGCCAAAGAAGACCAGTCCGAGCTTGATCGGGCTCAGCGACATCGGGAACGGCGCGTAGCCAAGAACAGTGAAGAAGCCCCAGTTGTAGCAGAGCGCGGTCAGCGCCATCGTCAGCAAGCCGCGGTGCCGCAACGCCTTGATGGGCGCCGACAGGCTGGTTTTCTTCGCGGGCTTGGGTGTCGGTTCGACGAGCACCACCGTGGCGATCAGCGCGATCGCCATCAGCACGGACACGCCGTAGAACGGGCCGCGCCAGCTGATCTCGCCAAGCGTGCCGCCGAGCAGCGGGCCGACTGCGATGCCGACGCCGAGCGCGGTCTCATAGAGGACGATCGCGCCCGCGAAACCACCGCTTGCCGATGCGACGATCACGGCCAGCGAGGTGGCGATGAACAGCGCGTTCCCGACGCCCCAGCCCGCCCGGAACCCGATGATCTCGCTCACCGAGTGCGACGTGCCGGCCAGCGCCGCGAAGATCACGATCAGCACCAGCCCGCTGACCAGCGTCCGCTTGGCGCCAACCCGGCTGGACACCCAGTTGGTGATCAGCATCGCGACCGCGGTGACCACGAGGTAGCTGGTGAACAGCAGTGTGACCTCGCTTGGCGAGGCATGCAGCTGGTTGGAGATCGCCGGCAGGATCGGATCGACGAGGCCGATGCCCATGAACGAGACGACGCAGGCGAAAGCGACGGCGAACACTGCTTTTTGCTGCTTGAACGGGCTCGCCGCCGAGCCGGTGCGGGCGACACTCATTGAAACTGCTGCTCCGTTCTGCAACTCACGAGGTGCTAGGCGAACCCAGCGGCACTGCTACCTGTCGGGAAACTTGTCGGGCTATATCCGCCGCCTCGCCATCCGTTGTCTCGGGCGCGTTCACGCGACCGACGGGCGCCGGGGTGACGCCTTCGCTACGCGGGCGCGGGCTCGAAGTCGCGGCGGACGGCGGCCAACTCGTCGAGCGCGGGCAGCGCGTTGGCAAGCGCGGTACGGTGCTCCGGGCTGAGCCGTGCGAGCACGCCCGCGAGCCCGTCGGCCCGCCTGGCCCGGCGCCGCGCCAGCATCGTCTTGCCCGCGTCGGTGATGCTCACCTGGACGACCCGCCCATCCGTGGGGTCCGCCTCGCGGCTGGCAAGCCCGGCGTCCTGGAGTCGGCTGACCAGCTGCGTCATGGCCGGCTGGGTGACGCCCTCGCGGGCGGCCAGCGCGGTCAGCCGGCATGGCCCGTTCCGTTCCAGCGTCGAAAGCGTCGCGCCGGCAGTCATCGACAGCGCGCTTGGTTGCACCAGCGACCTGAACAACCCGAGAACCTGTTCAAGGTCGCCGGCCAGCCGCAGCGCGAGCTCCTCAACCGCCATGCCCTCCGCAATTCCCATAAGACATTTATATCATGTACTTATGGATCCATCCAGCCCTCGCTTCCTCCCCCCGTTGCGAACCCCCGTGGATCACACCAGCCCCACCCGTTCACTTTGCATACCTCCGCGCCAGATATATCGCCCATATCGGACACCAAAGTGGTCGCTCAGTGTGCAGAGTTGACGGTCAGCGGATTTGCAGCAAACTCGCAGGCAGCCTGAGGAGGCGAGGTGAGGCAACGCCGCACTCGCCGAGCCGCTCCCGCCCCGAAGGCCACAAGATTCACGAGCCACCACCGGCACCGACGTGAGAAGGGTGATGCCGCCCTGGGCGGCGTAGCGAATGGCCGCCCCGCCGCGACGACGGGCGGGGCCGCGCCGCCGCGACCACGGGCGGGGCCGCGCCGCCGCGACGACGGGCGGGGCCGCGCCGCCGCGACGACGGGGTGTGAGCGGGTGGGGGCTCGGTTAGGTGGCGGCGGGGCGGGCGGGGAGGGTCAGGCGCATCAGGGTGCCGCCGCCCACGGCCGGCTCGGCCGCGATCGTGCCGCCGTGACCGCGCGCGATCTCGCGGGCGACCGCCAGCCCGAGCCCGGAACCAGGCACGGCGCGCGCGGACAGCGACCGGTAGAACCGGTCGAAGACGTGCGGCAGATCGTCGGGGTCGATGCCCGGCCCGTGGTCGCGCACGGTGAGGTCGCCCGCGGCGAGGCGGACCTCCACCGCGCCATCCGGCGGGCCGAACTTCGCGGCGTTGTCCAGCAGGTTCCTGATCGCGATGCGGAGCCGGTCGGCGTTGCCTTCGACGACGCAGCCATCCAGGTCGGCGCTGAACGCGGTCCCCGGCCAGTCGCGCCGCGCGGCCTCCAGCGCGGAGGCGGTCAGCGCGTCCAGCCTGACCGCGTCGCTTCTGACATGCGGCCGCTCGCCGCGAGCCAGGTCGGTGACGCTGGCGACGAGCAGGCTGAGCTCAGACACCTGGTCGACCACGCGGCCGAGGACTTCCTTGCGCTCGCCTTCCGACATGCCCGGGTCGTCGGCCAGCAGTTCCACGTTCACACGCAGGCTGGCCAGCGGGGTGCGCAGCTCGTGGCTGGCGTCGCTGACGAGCTGGTGCTGCGCCGCGAGCGATCGCTGCAGCGCGCTCAACATGCTGTTGAAGGACGAGGCCAACCGGCCGAGCTCGTCCCGGCGATCCACCTCGACCCGCCTGCCCGCGTCCCCTGTCAGGGTGACCTGCTCGGCGACGCTGGCCAGCCGGGCGACCGGGGCGAGCCCGGCCCTCGCGACCGCCCAGCCGATCACGGTGGCGAGCATGACGCCGATAAGGCTGATCACCGAGAGCGTCGCGCCAACGCTGGTTATTTGCACCTCGGTCGCGCCGAGCGGCGCGGCCAGCTGCACCGCGTACCCGGGCGCCAGCGGCGTGGTGAACACCATGGCGGACACCCCGTTGACGTCTCTATCGGAGTAGAAGGCACCGCGGTTCCCTGCTGCCACGGCGACGTCCGTCGCGTTCGGGGTGAGTATGCCGTAGTCGCCCGCTGGCGCCCAGGTCTGCCCGCTGGAGGTGATCACCTGGGTATAGGACGCGTTGGCGCCGAAGCCGGTCGAATGCGGCGGGACCCATCCCTTCGGCAGGTGACCGTGGTACGGCTGGGCGAAGTACTCGACGGTGTTCGCCCGCTTCGCCAGCTGCTGCTGTAGCTGCTCCTGCAGATCAGCGCGGATCGCGAAGAACGCGACCGCGGTGATGGCCAGCGCGACCGCGGCCACGGCGCCGGCGGCGACGAGCGTGAAGCGGGTCTGCAGCGAGAAGCGCGGCCACCGCGCCCTCACCGCTGGGCTCGCAGCACGTATCCGATGCCGCGGACGTTGTGCACTAGACGCTGGTGGCCGTCGTCTTCGAGCTTGCGCCGCAGGAACCCGACGAAAACCTGGAGCGCGTTCGAGGCGGGCGCCTCGCCGTAGCCCCACACCCGATCCAGGATCACCTCGTAGCTCAGCACCTGTTCGGCATTGCGCATCAGCAACTCGAGCAGCGCGAACTCGATCCTGGTCAGGATGATCGGCGTGCTGCCGCGGGTCACCGTGCGGGTGGACATATCCAGGGTCAGGTCGGCGTAGCCGAGCACGTCGCGCGGCGGCTGGGTGCGCCGCAGCAGCGCGTTCACCCGCGCGAGCAGCTCACGGAGCGCGAACGGCTTGACCAGGTAGTCGTCGGCGCCCGCCTCGAGGCCGGTCACCCGGTCGTCCACCGCGTCCAGCGCGGTCAGCGTCAGCACCGGGGTGACATCCCCGCGGTCGCGAAGCGCCCGGCAGGTGTCAAACCCGTTCAACATGGGCATGAGCACGTCGAGAATGATGAGGTCAACCGGAGACCGCGCCACGGAGGTGAGCGCGTCCGCGCCGTTCGCGGCCGTCGCGACCGCGTACCCGGCGTAGCCAAGGGCGCGGCGCAGTGAGTCGCGGACGTCGGGGTCGTCGTCCACGACCAACAGTCTCGGTTGCATGAGGGACAGTCAACCAGGGCTTCTTAGGAACTTCCTAAAAGTTCGCTGGATGTGTCTGCATTTTCACCGTTCTTTAACAATCGCTGAGCACGCTGCCTCGCATGCTCCCCAGCAGTATCTCCACCTTGAGCCACCCACCGGCGGCGTCCGCCCTGTGGTTGGTCAGGCATGGCGAGAGCACCTGGAACGAGCTGGGCCTGGCCCAGGGACACCGGGACGACGCCGAGCTGACCGCCCGAGGCATGGACCAGGCGGCCGCCGTGGCCGAACAGTTCCGCGGCCTCGCGGTCAGCGCCGTCTACTCGAGCGACCTGCGCCGCGCGGTGCAGACCGCGGACGCCTTCAGCAAGGTGCTCGGCCTGCCGGTGATCAAGGATGGCCGGCTCCGCGAGCGGAACATGGGCGTGCTCGAGGGTGGCCCGCTCGCGGCGGCGACCCCGGACAAGACCGGGCTCGCGGGTGGCATCGTGATCGATCCCGACTCGAGCCCTGACCGCGGGGAATCGGTCCGCGAGCTGTACCAGCGGGCCGCCGCCTTTTGCGACGACCTGGCGGATCAGCCCGGCACTCAGGCCGCGGACGTGGTCGTCGTGGCGCACGGCGGCACGCTCCGCGTGCTGCGCGCCTATTTGGCCGGAATCCCGGTCGAGCAGATGAGCTGGGAACCGCTGGCCAACGCCAGCGTGTTGCGGATTGGCGCATTTTCAGTGAACAACCTAGGAGGAACACAATGAACCCCACCGCACTCCGGCTGCCCAAGCGCGCGGTGAAGCCGCGCGACAACGGGCTCACCATGGTGATCGACGGGGGCATTCCGCTGGGACTGTTCGCCGACCTGGTTTCGCTGGGCGCTGAGTACATCGACTACGTCAAGTTCGGCTGGGGCACCGCGGTGGTCACAGATGTGCTGAAGGACAAGATCAGCATCCTGCGCGGCCACGACATCGGGTTCTACTTCGGCGGCACCCTGTTCGAGAAATTCGTGCTCCAGGACCGGTTCGAGGACTATCGCAAGTTCTGCTCGGTGCACGCGTGCAGCCATGTGGAGGTGTCCAACGGCACGATCGACATGTCCAACCTGGAGAAGGCGGGCTACATCCGCAAGCTGGCCAAGGACTTCACGGTCGTATCCGAGGTGGGGTACAAGGACGCGGACCGTTCGGAGCAGCTGCCGCCGAGCATGTGGATCGAGTACATCCACCAGGACCTCGACGCCGGGGCCGCGCTGGTCACCCTGGAAGCCAGGGAAAGCGGACGGTCAGGCATCTGCCGGCCTGACGGCGCGCTGAGGTACGGGCTCGTCGAGGACGTGCTCACGTCCGGCATCAGCGAGCAGAGCCTGCTCTTCGAGGCGCCCACCACCGCGCTGCAGACCCACATGATCACCCGGATCGGGCCGGACGTGAACCTGGGCAACGTGCCCGCGAGCGGGGTCATTGGCCTGGAGACGCTCCGCCTCGGGCTGCGCGCCGACACGCTGACCGTGTTCGAGGAGAACGACTGATGCGGACCACCCACGACGTCTTCCACCTCGCGATTCCTGTGCATGACCTCGACGAGGCGCAGGAGTTCTACGTCACGCAGCTGGGCTGCAAGCTCGCCCGCCGCTACAACGACAGAATCACCGTCGATTTCTTCGGAGATCAGCTAGTGTGTCACCTGACCGGGGGCGAGCCTGCCGTGCCGGAAAGCCTGTACCCCCGGCACTTTGGCGTGACGTTCCGTGAAGCGACCGACTTCGAGGCGCTGTACGCGTGCGCAACGCTCAGGAAGATCCCCTTCTACCTGGACGTCAGCAAACGGTTCGAGGGACTCGTGGAGGAGCACCAGACCTTCGTGCTGGTGGACCCGTCGGGGAACCTCCTGGAGTTCAAGCACTACGTCGACCCCCGCATGATGTACTGAACGGACTGACGTTGATACGCGATTGGATCGAGCGGGCGGCAGCCCGCAACGGGACCGGCGTCTATCTCGAGGACGCGCGCGGGACCGCCACCCTCACCTACGCCGGCCTGCGACGTGCGGTCCTGGCCATGGAGCGCTGCCTGCTAGACGCCGGGCTACCGCCCGGTGCCCGGGTCGCGGTCCGGCTCTCTGACCCCGTTGAGTACGCCACGGCGCTGGTTGCGCTGCTCGGCGCCGGCCGGGTCGCGGTTCCGCTGGATCCGCGGGCACCCACCGCCGACGTCGCCCGCGTGCTCGCGGTCGCGCTTCCGGCCGCCGCGGTCACCGACGTTTCGTTCGGACTACCGTCGGATCTTCCCTGGCTGCGGCCGGAACTCTCGCGCGATGGCGAGCCGGACGCGGGCGCGATCGGAGGAACCCCAGCACCCGGAAGAAGCGCCCGCAGCGCCGGGATCTTCCTGTGCACCAGCGGCACCACCGGTACGCCGAAGGGGATCTTGCTGCGCGAGGCGCAGCTTGCCCACGTGGCGGACACCGTGGCGGGCTGGCACCGGCTCACCGAGGCTGACCGCGGCTACTGCTCGCTGCCGCTGTTCCACGTGAACGCCGAGGTGGTCGGCCTGCTAGCCACGCTACGCGCGGGGGCGAGGCTGGCGCTCGACCGCAAGTTCAGCCGCGCCGGGTTCTGGGACATGATCAGGGAAAGGGAGATCACCTGGATCAACGCCGTCCCCGCGATCATCTCGATCCTCGCCATGGAGCCGCCGGCGAGCGCGCCGGCCCGGGTGCGCTTCGTGCGGTCGGCGTCGGCGCCGCTGCCGCTCGCGGCGCTCGAGCGGTTCGAGACCGCGCTCGGCATCCCCGTCATCGAGACGTACGGGATGACCGAGGCGGGCAGCATGATCGCCGCCAACCCCCTGGACGGCCTGCGGAAACCCGGTTCCGCGGGCCTGCCCGCGGGCGCCGAGGTCCGCGTGGCGGCGCCGGGCGGACCGGCGCCCGCGGGCTATGTGGGACGGGTCCAGATCAGGGGCGCGGGCGTGATCACCCGGTACGCCGAAGGCGGCCGTCCTGGCGCGATCGACCCCACGGGCTGGCTGGACACCGGCGACCTCGGCTACATCGACGATGACGGCTACCTCTTCCTCGTCGGCCGGTCCGACGACGTGATCAACCGCGGCGGGGAGAAGATCTACCCGAGGGAGATCGAGGAGATCCTGCTCGCCCAGCCGAGCGTGCATTCGGCCGCCGTGGTCGGCGCGGGCGACGACGTGCTCGGCGAGTGCCCGGTCGCGTACGTCGTGCCCCAGGCAGGGTGGCCGGAAGAGAAGGTCGAGGCGGCGCTGCGCGAAGCCTGCGCCGCCGATCTGCCGAAGCACAAACAGCCGAGGGAGTTCTTCCTTGTCGTTGAGCTGCCGCTCGGATCTACCGGGAAGATCGCCCGGCACCGTCTGAAAGACCTGGTGGCGGCCAGGCGGTGAGCGCGACCCTCTCAGGCACCGGACCGACGCCGGCCATCGCGGAGACGGCGGCACTGACCACTGCTGCCGTCCCCGGCCTCTCGGCGTCTGGGACCCTTGCGCCTGCTTCGCCGAGTCCGCTGGCGAAGCAGGCGAAGCTAAAGAAAGAGTCCCGCCCGCATGTCATCGCCTTCGACCTCATACGCCTGATCATCATGGTGTTCGTGGTGAGCGTGCACACGCTGGCCTTTGCCGGCGGGCAGGTCACCGTGGTGCTCGGCGCGTTCACGACCGTCTTCCACACGAGCCGTGAGTTGTTCTTCCTGCTGACGGCCCTGGTGCTGACCTACAACTATGGTCACAGGCGTAACGTGCGCTGGCTGGCCTTCTGGCGCCGCAGGTACTGGCTGGTCGTCCCGGCCTACGTCGCCTGGAGCGCGATCTACTTCGCCGCCGACGGCCACTGGCCCGGCTCGGCCGGCGCCGTCGCGACCGCTTTCTGGCATGACCTGCTCACCGCGGGCGCCCGCTACCACCTGTACTTCCTGCTGGTCACCATGCAGGTCTACCTGCTGTTCCCGGTGCTGCGCTGGGTGCTGCGCAAGACCGAAGGCCATCACGTCGCGCTGTTCCTCGCCGCGTGCGTGTACCAGCTCGCGCTGACCGCGGCGATCCAGCACCACCCGGTGCACTCCGGGCCGCTTGTCGGCTGGCTGAACGGCGCGGGGCAGGGCATCTGGCTGGAGAGCTACGTGCTGTACATCGTCGGGGGCGCGATCGCCGGCTGGCACTTTGACCAGCTCCGGGCGTTCACCGCCAAACACGCGAGCGCCGCGACCATCGCGCTCTCGGTCGGCGTGGGCGTCGCGGTTGGCCTCGGGATGTACTTCGCCCAGCTCGCCCGCGGCGCTTCTCCCGCGGCCGCGAGCGCCGTATTCCAGCCGGTCGTCGTCGTCGAGGCGCTCGCGTTCGGCTGGGCGCTGCTCGCGGCCGGCCTGCTGTGGGCCGACAGGGGAGCGCCAAACCGGAAGTTCTTCGCCGCGGGGTCGGCGAGCTCGTTCGGCATCTACCTGGCGCACCCGCTCGTGCTGCAGGGCCTGCTCGCCGTCGCGTCGACCACCGGCGTGCTCGCCGCGGTCCGGGGCGCACCCGCGGGCCTGGAGGTCCTGGCGCTGCTCGGTGTCGCGGTTCCGCTCATTTACGGCGCGTCTTGGATGATCGCCTCCGCCGCACGCCGCACACCCCTTAGTCTTATGCTCACCGGGCGTGAGTACTCCGCCAGGAAGCGTCAGACGGGCGCGACCCGAAGCCAGAAGGAGCCGCAGGCACAGCCATGAAGCGAAGGCTGATTCTCGCCGTCGCGTTCGTCGTCACGGTGGCGCTTGCGTCTGTGGGCGGTACGAAGATCATCAACGCGCTCGAGCGGAAGACGTACACGACGACTTATTCGATGCAGGTCGACGGCATGACCAGGAGCTGGGAGGTCATCGGGCCGGTCGCCGCGCTCCCTAAGTCGGCCCCGATCATCGTCATGCTGTCCGGGATCGCCGCCAGCGTCAGCGACGAGGTGAACCGCGACAGGTTCCTGCCCTACGTCAGCAACGACACGGAAGAACTCGTATACCCGGAGGGCTACCAAGAGTCGTGGAACGCCGGCGGCTGCTGTGGCAAGGCGGCGACGAAGAACATCGACGACGTCGCCTTCCTGAAGGCGCTCGTCCCGCGCGTGGACCCCGGGCACCAGCACCCGATCTTCCTGGTCGGCTACAGCAACGGCGGCCGGATGGCCTACCGGATGGCGTGTACCGTCCCTGGCCTGTTCAACGGCATAGCCGTCGCGAAAGCGATGCCCATGCCGGGCTGCGTAGTCACGCATCCGACGACCTTCCTGCAAATGGACGCGACCAACGATCCCGCTGTTGCCTTTAAACCCGGGGACAAGGGGCGGGAAACCCCCGCGGCCACCGTTGAGGTCGGACGCCTGCGGGCCGCGGATCAATGTTCAGAACGAAAGGTTGCTTCGCGCTTTCCCACCATGACCCTGACGACATGGGAAAACTGCGCGTCGGGCACCCGCCTCCAGTTCGCCGCCTACAGCGTGGGCGCCCACGGCTTCCCGTTCACCAGAGGCAGCACCCCCGGAGCGGCAGAGCTCATCTACGCGTTCTTCACCAAGACCGCCATCGCGCCATACCCGAAGTAAGCCTTTCCTCCCGGCCAACGGCCAACGGCCAACGGCCAACGGTTACGTCGCGCCCTTCGCCGTCACCCCTCCCGGGCTTGCTCCGCCAGGCGTGGTCCCCAACCCCTCGGTATCAATACCCCACGGCGCTTGCTGGCAATTTGCGGAAGATCCTTAGCAGAGCTAACGTTATCGGTGAGGACAGAGACGGATCGAACCGAGGAGGGGCGCCGTCGGCGTGACAGTCACCGAGGAAGACCCGGCCAGCGACGCCGTACCCACCGAGGGACCGCGCCGCGCCGCGAGCTTTGAGCCCCGCCGGATCGCCGCGTCACTGCGGCACCGCAACTACCGTCTGTTCTTCGGCGGTCAGCTCGTGTCGATGGCCGGGACCTGGATGCAGACCGTGGCCCAGTCCTTTCTGGTGCTCGACCTCACCCACAGCGGAACGCAGCTCGGGCTCACCACGGCGGCCCGGTTCCTGCCGGTCTTGTTGTTCGGCCCCCTCGGGGGCGTGTTCGCGGATCGCGCCGACAAGCGGCGGATCCTATTCGTCACCCAGTCGCTCGCCGGCTTGCTGGCCGGGGCGTTCGCCGTGCTGACAGCGATCCACGATATGCGGCTGTGGACGGTCTACCTGCTCGCGATCGCGCTGGGGTTTGTGAACGTTTTCGACAACCCGGCCCGCCAGATCTTTATCTCAGAGATGGTCCCGCCGGAAGACCTGGCGAACGCCGTGACGCTCAATTCGGTGTCGATGAACATGGCCAGGGTGCTTGGCGCCGCACTCGGCGGCGTGCTGGCCGCGGTGCTGGGACTGGCGCTGTGCTTCGCGTTCAACGCCGTGTCCTACCTCGCCGTGGTCGCTTCGCTCGCCGCGATGAGCACGGCCGGGCTGTTCCCGGCCCGCCGGTTGGCCAGGGAGCGCGGGCAGATCCGGCAGGGGCTGCGGTACGTTCGCGGCACGCCCGAGCTGCTCATCCCGCTCATCATGATCGCGGTCATCGGCACGCTGGCCTGGGAGTTCCAGGTGTCGCTGCCGCTGATGGCGAGCAAGGTGTTCGGCGGCGGGGCGGCGGCCTACGGCGTGATGGCGTCGGTGATGGGCGCGGGCGCCGTGGTCGGCGGCCTGGTATCGGCGGCGAGAGCGCGCCCGCGGGCCCGCGCGCTGTGTGTCGCCGCGATCGGCTGGGGTGCGGCCATCTTGCTGGCGGCGATGGCGCCGACAATGCCGCTCGAGCTGGCCGCGCTGGTCTTTGTCGGGTACGGCAGCATCACGTTCAACTCGATGGCCAAGACGACGCTGCAGCTTGCCGCCACGCCGACGATGCGCGGCCGCGTGATGGCGCTGTGGGGGCTGGCCTGGCTGGGCTCGACGCCGATCGGGGGATCCATCGTCGGCTGGATCGGCCAGGACGCGGGCGCGCGCTGGTCGCTCGTCGTCGGTGGCCTGGCCACCCTGGTCTGTGGCCTGCTGGCGCTGCCCGCCCTCACCCGCATCGACCGCAGGATCGCTGCCCGCCGCGCGGCCGGTCAGTCGCTCGCTGGCTCCCGGTATGAGGTGAGCGACGCGAATACAACCGTCGAACTAAGGTAATGGCCAGTGGCCGGGTCGAATGTGCCGCCGCAGGTTATCAGCCGCAGTGCCGCGTAATCGGTCGGACCGTAAATGATTCTGGTCGGGAATTTGACCTTGGCGTAGTCGCGTACGCCGGTCACCCGGAAAATGGCCGTGACTCCGTCGGCCAGCGTCACGTCGATAACATCTCCCGGGCGCAGTGCCCCCAACCGGAAGAACACGGCGGGCCCGCGATAACTGTCGACGTGTCCCTCGATGACCGAGGCCCCGATCTGGCCGGGTGTCGGCGAGTACCTGTACCAGGCGGCCTCGTCCGCGCTGGTGGCCAGCGGCGGCACCTGGATGGTTCCGTCCGCGTTCAGGCCAAGGCGCAGAAGTTCCGAGCGCACGCCGATCGCGGGGATATCGACCGACATAGGAACAGAACGGCGCACCGACGGTCCCTTGGCGGCAGACGGTCCTATGGCGCCGGCCGCGGCGGCGCTTGGCTGCGGCGCGTGGTGCTGCGAGAGTGCCGCGATGCCTACGGTGATGGCGCCGCCGACGAGCAGCAAGACGCCGGCGATGCCCGCGAGACGGGCCCGGAACCAGCCAGGGGGCGGTTGGGGCGGGGCGGCATAACCGTTGTCCGGCCAGGACACGACGACACGAAATCCGGCTATGCGCCGCCACGGTGCGTCCCCCACGGCCATCCCTTCCCGCTATCTTCCGCGCAGGGTCCTACTCGCGTAGCCTAATGTTCAAACGGAAAACATGCCATTGCTCGCCGGTACCGTCCGAAGGCTTACCTATATGGCCGGGCGGCGCGCATATAAGGTGGCTTCATGAAGGTGCGCATAATCACCCCGGGAACGGCGGCGAGTGCGAGGCTCACCGCCATACAGAGCGCTACCTTGGCAATCCTCGCTTCGGTGCTGATCTGCGCGTGTACGGGTTCCCCTGGTAAGACCGCTCCGGCGATTTACACGCCGCCCACATCGACGAGAACGCATACCAGCACAACAAGTGCCTCGCCGGCGGCGACCGTCCGGCAGCGTGCGAAGGCCTCCTCGTCAGCCTCGACAGGAAGTGCCCCGGCCACGTCGACCGCGAAGGCACCGCCCACGGCGGACCGGGCGTCGGCATCAACGAGAGCCACGACCGCATCCGCTCATCCCAGCCACACCCCGGTCCCCGCCGACACCCGGGTCCCGGCCGGCGCGCCGGCCACCGGGGGCGGCGGCACGGCGGGACTGCAGGACGGCATGCTGTTCGGACTCGGTGGCGCCGCGATGCTGGCCGGAATCGGCGGCCTCGCCTACCGCAGAAGGCTCACCAGGAGCCGCTGAGGAATCGCCGGAAACCGCTGACGGTCGCCGACCGCCGCCGACCACCCAGTCCGCCTATACCCTGCCGGGGTATGGTATGTTGGTCTGAGGGCGGACGGAGGCCAGCATGCACGGTTACACGCCAGACAAGGACACCTACCTCAAGCGACTGCGCCGGATTGAAGGCCAGGTGCGCGGCTTGCAGAAGATGATCGAGGACGACAAGTACTGCATCGACATCCTGACCCAGGTGTCCGCCGTTACTAGCGCGCTGCAGTCGGTGGCTCTGGGGTTGCTCGAGGACCACCTGGGGCACTGCGTGGCGCAGGCAACCGCCGAGGGCGGCGAGGTCGCGGAGGCGAAAGTGCGCGAGGCGTCCCAGGCGATCGCCCGCCTGGTGAAGTCCTGACGTCCGCCCAGACTCCAGCGAGCCGAAGAGGGATCATGACGACGGCGACCTACCTTGTCACCGGACTGACGTGCGAGCACTGCGTTCGTGCCGTCACTAGTGAGCTGAAATACATCAGGGGCGTTGACGATGTCGCGGTCGCCCTCGTGCCGGGCGGTCACTCCGCGGTGACCGTCACCAGCGACGCGCCGCTTTCCGCCGAGTCGGTCGAGGACGCGTTGCTCGAGGCTGGGGCGGGAGAGTACCGGTTGACCCCATGAGCACCACGGACCTGGCCATCGGCGGGATGACCTGCGCCTCCTGCGGGGCGCGGATCGAGCGGAAGCTGAACAAGCTCGACGGTGTCACGGCGACGGTCAACTTCGCCACCGAGACGGCCCGGGTGAGCTTTCCCGAGGCGGTACCCGTCGACGATCTCGTCGCGGCCGTCGAGCGTGCCGGGTACAAGGCCACGGTGCCCGCCGGAGACGCCGGCCGGCGGAACGAAGACGATCGTGATCAAGGCGCGGCCGAGGCCAGCCAGGACACGGGCGACGGCGATGCCGTCGCGCTGCGCACCCGGCTGCTCGTCTGCCTCACGCTGACGGTGCCTGTCGTCGCGTTCGCCATGGGCGCCCGGTTCCCCGGCTGGGAATGGGTCTCGTTCGCGCTGGCCACGCCGGTGGCGACGTGGGGCGCCTGGCCCTTTCACCGCGCGGCCGTGGTCGGTGCCCGGCATGCGACCGCGACCATGGACACCCTGGTCAGCGTGGGCGTGGCCGCCGCGTACCTGCGGTCGCTCGTAGCGCTGCTCAGCGGGTCAGGCGACCTGTACCTAGAGGTTGCGGCGTCGGTCACCACGCTCATCCTGCTCGGGCGCTACCTCGAGGCAGGGGCGAAGCGCCGGGCGGGTGCGGCGCTGCGGGCACTGCTCTCGCTCGGCGCGAAGGACGCCCGCGTGCTACGGGACGGCCGGGAGATCCTGGTGCCGGCCGGGCGGCTCAGCGTCGGCGACGAGTTCGTGGTCCGCCCGGGGGAGAAGATAGCTACCGACGGCGTGATCGTGTCGGGACACTCGGCGGTCGACACCTCGATGCTGACGGGCGAGCCGGTGCCCGTCGAGGTGCGGCCCGGCGACGCGGTGACCGGCGGTTGCGTGAACGCCGACGGCAGGCTCGTGGTCCGCGCCACGCGGGTGGGTGCGGACACCCAGCTCGCCCAGATGGCCAGGCTGGTCACCGAGGCGCAGACGGGGAAGGCGCCGGTGCAGCGGCTGGCGGACCGGGTTTCTGCCGTCTTCGTCCCCGTCGTGCTCGCGCTCGCGGTGGCCACGCTGGCCGGCTGGCTGGCCGCCGGCGCCTCGGCGGGCGCCGCGTTCACCGCCGCGGTCGCGGTGCTGATCATCGCCTGCCCGTGCGCGATGGGCCTGGCGACCCCGACGGCGATCCTCGTCGGCACCGGGCGCGGCGCTCAGCTCGGCATCTTGATCAAGGGGCCGGAAGTGCTGGAGTCGACTAGGCGCGTGGACACCGTCGTGCTCGACAAGACGGGGACGGTGACGACCGGGCAGATGACGATGGCGAGCATGGTCGTCGCGCCCGGCGGCGACGCGACGGAACTGCTCCGGGTGGCCGGTGCGGTGGAGGACGCCTCGGAGCACCCGGTGGGCGCCGCCATCGCCGCGGCGGCCAGGAGCCGGCTGGAGCCCGGCGCGACCCTGCCCGACGTCACCGGGTTCGCGAACACGCGAGGGCTCGGCGTGAGCGGCGCGGCGGACGAGCGCACCGTGGCGCTCGGCCGGCCGGCGTGGCTCGCGCGGACCTGGGACATGAAGCTCTCCCCGGTGCTCGCCGACCAGGCCGCGGACGCGGAGGCCGCAGGGAACACCGTGGTGTTCTGCGGCTGGGATGGTCAGGTGCGCGGCTTCTTCGCGGTCGCCGACGCGGTTCGGCCCACGTCGGCCGAGGCGGTCGCGAGGCTGCGCCGACAGGGGCTGCGGCCGATGCTGCTGACCGGCGACAACGCGAAGGCGGCCCATGCCGCCGCTGAGGCCGTCGGCATCGACAGTGCCGACGTGATAGCCGGCGTGCTGCCCGAGGGGAAGCTCGCCGCGATCAGGCGCCTGCAGCGGGACGGGCACGTCGTGGCGATGGTCGGCGACGGAGTCAACGACGCCGCCGCGCTCGCCCAGGCTGACCTCGGCCTGGCGATGGGCACCGGTACCGACGTCGCCATCGAGGCCAGCGACCTGACGCTGGTCCGCGGCGACCTGCGAGCCGTGCCTGACGCGATCGCGCTGTCCAGGCGGACCCTCTCGACGATCAAGGGCAACCTGTTCTGGGCGTTCGGATACAACGTGCTCGCGATCCCGGTGGCCGCCTCCGGCCTGCTCAACCCGATGATCGCGGCGGCCGCGATGGCGTTCAGCTCGGTGTTCGTGGTGACGAACAGCCTGCGGCTGCGCCGGTTCGCCGCCCGCGCCTGAAATCCGTCTGCCGCGCGGTCACTGGCCGTCGACGGCGTCTACGGGCCTAAGACGCAGGCCGCCGTCCGCGCGTTCCAGCAGGCCATGGCGCATCAGGTCCGCGGTTTCTCCGTGGACGGAATCGTCGGCCCGCAAACCTGGCAGGCGCTGGTGACCGAGTCGCTGTCTGGCTGAGAAAATTTCACGGCCGTGAATAGGAACAATTGTCCCCGTTCCCCGATATGATCCCGCTGACTTAGCTTTCGGGGCGTGGCGAAGGACGGGGACATGCGGCGTATCTCACGGGTGTTGGCCTTCACGGCGGCGGCGCTGATCCCGGCTCCGCTCATCCTCCTCGGGCAGGTGCTGCCCGCCAACGCGTCCGGCGGTTCGCTGCTGGTCACCACGATCGCGCGCACCGGCCACGATGTCTCGTCCTCGATCGTCGCGGTGAACCTGGCCGGTGACACCGAATACGACGGCACCTCGGGCCACGCGTTCAACGTCCCTGACGGGCGCTACGCGGTGATGTCGGGGATCCAGGACGCCACGACGGGGACCCTCGCCGACAAGCTGGTGACGGTCAGCGGCCGGACCACGGTGACCCTGGACGCCCGGCAGGGGCGGCTGATCAAGGTCACGCTGAACGGCAAGCCGGTCGACGACGACACCGATGCCCGGGTCTGCGCGGGCATCTCGCGGGTGGAGCTGTTCGGGTCGGCCAACTCGGTCTTCGCGGTACCCAACTCCTCGTCGGTGTTCAGCTTCGCCTACCTCGCGACCGGGCAGGGGGCGCAACTCTCCGCGCTCACGACCGCGGGCGTGCCCGCGAATCCGGGCGGCGCCTGGCGGTCGTCCAGCCTGGCGCGGCTAACCTTGTCCGTGCACAGCGGCGAACAGGACGCGTACGAAACGGATGCGACCTTGCAGCCCGAGGTAGCCAACGGCGTCAACTGCCAGACGGACTTGGCGGGGACGCTCGCGCAGCAGGCCGCGCCCTATCGCGCGAGCACGCTGGTCTCGCCCGGGCGGTGGATCGTCAGGACCGACGATTCCGTCGCTATCGGAAACCAGAGCGATGACATCGGCGGCTTCTTCGTCCCTGTCAACTTCGTCAAGGGACGCTCGGACTGGCTGGTCTACTACGCGGCGGCGTGGGGGCCAACCGGGTGGCTGCCGATGATCTGGCGGCACAGCATCGAGTTCTTCCCGTCATCGACGATCACTGACCCCGACGGCCTCGGGTACGAGGCGAGCATCAATAACACGATCACGCTCAGCCTGAACGGCCACCAGCTCGCCAAGCGCAACGTCTCGACGTACGGAAATTCGTTCCCCGACTTCGCCGAGCACATCGCCAGCGCGGGCTGGTACACGATGACGGTGGACGCGCGCCGCTACTACCCGGGGCTCACCTTCCCCGCCGCGATCCTCACTCCGAGCGACACGCTCTCCTGGCACTTCTACGCCTCACCCGGCCAGACCCAGGCCGCGCCCGTGTACCTGGCGAGCCTGGTCCCGCAGGGCCTGAGCATGGCCAACCAGGCGGCGCCGCGATCGGTGTCAGCGGTCCGCGTGTACCTCAGCCGCCCCGGCAACCCGAACGTCCCCACGTTCTCCGATACCGTCAAGTCGGTCCAGGTCTGGGCATCGGACAACGGCGGGGCCAACTGGTCGAAAGTAACCGTCAAGCACACCAGCGGCGGCTGGACGGCCTACGTCCGCAACCCGGCCAGCGGCTTCGTCACGCTCCGGTCCGAGGTCACCGATACCCACGGCGACACCTCGACCGAGACGATCTACCGCGCGTACGGCGTCTGAGACGACTCCCGCCACGATGCCAGAAACTTCGCGCCAGGCTAACCGGCGAGCACGGTGATGAAGTCGCGGCTCCAGCCCCAGATGTACTGGTCGGCGGGCCGGTTCTGGCCCGGCACCGCCGTCCGCAGCGCACCGCCTGGCCGGGGCGCGACGTCGAGCTGGACCCACTCCGGGTTGATGTCCAGTTCCATCCCAATCCGCGCTCCCTTGCCGGCCAGCGCCTGCGCCATGTCCATCGGGCTGGCTGACATGCTGCCGGCGTAGAGCAGGTCGCCCGCGCTGTCCTCGCCCAGCGCGCTGCGCGCGACGTCCTCGCCGCCGCCGAGGGTGGCGCCCCACTCGTACCAGTCGGAGGCGGCCGCGGTCGGCCGCCCGTGCTCGACGAGCGGCTGCAGGTTCTGCCGGACGCTGTAAACGGCCTCCCCGGCCGCCGGCGCACCGTCGCCCCATACCGCGATCCGACCTCGGCCCGACCGGTCGATGATCAGGCTGGCGTAGCCGCTAAGCAGCGGGCTGATCACGTGGCCTTCCTGCTCGTAGCCGCCCGCGCCGACGCCCAGCTTGAACCCGCCGTTAAAGGCGGCCAGCAGGTGCTTGCGTTCGGCGTCGCCAATGGCCGGGCCCGCCTGCACGCCCCTGACGGCCGCCGCGTACCCGGGGTCCAGGCTGCCGTTGTGCAGCACGTACCTGACCGGGCCACGGAAGACCGCGACCGTCACCAGCGACCCGTCACTGGCACGAACTTCGTACACGGTCACGCGCGCCTGAGGCGCCGGTTTCGGTTTCGGTTTCGGCTTCGGAGTCGGCGTGACGCTGGGCGCCCGCGTCGCTGTCTCCTTTCCCGCCCCGGACGCGCTGCTGGTCGCCACGGGAGCGGTGTTGGCGGCTGGCGCGGCCGCCGGGGTGCGGGTACACCCCACGGTGAGAGCGGCCAGGCCGGTGGCGGCCAGGCAGGCGGCCAGGCAGGCGGCCACGCTGGCGACGGCTGCGAAACGCACGAGCAGTAGCATAGGGAACCGGTATGACGGCCCGATGAAGCGCTCCACCCCCGCCGTCCCGGTCGCCAAGCGGTTCAGCGGCTAACATGCGTGCCATGGCGAGCCGCACCGTTACCCTGACCGGCTGGGGCCGGATCACGCCGTCCTCGGCCGAACTAGCCGAGCCGGCCGGCGAGACGGAGGCCGCCGCGCTGCTGCGGGCGGCCGCCGGGGGAGGCGGAGCGATTCCCCGTGGCCTGGGCCGCAGCTACAACAACGCGGCGCAGTGCGCGCAGGGCCTAGTGCTGTCTACCAGCCGGCTCAACCGGATCCTGAGCCTGGACGAGGCCACCGGGGTGGCGGTCTGCGAGGCCGGCGTCAGCCTGGAGCGGCTCATGGTGGCGGGGCTGCCGCTCGGCTGGTTCGTGCCCGTCTCGCCTGGCACCAGGCAGGTGACGATCGGCGGCGCGATCGCCGCGGACGTGCACGGCAAGAACCACCACGTCGCGGGCAGCTTCGCGGGCCACGTCCGGTCGTTCGACCTGCTGCTGCCCGGCGGTGATCTGCGCACGGTGACCCCGGCCGACGAGCTCTTCTGGATCACGGCCGGCGGGATGGGGCTGACCGGGTTCATCGTCCGCGCGACCGTTCAGCTCAAGCGGGTGGGCACGTCGCGGGTCAAGGTGGACACGGTGCGGACCGCCGACATCGACGAGACGATGGCGGTGCTCGCCACCCGCGACCGCACGTCCGGCTACACGGTCGCCTGGTCCGACAGCCTCGCCCGGGGCCGCGGGCTGGGCCGATCGATCATCACCAGCGGCGACTTCGCCGAGCCCGCCGACCTCACCGGCCTGACCGCGAAGGAGAGGGACGACCCGTTCGCGTTCGATCCGCGGGCCAGGCTCGGTGCGCCGCCCGCGTTCCCGCCCGGGCTGATCAACCGGTACACGGTCCGGTTCGCCAACGAGGTCTGGTACCGGAAGGCGCCCCGGCTGCGCGAGGGGGAGCTGCAGACGATCGGCCAGTTCTTCCACCCGCTCGACGGGATCAGGAACTGGAACCGGGTCTACGGCCCTGGCGGCTTCCGCCAGTACCAGTACGTCGTGCCGTTCGGCGCGGAAAGCGCGGTCCGCCGGTCGTTCGAGCTGGTCAGCTCCCATCCGGCGCCGTCGTTCGTGACCGTGCTCAAGCGCTTCGGCGCGGCCGATCCCGGGCTGCTATCGTTCCCGGTCCCCGGTTGGACGCTGGCGCTCGACTTCCCGGCGCGCACGCCTGGGCTCGGCCCGATGCTCGACGAGCTCGATCGGCTAGTGGTCCGCCACGGCGGACGGGTTTACCTGGCGAAGGACTCGCGGGTCCCGGCCGCCGTGCTCGAGGACATGTACCCGCGGCTGCCCGAGTTCCGCAAGCGCCGCGCCGAACTCGACCCGGCGGGTGTGCTCGCTTCCGACCTGTCCCGCCGCCTGGGCCTGTAACGCCAGTCGGCTCGCGGCTTGGTGGCCAGTTCGGCCGCGACCTCTTCCCAGCGCTTGCGCCACTCGGCGGTGTCGGCGCCGCAGGCGCTGGCGTACGCGAGGGTGACTTCCAGCGTGGGGAGAGTCATCCCGCTCGCCGCCGTGGACAGGACGGACGGCGCGAACAGCGCCCTCCTGGCGAGCGCCCGGTAGGTCGGGTACCCGGCGGCCGCGCGGGCCTGCCGCAGCGCGTGCGCGAAGCTGGACAGCGGGCCGTCCGCTGGGTCAATCACGCGCTCCGGACGGCCCGCTCGCGAGCGGCGTTCCGGCCCGGCCAAATCATTCCGTTCCTGCACCTGCGTCCCCCTCAGTCATTTCCGCGCAGGTTCTTCGCGGTAGCTAGCGGTCGCCTCCCGATATCAACACGTATGTGCTTCGCGGGCGGTTCACGGGGGACGCGGCGACGCGAAAGAGCCGCCACCGGCCGTTCGGAAAAATCTAATGATGATCCCGAACGAATAGTGGCGGCTCTCAAGCCGCGGCCCTCTCGCTGCTACCGTTGGCCGACCCGCCGGCCGAAAACGAACTTCTCCGTCGGCGCCGAGGGCAGCGTGGTCGTGCCGTCGTGCGCCGAGCCGGCCTCGTTGGTCACCGCGGGGATCGCGAAGTACTGGAAGGTGATTGGGCAGCGGCAGCGTCGTGGTCGGCGGTCCGCTCGGGGCGGTGCCGGCGAGCGCACGCGGCGCCCGTACGACGGTCCCGCCCAGCGCCGCCACCGCGCTCACCCCGACGGTCCCGATGATGAACCTGTGTCGGGTGAAACCGGCTTTGCTGAACTAGGCGTTGCGGGAGGGAACCCAGGTGGCTACCGTCGCGCCAAATCCGCGGTTAGAGACACCTACGGCGGCGGGCGGAGAGCCAGCGGAGCCCCGGTCCGTTCGGGAGAGGCCCGGTTTCCGATACTGCTGAATATTTGACCGGTCATAGGCAGTCAAATCTTCAGCAGTACGTTCGATATTGATCTCGGCACAGGAGTGATAGCACGCCGACGCAAGAGAAGCGGGCCGCGGTGTTACCAGCGGGGCTGAGGTTGCCCGGAGGGATGCGGCCCGGCGCTGAGTCCAGGAAATCTCTTGCAATCAGGAAAGCGCTAGCACTCGCTATGGGCGGGGTTAAGCAGGGGTGTTGATTACGGAGGTTGTCGTAGATCATTTCGGCAGTTACAACTTCTACGGGAGGGTCGTAACTTCGACGGAGAAGGGGAGCAAGGATGTCGCTAGCGGTACCCGCGGACCTACTCGAGCAGGCAAAGCGCGGCGAGGTGGATGACGTCGCGTTCCTGGACTGTGTCCGTACCTCGCTGCCATACGCATGGGACATGATCACGGGCCTGATCATGGACCTTGGAGCGGGTGGTGCCGAATTCGCCGATAATCTCGTCCCTCCGCCCGACGAGGCGGCCCGTGGCCAGCTGCTGCGGCTGATGGCCAGCGACGCGATGCGGGCCGCGATCGAGCGGCATTTTGGCGTCCGGCTCGCGTTCCAGAACTGCCACCGGGCCGCCGTGTTCCGGCCCGGTGCCACCGCGGCTCTCGCAGGTTTCATCTCCGCCCGGTCGCAGTTGCTCAACCAGCGACCCGAACTCCTGGACTGTTAGCAGTGCACGGTCTGGCAGCGCGGCTAGATGTCGGCGCGGACCGTAGACCAGACCGTCCGGCCGCCAGGGAAGGCGGGGGAGACGCCCCACGCTTCCGCCACCGCGCTGACCAACAGCAGTCCGCGCCCGGATACATCGTCGTCGGCGGGCTTACGGACGGCGGGTTCCGCCACGCCGACCCCCTGGTCGGTGACCTCGATCCGGAGCAGGCCGCTGCCGAGCCGCAGCACGCACCTGACCATGTTGCTGCCGCTGTGCACGATCGCGTTGGTGACGAGCTCGCTGACGATCAGCACCGCGGCCTCGGTTGCCTGCTCCCCGACCGCGTAGCGGAACAGCCAGGCGAGCGTGCGGTGCCGTGCCTCGGCGACCGAGGTAGGGCACGCGGCCAGGTCGAAGGCCTCGCGCAGTACCTCAGTGTCCATCTGTGGCACGCGTAAATTCACCGCCGTTCAAGCAACGTCGACGCGCTGGCTGCACGACCAACTATCCTTTACGAGATGTTCGCGGTGCAACTGTTCTTATGATAATTTCATAACGTAATTTCTGAAGTGCAGAGTTCGCGCTGAACGTACCTATAAGCGTCGATATATGTAGCGCCAAGCACGAGCGGAGGGACGGCACGTGACTCAGGCGCAGTCGGCCAGCGCAGCCACCGTCCGGTTGCTGGTTCTCGGCAAGCGGCTGCGGGATCTGCGGGACGCGGCGGGCAAGTCGTTTGAAGACGCGGCGGCGTGCCTGGGCGTTAGCGTGCTTGCCATTCGCCGCATCGAGCAGGGCCAGGTCAAGTGGAAGCTGCCCTACATCAAGATGCTGCTCGAGGAGTACGGCGTCAGCGGCGAGGAGGCCAGCACCTTCCTCACGATGGCCATGGAGGCCAACCAGCCTGGCTGGTGGTATCGATACCGCGACGTCCTGCCCGACTGGTTCCGGGCGTTCGTGAGCCTTGAGGAAGAAGCGAGCCTCATGCGGGCTTACGAACCGCACTACATCCCCGGACTGCTGCAGACCGAGGACTACGCGCGCGCCGTGCTGCGCGCCGGGCTCCGTGACGAGCGGGAGATCGAGCGCCGGGTCGAGCTCCGCATGCAGCGCAAGCGACGGCTGATAGAGCCGGGCGGTCCCGACTTCTGGGTCGTCATAGACGAGACCGTGCTGCGCCGCCCGGTCGTGGCGCCCAAGGTGATGCGCGACCAGATCGACCACCTGATTGAGATGGTGGCACTGCCCAACGTCAACCTTCAGGTGATCCCGTTCGCGCTCTACGTGCACGAGGGGATGTACGGACCGTTCCAGCTGTTCCGGTTCCCGTACAAGGAGCTGCAAGACATCGTCTACGTGGAAACCGTGCTGGGGTCTTTCTACGTTGACCAGTACGACGACGTCACCGCGTTCCAGGCGGCGCTCGACCGGATGAGCGCGCTGGCGCCACCACCCCAGCGCACGGAGGCGCTCCTCAGTGCCATCCAGAAGGAGATCAAGGAATGAACCACGTCATCAACGCGGGCCGCGAGCTCGGCGCCGACGGCTGGCACAAGCCGTGGAGCGGGCACAACGGCGGGAATTGCGTGGAGATCAAGCCGCTTGCCGACGGGCGGTTCGCGATGCGCCAGTCCACCGACCCCGAGGGCCCCGCCCTGGTCTTCACCGAGACCGAGCTGGACGTCTTCGCGGCGGGCTGGACCCCGCACAAGGCGGGCCTGCGCTAGCTGAACCGCCAGCCGTCAACACGACCAGGAGACATCTGCGAGATGCCGGAAGACGTAGAGTGGGCGACCCGCAAGCTCGACTATGAGCCCCCCGTGATCGACACGAGCAAGGCGCACTCTGCGCGTCTCTACGACTATCTGCTCGGCGGCAAGGACAACTACCCGCCGGACCGGAAGGCCGCGGAGGAGGTGATCAAGGCCACGCCCTCTATCGTGGTGGCGGCCCGGCAGAACCGGCTGTTCCTGGAGCGGCTCACGCGCTACCTGGCCGCCGAGGAGGGCATCGACCAGTTCCTTGACATCGGTACCGGCATCCCCACCTCGCCGAACGTGCACGAGACCGTCCAGGCGGTGAACCCGGCCGCCCGCGTCGCCTACGTCGACAACGACCCCATCGTCCTGGCTCACGTGCGCGCCCTGCTGAACAGTAGCCCGCAGGGCCGGGTGGTCTACATCCAGGCGGACATGCGCGACGACGAGGCCGTGCTTTCCGCGCCTGACCTGACCGGCACCGTGGACTTCAGCCGGCCTGTCGCGCTGCTCATCCTGTCGACCCTGCACTTCATCACCGATCAGGACGAGGCGCGCGTGCTGCTCGGCCGGTATGTCTCCCGGCTCGCGCCCGGCAGCTTCCTGGCCCTGTCCGTAGCCACTACCGACAACGCCGCGCCGGCCGCGGCAAGTCAGGCGCTAGCCGTATTCCGTGCGCACGGCCTTCCCGTGCTGAAACGCACCCATGCCGAAGTGACCACGCTCTTCGACGGCCTTAAGCTGATCGAGCCCGGCGTCGTACGGGTCAACCGCTGGCGGCCGGACGCGAGCGCCGATCCGGAGGCCAGCGGTGTCGGCATCTACGGCGGCGTCGCCCGCAAACCCTGAGCGACCAGGCGCCCGCAAGCTGCGAACTATTGGCCGGGTCACTGCCGGGAGTGCGCGAGAATAACCCACATGGATCTTCTCGCCGACCTCCAAGCGCGCGGTCTGGTGCAAGACAGCACGGATCTCGACGCGCTCCGCGACCGGATCAACGCGGGCCCGGTCGGTCTTTACTACGGGTGCGACCCGAGCGCCGACAGCCTGCAGGTCGGCAACCTCATCGGCCTGCTCGTGCTGCGCAGGTTCGCCGACGCCGGGCACAGCGCGGTGGCGCTGGCGGGCGGCGCGACCGGCATGATCGGCGACCCGGGCGGCCGGTCGAAGGAACGCAACCTGCTCGACGCCGAGACCCTGGCGAACAACACCAAGCGGATCGCGCAGCAGCTCGAGAGAATCTCCCGCGTCCCGCTGGTGAACAACCTGGGCTGGACCGGCTCGCTGACGCTGCTCGATTTCCTGCGGGACGTCGGCAAGCACGCCAGCGTCAACCAGATGATCGCCCGCGAGTCGGTCAAGGCCCGGTTGGAAAGCGAACAAGGCATCTCTTACACCGAGTTCAGCTACCAGCTGCTGCAGGCCAACGACTACCTGCACCTGTTCAGGAACCACGGGGTGGAGATCCAGATCGGCGGGTCGGACCAGTGGGGCAACCTGCTGGCCGGAGTCGACCTGATCAGGAGGGCGGACGGCGCCCACGCGCACGCCTTCACCTGGCCGCTGCTGCTCCGCTCCGACGGCAAGAAGTTCGGCAAGAGCGAAGAGGGCGCGTTGTGGCTCGCGGCCGACCGTACGTCGCCGTACCAGTTCTTCCAGTACTGGATGAACGTGACCGACGCGGACGTGGAGCGGTTCCTGCTTCAGCTGACGCTGGTGCCGGTCGAGGAGTGCCGCGCGGTAGCCGCCGCCCACGCGCTGGCCCCGAACAAGCGCGAGGGCCAGCGCCGGCTCGCCCGCGAGCTGACCACGATCGTGCACGGCCCCGAGGCGACGGCCGCGGCGCAGGAGGCGAGCGCGATCCTGTTCGGCGGCTCGCCGGCGGGCGCGTCGCAGCAGGCGCTCGAGTTCCTGGCGGGCGAGGTGCCGACCTCCGGGTTCGTCCCCGGTGAAGAGCTCGTCTATGCCCTCGCCGCGACTCCGCTGGCGTCGTCGTTGTCCGACGCCAGGCGCACGATCGCCCAGGGCGCCGCGTACGTGAACGGGGTGCAGGCGCCCGAGAACAAGCCGCTGTCGGAGGCCGACTTGCTGCACGACCGCTGGGTCCTGCTCCGGCGGGGGAAGCGGACATACCATCTCTTGGACGCCGCTTCCCGCCAGTCTTTATCGGAACGATTGCGGCTTGCTCCCCGGGGCGGCCCTTAACCGAGCCGGGCGGTGAGCACGATCTCGGGGACTCCCGCGAGTGCGCGGGAGACCGGGCAGCCCGCCTTGGCGTCCTCGGCGAACTTCTGGAACTGTTCCGCGTCGATGCCGGGCACCTGGCCTCGCGTGTCGAGATCGATGCGCGCGATCGTCGGCGCGCCGTCGATGAAGCGCAAGTGCACGTTCGCGTCGGTGTGCACCGACTCTGGCATGTGGCCGGCCGAGCTCAGGATGTTGGACAGGGCCATCGTGAAGCAGGCCGCGTGCGCCGCCGCGATCAGCTGCTCCGGGTTGGTCCCCGTGCCTTCCTCGAACCGCGACTTGAATGAGTAGGCGCCTTCGAAAACACCGTCGCCCACGCGGACGGTTCCTGCGCCCCCTTGCAGGTCACCCTGCCACTGAGCGCTGCCGGTTCGGTCGGTCATATCGCTTTCCCCTTTCCTCGATGCGCGTTTTCCAAGATCAGAGCGTACCGTGGCACGAACTCCCGACCCCATTTCCCCCTGTGCAAACAATGGGCGCATATAGTGCGCTAAAGACTTCCCGGGGAGCACACGGCACGGCTCAGAAAATTTCAACCCGAGATTCAGGCAAATCGGACGAACGGGCATGCGAAACTCGCGGCTTTTGGCGACATCAATAGCCGCTAACCGGAGCGAGGGAGCGGCGGCCCGGGGTCGGGTCTCGCGGCGGCTGAACGCTAGGAAGCCCAGCTAGACGGCATTGCCACATATCACCCAAAATTGCGCGAACTCAAATGAGCTGATACGCATGTTGCTGGCGAGTCTCCTGTGAACGTTCTGCATAACGATCTTATTTATTTACTTGATATTCGTAGGGCGATCAAACCTAGACGGCTGGGCTATGCCGATGGTAGGACTGCTTGCATGCGCGTTGCACGGCGTGCAATTGCCGGGTGCGGCCGGGGGCGAGCCCCTGGTGCCCCTCCGTACGCGAGCGTGTCCCGGTGATCGCAGTCGTCGGCGAGGCGCTGATCGACCTGGTCGTGGACGACGCGGGCTCCGTTGCCGCGCGACCAGGAGGCGGGCCCTTCAACGTCGCGCGCACGCTCGGCAGGCTCGGTATGCCGACCACCTTCCTCGGCAGGCTGTCCCGGGATAACTTCGGCCGGATGCTGCGGACCAGCCTGCGCGGCGACGGCGTCGCGCTCGGGGTGACCGCGCCCGCAGAAGCGCCTACCACGCTGGCGGTCGCCGACATCGGCGCGGACGGTGGCGCGAGGTACGAGTTCCACCTGGAGGACACCGCCGCGGCCGACCTTGACTACACGCGGCTGTCCGCGGCGATGCCGGACAACCTGACCGCCTTCCACGTGGGGTCGCTGGCGCTGGTGATGGAGCCGATCGCGTGCTCCGTCGAACGGTTGCTCGCCGACCTGCCGCCGGACGCGCTGGTGATGGTCGATCCCAACTGCCGGCCGGCCGCGATCACCGACAAGGACGCCTACCTGGATCGCTTCGAGGGCATGATGCACCGCGCGGACGCCGTGAAGGTGAGCGTGGAGGATCTGCACTACCTCTGCCCCGGGGTCCCGGCGGAGGTCGCCGCCACCACCTTGCTCGGTGAGAAGCTCGCGCTCGTGCTCGTCACCGACGGACCACGCCCGGTGCGGGCCTTCCTGCCCGTCGGCGAGCTCAGCGTGCCGGTCCCCGAGGTGCCCGTGGTGGACACCATCGGCGCCGGGGACGCGTTCGGCGGGGCCTTCCTCGCGTGGTGGTCGGCGCACGGGCTCGGCCGGGATGACCTGCGGCTGCCCGGCGCCGTCCGCGACGCGCTGCGGGCCGCCGCCGCGGTCGCGTCGATGACGTGCACCCGGGCTGGCGCCGAGCCGCCCTGGCTCGCGGAGGTGCGCGCGCTCTCGCCCTCGTGGTAGTGGCTCATGAAACACTGAAGCCCGTGGATTACCCTCAGGCACCGCGCCCCTCGTTCCTCTTTGACTTGGACGGGACGCTGATCGACAGCGTCTACCAGCACGTGATCGCCTGGCGCGCCGCGCTCACCGGCATCGGCATCGACTTGTCCGTGTGGCGGATCCACCGCAGGATCGGAATGAGCGGCGGGCTGTTCGTGCAGGCTCTGCTCCGCGAGACGGGCCGGACGCTGTCCGCGGCCGACATCAAGCAGCTTCAGCTCTCGCACGCCGAGGCGTTCCTGAGCCAGGCGGGCACGGTGACCGCGCTGCCCGGTGCGCGCGAGCTGCTCGCGGCGCTCACCGACGCGCGGATCAAATGGGCGATCGCGACCAGCGGCTACGCGGCGACGGCCAGGCCGGCCCTGGAGCTGCTCGGACTGCCCGAGGACACCCCGATGGTGACCAGGGACCTGGTGCGGCACGCCAAGCCGGACCCCGACCTGTTCCTGGCGGCCGCGGCGCTGCTTGGGGTGGAGCCGCGGCACGCGATGGTCGTCGGCGACAGCGTCTGGGACCTGCTGGCCGCGCGGCGGGCCGAGGCGCTCGGCGTCGGGCTGCAGTCCGGCGGGTACGGTCGGGAAGAACTGGAGCGCGCGGGCGCCTACCGCGTCTACGCCGATCCGGCCGAGATGCTGGCGAGGATCGACGAGATGGGAGTGCGCAGTGACGGAACGTGACGTTCGGGAGAATCATGGACCTTAACCTGCGCGGCAAGCGCGCGCTGATCACCGGCGGCAGCAAGGGGATCGGGTTCGCGATCGCCGAGGCGCTGACGGCCGAGGGCGCCTCGGTCGGCCTCATCGCCCGCGACCCGACCGGGCTCGCCGCGGCGGCGGGGAAGCTGACCGCGGACGGCGCGGCGGTGGCCACCGCGGCGGCCGACGTCACCGACACGGTGGCGCTGACCGAGGCGGTGGAGCAGATCGCGCACGTGCTCGGCGGCCTCGATCTGCTGGTGGCGAACGCCGGCGGGACGGTCGGCCGGGGCAACCTCACGAGCGCGGGACCCGATGAGTTCACCGCGACGTTCGCGCTCAACGCCGGCCACGCGGCCGAGCTCATCCGGGTCGGCCTGCCGCACCTGCGTGGTGTGGCCAGGGGGGGATGGGGGGACGGGCAGGCCCCCCATGCGGGGGCCAGGGGGGGATGGGGGGACGGGCAGGCCCCCCATGCGGGGGCCAGGGGGGGATGGGGGGACGGGCCGGCCCCCCATGCCGGGGGAGGCGCGGTGGTGATCGTCTCCTCGATCACCGGCATGCGCCCGGCGCCGCGTACCGCGTACGCGGCCGCCAAGGCGGCGGAGATCCAGCTCGCCGCGACCGCGGCGGCCGAGCTTGCCCAGTACGGCATCCGCGTCAACGCGGTCAGCCCCGGCTCGATCATGTTCCCCGGCGGTGCCTGGGACACCTTCAGGCATGACAATCCCGAGGATTTCGAGACGTTCTTGAAGGGGGAGTTCCCGTTCGGCCGCCTCGGCCACGTTGAGGAAGTGGCAGACGTGGTGACCTTCCTGCTCTCCGACCGCGCTTCCTGGGTCACCGGCGCGAACGTGGTCGTAGACGGCGGCCAGCGCTACCCAAGCGGCCGCCGCTTCGACTAACTTCGCGCGCCCCGGCGCCCCCCGCTACCCCTTGCGCGCCAGGTGCAGCGAGCTCGGCACGTGCAGCGAGCCGGGGATGAGCAACCGCGCGCCCAGCACCAGCGCTGCCACGGCGACCAGGCCGAACAGCGCGACCCAGAGCCCGCCTGCCACGCCGGTCAGGCGGGCTAGCTGGTCGGCGTCGGAGTTACCCGCCCGGCCGCGCCGCCGCTGCCGCTGCAGCTCAACAATCGGTCGCGCCCCGCCGAACAGCAGGAACCACGCGACCCCGTAGCCGAACACCGCCTGCACCGCCGCGGCCGCGAACCACGTCACCGCCCAGACGGCCGCCGCGGTCGCCAGCACGGCGAACACCCCGAAAGCGTTGCGGACCGCCAGGAAGGTCGCCGCGAGCAGCACGAGCAGCAGCCACAGCGTCGCGGTCACGTGGTGCGTCGCGAGCAGCCAGGCCGCGCCCGCGCCGAGCAGCGGCGGCGTCAGGTAGCCCGCGACCGCGGTGAGCACCGCGCCCGGCCCAGTCAGCCTGCCCCGCGTGATCGTCACGCCCGAGGTGTCCGAATGCAGCCGGATGCCGTCCAGCCGCCGCCCGCTGAGCAACGACACGAGCGCGTGCCCGCCCTCGTGCGCGATCGTGATCGTGTTCCTCGCCAGCGGCCAGGACCGCCCGTCGAGGACAACGAGCAGGGCGATGGCGCCGCTGGCGGCAACCACCCACGCCGCGGGCACTGGCTGGGTCCCGGCCAGCCGCTCCCAGAACGCCGACATACCGGACAGGCTAAGCGCCCCGGGGGACTCGCCGGGACGGGTTTTGACCTTCTTGCCGCGACAGGTCACCGAATTGTGATAACCGTTGGTACTCAGACGGACACGTACGGCTAACCGGCGGCGGGAGTGGTGCATGGGCGCGCGGACCAGGCATGCCGCGCGGACGCTGGCGGCCAGGCAGCGGCTGACCGTACTGCTCGCCGCGGCCCTCGCGTCGACCGGGGTGGTGATCGCGGCGGCCGTCGCGTCCCCCCATCCCGCCGGCGTCCGGGCCAGCATGCTGAGCTGGTCGCGCACGGCGCCGACGCTCAAGCGATCAGGCACGACGTCGAAGATCGCGACCCCGGTGAGCGCCGGATCGCGGCCGCCCCAGCCCGCGACGTCAGGCACGCTGGTGCTGACCGCCCGCGATTTGCGGATGTGCCCGCGGGCCGCCACCGCGTGCGTGGACCTGACCAGGCATCTCACCTGGCTGCAGTCCGGCGGCCGGGTCAGCTTCGGCCCGGTCAGGATGGAACCCGGGCCGCCAGGGTCGGCGCACGCGACGCCACGCGGCACGTTCCAGGTGTCGTGGAAGGCGGGCCCGCACTACATCAGCACCATTTACCACGACCCGATGCCATGGGCGGTCTTCTTCGCCCCGGGCGGTGTCGCCTTCCACGGCGGCAGCCTCACCGTCCCGTCGCACGGCTGCGTGCACCTGACCGTGGCGAACGCCCACTACTACAACGAGCACCTGGCGGTCGGCGCCGAGGTCGTGGTGTTCTGACCCGCTCACGGGAACATCGGGATGCGCCGGTGCCCGGCCCATTCGGCCAGCTGGTCGGCGAAGTGCGGGCTGTCAGGATCGCCGGAACCGCCGCCAGGGATCACGTAGCTGGCGCTCGCCGGGTCGGCGAGGTCGACGACCTGGCGGTAGACAGAAAGGCTGACGACCGTGAACGGGCGGCCGAGCCGCCAGTTGTACCCGGCCGCCTGGACGGTGTCCGCGTCACCGCCCATCGGCACACCGGGCAGCGTCCCGCCACCAGCCCCGGCGTCAAGTCCGGCGGCCTCCAACGGGTGCACGCGCACCGCCTGGTGCACGTCACCCCAGCGCCACTGCGCCGCGTCCGTCCCGCCGTAGCCGACCGCGGCGGACCACGCGCCGGCCAGCGCAGCGGGCACCACGGCCAGCACCCGCTGCCCTCGCGACCCGTCCGACGGGTCCCGCACCGGCCCGCCGAGAAGCTCCCACGTGTCGTTGGCCAGCCACCGCCGCACCATGCTGATCGTCGGCGAATGGACGCCGGAGGCCAGCCACTCCCAGGTAGCGGTCCCGAGCACCGGCCGGTACAGCGCGTCGGCCAGCGTCCGCTGGAAGCACCCGAACAGCAAGGCCGGTCCCGACCCGGCGGCGAGATCCCCGTCCCAGCCGGCCAGCATCGCGCGCGCCTGCTCCGCGTCGCCGTCGAACGGCCCGAGGCCGCCGAGCACCCGGGTCCACGCGACCCCCGCCCACGAGACGGTGTCCGCCTGCAGCCCCTGGAGTTCGGCGACGCTCAGCGCCGTCGGCCCGGCGAGGACCGACCGCAGCCGCTCGGCCCGGTACGGCTGTGAGAACGTGTAGGAGATGTACGGCTCGTCCCCGTCCACGATCACGTGGTTCGCGCTCGTCACGAATCCGGCGTCAGGATCGAGCAGCCGCGGCATGTCACTGAACGGCACCGTTCCCGTCCACTCGCAGGACCCGTCCCAGCCGGGCACCGGCAGCCGCCGGTGCGCGGCCGACGAGCGGACGGGCAGTTCCCCCCGGCTCTGATACGCGATCGCGCCGCTGGTGTCCGCGCAGACCAGGTTGTTGACCGGGTCGACCCAGCCGTCCTGCGCGTCGGCCATCGCGGTGACGTCGCCCGCGGTGAGCATCGGCAGCATGCACTCCAAGCCGCGGTCCGTCCGGTACGTCGCGGTGTACTTCAGCACCACCGCCATCCCCGCCAGCGGATCGCCGTGCACGACCGGCCCGTGCATGGTCTCCCACACCGGCACCTCCACGGGGTCGGCGCCGCGGACGCAGACGAGTTCGCTGCGCACGGCCGCCGCCACCCAGCCGTCCTCGGTCAGGTACCGGTCCCCGTCGAACCGTTCGATGTACAGATCCTGGTTGTCGGCGTCGGCGTGGGTGATCGCCCACGCGACCGACCCGTTGAACCCGAAATGCGGGAACCCCGGCAGCCCGGGAAAGGTAGCACCCGCCACGTCGAAGTCCGGGCAGCTCACGCGGCACTGCCAGTACACGTTCGGGGTGTCGAGGGCGCGATGCGAGTCGTTGCAGAGCACCGCCCCGCCATGCGCGGTCCGCCGCCCGCTGACCGCCCACGCGTTAGAGCCGGGCTCTACTTCGGCCAGGAAGCCCAGGTGGCCGGTCACGTCGGCGAGCGCGTCGTCCAACAGCCGGGACACCCGTCCGTCCGGCGGCACGGTAACCGGCGACCCGAACGGCGGCCGCGTCTCAAGCCGCCCGAACGCCTCCGGCCCGATACGCGCGTACAGCACCGCCTGCACCAGCTTCATCTGCCACTGGCCCATAAGCACGTGCCGCACCTTGTACGCCGCAACCGAATGCCACGGCTGCCACGGCTCGACCGGATACCGCCCGGGCAGCGGCCGGGCACCGTCGGCGAGCGCCTGGTTGACGCCGCGTGCGTACGCCTCGAACGCCGCGCCGAGCGCGGGCGACATCGCGGCGACGTCGCGCTTGGCTGCCGCCGCCAGGCTCAGCCGCCGCGCCAGGACGTCGGCGCTGACCGCCGTGGCCCCGGCGATCTCCGCCCACCGGCCGCAGGCGCGCCGCCGGTCATAGTCCATCTGGAACATGCGATCCCGCGCGCACGCGTACCCCATCCCGAACCACGCGCCGGCCGCCGTCTCGGCCCGCACATGCGGAACCCCGTACCCGTCCCGCTCGATAGCGACTTCCCCAGCGACGTCAGTGACTCCCACCCGGTTATTATGCGGCCAGCGCGCACGCGACGAGCACCGTCGCGGTGCTGACCTCGAGGATCGCGCCGAATACGTCGCCCGTCATCCCGCCCAGCCGCCGCCAGGCCACGAACTGCAGGCACGCGCCTGCGAGCAGTCCGGCTAGCGCCGCGACGAGCCCGCGGGCCGCGAGCGCCCAGCCACCGCCGAACGCGCCCGCTACGGCGATCGCGCCGAACAGCGCCGCCACGGTCAGCGCCCGGCCAGGCCCCGCGGTCCGCCCCGCGACCAGCGCGCCGAACCCGCCGGGACGCGCGGCGGGAAAGCCTGTCGCGACGACCACGGCCACCCGCCCGGTCACCGCAGCGAGCACGAGCGCCGCGGCCGGGGCCGGGGTCCGCGCGATCGCCGCGAGCGACGCCACCTGGATGAGCAGTACCAGGACAAGCGCCGCCACCCCCATCGGGCCGACATCGGAGCGGCGCATGATGTCGAGCGCCTGCGCCGCCGGGCGGCGGCTGCCAAGACCGTCCGCCGTGTCGGCCAGGCCATCCAGGTGCAGCCCCCCGGTCAGCAGGGCGAGCAGCGCGACCGCCAGCACGGCGCCGAGCAGCCGGCGCGGTCCGGCGTCGCCCCCCGCGCCGACGGCCAGCATCACCCCGGCGCCGAGCCCGCCGAGCAGCAACCCGACCGCGGGCAGCCAGAACACCGCCGCGGCGGCGTCGCCCTCCGCAAGTTCGGCGCTGCCGCCCGCCGGAAGTACGGTGAACAAGCTGAGCGCGGTCCGCAGCCCGCGGGCCCTCACCGCAGCCGCCGCGCGATCCCCGCCGTGCACAGCCAGACCTGCTCGCACTCGGCGGCGATCCGGGTGTTCAGCACGCCGAGTTCGTCGCGGAACCGGCCGCCCGAGGCAGTGGCAGGGACGACACCCGAGCCGACCTCATTGCTGACCGCCACCACGTGCCGTCGCGTCGACCGCCAGGCGTCGACCAGGCCGTCGACGCGTTCCGCGACCTTTTTGCCGGCGCCCGTGGCGCCGTCCCAGAGCCCGGATTCCGCCATCACGCCGGCCAGCCAGGTGGACAGGCAATCCACGAGCACAGGGACATCGGCCCTCGCCCCGGTGAGCACACGGTCGAGCTCGAGCGTCTCCAGCGTGGTCCAGTGCGCGGGGCGCCGCTCTTGGTGCAGCCGGATCCGTTCGGCCCATTCGGGGTCCGCGGCGTCAGGAACAGGGCCGGTGGCCAGGTAGTCCACCTGATCTCGGCCGGAGAGCAGTCGCTCGGCGGTCACGGACTTGCCGGAGCGGGCTCCGCCGAGAATGAGCACCCGGAAGGGCTTCCCGCGGCGCGGCCGGCCCGGCCACGGCAGCAGGCCGGGCCGCGGCAGCGGAGCGGGGCCGTGGCCCGGGTCGGTGCGCATGACGAAACCCTACGCTGCGCTTTCAGGCGCCAGGGCACCGTGAACCACAAATAGATCAAGTGAGGGAGGATCATGGCGGCATGACGTCCGGTTCAGAAAATCTTGCTTCACAGCGAATCGGGCCGCTCCTCAATGTCCCTGTTACTGAGGTCCGCGCGGTGGGCGCACAGCACGGGTACGAGCACCTGACCGCCAGGCTTGCTGACGGCCGCGAGCTGTTCGCGAAGGCCGCCCTCGGGGCCGGCGGCGGGCAGGCCGCCGCGTTCGCCGCGGAGGCCAACGGTCTGCGCTGGCTCGCGGCGGCGGGCGCGCTACCCGTCCCTGAGGTGCTCGGCGTCGACGAGCACGTGCTCGTCATGGAGTTGCTGCCGCCAGGACATCCCACCGAGCAGGCCGCGCTCGAGTTCGGCGCCGGGCTGGCCCGGACGCACGCCGCGGGCGCGTTTTGCTTTCCTGCTGGCGCGGACCAGCCGGCGTTCGGCGCGCCGTGGCCAGGGTTCATCGCGAGCCTTCCGCTGGACAACGGCCCGGGACGGGAGTGGGCGCCGTGGTACGCGGAGCAGCGCATCGTTCCGTACCTTCGGAAGGCGAGTGATTACGGCGCGCTGTCCGGAGCGGACGTCCGCCTGGTCGAGGCCGTGGTCGCCAGGATCGGGCAGCTCGCCGGGCCGCCAGAGCCGCCGAGCCGCATCCACGGCGACCTGTGGTCGGGCAACCTCCTGTGGTCGGGCGGGCGCGGCTGGCTGATCGACCCGGCGGCGCACGGCGGCCACCGCGAGACGGACCTGGCGATGCTGGCGCTGTTCGGCGCGCCGCACCTGGACGCGATACTGCACGCCTACGCGCAGACCTCGCCGCTCGCGGACGGCTGGCGGGACCGGGTCCCGCTGCACCAGCTGCATCCGCTGCTGGTGCACGCGTGCCTGTTCGGCGCGTCCTACGCGAGCCAGGTCCGCGCCGCCGCCCGCGCGGCCCTGGCAGCCTAAGAGCCCACGCAGCCTAAGAGCCCACGCAGCCTAAGCGAGCCCTCGCAGCCTAAGAGCCCACGCAGCCTAAGCGAGCCCACGCAGCCTAAACGAGCCCACGCAGCCAGACGGTGGTGTCGGGCGGGAGGAGGGAGTTGGTGAGGGGGGCGCTCGCGAGCAGGACCTCGGCGTGCGGCGGGAACCCGATCGGACCGTCCGACAAGTTGGCGATGCAGGTCACGCCGGCGCCGCGGGCGAAGGCCAGCACACCGTCTTGCGACGGCAGCCAGGTCATCGGGCCGTCGCCGAGGGCAGGCTCGGACCGGCGCAGCCGCAGCGCGTCCCGGTACAGCCTTAGCATCGATCCGGCGTTCGCGGACTCGGCCTCTACGGTGAGGTCCCGCCACTGCTTGGGCTGGGGCAGCCACGGCTCGTTCGCGGCGCCGGCCGGCGAGAACCCGAACGGCGCTTCTGTGCCCGACCACGGCAGCGGCACCCGGCACCCGTCGCGGCCAGGATCGGCGCCGCCCGTGCGCTGCCAGATCGGATCCTGGCGCAGCTCATCCGGGATGTCCTCGACCTCCCACAGGCCCAGTTCCTCGCCCTGGTAGATGTACACGGACCCGGGGAGCGCCATCGTCAGCAGCGCTGCCGCCCTGGCCCGGCGGGCGCCAAGGTCGAAGTCGGCGGGGAAGCTGTGGAAGTACGGCCGCCGCCCTAGGTCGAACGCGGTGTCCGCCCGGCCGTACCTGGACACGATCCGGTCCACGTCGTGGTTGGACAGCACCCAGATCGCCGGCGCCCCGGCGGGCGCGTTGAGCGCCAGCGTCTGGTCGATGACCTGCCGCAGCTCCGGAGCGTCCCAGGGACAGCTCAGGTACGGGAAGTTGAAGACGGTGTGCAGTTCACCCGGGTTGACGTAGCGGGCGAGCCGCGCGGCGTCAGGCAGCCAGATCTCGCCGATGAGCACCCGGTCGCCCGGGTACTCGTCCGCGACGGCGCGCCAGGCCCGGTAGATGTCGTGCACCTCGTCCCGGTCGGAGTACGGGTGGTCAGGACCCGGCGGCAGCTCCGGGCTGACGTCTGGCAGGTTCGGGTCCTTGGATAGCAGCGCGGCCGAGTCGATCCTGATGCCGTCCACGCCGCGGCCGAACCAGAACCGCAGCACGTCCTCGAATTCGGCGCGCACGCTGGCATTGGCCCAGTTGAAGTCGGGCTGCTCAGGCGCGAACAAATGCAGGTACCACTGGCCGGGCGAGCCATCGGGTTCGGTGATCCTGGTCCAGGCCGGCCCGCCGAAGATCGATTGCCACTCGTTCGGCGGCAGGTCGCCGCCGGGTCCGCGGCCGGGCCGGAACCAGAACCTGTCGCGCGCCGCGGAGCCCGGCCCCGCGGCCAGCGCCTCGGCGAACCAGGGGTGCTGGTCGGAACCATGATTGGGGACGACGTCGATGATGATCTTGATCCCGTACTCGTGCGCCTCGCTGATCAAGGCGTCCGCGTCCGCCAGCGTGCCGAAGACGGGCTCGATGCCCCGGTAGTCGCTAATGTCGTACCCGGCGTCGGACATCGGCGAGGGGTACCACGGGTTGAACCAGATCGCGTCGACGCCAAGGTCGGCCAGGTACGGCAGGTGAGCCCGCGCGCCGGCTAGATCTCCGATCCCGTCGCCGTTGCCGTCCGCGAAGCTGCGCACGTAGAGCTGGTAAATCGCGGCGCGGCGCCACCAGGGTTGCCTGGGCGCGGTCGACCCGCCGGGTGTGGCCGGCTTGTGCACGTGAAACCTGCTTTCTCAGTTGCGGGGATCAGCCCCGGATGCCGCCAGCGGTGAGGCCCGCCATGATGTTGCGCTGGAAGATCAGGAAGAACACGATCGTGGGGACCGCGGCCATCGCCGACGCGGCGATGATCAGGTTCTGCGGCGTTCCCACGTACGCCTGCCAGATGCCGACGTTCAGGGTTTCCCTGGTCGGGGTGTACCCGTACTCGACCAGCAGCGGCCACAGGAAGTCCTTCCAGACCGCCACCAGCGAGAAGATGGAAACCACGGCGATGATCGGTCGTGATATCGGCAGCACGATCCGCCACAAGATCATCAGCCGGGACGCCCCGTCGATCTGCGCGGCGTCGATGTAGTCGGACGGGATCGAATCGAAGAACCGCTTGAGCAGGAAGATGTTGAAGGCGTTGGCGACCGACGGTAGCCAGATGGCCTCCGGTGTGCCGATCAGGTTCCAGTGCAGGATGGGCAGGTCGGCTACCGTCACATACTGCGGCACGACCAGGACCGTGGTCGGGATCATGAGCGTGGCCAGCATCAGGAAGAAGATCGCGTTCCCGAGGAAGGGACGCAGCCGGGACAGTGAGTACGCGGCGGACACGTCGAAGACGAGCTGGAACGCCAGCGCGCCGAACGCGTAGTACACGGTGTTCCACAGCATCCGGCCCACATCGAGCCGGTTGTACGCCTGCAGGTAGCTGCTCGGGTACACGTGATGCGGGTAGAGCGTCGGCGGCGTCGCGATCGCTTCCTGCGTCGACTTGAGCCCGTCGCTGAACAAGAAGTACAACGGCCCGATGAAGATCAGCGTGAACACCACGATCACCAGGGTCAGCACAACCCGGTAGCCGATCTTGCCTCTCCCGCGGCTGATCTGCGCGCTGGAGATCAGCGTCCTGGTCGAGGTCGTCTCGCGGCGCCGGGGCAGCCTGGCACGAGTGCTCGCGGTGGCAAGTCCAGCCATCGGGTTTCCTTTCCTAGCCGCGCTCGCGGGTGGCCCACAGGAACCCGCCGGAGAAGACGGCGAGCACCAGCATGAGAACCACGCCCAGTGCGGAGGCGCTGTTGTAGTTGCTGGCGCCGCTCATCGCGAATGCGTACTGGTAGATGAGCATCACGACCGACTGGGTGTTGTCCCCGACGCCGCCGCCCTGGTTGGTGAGCACGAACGACTCGATGAACATCTGCATGGTCGCGACGATCTGCAGCATCAGCAGCATGATCAGGATCAGCCTGGTCTGCGGGATGGTGATGTGCCTGATCCGGCGGAGCACCCCCGCGCCGTCGAGCTCGGCGGCCTCGTACAGCTCGCCGGGTATGTTCTGCAGCGCGGCCAGGTAGATCAGCGTCGCCGCGCCCATGTTCATCCACGTGGAGGCGATGACCACCGAGAGCATCGCGATGCTGAAGAAGCCGGTGCCGGGCGTGAACACCCACTGCGACGTCGGCAGGTGCAAGATGCGCAAGATGTCGTCGAACAGCCCGTACTGCGGGTTGTAAAAGTAGGCGAACAGCAGCAGCGCCGAGGCCGGGGGCAGCATCACCGGCAGGTAGACCAGGGCCCGCAGGTACCCCCTGGCGTGCCGCAGCTCGTTGAGCAGGATCGCCACGCAGAACGGGACCGCGTATCCGATGACCAGCGCGAGCAGCGTGAATTCCAGCGTGTTCCGCCAGGCCTGCCAGAAGGTCGGATCGTGGAAGATCCGGACGAAGTTGGACCAGCCCGCCCACGTGTAGCCGCCCCCGTAGATCGGCTTCTGGAAGCTCATGATGACTTCGCGGACGATCGGATACCACGAGAAGAACGTGAAGCAGAGCACCGCGCCGATCAGGAACCCGTAGGCCGACGCGTTGCGTCGCACCTTCGGCGCCATGCGGGCCCGGTAGCCGGGCGCGGGCGAGGGCATGCCCTCGTTCCGCGCCCGGCTACGCCGGCTATCCAGCGCTGTTAGCGAGGATTGTGTTGACATTGGATGCAGCGGTCTTGAGCAGCGCCGGGATGTCGGCGTTCGCCTCGGTGAGCACGGCCAGCATGATCGGGTCGAGGGTCTTGTAAACGGCCTGCGCGTCCGTCGGCTCGCCATCGCCGGATTCGTTGGCGTTGAGGAACGGCGTGTAGTACGAGGTGTTGATCGTGGCGTACTGGGTCCGGAGCTGGTTGATCTTCGCGCCGGTCGCACCGCCGAACAGCTCGGGCTCGGGGAAGCCGACGGGCAATGCGTCCGCCTTCTGCCTGGCGTAGTTGAACTGGCCGTCGCCCGGGGTCAGGTCTTCGAAGTCGATGAACTTGATGCCGGCCTCGATCTGGGCGGGGGTGTCGTGCTTGGCGAAGACGTAATCGTTGCCGCCGGACAGCGAGCCCGCCGGGGTGCCGCTCACGCTGGGCAGCGCGCCCATCCCGATGTTGTTGACGTTGCCCTTGTCGGTCGGCACGATCACGTTGTAGATGTCGTCGGGCGCGGCGATGTACATCCCCAGTTTGCCTGCGGCGAACTGCTGCTGGAGCGTGCCCCAGGCCAGTCCCTGAGTCGCGCTCATCGCGTGGTCGGTGAACCGCAGCGCATGCAGCGCTTCGAGGACCGCCATGCCGTCTGAGTTGTCGAAGCTCGCCGACGGGGGCGACGTGGTGTTGTTCACCATCGTCCCGCCGAGCGCGTCGATGTAGGAGGAGAAGTGCCACCCGCCGTTGTTGCCGGCGCTGTAGTCACCCCAGCCCTCGATGCCATTGCCGAGCTTGGCGATCGCGGTCGCGTCCTGCTCCACCTGGGCCCACGTGGTCGGCGGGTCGCTCGGGTTCAGGCCAGCCTCGGAGAATAGCTGCCTGTTGTAGATCAGACCCTGGGTGTAGTTCGAGGTGGGCAGGCCGTAGACCGTGCTGCCCGCCGTCACCGCCTTCATCGAGCTCGGCACGATGTCGTTAAGTGTCGGCACGGTCTTGGAGTTCACGTACGGGGTGATGTCCGCGGCCTGGCCGGCGAGGAGCACCTGGGGCAGGTCGGTGAAATAGGTGTAGTAGATGTCGGGTTCGGTGCCGCCCCGCAGCATCGCGGTGAACGTAGCGGGCACTTCACAGGGGTAGTTGTAGACGCTGTTGATGGTGATGTTGGGGTTGGCCTTCTCGAAGATGGCCACGTCCTCCACCCATTCCTTATGCTGCACCGGCGTCTGGGCCGCTGGCGGCGCGCAGTCGATGCTGACGGTCACGTGGCCGCCAGCGGGGGCGGCCGGCTGACTGCTGCTCGGAGCCGTCTTGCTTGAGCAGGCCGTGGCGGCGAGTGCGAGGCCCGCCACGGCGGCGACTGCGACTACCGGGCGGTAGCTCAATCGGTAACGCTGTCTGCTCATGGATCGATCCCTTTCCGTGGGCTGAGCGAGGGCGATGTCCGCGCCCGCGCCGCTATAGCGGTTGGGCGCCGTCGCCGTTAGGGTCAACATACTGACGCTGACATCTGGCAGCAATATCTTGATGAGATATTGCAAAATCACAACTTTGTCACGGTGATCTCCGACTACGGGTCGGTTGCCGAAGCGGATGGGTCGTTGCAGCGTCTCGTTGCACAGCTGTGCCAAGGCCTCCCGTACACCACCTGCAGGGACTTTCGTAAGAACTTGCCGCCGTGAGCCAGGTCATGCAATCTCTTGCGGCAGATGCCGTATTGTTTGCGGCATGACGCGAACTCCTGTCCGGCGCCTAGCTGACGTCGCCAAGAAGGTCGGGGTCAGCGAGGCCACGGTGAGCCGGGTACTCAATGGCAAAGCCGGCGTGTCCGACAGCACGAGAGAAGCCGTCCTTACCGCGCTCGACGTGCTCGGGTACGAACGGCCCACGCAGCTGCGCGGGCAGCGTGCCAGGCTCATCGGCCTTGTGCTGCCCGAGCTGCAAAACCCGATCTTCCCCGCGCTCGCCGAGGTCATCGGCGGCGCGCTGGCCCAGCGCGGGTTCACCCCGGTTCTTTGCACCCGCACCGCGGGCGGTCTCTCCGAGGCCGACTACGTGGACATGCTGCTTGAGCAGCACGCCTCAGGGGTGGTGTTCGCCGGCGGGCACTTTGCCGAGGTCGCTGCTCCGCATGACCATTACCGGCTGCTGCGCAGCCGTGGCATCCCTGTCGTGCTCGTCAACGCGGCCATCGACAACCTCGATTTCCCGTGCGTGGCGACCGACGACGTCACCGCGGCCGGTCAGGCGTTCGGCCACCTCGCTGCCCTGGGGCACGAGCGCATCGGCCTGGTGCTCGGCCCAGAGGACCACATGCCCTCGCGCCGCAAGCTGGCCGGATTCCGCGAGCAGGTCCAGCGTGCCGGGTTCTCCGTCGCGCCCGTGGAGCACGCCCTGTTCTCGCTCGAGGGCGGCCAGGCAGCCACCACCCGTATCCTGCGTCAGGGGGTGACCGGCATCATCTGCGGCAGCGACGTCCTCGCGCTCGGCGCGATCCGGGCCGTGCGCCGGGCGGGCATGTCGGTGCCCGGTGACGCGTCCGTCGTCGGCTATGACGACTCCGGCTGGCTGAACTGCACCGATCCGCCGCTCACCACGGTGCGCCAGCCCATCGAGTCGATGGGTAAGGCCGCCGTCGCGCTGCTCGTCAACCAGATGGAGACGGTGATAGCGAACCCGGAAGAACTGCTCTTCGAGCCTGAACTCGTCGTCCGCGGCTCGACCGGCCCCGCCCGGGTTCGCGCCCAGGCGTCGGTCGAGGCAGCCAGCTGACCCCACCCGCCCCTGGCACCCCTGGCGCCCCACTGTTTTAGTCCCTGACCGTTCGGGGTAGAGCGGCTTTGCCGGGCGGTTGTCGACGGGGCGGGGGCCCCTGACGTCGCTGGCCGCTGGTCAGGAGGGGGCGCGATCATGACCTATGACCCATTTGGGTCCGGCGAATTCGGGGCTGGCCCGTTCGACGACTTCTTCAACCGTTACTTCGGCGGCTCGGTGCCGCAGCGCCCGGCGCGGCGCGTCGACATCGGTCAGCTGCTGACCGAGCAAGCCCGGGAGCTGCTGCGAGACGCGGCGACCGAGGCCGCCCGGTGGGGCGACCCCGACCTTGACACCGACCACCTCCTATGGGCGGCCACCAAGCAGGAGCCGACCCGTCGGCTGCTCGCCGCGGCCGGCGCCGACCCCGACGCCATCGCCCGCGACATCGAGTCGCGTGCTCGCCGCGGCCCGGCCCGGGAGGAAGCGCCCAGCCTGACGCCGTCGGCCAAGCGGGCGCTGCTCGACGCCAGGCAGATCTCCCGTGCGCTGGGCAGCTCCTACATCGGCCCCGAGCACCTGCTGTTCGCGCTGGCCGTCAACCCTGAGTCCGCCGCGGGCAGGCAGCTGCGCGACGCCCACATCACGCCGGAAACGCTGAGCGAGGCGGCCGCCGGGGGCGGCCGCCAGGGCGGCCAGCCGCCGTCGGAAACGCCGACGGTCGACCAGTACGGCAACGACTTGACGGCGATGGCCCGGGAGGGCCGGGTCGACCCGGTAGTCGGCCGCGACCAGGAGATCGAGCAGACCGTCGAGGTGCTCTCCCGGCGCACCAAGAACAACCCGGTGCTGATCGGCGAGCCAGGCGTCGGCAAGACCGCGATCGTAGAGGGCATCGCGCAGCGCATCGTCGACGGAGACGTGCCCGACACGCTGCGCGACAAGCGGCTGGTGCAGCTCGACCTGGCCGGCATGCTCGCGGGGACCAGGTACCGCGGCGACTTCGAGGAGCGGCTGAAGAAGGTCATCGACGAGATCCGGGCGCACGCGGACGAGCTGATCATCTTCATCGACGAGCTGCACACCGTGGTCGGCGCCGGCGCGGCGGAGGGCGCGGTGAGCGCCTCCAACATGCTCAAGCCCGCGCTGGCCCGCGGCGAGCTGCACATAGTCGGCGCCACGACGATCGACGAATATCGCAAGGACATCGAGAAGGACGCGGCGCTCGAGCGGCGTTTCCAGCCGATCCTGGTTCCCGAGCCCTCGGTGAGCGACACCATCGGGATCCTGCACGGCCTGCGTGACCGCTACGAGGCGCACCACCAGGTCCGCTTCACCGACGAGGCGCTGGTCGCGGCGGCCGAGCTCGCCGACCGTTACATCTCCGACCGGTTCCTGCCTGACAAGGCGATCGACCTGGTCGACCAGGCGGGCGCCCGGGTCCGGCTGCGCACGAAGACGCCGGCCAGGGACCGCCGCGAGCTCGAGCAGCGGCTCGAGCGGCTGCGCCGGGAGAAGGACGAGGCAGTGGCAGTGGAGGACTACACGCGAGCCTCCACGCTGCGCGACGAGATCGCCGAGCTGACCCAGCGTGCGGAAAACCCCGCCGGTGAGGACAAGACGGTACCCGAGGTCACCCCGGCCGACATCGCCGAGGTCGTCTCCCGCGCCACCGGGATCCCCGTCGCCCAGCTCACCGCCGAAGAGAAGGACCGTCTGCTGCGGCTTGAAGATCGCCTGCACCAGCGCGTGGTCGGCCAGGACGAAGCGGTATCGGTGGTCGCCGAGGCGGTCCGGCGCTCGCGCGCGGGGCTCGGCGACCCGAACCGGCCCATCGGCAGCTTCCTGTTCCTCGGCCCGACAGGAGTCGGCAAGACCGAGCTGGCCAGGGCGCTGGCCGAGGCGCTGTTCGGCAGCGAGGACCGGATGATCCGGATCGACATGAGCGAGTTCCAGGAGCGGCACACCGTCAGCAGGCTGGTGGGCGCGCCACCCGGGTACGTCGGGTACGAGGAGGCCGGCCAGCTAACCGAGGCGGTCCGCCGTACGCCGTACGCCGTCCTGCTCCTAGACGAGATCGAGAAGGCGAACGCGGACGTCTTCAACATCCTGCTGCAGGTGCTCGACGACGGTCGGCTCACCGACGGCCAGGGCCGCACGGTCGACTTCAAAAACACGGTCGTCATCATGACGAGCAACCTCGGCTCGGACGTGATCAGCAGGCGGTCGCTGGGCTTCGGCGGCGACGGCGGCACGGACGGGGCGCAACTGCGCGACCGGATCATGTCCCGGCTGCGGGAGTCGTTCCGGCCCGAGTTCCTCAACCGCATCGACGAGATCATCGTTTTCCGCCAGCTCGACGAGACACAGTTGCGGCAGATCACCGGCCTGGTCTTGGAGGAGACCAAGCGCCGCCTGCACGCGCAGGACATCACGGTGGACTTCACCCAGGATGCGGTCGACTTGCTGGCGCAGCGCGGCTTCCAGCCCGAGTTCGGCGCCCGGCCACTGCGCCGCACGATCCAGCGGGAAGTGGACAACCGCCTGTCCGCGATGCTGCTCGACGGCCGGCTCCAGCCCGGCCAGCACGTCACGGTGGTGCGCGAGGCCGACGAGCTGGAATTCCGCGTCAGCGAGCGCGCCCCAGGCGAACCGGCCCCAGTCTGACCGGGTTCGCCTCGGTTGGAGCGTGCCGGGAGGTGATTGGCCTTCGTTCCTTCATTCCCCTGCCGGGTCGTCCCCCTTGATCAACGTCATCTCCGGTGGTCCGCGCAATTTCCCGGCGATACGGACGCTGATCTCATCGCTCGCGGCGTCCCGGTACTGCACTAATTCCGTCGCGAGCGGCGGGCGGAAGATACCGAAGTCAAGCAGGCTGTTGACCGATTCCACGAACGCCCGTAGCTGATCATCGCTCTGCCCTCGCCAGTCCGGCGAGTCCAGCAGTATCCGTCCAGCGTCATTCATCTGCTCACCTCCCGGACAGATCCGCGGGGGTGTTCTCAGCCTCACGTTCCCCGAGCCATTCCCACAGGCGAGCCAAATCCAGCCGCCCCCGCGCCGATCCATCCCCGGACGGGCCTTTCCCCGGCCCCGTCAGAATCGATGATTGCGTGGCGTGATGTCCTCAACGAGGTCGTACAAGAGGACGTAATGTGGTCAGATGAGCGGACTTTCCTCGCAGATAGCGCAGAGACGTCCGTTTCTCGGCATGATGATCTTGAGTCGGTAGCGGGCAGAGACGACGGAGGAAAGCGCGGGCATGGGATCACAGGAACCGGGAAACACGCGACTACGCAGCGCCCGGCAGGCTCTCGGCCTGCGTTCGCAGCAGCAGCTCGCCGACGCCATCATCCACGCTGGCTCGGGTATCGGCCTCCGGATCTCCATCAACGCCCGGACTGTCCGCCGCTGGGAGTCGGACACCCCGCCGTGGCCGCACCTAGATCATCAGGCCGCCATAGAGGCACTGTTCGGGCGGCCTATTACGGAGCTGGGTTTCACACCCCCGTGGGCGGCAGACGAACCGCAATCCCGGCAGCGCCGGGAACATAACGGCGTTTCCCCTATGGTAATCGCAGGGGCCGCTGCCGGGCCGCGCCCGATGTTCCCCAGACGATTTCTTGGGGAGCCTCTTCCCGGTTCCATCGCAGCCGATTACATCGCCATCACCTCCGCGTACCGCCACATGTACTGGTCGGTTCCCCCAGCACCACTTCGTGAGTCGGTCGCCGCCCACGTCGCTCTCGGCGTCGGATTGGTACCGGCGGTGCCTGAAGCCGCGCGCCGCTCGCTTGCGGCGGCAGTTTCAGAATCCAGCCTGCTCGTCGGCCGGATTGAGTTCTTCGACCTGCAGAATGCCGTCCAGGCCCAGGGGAGTTTCGTCGCCGCGCTTCAGGCCGCGCAAGATGCTCAAGATTCCCTGCTTGGCGCCGCTGTGCTAGCGCACATGGCATTCATTCCGGCATTCTCGGGCGATCATAAGCGCGCTCAGGAAGCCCGCGACAAGATCAGGGCAGCTCGTACGTTCGCGCGACGCGCGCCCGTCTCGCCTGAAATGGTTGCGTGGCTGGATGCCGTGGAGGCTGAAACAGAAACACGATTCGGTGATACCCACAAGGCGCTTGCTCTCATACACCACGCTGAAGATGTTATTGCGAATGAGCAGCCGCGCCCGTCACCCGCATGGCTGGACTGGTTCACGCCAGTACGGTTGGCCGGATTCAAGGGAAACACGTTGCTCGCCGCGCGCCATTTCCCGCAAGCCAGAGAAACCCTCCAGGAAGTGCTCGACCAACTTCCGGAAGACGCAACCAAACAGCGATCCGTTACACTTGGAGACCTCGCCGCTGTCGCCGTGGGAGAGAAAAACCCGGACGAAGCGTGCAGGCTCGCGGAAATGGCGCTCGATCAGCTAGCGCACAACTGGTACGCAACGGGAATGGACCGAGTGCGGGCGGTACGTGAGTTGCTCTCCCAATGGGAATCGCTCCCGTGCGTCCGTGGGCTGGACGAAAGGCTTTACGACTGGAACACCACAATCAACGCTCTTGCTCGTTAAAGCTTGCCACCCGGGCCGGCAACTCGGTAAGCGTGGTCATTCGCCAGTTCGCCGACGCGAGCATATCGGGATGCCGCTCCCAAATATAACCCCACGGGCCGCGCAGAATAAATGCCGTATGCATGCCCGCGGACTTAGCCGGCTTCAGATCGTTATCCAGTCGATCGCCCACATAGACGATTTCGCAGGCCGCACAGGGGGCCGCGTCAACCAACGCACGGAAGAATGACGGCTCCGGTTTCCTTGCATTCCAGTCATCAGACGTGGCGATCATGTCAGCCGGCAAATCCAGCTTCCGCAGGATATCTCCTGCGCGGGATGTTTGGTTGCCAGCTATCCCCACCCACAAACCCATCTCGCGCAACGATTCAAGGGCCGGGCGCACGTCCGGGTACAAGTCGGCTTCCCCGAAGGTCTCAGGCTGCCCGGAATCCGCACGCCGCCGCCGCTCGGCATCAAGATCGAAACCTGGTCGGAAGAACTGGAACGCGTCCCGGTAATCCATTCCGAGGCCAATCGCGGCACCAAACACCGCGGAGAACGTGTGCCGGGGAACTCCTAGCCAGTCGGCCCACGTCCCGTACTCCCGTGTCTCATCCACAAGGGTCTCGCCCACGTCGAAAACAACCGCCTTGATCATCTTCCGCATCTCAGCGCCAGGCCGGCCCTTCGGTGAGCGGGTGCCCCTCGATGAACTCTTCGTCGACCTCGACGCCGATCCCGGGACCTTCCAGCGGGGTGACGGTGCCGTCCGCGGCGAGCTCGTAGGACGCCGAGCAAGCACGCGTCCTGAATGGGTTGTCGGTGGAGCCGTCGCCCTCGAAATACCATGCGTTGTCGATGCTGGCGAGGAAGTGCACGCTCGCCGCCATGTTCAGCCCCGTATGGCAGCCGTGCGTGCAGACCGGCAGGCCGGCCGCCGAGGCGAGCGCCGCGATGCGCAGCGCCTCGGTGATGCCGCCGCACCGGGACAGGTCCGGCTGGACCACCGCCACGCAGCCCGCGTCGACCAGGCGCTGGAAGTCATAACGCGTGTAACAATTCTCGCCGCCCGCTAGCGGCAGGGTGGCGATCCGCGCCGCCGCCCGCCAGCTGCGGTCCTGGTACGGCGGGAACGGCTCCTCGAGCCAGCCCACCCGTGCCTGCGTCAGCGCCGGCAGCACCGCGCGCACGTCCTCAACCGAGTAGCGGCAGTTGGCGTCGGCGAGCAGGGCGATGTCATCGCCGACCGCCGCGCGCATGGCGACGGTGCGCTCGATGTCTGTGCGCACGGTGTCGCCGAGCCGCAGCTTGACGGCGCGGTAACCGCGCGCCACCGACGCCAGCGCCTCCTCGGCGACCGCGCTCGGCTCGGCATAGCCGAGCGCGAACCCGCCCGCGTAGGCGGGCACCGGATCGGCGGAGCCGCCGAGCAGCCGGTACAGCGGCACGCCGAGCGCCTTCCCCCTGATATCCCACAGCGCCATGTCGATGCCGCTCATCGCGCATACACAGGCCGCGCAGGTGCCGTGGTTGGCGAGCAAGCGGCTCTCGAACCGATCCCAGACCGCGATGGTCTGCGACGCGTCCATCCCGGTGAACAGGTCGCGAAGCGTGGTGTTGACCGTCTGCGCCACGGCGAGCGGCGCCCGCCCGTTGTAGGACTCCCCGTACCCGGTCAGGCCCCCGGCCGTGGTGACCTTGACGAGCACCGCGTCCCGCTTGACCGCCTGGCCGAGGCCCTGGGTGACCGCCTGCCTGAGCGGCACCGAGCACGCGACCGCCGCAACGCTGGCAATAGCGAAATCTGACACCGTGGCCACCTTACTCGGCCTGCCCGCCCGCACCCGATGACACTAGATGAATGGCCCACCCAGCTGGTGATAGCAGTATGGATGGGCCATTCATCTGGCTGAAACGAGCGGTTAGCTCGGCCCGCGGTTAGCTCGCCGAGGCGGAGGCGCCCACCTCGCTGGCCGTGGCGAGCGGGTGGCCGATGGTGTCGCCGCTGCTCGGGTCGAAGAAGTGCAGACGGCGGGTGTCGACCGCGAGCTCGAGCGGCTGCCCGGGGCGGACCGTCGACCGCGCGGACACCCGGGCGGTCCACAGCGACTTGCCGCCGGCCAGCGCCGCGACCGTGTCGTCTTCCTCGTCGTGGTGCTCGGCGGCGCTGGCGAGGGCCGCGTGCTCGACCGGCGGCGCGTCGATCGTGAAGATCGCGTGGATCTCGGTGCCGAGTTCCTCCGTCACGCCGACGGTGACCGGCATCCGCGCCCACGAGGCGTCGCCGAGCGAGGCGTCCTCGAAGTCCGACGGGCGGATCCCGAGGATGACCTTGCGGCCCAGGTAGCCGTCCAGGCCGGGCTTGGACTCCAGCACCGACGCGGGCACCGGCAGCCGGTAACCGGCGAACGTCACGGCCGGGCCGTCCTCCCGGACCAGATCCGCGAGCGCGAAGTTCATCGCGGGCGAGCCGATGAAGCCGGCCACGAACAGGTTCACGGGCGATTCGAACAGCCGCTGCGGGGTATCGACCTGCTGGAGCTTGCCGT
>Ga0210390_10000375_pt1 | contig 48827 bp, 37 predicted proteins | sample IncBWH11OmetaG_FD_161050 | JGI IMG/M metagenome (GOLD analysis project Ga0210390, IMG submission 161050) | Forest soil microbial communities from Barre Woods Harvard Forest LTER site, Petersham, Massachusetts, United States - Inc-BW-H-11-O ... | reverse complement strand
ACCGACCTGGACGCGATCGCGCAGCCGGGCCAGGGGATGGCGCTGTGGCTGCACGCCCCCGACGCGCAGGACATCCACGACGCCCTCGCCGCCGCCGGCGCGACGATCGTCTCAGCGCCCGTCGACGGGCCGTTCGGCCGCACCTTCACGTTCGCGGACCCCGACGGCTACCAGGTGACCCTCCACGACCGCGGCTGAGCCGGGCGTCCTGGTCTTCGGCGCGGCTGCGCCCTGAGCGGGCTTCTCACTAGGGCCCGTCAGTCGTCGTGACCGCCTCGGCGACCTGCCGGGCGTGCGCCCAGCCGAGTGAGTTGGTGACCACGGCGGACAGGTCAACGGGGCGGCCCGCAGCGAATGAGGCGGCGATCTTCAGGAACGACATGAGCGACGCCGTCGCGCACGCGGCCGGCGACAAGCCGTTCAGGCTGACCGTGATTCGCCCCTCCTGACCTGCCTTAGGTTGTTACATAACCTGCTGGCCGTTCAGCCTGGACGCCGAGACATCACAGACCCAGTCGATCCCGGCCAGCGGCCAACTGGCTGACTGTTTCCGTTGAAAGGGTCCTGGCATGGAAACGACGCGATACCTGGGCTGCCTCGCCGCGGACTATGAGCTGCTCCGCGACGCGGCCGCCTCGGCCGGGTTCGAGCGGGCGGTGCCGTGCTGCCCAGGATGGACGACCGCCGACCTGGTGACCCATGTCGGCCACGTGTACTTGCACAAGGCCGCCGTGATGCGGGAGAAGAAGTGGCCGGATCCGTTTCCTCCCGACGGCCTCCCGGCCGACCCGCTGGCCGTGCTCGATCTCGGTTACAACGAGCTGACCGCCGAGTTCGCCCGCCGCCAGCCGGACGAGCCGTCGCTGACCTGGTTCGGGCCGGAGCAGACCGTCGGATTCTGGATCCGCCGGATGGCGCAGGAGACCGTGGTGCACCGGATGGACGCGCAACTCGCCGCCGGGGTGGCGGTGATTCCGGCGCCGGCCGATCTGGCGGTCGACGGCATTGACGAGGTACTCAAGCGGTTCCTGGCTTACGGCTCGGTCGAGTGGCCAGAAGAGTACGCCACTGTGCAGGGCGGGCACCTAGCCGACGACGCCGGAACGGGCACGATCGTCGTCTCAGCGGGCCCGGCGTCGTGGACGGTGCGGCCGACCCCGCGGTCGGTGACCGTCACCGACGGCGCCGACAGCTCAGCGCGAGCCGAAGTGTCCGCCGACCCCGACGCGATGCTCCGCTGGCTCTGGGGCCGGGCAGGCGACGGCGCGGTCACCGTCACTGGCGACCAGGCGTGGGCGGCCTACTTGCGCCGGCTGCTCGCGTCCGTAACGGGGTAGCGCACAACCCAGCCACGCGGCATGCCCCTTGTCCGGTAGAAATACCGTCATGAAACATGTCATAGGGATCCTTGTGTCCGCGGCGGCACTGGGCGTAGCAGCCTGGGTGGTCCCCGGAATCGTGGTCGCCGGGCACAGCGATGCCTCCAGGGCCGAGACGCTGCTCATCGTCGCCCTGATCTTCGGCGTGATCAACACAGTACTCAAGCCGATCATTAAAACCCTTGGCTGCGCGTTCTACGTGCTGACGCTCGGGCTGGCGGCCCTCGTCGTCAACGGGCTCCTGCTCTGGCTGGCTAGCTACCTCGCTGACCAGCTCAAGCTTCCCTTCCACGTCACCGGATTCGTCGCGGCCGTCGAGGGCGCGCTCATCGTCGCCGTGGTGAGCTGGGTGCTGCACCTTGTGCTCGGCGACAAGCGCTGAGGTGGCCGCCGCGCGGAGCGCGCTCCGCGAGGCCATAGACTTATCCGCCGTACATATTCTCTGCGCCAAGTTCGCGCAGTCACCATCCACGTCCATGGAGTCACGCCGCCGTGAAGACCGCCGTCGAAGAGCTGAGCCCGACTCGTGTCCGGCTGAGCGTCGAAGTTTCCTTCGAGGAACTCAAGCCGAGCCTCGACAAGGCCTACCGCGAGGTTTCGCAGCAGGTGCGCATTCCGGGGTTCCGTCCTGGCCGGGTGCCGCCGGCCATCATCGACCGGCGGATCGGCAGGGGCGCGGTACTGTCCGAAGCCGTCAACGACGCGCTACCCGGCTTTTACAGCAAGGCGGTGCAGGAGGCCGAGGTATTCGCCCTCGGCCAGCCGGAGGTCGAGATCACGCAGCTTGACGACGGCAAGGACCTCACGTTCACGGCCGAGGTCGAGGTACGGCCCAAGTTCGAGCTGCCCGACCTGGCCGAGCTGACGGTCACCGTGAACAACGCCACGGTCAGCCCGGACGACGTGCTCGAGTACCTCACGTCGCTGCGCGAGCGTTTCGCCTCGCTCAAGACCGCGCAGCGCCCGGCGCAGAACGGCGACTACACCACCATCGATCTTTCCGCGTCGGTGGACGGTGAGCCGGTGGAGGACGCGCAGGCAAGCGGCCTCTCCTACGAGATCGGCAGCGGCACGATGCTCGAGGGCCTCGACGAGGCGCTTGCCGGCATGTCCGCCGGCGATTCAACGACGTTCACCAGCGAGCTCGCCGGCGGCGAGCAGGCGGGCCAGCAGGCCGACGTCACGGTGACCGTGCAGAGCGTCAAGGTCAAGGAACTCCCCGAGCTCGACGATGACTTCGCCCAGCTCGCCAGCGAGTTCGACACCCTGCGCGAGCTGCGTGCCGACACCCGCAAGCAGCTCGAGCGGATGAAGCGGATCCAGCAGGCGTCTCAGGCGCGGGACCGCGCGGTCGAGACGCTCGTGGACAGCATCGACATCCCGCTGCCGGAGAACTTCGTCGAGCACGAGCTCGAGCACCGCCGCGAGGCGTTCGGCAACCAGCTGGAGCAGGCCAACCTGTCGATGGCCGACTACCTCGAATCGCGCGACCAGACGCAGGAGGAGTTCGACGCCGAGCAGCTCGAGGAGTCGAGGCGCGGCGTCAAGGTCGGGTTCGTCCTCGACGCGCTGACGCGCGCCGAGGAGCTTACAGTGACCCAGGCCGAGCTGTCGTACTTCGTCGCCGACCAGGCCCAGCGGATCGGCATGTCACCCGAGTACTTCGCCAGGCAGCTGTCCGAGTCCGGGCAGATCGGCCTGGCGGTTACCGAGGTTCTTCGCGGCAAGGCCGCGGCCATGCTGGCGGAGCGGGTCACGGTGACGGACGAGGACGGCAACCCCGTCGACGTCAAGGCCGAAGTCGAAGCGCTCAACGCCGACGTCGACCAGATGCTCGCCGCCCAGGCCGCCGCCGCCGAAGCCGCCGAAGCCGCCGAGGCGGTCGAGGCGGTTGAGGAGGCGGACGAGATCGACGAGATCACCGACGAAGCGGACGAGCTCGACGAGATCGACGACGAGGACGAGGCCGACGAGGACGACGACGACGAGGCCGAGGACGACGAGGCCTGACGGCCGCGACCGCACGCCCACGACGCTCGCCACCGCCCGCTGCCACCGCCCGACATAGGCGGCAAAACCCCGCCACGCACCGCTTCGAAAGCGCAACCGCGTGCGCCGGTAGCGAACAGCGGGGCGCACCGGACTCTATCGCTCCGCCGTGGCGTTATCGTCCAATCATCGACACCCGAAGTGATCGGAGCAGGTGACCACGTGACACAGCCACTGTCAGACGCGCTAGTTGCAAGGACGGCTACTCCTGACGCCCCAGTGATGCCATCGGACCTGCTGTTCCAGCGGTTGCTCCGGAACCGCATCGTCTTCCTTGGGCAGCAGGTGGACGACGACATCGCCAACCGCATCTGCGCCGAGATTCTGCTGCTGTCCGCCGAAGACGACCGGCGCGACATCCAGCTGTTCATCAACTCGCCGGGTGGCTCGGTGTACGCCGGAATGGCGATCTACGACGTGATGCAGTACGTCCCCAACGACGTGTCCACGTACGCGTTTGGCATGGCCGCGTCGATGGGTCAGTTCCTGCTCACGGCCGGCGCCCACGGCAAGCGCTACGCGCTGCCGCACGCGACGATCCTGATGCACCAGCCCTCTGGCGGCATCGGCGGCACGGCCTCCGACATCAGGATCCAGGCCGAGCAGATGCTTTACATCAAGCGCACCCTGTTCGAGCGCACCGCGGCCCACACCGGCCAGACCGTCGAGCGGATCGAGATTGACGCCGACCGCGACCGCTGGTTCACGGCGGACGAGGCCAAGGAGTACGGCTTCGTGGACCACGTGATTCGCAACGCCAGCGAGGTCCCCCCGATAGGCACCGTCTAGTGACCAGCCGCAAAGGAGAGCCGAACATGACCGAGCTGAGCCCGTACCCGCAGTCCAGGTACGTCCTGCCGTCGTTCGTCGAGCGGACGTCGTACGGGGTCAAGGAGATGAACCCGTACAACAAGCTCTTCGAGGAGCGGATCATCTTCCTCGGGGTCCAGATCGACGACGCCTCGGCGAACGACGTGATGGCCCAGTTGCTGACCCTCGAGGCCATCGACCCGGACCGTGAGATCACCATGTACATCAACTCGCCCGGCGGGTCGATGACGTCCATGATGGCGATCTACGACACCATGCAGTTCATCCAGCCCGACATCACCACCTGCTGCATCGGCCAGGCCGCCAGCGCGGCCGCGGTGCTGCTCGCGGCGGGCACCAAGGGCAAGCGGATGGCACTGCCGAACTCGCGGATCCTGATCCACCAGCCCGCCACCGAGGGCGGCTACGGCCAGTCCACCGACATGGAGATCCAGGCGCGGGAGATCCTGCGGATGCGCAGCGCGATGGAGGTCATCCTGGCCAGGCACACCGGGAACGACGAGGAGATCATCCGCCGCGACATCGAGCGGGACAAGTTCCTCACCGCCGCGGAAGCCAAGGAATACGGCATGATCGACGAGGTGCTGACCATCCTCAAGCGGGGATCGGATCGCATTCCGGAGGTAGTGTCGCACTAAAGGCGGGAGGATTCCCTCTTCCCTCCTGGGCCGCTGAGGAGTTTGATGGGTCCATCGGACCCACGAAGGCGGTACCGTCAATAACTAGCGATGACGGCATGGCGGGACATGCCCGCCGCGCCCGGGCCAGCAGGACGGACCGGGGCCGCGGCGGCCACATGTAAAGGAGAAACTGGGTGGCACGCATCGGTGACGGTGGGGACCTGCTGAAGTGCTCGTTCTGCGGAAAGAGTCAGAAGCAGGTCAAAAAGCTCATCGCCGGTCCAGGTGTGTACATCTGCGACGAGTGCATAGATCTCTGTAACGAGATCATTGAGGAAGAGCTCTCCGAGCCGTCCGAGTTCAAGTGGGACAGCCTGCCGAAGCCGCGCGAGATCTACGAGTTCCTCGACGCATATGTGATCGGGCAGGACAAGGCCAAGAAGGCGCTCTCCGTCGCGGTGTACAACCACTACAAACGCGTCCAGAGCGGCGGTGACCGTCCCGGCGACGACGGGGTGGAGCTGGCCAAGTCCAACATCCTCCTGCTGGGCCCGACGGGCTCCGGCAAGACGCTGCTCGCGCAAACCCTCGCCAGGCTGCTGAACGTGCCGTTCGCGATCGCCGACGCCACCGCCCTCACCGAGGCCGGGTATGTCGGTGAAGACGTCGAGAACATCCTGCTCAAGCTCATCCAGGCCGCCGACTATGACGTCAAGAAGGCGGAAACCGGGATCATCTACATCGACGAGATCGACAAGATCGCGCGCAAGTCAGAGAACCCGAGCATCACCCGCGACGTCTCCGGCGAGGGTGTCCAGCAGGCGCTGCTGAAGATCCTGGAGGGTACCACCGCCAGCGTGCCGCCGCAGGGCGGCCGCAAGCACCCGCACCAGGAATTCATCCAGATCGACACCACCAACGTGCTGTTCATCTGCGGCGGCGCGTTCGCGGGCCTGGAGAAGATCATCGAGCAGCGGTCCGGGAACAACGGAATTGGTTTCAACGGCGTCCTCCGCGTGCGCAGCAAGCACCTCACAGAAGACGCCTTCGCCGAGGTCATGCCCGAGGACCTGCTCAAGTTCGGCATGATCCCCGAGTTCGTGGGCCGGCTGCCGGTCATCACCAGCGTGCACAACCTGGACCGCGAGGCGCTCATCCAGATCCTGACCGAGCCGAGGAACGCCCTAGTCAAGCAGTACAAGCGGCTGTTCGAGCTCGACGGCGTGGACCTGGAGTTCACGCCCGACGCGCTCGAGGCGGTCGCCGACCAGGCGAACCTCCGCGGCACCGGCGCCCGCGGGTTGCGGGCGATCATGGAGGAAGTCCTGCTGTCGGTGATGTACGAAGTGCCGAGCCGCAAGGACGTCGAGCGCGTCGTCCTCACCCGTGAAGCGGTGCTGGAGAACGTCAACCCGACCCTCGTGCCGCGCGACGTCTCCCGCCGCACCCCGCGGGAGAAGTCCGCCTGACTGTCCGCATCTGGGCGAGATCAAGATCAACACCCAGATTTGTCCGAACGGACCGGACTGACTCCCAGTACCAGCCATTTTGCCCGTATTGCCCATGCCCGGAATCCTCCCTCGGTACTCTCAGGAGGATCAGTTCTTGTGGGACTCGACCGGGGAATGAGCGCAGATGAGTGGTTGGGACGCCTCCTCCAGGCCCGCTTGGGACCCGCAAGGAGGGGAAGGCGAGAGCACGCAATCCTTCGGGCTCCCGGAGTCCTGGTACCCCGCGCAGGAGCCGCCGGAGGACAGGGGCTTCCCTAGCTCGGCGTCCCCCGGCACGCCGCCTGACATCTTCCTGCAGGGCTACGACTCCAACGACTTCCCCCCGAACGACTTCCCCCCGAACGACTTCCCCCCGAACGGCGCCCCGCGCGGTGGCCTCGCCCCGAACGGCGCTCCGGATGGCGCTCCGCGTGGCGGCTTCGGCCCGAACGGCGCCCCGGATGGCGCTCCGCGCGGCGGCTTCGCCCCGGATGGCGCTCCGCGCGGTGGCGTCGCCCCGAACGGCGCTCCGGATGGCCCCCCCCGCGGCGGCCTCGCCCCGAACGGCGCCGTCCCGAGCGGTGGCTTGCACAACGGCGGCCCGAACGGTGCCGCCCCGAATGGCGTCGGCCGGCACGCCGCCCCTCAGCGCCGGGACGGCGGTCGCCGTGGCCGTGCTCAGCCGGCCCCCGTCCAGCGTGACCCCGCTCCGTGGGACCGCGACCCGCAGGACTACCCCGCTCCGTGGGACCGCGACCAGCAGGGCTACCCCGCTCAGGACTTTCCCGCTCCGGACTTTCCTCCTCAGGACTTTCCTCCTCAGGGCTACCCTCCCCAGGACTATCCCCCTCAGAGCTACCGCGCGCCCGAGCCCCCCGGCCACCTCGAAAGCCCCCAGCGTCCCGAGCCCCCCAGCCGCCCCCAGCGCCCCCAGCGCCCACAGCACCCCGAGCGTCTCGATCGCCAGGACCCCGACGACCGCGGTTACGCCGACCCCTTGGCCTACCGGGACTCCGAACAAGCCGCCCGCTCGGACCCCGCACTGCGAGACTTTTTCGCACCGTCGTCAGACCGGCCGAACTCCGCGCGGCAGGGAGCCGGGCAGCAGCGCTACGGCGCACCCGAACGCGGCGCACCTGAACGCGGCGCACCCGAACGCGGCGGACCCGAACGCGGTGCGTCCGGCCACGGTGCGCCCGGCCACGGTGCCCCGGGCTACGCCGGCCAGCGCGACGATCCGTGGGGGCCGCCACGTCCGGACGCTCGCGACCGGTACCGGGACTCTCCGCCCCCGCGCGTAGGCTCGCGCTCCGGGCACCGCCAGGAACCCCCCGCGAGGCGCTCCGGCCTCATCGCGCTGATCGCGGTCGCGGTAGTCGTGGTCATCGGCATCGGCGTCGGCGCGTACATGCTAATGAACCGCGGCAATTCCACCCCGCAGAGCACGGGCAACACCCCGACCGCCACGCCCACGTCGAGCCCCGCGGCGACCAAGGCCCCACCCGCCCTGCAGGCGAAGGCCGTCGCCTACACCCTGACGACGCCCGCCACCGCGGGTGGCTACCCGAAGCTGGCGGCGATCCCGAGCGCCGTGCAGGCCGCCGCGAGCCCGGTAGCGCAGGCCGTCGAGAACGCCGCGAAGCAAGGCGGCGGCAAGGTCACCGGCCAGGTCGCCGCCGCGTATCAGCTATCCAGTGGTCAGGTGCTCGCGTTCACCGGGTTCAAGGGCACGTTCAGCCCGGCCAAGGTGATGGCCAGCCTGGCTGCCCTCGGCACCGGTTCGCACACGGGGGGGACGGCGGGTCCGCACGGCGGCATGCTCGCCTGCGCCACCGCGCCTGGCTCGCCCAGCGGGACAGTGTGCGTGTGGGTCACCACGACGACGCTCGGCATCACCGAGTTCTTCAGCCCGACCGGCCCCGAGGTGGTCACCGACCACGCCAAGGCCGCCGATGACACCCTGAACTTCAGGAATAGCGTTGAGCGGCCCAAGTAAACTCACTTGGTGTGACGACACGCGAGCCAGACGAGCTTCCTTCGCAGTACGCGCCGGCCGAGGTGGAGGCTAGGCGATACGAGCACTGGGAGAAGGCCGGCTACTTTACGCCGGAAGCCCAGGAAAACGAGAACGCGCCAGCGTTCACCATCGTGCTCCCCCCGCCGAACGTAACGGGCTCGCTCCATATCGGTCACGCGCTCGACCACACGCTGATGGACACCCTGACCCGGCGCCGCCGCATGCAGGGCTACCGCACCCTGTGGCTGCCGGGCATGGACCATGCTGGCATCGCGACCCAGAACGTGGTCGAGCGGGAGCTCGCCAGCGAGGGCCTGAGCAGGCACGACCTGGGCCGCGAGGCGTTCGTGGAACGGGTCTGGCAGTGGAAGGCCGAATATGGCGGCCGGATCCTCGGCCAGATGCGCCGCCTCGGCGACAGCGTGGACTGGTCTCGCGAGCGGTTCACCATGGACGACGGGCTGTCCCGCGCCGTCCAGACGATCTTCAAGGAACTGTTCGACGAAGGCCTGATCTACCGCGCCGAGCGGATCATCAACTGGTGCCCGCGCTGCCTCACCGCGCTGTCCGACATCGAGGTGGACCACACCGACGACGACGGCGAACTCGTCTCGATCCGCTACGGGGATGGGGAAGACTCCATCGTGGTCGCCACCACGAGGGCCGAGACCATGCTCGGCGACACCGCGGTGGCCGTGCACCCGGACGACGGCCGGTACAAGCACCTGATCGGCAAGACCGTCGAACTGCCGCTGACCGGGCGGCGCATCCCGATCGTGGCCGACGAGCACGTCGACCCGTCGTTCGGCACCGGCGCGGTGAAGGTCACCCCGGCCCACGACCCGAACGACTTCGAGATCGGCCGCCGCCACAACCTGCCCGGCGTGTCCATCATGAACGAGCGCGGCGTGATCACCGCGCCCGGGCCCTTCCAGGGCCTGGACAGGTTCGAGGCCCGCCCGGCGGTCGTCGCCGCGCTGCGCGAGGAGGGCCGGATCGTCAAGGAGGTCCGCCCGTACGTGCACGCGGTGGGGCATTGCAGCCGCTGCGGCACCACGGTCGAGCCGCGGCTGTCGCTGCAGTGGTTCGTCAAGGTCGCGCCGCTGGCCAAGGCCGCGGGCGACGCGGTGCGTGACGGCCGGGTGCGGCTGTCGCCGTCCGAGATGAACGCCAGGTACTTCGGCTGGGTTGACGACATGCACGACTGGTGCATCAGCAGGCAGCTGTGGTGGGGACACCGGATTCCCGTGTACTACGGCCCGAACGGCGAGGTGCGCTGCCTCGGTCCGGACGAGATCACGCCCGAGGGATGGACGCAGGACCCGGACGTGCTAGACACCTGGTTCTCCTCGGCGCTGTGGCCGTTCTCCACGCTCGGCTGGCCAGACGACACCCAGGACCTGCGCGAGTTCTACCCGACCAGTGTGCTGGTCACCGGGTACGACATCCTGTTCTTCTGGGTGGCCCGGATGATGATGTTCGGCCTGTACGCGATGCGCGGCCGCCCGGCGGCCGACGCGGTGCCGTTCCGCACCGTGGTGCTGCACGGCCTGGTCAGGGACCAGTACGGCAAGAAGATGTCCAAGTCCCGCGGCAACACCGTGGACCCCCTCGCGTGGATCGACCGCTTCGGCGCCGACGCGACCAGGTTCACGCTAGCCCGCGGCTCCAACCCCGGCAGCGACACGGCCGTCAGCGAGGACTGGGCCGCCGGATCCAGGAACTTCTGCAACAAGCTCTGGAACGCCACGCGATTCGCCCTGCTGAACGGAGCCACCACGGAACCGTTCGGCAACAATGATCTTTCTACGCCAGACCGGTGGATCCTCTCCCGCCTCTCGAGCGTGATCGCCGAGGTCGACGGGCTGCTCGAGCAGTTCGAGTTCGGCAAGGCCTGCGACGCGCTGTACCACTTCGCCTGGGACGAGTTCTGCGACTGGTACCTGGAGCTCGCCAAGGTGCCGTTGAGCTCCTCGAATCAGGCGGGGGCGGCCGGGGGGGCCGAGACGACGCGCCGGGTGCTCGGGTTCGTGCTCGACCAGATGCTCCGGCTGCTGCACCCGGTCATGCCGTTCGTCACCGACGAACTGTGGCGCGCGCTGACCGGCGAGGACTCGGTCATGGTGGCCGCCTGGCCGACGTACCGGTTCGCCGACCCCGCGGCCGAATCACAGATCGGCTCGCTGATGCGGCTGGTCACCGAGATCCGCCGGTTCCGTTCCGACCAGGGCCTGCGTCCAGGGCAGCGGGTCCAGGCCCGGCTCGCCGGGATCGAGTCCACCCCGCTGGCCGTCCACGAGCAGGCGATCCGCGCGCTGCTGCGACTGGTGGCGCCCGAGGACGGCTTCTCGGTCTCGGCGGCTCTCGCCGCCGAAGGCGTCACGGTCGAACTCGACCTCGCGGGCACGGTGGACGTGGACGCCGAGCGCAAGCGCCTGGAGAAGGACCTCGCCGCGGCCCGCAAGGAGGCGGGGCAGATGACGGCCAAGCTCGGCAACGCCGCCTTCACCGACAAGGCGCCCGCCGACGTGGTCCAGAAGTCCCGGCAGCGCCTTGCGGTCGCCGAGGCAGACATCGCTCGCCTCGAGAGCCGTCTGGCGGCCCTCGCCTAACCCCTCCCGGGGAGGCTGGCGGCGGCGCCGAGACCTGGGCAGTAGGCTGGCTGGGTGGATATTGACGACCGGCTGCGCGAGGTCGAGCGTGAGATTTTCGCGCGTAGTCCTGAGCACCAGATCGACCCGACGCTGGACCGGATCGCGATGCTCACCAGCCTGCTCGGCGACCCGCAACGAAGCTTTCCGATCATCCATGTGACGGGCACCAACGGCAAGACGTCGATGACGCGGATGATCGACGGGCTGCTGCGCGAGCGCGGGCTGCGCACCGGGCGGTTCACCAGCCCGCACCTGGCGTCCATCAGGGAGCGGATCGTCGTGGACGGGGTGCCGTTGCCAGCGGAGCGTTTCGTCGAGCTTTACGACGAGATACTGCCGTACGTCGAGCTCGTCGACGAGCGGCAGCCGGCTCACCTGAGTTTCTTCGAGGTGCTCGCCGGCATGATGTTCGCCGCGTTCGCCGATGCCCCTGTCGACGTCGGGGTGATCGAGGTCGGCCTCGGTGGCAGGTGGGACGCGACCAACGTCGCGGACGGCGCGGTCGCGGTGATCGGCCCGGTCGCCATGGACCACATGCAGTACCTGGGCGACACGATCGAGCAGATAGCCGCCGAGAAGGCCGGCATTATCAAGCCGGGCGCGACCGCCATCATCGCCCAGCAGCAGCTAGCGGCAGCCGAGGTGCTGCTCGCGCAGGCGGCCTCGGTCGGTGCGAGCGTGGCGCGAGAGGGCATCGAGTTCGGCGTTGTCGCCCGCGAGATGGCCGTCGGCGGGCAGCAACTCGTGCTGCAGGGGCTGCGGGGTACGTACGAGGACATCTACCTGCCGCTGTTCGGCGCGCATCAGGCGGGCAACGCGGCCTGCTCGCTCGCCGCCGTGGAGGCGTTCGCTGGCGTCTCTGACTCCGGTCTGGTCCTTGACCCGGTCCTGGTCAGGGACGGATTCGCCAAGGTCAGCTCGCCGGGCCGGCTGGAGATCCTGCGGCGCAGCCCGACAGTGCTCGCGGACGCCGCGCACAACCCGGCTGGCATAGCGGCGACCCTGGAGGCGCTGACCGAGACGTTCGGTTTCGCGCGGGTCATCGGGGTGGTCGCGATCTACCAGGACAAGGACGTGGCCGGGTTCCTCGAGGAGCTTGAGCCCGTGCTCAGCGACATCGTCGTGACGGCGAACTCCTCGCCGCGGTCGATGTCGGCGGAAGAGCTCGCGCTGATCGCGCGCGAGGTGTTCGGCGAGGACCGCGTGCTGGTCAGGGACCGTATCGACGACGCGATCGAGGAGGCGGTCAGCCTGGCCGACGAGCCGGCCGGCGACGACCTGCCGGGTAGCACCGCCGTCCTCATCACCGGTTCGGTCGCCACCGCGGGCGACGCCAGGCTGCTGCTCGCCCCCGGCGACCCCGTCGACGCGCCGCCGCCCCCGGGAATGCCGGCCAGGCACTCGTTTACGGCAGGGGACCTCTCGTGAGGCAGTTGTGCGGCACCGTCCTCGGCATGGAAGCCGTGATCGTTCTGCTGGCGATCGTGCCGATGAAGGTGCTCGAGCACGTGCCTGGCGGCACCGCGGCCGCCGTCGGCTTCGGTATAGCGGTCCTGGCGATCCTGATCGCGGGCCTGATCGGCCGCCCGCACACGGGGTGGGCGCTGTACGCGGGCTCGGTGCTGCAGGTGCTTGTGATCGTCTCGGGCGTCCTGATACCCGCGATGTACATCCTCGGCGTGATCTTCGCCGCGCTGTGGTTCACCGGCATCTGGCTGGCCCGCCGCGTAGAACGCCGCACCCCTCCGCCCAGCCCGGCCGCCTAGCGTCCCCGGCCCGCCTAGCGTCCCCGGCCCGCCTAGCGTCCCCGGCCCGCCTAGCGTCCCCGGCCCGCCTAGCGTCCCCGGCCCGCCTAGCGTCCCGGCCCGCCTAGCGTCCCCAGTCCAACCAGATGAATGGGCCGTTCATCTGGTCAGGGAAAGCTGAAAGGGCCATTCATCTGGCAGGTCCGTGCTCAGATTCTCCGCATTTTGGGGCGCACAGTGGCTTAGCTGACCAATGGGAATTCCTAGGGCATAGGTGACCGTCTATCAGAACTACCCGCGCGCGTCGCGGTGGCCGGGTTAGGCTCAGACCGTCTCGCAAAGTTACCAGAAGTGAGCGGTAAGTGACTGAAGTCATGAGACCTGCCGAGCCGGAGACCTCGAGTCTGCCTTGGCCGGAAGACAGTGGTGACGAACGTGAACCCGCCGGCGAGCCGGAGGTGGCAAAGACCTCCCTCGACTTGATCCCTGTGCAGGACATGCCGCCGTTGGACCGGCCCGAGGCCCGGACGCCCGGCGTGGCGGACACGGCGATTGACCTGGCTCCGGTACGCGACGACCCGCCCCCGCCTGTTAGCAAGGACCTGACGCAGACGGCGGTCGACCTGGTCGCGATCCGCGATCTGCCCGAGGATGCCGTGGTCCCCGCGGCCAGGCCCGCTCCCGATCCGGCTCCAGCCGCCCCTGTGCCCGTACCCGCTCCCGCGCCCGCCCCCGGGCCAGCCGGTCGCCCGAGCCTGAGGCCGGTCCCGAGCCCGAGCACTCCGCGCGAGCGGCGCGAGCGCCGCGGTCGCGGCGTGCATGCCGGCCGCGTGGCCGGCGGCCCCTGGGAGACAGACGACCGGCCGCCGCTGTCCCGCAGGCTGCCTTTCCGTCGCAGCCACGCTTCCCATCAGCTCTCCGCTCCCAGAAAGCTTTCCGTTTCGCGGCGGCTAGCCGATCCCCGTCGGCTAACCGCCCCCCGGAGGCTCGCGGGCTGGGGATCCGCGCGGCGCCCTGTCGCAGGCGATTGCGTGGCTGGCAGCCTGCTAGCCACGGTGGTACCCCTGTGCCTGCTGCAGGTCCCGTACGCCGCGCTGCCCCAGCTCGCGAGCACAGCAGAGCCGTCGGCCCCGGCCGGCGGCTCGGCGGCCGTGCTGCGCGCGGCGAGCCTGGCGCTGCCGTTCGCGGTCGCGTTCGCTCCGCTCGCCGCGCTGGCCGTCCGCCGTTTCCTGGCCCTGCCCGTGCTGTTCGCCGGGCTGATCGCGACGGTGGCCGGTGACGTGCTGACCGGCGCAGGGACCGCGACAGGGACGCACGCCGCCGTCGGCGGCGCGCTGCACGGGGTAGCTGCCGGGCTGACGATCGTCGCGTCGGTGGCCCTGGTGACCGAGCATGCCGGGTTGTCGCGGCGACTGCTCGCTGCCTGGTGGGCGGCCGTCGTCGTCGCCGCGCTCGCTGTGCTGCCCGGGCTCACGCTCAGCCAGCAGCCGGCCAGCGGCTGGGGCAGGGCCCTCGGGCCTGTCCCGTGGCTGACCCTCGCCGCGGTCGCCGCCTTCGCCGCATACGCGCTGCTAGCCAGTCGGCCGCTGCCGGTCAGCCCGCGCATTGAAGATTCCGACGCCCCCGCCGACGCCCCCGCCCGCGCCGACGCCCCCGCCGACTCTGCCACCAGGCCGCGCCCGGACGGACTGCTCGTCATAATCGCCGACACCGCTGCCCCGCCGCGGCGGGCGAAAGGGCGCCGGGACAGCGCGGAACGCATCGCCCGGCCAGACGTCGCGGCGGCCGACCCGACCGAGGGACGGCTCGGCCTGCTCGTGCCGCCCGCCCTCGCGCTCGGCGTTGTCGCCGTGGCGGCCACGTACCGGCCGAGCGACACGATCGTCGTGGCAGCGGTGTGCGGTGTCGCGGCGCTGCTCGTCATGGCGGTCTTGGCGGTTCGCGCCGTCGCCGGATCCGCCCGCGCCGCCCGCGTCGTCGGCTCCGGCGCCGGCGGCGCCGGGTTCGTCGTCGCGTGTGCGGTAACCGGCTTGGCCCTCGGGCCCGCGTCGGCCGGGTTGGTCGGCTTGCGTGCCTTGGCGGCCGCCGGCATGACGCACGGCACAGACGGCACCGCGCTCGCGCTGGCAGCCCTCGCGGGCGCGATCGTCGGTGCGGGTGCCGGGCTCGCCGCCAGTCGGACGACCCCGGCCGCGCGCACCTTCCCGGTCAGCCTCCTCCCCGCCGCGGGTCTGCTGCTCGCCGCCGCGGGGCTGGTGGCCGCGTGCATCGCCGGGCCGTTCACCGGCCCCGCCCTGCTCGGCGTTCTCGCGGCCGCCGTGACCGGCGGGCTGACGGCGGCGCTCGCCCGCGCGGCGAGCCGGACCACGGTGACGAGCGCGATGGCAGGCGTCATCGTCCTCACCGGCGCGACGCTCGCCGGGTACCTAGCCGCAGAAGCGATCAGGGCCCAGCTAGGTGGAGTGACCGCGTCGGCCGGAAATCCGGTGCCGCACGGCCTCGTGGCCGCGAACGGCTGGTGGGAACTACTCGCCGCCGCGGCCGCCGTAGCGGTGGCCCTGTCGGCGTGCGCCCGGCACACCCGGCACACCCGCCGCGCCCGCCGCTCGCGTCACGAGCACGTGCGCGGGACGGAGCGAAGCGAGTGCGTCACGCAGTGACGGAGGCGGCGGGCAGGTCCGTCAGGTGCATGGGTAAGCTCTTGCGCAGAGGCTAGTCTTCCAGGCGCGACAGCCGGCGAAATAGCGTGCGCTGCTCGCGTAATATGTGTCTGCGTAAACATTGCAAGGAGCAGTAGTGCCTGAGCGCACCCTTATTTTGGTCAAACCTGACGCGGTTCAGCGCAACCTCATAGGCGAGGTAATCTCCCGAATTGAGCGTAAGGGGCTCCGGGTGATCGCCATGGACTTGCGCACAATCGACCGTGAGACCGCCGAGACGCACTACGCCGAGCACACGGGAAAACCGTTCTTCGGCCCCGTTGTCGAGTTCATCACGTCCGGCCCCGCGGTGGCGATCGTCGCCGAGGGTGAACGGGCGATCGAGGCGTTCCGGGCGCTGGCAGGCGCGACCGACCCGGTGAAGGCCCTGCCAGGCACCATCCGCGGTGACTACGCTCTACGGGCCGCCCAGAACATGGTGCACGGCTCCGACTCCCCGGAGTCGGCGGAACGGGAAATCAAGATCTTCTTCCCGGAACTCGTTTAACGGCTGGCTCGTCAGCCAAGGTAGATAGTAGCTAGGCCGTGCTACCGGATGGTGCGAAGCGGGCAAAAGCCGCGCGACGCTGCGTCAAGTGATGCGAAGCGCGCGAACGGACTTGCATACGCACGTGCAAAGCGGCGCTCCAGAAGGTGCGCGGTCCTGGTTAGGCATTTGCTACGAATTGTCTAGGCGTTTCCCGCGCCAGGACCGGCTCTGATCGGAAGGTGGCCCGTACCCGATGAGTGCGCTGACGTTTCTCGGCCGCGACATGGCGGTGGACCTCGGAACCGCCAACACGCTGGTGTACGTCCGGGGCCGGGGGATCGTGCTCAACGAACCGTCAGTGGTAGCGCTCAACGCCAACAACGGCCAGATCGTGGCCGTCGGAGTCGAGGCTAAACGGATGATCGGCCGCACCCCGGGAAACATCGTGGCGGTGCGGCCACTCAAAGACGGCGTGATCGCGGACTTCGACGTCACCGAGCGCATGCTCAGGTACTTCATCCAGAAGGTTCACCGGCGCACCAGGATGGCCAAGCCACGGATCGTGGTGGCGGTGCCGAGCGGGATCACCGGTGTCGAGCAGAGCGCCGTCAAAGAGGCGGGCCATCAGGCCGGGGCGCGCCGGGTGTACATCATCGAGGAGCCGATGGCCGCGGCGATCGGCGCCGGCCTGCCGGTCAACGAGCCGACGGGGAACATGGTCGTGGACATCGGCGGCGGCACCACCGAGGTCGCGGTGATCTCCCTTGGCGGCATCGTCACCAGCCAGTCGATCCGCATCGGCGGCGACGAACTCGACCAGGCGATCATGACGTTCGGCAAGAAGGAGCACTCGCTGATGCTCGGCGAGCGGACCGCCGAGGAGATCAAGGTCGCGCTGGGCTCGGCGTTCCCGGCCGCCGACGAGCCGCACGCCGAGATAAGAGGCAGAGACCTCGTCACCGGGCTGCCGAAGACCGTGGTCATCTCCGCGGCGGAGGTCAGGCGGGCGATCGAGGAGCCGCTGAACCTGATCGTCGACGCCGTGAAGTCCACGCTGGACAAGTGCCCGCCCGAGCTGGCCGGTGACGTGATGGACAGGGGGATCGCGCTCACCGGCGGCGGCGCGCTGCTACGAGGCCTTGACCAGCGCATCCGCGAAGAGACGGGCATGCCGGTCCACCTGGCGGACAGCCCGCTCGAGTCCGTGGTCATGGGCACAGGCAAGTGCGTGGAGGACTTCGATACGCTACAGCAGGTCCTGCTTCCTGAACGCCGACGCTGAAACCCAGTGACGGGAGCTCCGCTTTGCCAGTAGCGAGATGGACACGCCCGGTTCTCATCATGCTGCTTGTCGTGGCGATCGCGCTGATCACGCTCGATTTCCGCGATGGCGGCGGGTCGCCGGTGCACACGGTCGGGGCGGACGTCTTCGGGCCGGTCGAGCGCGTGGCGGGCGACGCGGCCAGCCCGTTCGTCGGCTTCTTCCACGCCGCGAGCGGCAACGACAGCTCCGAGATAGCCGCCCTGCAAAAACAGAACGATCAGCTGCGCGCGGAGCTGGCGCAGAACCAGGTCAGCAACGCTGACGCGGCGCAGCTCGCCAGCCTGCTGCGGCTCAGCGGTAAGCACGGGTACCGGGTGGTCGCCGGGACCATCATCGCGGCGGGCGGCGAGTACTCCGACACGGTGACAATCAACGCGGGCAGCGCGGATGGAGTCGCCCCGGACGAGACCGTGCTCAACGGCGACGGGCTCGTCGGCACCGTTACGGCGGTGACCTCGGGCACCGCGACCGTGCAGCTGGCCACCGACGCCGACGCGACGGTGGGCGTCAGGACGACCGACACGAACCAGATCGGCGCGCTCAGCGGCACCGGCCAGACGATGGCCGGCACCGACGAGCTGCGGCTGACGCTGTTCAGCGCGACCGCGGTGCTGCACCCAGGGGAAACGCTCGTCACGTTCGGCTCGGTCGGCGGCCGCCCGTACGTGGCCGGCGTTCCCGTCGGCGCTGTCGTCTCGGTGACCAGCCAGCCAGGTTCGCTGACGCAGACCGCGCTCGTGCGTCCGTTCGCCGACTTCAGCGGCCTCGGCGTCCTCGGCGTGGTCGTCCCGCCGCCTGCCGCGAAGCCCGCCAAGGCGGCGAAGGCAAAGAAATGATCATCCGCCGCATCCTGCTCAGCCCGCTGCTGCTGATCGTCGCGGTGCTTGGCCAGCTCGTGCTGGTCAACCGGCTGCCGCTGCCCGGCGGCGGCGGCTTGCCCGACGTGGTGCTGCTCGTGGTGGCCGCGCTCGGCGTCAGCGCCGGGCCGGTGACAGGCCTGCTGGCCGGCTTCGCTGGCGGCCTCGCGATCGACGTCGCCCCACCCGGCGGGCACTTTGCGGGGGAGTACGCGCTGGTCTACTGCCTGGTCGGGTACGCCTGCGGCCGGACCCGCGACCTGGTCCAGGGCTCGTCGGCCGACCGGTCAGCGACGGCGTCGCTTACCGTGATGGCGGTCGGCGTGGTGGCCGGTGAGGCGGGTAAGGCGGCGCTTGGCCTGATGCTCAGCGACCCCAACATGACCGGCCCGGCGCTCAGGCACGTGCTGCCCGCCGCGGTCATCTACGACCTGCTGCTGTGCCCGTTCGTGCTGTGGCTCGTGTCGGTGGTGGTCGGCCGCCCGGCCGCCGAGCGCGCCCCGGCGCCGCAGTTCCCTCAGGCTTTCAGGTTCGCTCCCGCGTTCCGGCTGGCGTCGGCGGGCGCCGCGCCGGGGCTGCGGCTCGCGGGCAGCTCACCGGCCCTGGTCCCGCCGCCCATCCGCTCGGAGCCACGGCTGCGGCTCGCGGGCGGTCGCTCTTCATCGCTATCCCGAACGAGTGCTGCTTTCTCTTCGACGGGTACGGTTGCCCTCAATGGCCGGCCGGCGAAGGTGAACTTCTCCTCGACCGGACGCGGTAACCAGCTCGCGGGCGCCTCCGCGCTGCGCGCCGCGCGGGTCGCGAATTTCCAGGGCAAGTCGCCCGCCAAGGGCTGGCTGCGGCCCGGTAAGCCGACCGGGACGGCCGGGGCGCCCCGTCGGCCGAACTCGCCTGGCAAGGGCTGGGCCCGCGGCGACTTGTCGGCCAGCTCGCCCGCCGGGCCTATCCGGCGGCCGGCCTCTCCCGGCAAGGGGTGGGTCCGCGCCGGCGCGCCGATCGGAGTGCCCGCGTGGCGTCGCCGCTCGCCCGGTAAGGGCTGGCTGCGACCGGTCAAGCCCGCGGCGCCGCCGCGGCGCACGTCGCCTGGCAAGGGCTGGGCGCGCGGCGACCTGCGTACCACGCCGGTCCGCCGCCCGGGTTCGGCCAGCAGTCTTTCGTCGCCTGGCCGGGGCTGGCTGCGAATGAGCCCCCCGGTCGTGCCGCCGAGCTGGCGTCGCCAGTCGCCAGGCAAGGGGTGGCTGCGGACGGTTAAGCCGCCGCCAGCGCCGCGGCTCAAGTCCCCGGGCAAGGGCTGGATCCGCCCCGCCAAGCCGCTGTCGGCGCCGCACCGTAAGTCGCCAGGCAGGGGCTGGCTTCGCCCGTCCAAGCCGCCGAAGCAGAATTGGTATACCCAGTCCCCAAGCACCCGGTGGCTCAAGCGCAGCCGCCGCCGGCGGCGGTTGTTGTTGGGAGGGCGCAGATGATCCCGGCGTCACGCCGGCGGCTCGCCGTGCTGTATGTGCTCGTGGCGGCGGCGCTGGTCGCCCTCGGCGGGCGGCTGTACTACGTGCAGGTGCTGAACACCGCCCAGTACAAGGCGCTCGCCGCGGCGAACCAGACCCGCCAGGTGGTGGTGCCCGCGGTACGCGGCGGGATCGTCGATGACCTGGGCCAGCCGCTGGTGCGCAACCAGACGTCCATGGTGGTCTCCGTCAACATGAGCACGCTGTCGCAGACCACCTCCGACGACGGGCAAAGCGTGCTGCGCCGGCTCGCGCCGCTGCTCGGCATGTCCTACAAGGACCTCAGCGAGAAGACCCGGCTGTGCACCAAGGGCGTTTCCGCGCCATGCTGGACGGGCTCGCCGTACCAGCCGGTCCCTGTCGACCAGCGGGTGAGCATGCGTACGGCGCTGCAGATCATGGAGGAGCCGAACCAGTTCCCCGGCGTTACCGCCGGGGTCCAGCCGGTGGTGGACTACCCGATGCCGGACGGCGCCAACCCGGCGCAGGTGCTCGGCTACCTGCAGCCGATCACCCAGCAGGAGATGGCCAAGGAGCACTTGCCGGAGACCGGCTTCGCCGGGGACGACCTGGTGGGCCAGGCGGGCCTGGAGGCGCAGTACAACAGCGCGCTGACCGGCAAGCCAGGTACCCAGACCGTCTCCGTGAACGCCGCGGGCGATGTCAGGGGGGCCGTCTCCGAGGTCCAGCCGCGGAACGGCGACACGCTGGTGACCAGCCTGAACTCGAAGGTGCAAGCGGTCGCGCAGGACGCGCTCAACAGCGCGATCGCCCGGTCGAGGGGGCAGGGCAACGATGTGAACCAGGGCGCGGCGGTGGTGGAGACCACCACCGGGCGGATCGTCGCCATGGCGAGCTACCCCGACTACAACCCGTCGGTATGGACCGCCGGCATCTCGCAGCAGGAGTTCAACTACCTGTTCGGCACCGCGTCCGGTGAGCCGATCATGAACTGGGCCACCCAGGGGCAGTACGCGCCAGGATCGACGTTCAAGGTCACGTCCACCGCGGCGGCCGTAGCCGACGGGTTCAGCCTGTACGGCCTGTACAACTGCCCCGCGTCGGTGAGCATCGACGGCCAGACCTTCATCAACGACGGCAACCCTGGCGAAGGCGACATGACGTTCCAGACGGCGCTGATCCAGTCATGTGACAGCGTCTATTACGACCTCGCGTACCAGATGTGGCAGAGCGACGACAACGCGGCCGACTTCCAGGCGAACCCGAACGCGCCTGTCCAGAAGATGCAAGCGATGGAGCTGGCCTGGGGGTTCGGCAAGTACACGGGCATCGACCTGCCCGAGGAGGCGACTGGGACGATCCCGACCAGGCAATGGCTGTACTACATGTGGAAGGACAACGCCCACGCCGGCCAGAACTGGTGTAAGTACGGCAAGGCCAACGGGTCCTACGTGCAGCAGATCGAGTACCAGGATTGCCAGGACGGGTACACATGGGAACCGGGACAGGCGGCGATCGCGGCGATCGGCCAGGGCTACGTGACCGCCACGCCGCTGCAGCTGACCAACGCCTACGTGGCGCTCGCCGACGGCGGCAGGCTGTACGCCCCCAAGATCGGCGAGGCGCTGATCTCGCCCGCGGGCAAGGTGGTGCAGCGGATCACCCCGACCGTGACGCGCAAGCTGCCCGCGTCGTCCACCACGCTGGCCTACATCAGGAACGCGCTGCAAGGTGTGGTCACCCAGGGCACCGCGGCCGGCGCGTTCGCCGGGTTCCCGCTGAACAAGGTCTGTGTCGCGGGCAAGACCGGTACCGCGGAGATCATGGGCAAAGTGGCCACGTCGGTGTTCGCGTCGTTCGCGCCCTGCCAGAATCCGCAGTATGTGGTCGTCGTGATGCTGCCCGACTCCGGGTACGGCGCGGACGCGGCGGCCCCCGCGGTCCGGCAGATATGGGACGGAATTTACGGCCTGGAAGGGCACAAGGCCGCGGTGCCCGGCGGGGTGCTGCCCACGACGATCCCGAGGCTGAGCCGGTGAGCGGCGTCGGGATCCCGTCCCGCAGGTACGCCGGCCCGCGGTGGGGCACCTTCGCGCCCAAGCGGCGGTCGCTGCTCGTCCGCGGGTTCGCGAAGGGCGGGCTGGCGCGCTCGTGGGACTGGCTGCTGATCCTTGTCGCGTCCGGGCTGACCGGTCTCGGCGCGCTGCTCATCTGGGCCGCGACCGAGCCCGAACTGCGCGCCGCGGGCGAAGACCCGCACACCTACCTGAAGAAGCAGATCCTGTGGGGAGCGCTCGGGCTCATCTTGATGTTCACGGTGGCCAGCATCGATTACCGCAAGTACCGCAGGTGGACACCGCTGATCTACGCGGGAGCGCTGCTGTTGCTGCTCGCCGTGCTCAGCCCGGCGGGACAGAGCGTGAACGGCGCGAAGGCCTGGATCGCGCTGCCCGGCGGCTTCCAGATCGAGCCGTCGGAGTTCGCCAAGCTCGGGCTGATCCTGTCCACCGCCTACATGCTCACCAGGCGCGGCACCAAGCAGCAGCAGCAAATGCCCGAGGAGAAGGCGGGCCGGCCTGGCATGCTCGACGTGTTCCTCGCGATCGTGGCGGCGGCGCCGCTGATCATCTTGGTTGAGCGCGAGCCAGCGCTCGGCGTCATGTTCGTGCTCGTCGTCGTGCTCGCGGTCATGATCCTCGTTTCGCCCATCAGGCTGTACTGGACCGGCGGCCTGATCGTGGCCGCCGCCGCGCTCATCTACGGCGTCGCCCGCTCGCACCTGCTGAAGGGGTACCAGCTCACCCGCCTGACCTCGTTCCTGCATCCGAACCAGGACATCGCGGGCACCGGCTATAACGCCTTGCAGGCGAAGATCGCCGTCGGCTCGGGCGGGCTGCACGGCGTGGGCCTGTTCCACGGCACGTTCACCGGCGGCAACTTCGTCCCGTCCGTGCAGACCGACTTCATCTTCACCGTCGCCGGGGAGGAACTCGGATTCGTCGGCTGCGCGGTGATCGTCGCGCTGCTCGGTTTCGTGGTCTTCCGCGCCATCCGGATCGCGCAGCGGGCCGACGACTTGTTCGGCATGCTGGTGGCCGCGGGGATAGCGGTCTGGTTCCTGTTCCAGACGTTCGTCAACGTGGGCATGACGATCGGCATCACGCCGATCACCGGCCTCCCGCTTCCGTTCGTCTCCTACGGCGGCTCCGCCATCTTCGCCGACATGATCGCGATCGGCCTGCTGCAATCGGTAAGACGCCACCGCTCCCTGTTCGGCTAGCCCCCGCGCGCCTAGCCCAGCAGCGCGACATGGTTCACGCCGCGGGAAGCGGGCGTCAGCATCCGCCCGGCCCGTTCGACGAGCAGGGTCATCTCATAGGCGACGAGGCCGAGATCGCAGGTGGTCGCGGCGAGCACGGCAAGGCTCGCGCCGTGGTCGATCGTCATGACCACCAGCACGCCAGCCTCCATCTCCACCACGGTCTGTACGACGATGCCGGCCTGGAATGATCGCGCCGCGCCGCGGGTCAGGCTGGTGAGGCCCTGCGTTACCGCCGCCAGATGGTCAGCGCGGTCCTGCGGAAACCCGTGGTTGAACGCGAGCGGAAGCCCGTCGCAGGAGACGACGACCGCGTGAGCCACGTCGCTCACTCGCTCGACGAAGTCCGTGACCAGCCAATTCAGATCATGGGCCGAATTCCCTGAGGCACTCACGTGTGCTCCTTTCGTCTCCCGGTGTCGTCAGTTCTCGCGCCGCCCCGCGAAACCCGGGTCACCAGGCTCCGCTCCTGAGCTTGGGCACATGCTCAATGAGGCGTTGGGTGTAGGGATCGGCCGGGTTCTCCAGGATCCGGCCGACCGGACCGGATTCGATCACCGATCCCTGTCGCAAGACCACCGCGGACTGGGCGATGCTGCGCACCAAGGCGAGGTTATGCGTTATGAAGATCATCGCGAGGTGCCGTTCCTCTTGAATCCGGCGCAGCAATTCCACGATGATCGCCTGAACCGAGACGTCCAGCGACGAAGTCACCTCATCGCAGATCAGCAGGTCGGGCTCAACCACCAAGGCCCGGGCGATCGCGACCCGCTGCCGTTCACCGCCGGAGAGCTGGTCCGGGTAGGACGACAGAAGGTCCGGGTTCAGCGACACGTTCTCGAGGATGCCGACGACGCGGGCGGAGCGGTTTGCGCGGGTGAGGCCGGTGAACTGCTCAAGCTGCTGGTCGATGATCTGGCCAATGGTCTTGCGCGGGTTGAGCGAGGAGTAGGGATTCTGGAAGATGTACTGGACCCTCCGGAGCAGATCCTTGTCACGCTGGCGGGCTCCGCGGGCGAGGAGGCTGCCGTGGAAGGTGATCTCGCCAGTCCAGTTGCTGTGCAGCCCCGCCACACAGCGGGCCAGGGTGGTCTTGCCGGAACCAGACTCACCGACTACCGCCACGCAGGCGCGTGACGGTACCTCGAGGCCGACGGCATGCAGCACCGGTGTGCTCCCGTACCTGGCTGTTACTCCTCGGACCGACATGGCCGGCGTGCTCACCGCGGTCGGCGAGCAGACCGCCGCTACCGCCAGGCGTTCGGGATGGATGGCCTGGAGTTCCGCGGCACGCAGGCAACGCACGGAACGGCCGGCCACGATCGACGGCTCCAGGGTCCGCGTCGTGCAGTCACTGATCGCGTAGCCGCAGCGCGCGGCAAACGAGCAGCCGGGACCGCGGCGGCCGGGCCTGGGCTGCTGGCCCTCGATGCCGACCAGCGCCTCGGCGCGGTCGGGCGATGGCACGGCTCCGATCAGGCCGCGGGTGTACGGATGCACGGGCTCGCCGAACAGCCGGGCCGTGGACCCGATCTCCACGACGCGTCCCGCGTACATGACCGCGACGCCGGACACCAGGCCGCTGACCACGGCGAGGTCGTGGCTCACATAGACGGCCGCCACCCCGTAAGAACGGCAAAGGCTGCGGACAGTCTCCAGCACGTGGCGCTGAGTGGAGACGTCGAGCCCGGTGGTGGGCTCGTCCAGGACTATCAGCGACGGCCGGCACGCGAACGCCATGGCCAGCGCGATCCGCTGCTGCTGGCCCCCGGAGAGCTGGTGCGGGTAGCGGCGGAGCATCTCCTGTGTGGGGTCGAGGCGGACCTCCCGCAGGACCTCGGCCACGCGGTCGCGGACCTTACCGACGGCACCGGCGTGAACCTGCAGCACCTCGCGGAGCTGGGTCCCCACACGGAGGGCAGGGTTGAGCGCCGATGACGGGTCTTGGGGCACGTAGCTGACCCTGGCTCCGCGCGCGGCCCGAAGGTCGCGCGGGCTCAGTGCCAGCAGATCGGTTCCGTCCAGCAGCACCCGGCCCCCGGCGATGCACAGCCCGCGGCGGGTGTGGCCGAGCAGGGCCAAGGCCACGGTGGTCTTACCCGAGCCCGACTCGCCGACCAGACCGAGGACCTCGCCGGCCGGGACGGCGAAGGAGACGTCGCGTACAACATCTGGCCCGGACCGGCCCAGCCGGACCTCCAGGCCAGTCACCTTCAGCCGGATCTCCCTCATTTGCTCGGCTCCCGGCCGAGATCGTCGATAAGCGCCGCCTCCTCAGGGCGGCGGTCGACCCCGATCGCCACGCGCGCGAACGCGTCGGTGAACGTGTTCGTCCCGATTGTCAACAGCGCGATCAGCAGGGCCGGCACTATGACCGCCCAAGGATTCAGCGATAGGCCCTCCCGGTTCTCGTTGATCATCGTTCCCCAGGTCGCGGCCGGGGGCGGCGGCCCGAAGCCGAGGAACGCGAGCCCGGCGATGATCACGATCGAGTAGGTCAGCCGCAGCCCCGTCTCCACCATGAGCGGGCTTACCAAGTTGGGAAGTATCTCCTTCCGCATGACCTTGGCCGGCCGCATGCCCTGCAGCTCTGCCGCCTTGACGAAGTCCCGTTCAGAGACGTCGAGGGTGGCCGACCGCAGCACGCGGGCCACCTGGGGGGCATGCGAGACCCCGACCGTCAGGGTAATCAGCCACAACTGGGGACCAAGCAGGCTCAGCAGCAGTAGGGCGAACACAAGCTGGGGGAACGACAGGATTACGTCGACTGCTCGCATGATGATGCCGTCGCTGACCCCGCGCAGGTAGGCGGCCGACACACCGGCCGCCGCGCCGCCAGCGATCCCGATCGCGGTCGCGATGGCCGCCATGATCAGCAGGACCCAGCCGCCATTGAGCACCCGTGACAAGACGTCGCGGCCAAGGAAGTCGCCGCCCAGCAGAAACTGTCCGGACGGCTTGCCGAAGGCCAGGGTAACGAGGGCGTCCGGCGAGTTCGGAGCGACGAACGGCCCGATCACCGCGACCAGCACGACGAACGAGGCCAGCACGAGTCCGATCGCTCCGCGCGGGGTACGGGCGGCAGACCAGAGCAAGGTGCCCCAACGGTGCCGGCGCACCCGCTGGACCTGCCGCGGCCGGGCCGCGGGAGCTATCGGAGCATTCACCGCCATGGGCTACCTGCCGATTCTTCGGCGCGGAGTGGCGAGCAAGGCGATCACGTCGGTGGCGATGTTCATGACGACATAGAACGCGGCCAGGACCAAGACGATGAACTGGATCACCGGGATGTCCCTATCACCGACCGCGGTCACCAGGCCCTGGCCGACACCCGGGAAGTTGAACACGTACTCGACCACCACGATGCCGCCCGCCAGATAGAGGAAGTTGAGGCCGATGACCTGGACGGTGGGCGCGATGGCGTTCGGCAGCGCGTGCACGAGCACGACGCGCCACTCCGGCACCCCTTTCAGCCGGGCCATCTCCACGTAGTCCGATTCGAGGGCCTCCACCATCGCGGCGCGCATCATGCGCAGGATGTACGGCACTATCACGATCACGAGCGTGGCGACCGGAAGGACGAGCAGTTCCGGCTGGTTCCAGGCATAGCTGCCCGGGGCGAGCAGCGAGACCGCCGGCAGCACGTGCCAGACCACGGTGGACAGCAGGATGATCAGGCCGATGGCCACGAGAAACTCAGGCAGCGACGTCACCGCCAGCACGACCACCGAGGTGACATGGTCGAACCAGCCGTCCTTGCGCAGCGCGGCGATGGCGCCGAGGGCCATGCCGGCGAAAGCGCCGATAGCGCCGGCGACGAAAACCAGGACCGCCGAGTTGATGAGCCTCGGCTCGACGTAGCCCCATACCGGCAGGCCGTTGACAAGGGAGTGGCCGGGGTTGCCGGTGAACAGCCCGGATATCCAGACCCAGTACTGGTCGAACACCCCGCGGTTCAGGTGCAGGGCGATCTCGAACGCTCGTACCCGGGCTGGGGTGGCAGTGCGCCCGAGTATCGCGTACGCGGCGTTGCCGGGAAGCACCTGGGTCGCCCAGAACACCACCACCGACACCAGGAACAGGATGACCACGCCGATGGCCAGCCGCCGCCAGATCAGGCGCGCGATCGGGTGCGCGCCGGCGAAAGCGGCCGGCTGGGTGGGAGCCACGGCTACTGACACGGCGGGACTGTCACGTCGTCGATTCCTTCCGGTTTCAGCGGGGGAGGTGCCGGAAGCTGAACTCATCCGGTGATCAGAGTCATTTGTAGCGTAACGGGACGCTCTGAGGCCGGCAATGTGAATCATTGGGCCCGACTGCGGTCGGCCGCGCACCCGCAGACTCTGGTCGAACACCAACCTCAAATCCCACAGGACAGCCAATCAGTCACATCTATATCAGATTCCCATCTAATAACTTCGATGCAGCCCAATAAGTTAAATCAACCGTTGCGTGCGTGAACCCTCTAGGTTCGACTGCATCGCGCCTGCCGCTTGTGAGAGCATGAGCCCTGTTGTCGCCTGACAAAGCCAAACTTGAGCTGGTAGACCACACTTTCTCCCGCCGAGGCCTTATATCGATGCTTATCATCTAATGGCGGGACGACACCGTACTGGAGGGTAAGTTCGTGGATCGATCGGATGGGAACGCGAGGCTGCTTTCGCCGGCGGCCCCGAATCGGCGCGAGTTCCTTCGGGGCATCGCCGTCGCCGGCGCGGCGGTCGGCGCGGGCGGCCTGATCGCGGCCTGTGACAGCCCCGGCTCGACGACCAGCACGACCACGTCCGGCACGAGCCGCAAGCGCGGCGGCGACTTGATAATCGGCCTCTCGGGCAGTTCGGGCGCGGACACCCTTGACCCGCACGCCTCATTGACCTTCGTCGATTCCGCGCGGGCCCAGCCCCTCTACCAGCCCCTGCTCCAGATGAACTCCGCGGCTCAAATTCAAATGGTCCTCGCCGAGGAGATAACGGCGAAGACGTCCAAGGAGTGGATCATCAGGCTGCGCCCGGGCATCACCTTCCACAGCGGTAAGCCGCTGACCGCGCAGGACGTGATCTATACCTTCCGGCGGGTCAAGACCGGGAACAAGGGAAGCTCGTTCGCCGGCGGCAACGCCCTCGGGCCCATGGACCTGGCCGGGCTGAAGGCGCTGGACAACCTCACCGTGCAGGTGCCATTCCACGCACCCTATTCCAGCTTCCTCGAACAGCTAGAGTACTGGTACTTCCTGTACATCATCCCGGAAAATTTCAACCCGGCGTCGCCGTCGCAGAAGCCGAATGGCACCGGGCCGTTCGTATACCAGAGCTTCACCCCCGAGCAGCGCAGCGTGTTCACCAGGAATCCGAATTTCTGGCAGTCCGGGCTGCCGTATGTGGACACATTGACCGTCATCGACTTCCCCGACACCAACTCCTTGCAAGATGCCCTCACCACCGGCACGATTCACGCGGCCGGAGGATTCGACGGACCGCAACTCGCGGCGCTCGGCGCGGTCAGCGGTGTGACGGCCGTCCCCTCGCACACCGGGTCGATCACGCCGTTCACGATGCGGGTGGACCAGCCGCCGTTCAACGACTTCCGGGTCCGCCAGGCGCTGCGGCTGCTGGTGGACCGGCCGCAGCTCATCGACTCGGCCCTGGACGGCTACGGGGTGGTCGCCTCCGACGTCTTCTCCCCGTACGACCCCGACTTCGATAGCGGGCTGCGCCGCGAGCAGGACATCCCGCAGGCGAAGTTCCTACTGAAGCAAGCCGGGCACGAGAACCTCACGGTGACGCTGGTGACAGCGCCCGCGGCCACGGGCATGGTGGCGATGGCGACCGTGCTGGCCGAGCAGGCCAAGGCGGCCGGGGTGACCATCAACCTCGACAGCGTCCAGACCTCCACGTTTTTCGGGAAGAACTACCTGTCGTGGACGTTCTCGCAGGACTTCTACAGCTACGACCCGTACCTCATGCAAGTGTCGACGTCTATGCTGCCGGCGTCGCCGTTTAACGAGACGCACACCAACAGCCCTACCCTCAACAACCTCTACAACGCAGCGAACTCCACGCTGGTACCGTCGGTGCGCAAGGAGATCCTGTACGAGATGCAGACCTACGACTTCAACAAGGGCGCCTACATCATCCCCGCGTACATCGACTCACTCGACGCCTACAGCACCAAGATCACGGGCTATTCTTCCTCCGCCACGGGTGTGCCGCTGTCGAACTTTGACTTCGAGAAGTGGTCGTTCGTCTGACTGATTGAGATCGTCATGCCCATGAAAGCCACGCTGCTGGCGTCCGGCCTCGGGTTTCCCGAGGGCCCGGTGGTCATGGGTGACGGCCGGGTCGTGCTCTGCGACGGTAACACCGGTGAGCTGCTTGTCTACGCACACGGAAGCGTCTGCGCCTACGCCCGTACCGGCGGCTCGCCGTGGGGCGCGGTGCTCGGCGGCGACGGCGCGATCTACGTGACACAAGGCGGCAACGTGCCGGGCAGCGGCGACACCAGCGCCGTGTCAGGGATCCAGCGGGTGCTCCCGGACGGGACGGTCGGCCTGCTGCTGTCCGAGGTGGCGGGCTATCCGCTCTACGGCCCGAATGACCTGGCGTTCGGGCCGGACGGCAGACTGTGGTTCACCGAGTCGGGGTCAGAGCAAGACCTCCGCTTCGAGGTCCGCTCACCCGGCAGGCTCTTCGCCGTCGGCTCGTCCGGTGCGGGTGAGATGCTGCTCGAGCTACCCGGCGTCTACCCGAACGGGATCGCCTTCGACGCCAAGCAACGGCTGTACTGGACCGAGTCGGGGGCCCACCGGGTCCAGCGGCTCGAGGACGGCAAGCCCGTCACGTTCTGTCAGCTCCCGGCCGGTCACGTGCCCGACGGCATGGCTTTCGCCGCGGACGGGCGCCTGTTCGTTGCGACCACGGTCTCCCAAGGGGTCACGGTCATCTCGCCAGACGGTGCGGTGCTCGCCGAGATTCACTTGGGCGAGTACGCCACCAACTGCATCTTCGACGGTCCTTACCTTTATGTGACCGCGACGCGCGAGGCCGACATCGAAGCCTCGCAGCGGACCGGAACATTCTGGCGGGTCGAAACCGACACCACTGGCCTGGAACTGATCCCCGGCCAACTGCGACCCCAGAGGGAAGACTAAGGGGTTGGGAATGTTAAGTCCCGATAAATTCCTGGCAAGTCTTTCAGCGTTCGACCTCGTAGCATACGAGGAGAAGGTCGGCCGGTTCGGGCGAGCGCGACTCAGGGAAGACAGCGCTCTGGTCGCACAGATCATCAGCCTTTCTGCGGCGGCTACGATGCTGCACGACAACTGGACTGTCTCCAATGATAGATCACTGAAGGCTACAGTCGAGGCCGCTCGCTACTTCTTGGGTGCGCAGGAGTACGTCCTGACCCATGACAAGCCCCGGTACGAGCCATATGCGACGATACGTCTGTTGCGGCATGTGCTAGAGGTAGATAATAATCAGCCATTGTCAGTTACCCAGCGAAAGATCTGGGCCATCTTTTATCGGATCTTGCTGCGTCAGATAGATTTTGAGATGAAGGCGCTTGCTGGCATCTTTGATCCGGCCCGGGAGCAATTCGAATTCGTTGTCAGCAGAGCGAGGCTCAGAGCTCTCGCGGCGGCGCAGGCGCTCATTCCCCGCAGGTTCGGAATTGTCGCCCTTCCCGATATCATCGAAGACGTGGGTGATCTATGCGAGATTGGCGGCGATCGATTTGGGGCCGCGATCGTCGACCATCTTCTAGTCTTTCCGCAGACTACATGTCACGACGAGGTGGCATTCATCAGTCTCATACAGATGGCCGAGTGCCTCTTCTGGGGCACGCTCATATTCGTGCAACGTGCACTAGCGGCGATCCACGTGGGACGACTCGCTGAAGCAGTCCGGCTGCTCGCGGCGGCGACCGAGTTCGCCGCGCCGCTTATCAAGATCTTCCACTGCGTCAAGACTATGCCTCCCGATCATTTCCTTGGCTTTAGGGAAGCCACGGGAGATGCCAGTGCCGTACAGTGTCAGAGCTGGCAAATGCTCGATGCTCACGTCTATGGTGTGCTGCCCGATAAGGCCCCGGTCCTCGCAGGCATCCCCGAGGTCCGGCACGTACTTGCTTTCTCGAATCCGCCCTTCGTCCCGCTGGTAGAAGTAGCTGGCCAGCTTGGCGGTTCCGAAACGGAAACGGAACTAATCGAAGCAATAATAGGACTTGATAACCGACTGCGGGCATGGCGTAAGTTCCACGAAAAGCAACTCGCCGGTCGCACCAACCCAGGCTACTTGCCGCCTGAGGCCCTAGGAACAGGACGGACATCAGGATATGGCTATCTGGCCGCTCAACAACCGCCACGAGCAGCTAGAAATCAGCCGGGCGGCCGCAGTGGCAGCGGCTCGGCCAGTCGAGCGATATAGCCCCGTGCCATGACATACGTTAACGTCAACCTCGTTTCCGTTTACTACTGGTGCCGACCGGGAGAAAACCGTGGAAGATCGCAGGATTAAAGATGTCGTCATTCTTGGCGGCGGCACCGCGGGCTGGATGACAGCGTCCTATCTCGGAAAGGCGCTGGGGCCCACTGTCAGGATAACCGTGCTTGAGGCCCCGACCATCCCCAGGATCGGTGTGGGCGAGGCGACGATCCCGCTACTCCAGAACGCCTTCTTCGACTACCTCGGTATCGACGAGGACGATTGGATGCGCGAGTGTAACGCGAGCTTCAAGACTGCGGTGAAGTTCGTGAACTGGCGTACGGCGGGCAGGCCGGAGCCGAAACCACGGACCATGGCAGGCGGCACCGACCACTTTTACCATCCGTTCGGCCTGCTCCCCAATCACGATGGCGTGCCGTTGTCGCACTACTGGTTCCGCAATCGCTGGCTGGGACGCACTGACGAGGCGTTCGACTACGCATGCTTCCATGAGCCCGCCATGATGGATGCCCTGCGGGCGCCACGGTGGAGCGACGGTACCCGGGCAACACGCTACGCCTGGCACTTCGACGCGCAACTCGTGGCCGATTACCTCAGGCGCTTTGCCACCGAGAAACAGGGCGTCATCCACGTGCAGGACGAGATGACCGATGTCAAGCTCGGGAACGATGGCCACATCACCGAGCTGCTGACCAAAGGGGGGCGCCGCCTGTCCGGTGACTTCTTCGTGGACTGCTCGGGGTTCCGCGGCCTGCTCATCAACAAGGTGATGGAAGAGCCGTTCATCGACATGAACGACCACCTGCTGTGTGACAGCGCCGTGGCTACCTCCGTGCCGCATGACGATGAGCGAAACGGTATCGAGCCCTATACCTCCGCGATCGCCATGGACGCCGGCTGGACGTGGAAGATCCCGCTGCTCGGGAGGTTCGGCAGCGGCTACGTCTACTCCAGCCAGTTCGCGACGCCAGACCAGGCCGCGGAAGACTTCTGCCGGCTCTGGGGGCTGGACCCCCAAACGACCGGATTGAACCGCATCCGCTTCCGCGTTGGCCGCAATCGCCGGGCATGGATCCGGAATTGCGTGGGTATCGGGCTCTCCTCCTGCTTCCTTGAGCCCTTGGAGTCAACCGGCATCCACTTCATTTATGGTGCCATCTACCAGCTGGTCAAGCACTTCCCTGATCGGAACTTCAACCAGTCCCTCATCGACGGGTTTAACCGCGAGATCGAGATCATGTTCGACGACACACGCGACTTTATCCAGGCGCACTTCTACTTCGCACCGCGGACGGACACCGCTTTCTGGCGCGCGAACAAGGAGCTTACGCTGACGGACAACATTCTCGAGAAGATCGCGCTGTACCGGGCGGGGCTCGCGATTAACCAGCCGTACACGTCCGCCGAGACGTATTACGGCGATCCGGGCGCGGAGTTCAGGAACTTCTGGACGAATGGCAGTTACTACGCTATCTTTGCGGGCCTAGGGCTAGTCCCGGACCAGCCGTTGCCGCTGCTTGACTATCGCCCGGCATCAGTCGCGGGCGCGCAGCCGATTTTCGACAAGATCCGCAGTGGCCAGCAGCGGCTCGTGCGTGAACTGCCCGCCAACTACGACTACCTGCGTCAACTGCACGGAAAAGAGTAGATGAAGATCGACCATCCTATCGAGTGCACGAGAAGCGCTCCGCTCGTGGCCCTTTACCCGGCGATGCGCTTCACGGCAGTCACCGCTGCGGACGTGCACCCCGGCGCATTCAAGAAGCAAGTCCGTGCCTTCGCGGATAGCACGGTAAAATCGCTATCAGCGGAAAACGAATCGAGGCGAATGAATCTCATTGAATTCGAGAGATTTTTCGGGAACAACGAACAAGAATTTCCACTCTCCAAGCAAATAACCAGCGTCGCCTCCCGCGGATTCCCGCCGGTGCCAGACCCGGTCCTCGCACTTCTGGCGCTCGAAGCCGCTACAGGAATTCTGATGGGAGTCCAGAACCTCGACGCAATAGATAGCTTCGTCACTCTCGACTGTCTTGAATCAGCCGAAAGCTTCATCGGTATGCGAGGCGAACGCATTACAAGCACCAAGGGACAGATAGTAGTACGCGATAAGCAGAGTATCATCGCTTCGCTATTCCGCGGGCCCGACAAGCGCACAGCCGTCCAACCTCATGGAAGAAACCTGCTCTTCTATGTGTTCGACACAGACACCGGCCTCGGGAAAACTCATGACCGTGCGGTAGAGGAGATTACTCGTCTCTTCCCGCCAAATGTTGGGGAAGCTTCGGTCCTCGCCGCAAATTGAAATCACACCAGCTTCGACAGGGACAGTGCGTATTGCCCGTGAGGATCGGTCCACCAGTGGCGGAGGGAGAATCCCGCACGTTCAAGCTCTGTCCGGATGCCATCTCGCCGGAACTTGGCCGAGATGGACATGCGAATCCGTTCTCCCGCGGCGAAATCTACAGACAGGTCGATTTCAGACAAGCGGACGACCTGGCTAATTCGTGACTGCAGCCACATCGCCACGCACTCAGCGTCGCCATGCCATGTGACAACATGGTCAAAGGCGTCCAGATTGAAGTCAGCGCCAACCTGGGCGTTCAGCACGCTAAGAAGATTCTTGCTGAATGCGGCCGAGACCCCGGCGGAGTCGTTATATGCGGTCACGAGCTTGGCCGGATCTTTGACCAGGTCTACGCCGAGCAATAGCATATCGCCCTCATGGAAGGCGCCACGGAGCCCTCGGAGGAATTCAGCGCGCTGATCTGAGCTTAGTTGACCGATAGAGCCACCGAGAAATAGCACAAGCCTCGGCGAAGGGGACCCGTGCGCCGCAAGCATCTCGGCCTGCGTTTCGAAATCGGCGAGCACAGCTCGCACGGACAAGCCGGGATATTCGGCTGTAAGTCGCGACCCGGCCGCCAGCAGGGCCGACTCGCTGATATCGATCGAGGTGTAAGCGTGGAGCGTCCCGGCACGCCGAAGTGCGCGGAGCAAGATATCGGTCTTATCTGCGGACCCGGACCCAAATTCTATGATGCTGCTGGCCCGAGTAGCCGCTGCGATTTCATCCGCGACGGCCTCAAGGATGCCGCCCTCAACCCTAAAAGGATAATACTCGGGCAGCCGGGTAATCTGCTCATAGAGCTCACTCCCCTTGGCATCGTAAAGCCATTTCGAAGGGAGGAACTTAGGTGCTGCGGTTAGCCCCTCTCGCGCATCCGCGCGGAGCGCGTTCATGAGGAAATCCGGCGGCAAGCGCCGGTCCAGATAGAAACGAGTCATCTCAGTGTCCGCTCTTATCCTCAGCCGTCATGGGGCACTCGATCCGCCGGTTAGTCAGGGGAACCCGTCAGTGCAATTGTGGCATATATGGCATGAAGGAGTCTTCCTGATCATGCCTGGCCGGTCACGGATGTGCCCTGAAGTGAGATATGGGACGACCGCTGAGCCCCGGCGGGAGGCAGCCTGGCCACCGATGTCGGGCGGACCCGGTGGCAGAGCTTGCCACGGGTAGGCCTTCATACCAGGCTTGTACCGTGCCAGAGCAGATCATTCCGCGGGCGTACGAGGTCCGGGTGCCCGAGCCAGGTCTGACCCCGGAGACCATGGTCGACCGGGCGCGGGCGCTGATCCCAGCCATCCGCGAGCAGCAGGGCGAGGCGGAAAAGCTCGGGCGTCACACGGCCGAGCTCGACAAGAAGTTCACTGAGGCCGGGTTCTACCGGATCGTGCAGCCGAAGCGATTCGGCGGATACGCCTTCGACTTGCTGACCTATTGGAAGGTCATGATGGCCGTGGCGGAGGGCGACCCGGGGACCGCGTGGGGGCTGTGCATCAGCGCGCAGGTGGCGCACGCGCTCGGCGCCTGGTTCAGCGAGGCGGGCCAGATAGACCTGTTCGGGCCGGACGGCGACTTCAGGTGCCCGTACCGGGCGGTACCGATGGGGACCGCGAAGCCGGTGGACGGGGGGTACGTGGTGAACGGGACATGGGACTACTGTTCGGGTGCCGGGCACGCGACCCACTTCATGGGCGGCACGCTCGTGGCCGGCCGGGAGTCCGAGGGGATGCTGGCGATCTGCACGCCGATCGAGAACGTCACCGTGCTCCCCGATTGGGGCGACGGCGCCATCATCGGGATGAACTCGAGCGGGTCCAACAGCGTGCGGGTGGAGAACGTGTTCGTTCCCGCGCAGTGCACCTGCCCGGGTGACTGGACGCACAACACGACCACCGCCGCGCCGGGCATGACGCTGCACGATGAGCCGCTGTTCTGCGGCCGGGTGTACACGCTCAACCATGCCAGCGTGGTGATCCCCGTGATCGGCGCCGCCCGCGCGGCGCTCGATGAGTACGAGAACATCATCGTGGCGAGGAAAACGTCCTTCGCGCCGCAGGTACCCCGCTACACGATCGAGGAGTACCAGCGCCACTACGGGCAGGCGCTGGCGCTCATCGACAGCGCCGAAGCCATCATCTACCGGTGCGGCGAGCGGTACATGGAGCTCGCCGAGCGGTGGCACCGTACCGGGGAGCCGTTCCGCCGCGAGGACGATGCCAGGATGTTCACGATGATCCAGGTCGCGGCTCGGATGGCGGTGCAGGCGACCAGCGAGCTGTTCGGCGCGGCGGCAACGTCGGCAGCCAAGCGCGGCACCCGGATGCAGCGTTACTACCGGGACGCGTCGACCTACGTCGGGCACATCTCCGCCCGGCACGACGTCATCGCGGCGGAAGTGGCGCGCGTACACTTCGGCCTCCCTGACAGCCTTTTTTAGGCGGAGCCGAGTCCGTTCGCCCGGCGCGGCGTCGCGCATCGGTGGACCTCACGCGTTCCAGCACGACCAGGACGAATGCGCCCGCGACCGCGCATGCGACCGCACTGACGCGGAACGCCAGTGCGTACCCGTCGCTCTGCGCGACCGCCAGCGGCACCCCGCCGTGAGCGCGGTGCTGGGTGTACCGGAGCGCGAGCGTGACCAGGGCGGCCAGGCCGAGCGCTGCGCCTATTTGCTGCATGGCGCTTTGCACCCCGGAGGCCAGGCCGGAGTCCTGGTCGGTGACCTGATGGAGCGCGCCGCTGATCAGGCCCGGGTAGCACAGCCCGTTGAAGGCTCCGAACACGATCATCCCGGGCAGGACCGCGCTGACGTAAGAAGAGTCGACGCGGATGTAGCTGGCAATCCACAGCCCCGCCGCGCTGCCGAGGTAGCCGATGGTGAGTACCGCCTTGACGCCGACGCGCGGCGTCAGCCTGGTGCTCAGGAGGATCCCCGCGGGTATCACGCTTAGCGGCAGGTTCAGTAGCCCCGTCCGAAGCGGTGAATAGTGGAGTACCTGCTCCAGGTACAAGTTCAGCAAGACGATGTAGCCGATGAACACCGCCCAGGTGATCATGCTCAAGACGTTGGAGGTAACCCGGGTGCGGTTGGCCAGGAACCGCATCGGGATCAGCGGGTCGGGGGAGCGGGTCTCCACCACGACCGTGGCCACCAGCAAAGCGAACCCGCCGAGCAGCGGCAGCAGCACCGGCCAGGACCCCCACGAGTAAGAGGATGCCTGCAGCAGGCCGTAGACGACTGCCACCAGCCCGCCGGTCGCCGTTACGGCCCCGGGGAAGTCGATCCTGTGGCCTTCGCGGACCATCTGGCTCTCGGGCAGCACGCGCGGCACCACGCGCACCGCGAACACCACTACCGGTATGTTGAGATAGAAGATCCATCGCCAGTCCACGCTGGTCAGGGCCCCGGAGATCACGGGACCAGACGTCCCGGCAATGCCGGAAACTCCGAACCAAACCCCCAGTGCCTTCAACCGCTCCCGGCCATCAGGGAACAGCACCGGGATCATGCCCAGCGCTGCCGGGATGGCCAGCGCCTCCCCCGTTCCCTGCGCGAACCGGCTGGCGACCAACATGGCCGAGGAGACCGCGGCGCCGCACGTCGCCGAGGCCGCGCCAAAGACGAGCACGCCGGCCAGGAACAGCCGTCGGCGGCCGAACATGTCGGACAGCCGCCCGCCCAGCAGCAGGAACCCGCCGGCCGTCAGCACGTAGCCGTTGATCACCCAGGCCACGCCCGAATGGGTGAAGTGCAGGTCAGTCTGGATCTTAGGGAGAGCGACGACTAGCGCGCTCAGGTCGAGAGCGAGCATGAACTGCATAGCCGCCAGCACGACAAGCGCCTGCCAGCGCCGCGGGTCGGGCTCACCGGGCTCACCGGGCTCACCGGGCTCACCGGGCTCACCGGGCTCACCGGGCTCACCGGGCTCACCGGGCTTCACCCTGATTCCCGCATGGGGCGAGTGTAACCGCGCCCGGCACATCGCGGCCGGGGACGCACACCATTCGGACGGCTTGGCGAGCCGGCTGATGTCGCGGCGGCGGGATGGCGTACTAATTCGACGGTCGCCGTACCCACCGGGGTGCCAGTGACGGAATTGTATAGCGAGCTTCGTGTGACAGTTGAGAATCAGTCGTTGCGGATTTCATATACGCCAGAATCGCGACCAGCCAGTATTATTCAACGTCTATGTAAAGGCGGACCGGATTACCCGGAGATGAGCGTGCTGACGTCGATCGGGTTGTTGATCATCCCGGAGTCATACATCAGCGTGGCGACCCGCTGGACCTGGCCAACGTTCAGCGATGTCGGGTACGTGCCCAAGGTGACCTGGGCCGCGTCCGACGAACTCATACCGGTGAGGCTCGGTAGCACGCCCTGCACTGGCCCCCGCTGGGCACAAACGGATTGTGCCTGCTCAAGCGCCGCCTGGAAGGCCTGGACGGCCGACGGATTCGCTTGCGCGTAGGACCCTAGGCTGAAGTAGCCCGACAGCGGTAGTTGAGACGTCACGCCGCTGCTCGCGTCCACTACCTCCACGGCCCCGAGGTCTTCCTCGGCCTGAAGGATGTAGGGCTCGCTGACCAGGATCGCCCCCACCCGACTACTCTGGAGCGCCGCGAGCATGTCCGTGCCCTGGGTGGGCGTCCAGGCCACGCTGCTGGGGCTCACGCCGTCGTTTTGCAGGACCTCGTCGGCCGCCAGGGTCTGGATGTTGTAGGGGACCGCCGGGCTGAACGGGATCGTCTGGGCTGGTGGCGTGGCCACGCCATGGCCCGCCAGTTGCTGCGGCGTGGTTATACCCGAGTTCGGCAGAGCGAGGATGGCCAGCGAGCTTGAGGCAGCGTCGTACGCGTCGGCGATGAGCCGCAGCGAGAGGCGACCGTTGGCCTGCTCGTAGAAGAAGTCCGTGTAGTCGCCGACCGCGATCTGCGCCTGACCGCTCGTGAGGGCTTGGAACTCTGCGCCCATGGATGAGTAGTCCCGGAGTGTAACTTTCACGCCGTGCTGCTGGAACAGCCCATCCTGGACCCCGACCTGCAGCGGAGCGTTGTCGATCCCGGGCGCGACAGCTACCGTGATCGACCCGTTCCCGTTAGCCGCGCCCGACGCGCCGATGCCCAGAGCATGACAGCCGGACACTCCCGCCGCAGCCGTCACGACCGTTAGCACCGTGCGCAAGATCGAAACGCGGACACCGGCCCAGGTCAGCCGCATAGGGCCCCCTTAAAGCAGAGAATTCGGATGTTCGCGGACACAACCGTAGCGTGAGAAGATACCCCGGCGCGCCAAGTTGGCGGACGTCGATGATTGTAAATGGTCCTGTTTCGTTCCCGTGAATAGTGATGTTTCGTATGCATTTGTGTAACGAAACGAGCTAGGGTTGGCACACCGGCATTGAGCAACATTTGTGTACGCAGATCTCCTGTGCGAAAGGAGCAACCTGTGTTGTTTCCGCTGCGGCGTTCGGGTGTCGCTGGACTCCCGCCGGTCCTGTGGTGAGAGGTACCAGCTCTGTCCTGTCCAAGGCCAGGAAGAGTCACGGCATCCCGCGCCCGGCGACCAGGCGGACGTCACGCGACGCCAGACCTTCCACCGCCGCGGGCGGCACTTGGGCACCGGACGGCCCCGCACCCGACGTGTTCTCCTCGTCGGACGGCGGTTACCCGCCCGGTTCCGGCCCGAGCACGAGCCCCGCGCCTCACACGGCCTCCCGCCGCGCGCTGAAGAACTGGCGGGTCCGGTCGCGACTGCTGCTGTTGGTCATCATCCCGACCGTCACCGCCCTGGCGGCCGGCGGCACCTTCATCGCCTCGTCGGTGCAAAGCGCCCTGGTCTACCAGCGCGTTCTGACGCTCGCCAACCTGAGCGGCAAGGTCACCGGCCTCGTGCAGGCGCTGCAAAACGAGCGCGAGGACACGATCCGGTTCATCGTGCTGGGCCCCACTGATGGCGGCCGGGGAGCCCTATCTTCTTCGGCGACCCCGCCAGCCCCGGAACTCGGGCTGCTCGACCAGGACTACGGGCTTACCACGGGCTGGGCGAGTCAGGTGACTACCCTGGCCGGCCAGATCAACGGCTCTTACTCCACGCTGGCGCAGCAGGACGTGCAGGCGGCGCTCACCGCGATCGCCAACCTGCCGGAAATCCGCGAGTCGGCGACAGGCACCCAGCTGCCAGCGCTGATCGTGATCCAGGAGTACGCGACGACGATCAACACGCTGCTGGCAATCGAGAGCCAGATCCCGGTAGGCAGCGGCGACTCGACGCTGGCGAGCTCGGTAAGCGCGCTCGGTCTGGTCTCGAGCATGAAAGAGGAAGCGTCACAGGAGCAGGCCCTGCTCACCTCGGCCTTGCGGTTCGACCTGGTCACCCTGGGACATTTCGGACCGGACCAGCAGTCGGCGATCACCGATGCGCAGGCCCAGCAGCAAGGCGACCTGAACGAGTTCAACACGGCGGCCACGGCCGCTCAGCGACAGGTGTTCAACAACGCGCTATCGAGCTCGAACGTCGTGCAGGCGCAGGCCCAGGAGCAGCAGGCCATTTCGCTCGCGTCGAGCGGGTCGGTCATCGCCACCGACCCCACCATCTCGGACGCCAGCGCCTCGCTCTCGTATGTGGTTGGCGGTATGCGGTCGGTGGAGCAGCAGTTCTCGAATGCCGTGATCTCCCGGAGCAGTTCGCTGCACAGCGGGGCGATCACGGCGGCGATCCTCTACAGCCTCGCGGTCGCGCTGCTGCTCGGGATCGCGCTGACCGCCACCGTCGTCGTCGCCCGCTCCATGGTGGGCCCGCTGCGCAGGCTGCGGAACGGGGCGCTGCAGATAGCGGAGGTCCGGCTGCCCGACATGATCCGCCGGATGAGCGAGTCACAGGAGGAGGGCGTTCCGCTCGATATCGAGCCTATCGACGTGGACTCCTTGGACGAGATCGGCCAGGTCGCCCGGGCCTTCGACCGGGTGCACAACGAGGCCGTGCGGCTAGCGGCCAACGAGGCGGCGCTGCGGGGCAACGTCAACGCGATGTTCGTCAACTTGTCTCGCCGCAGCCAGTCCCTGGTGGAACGGCAGATTCGCGTGATCACCCAGCTCGAGCAGAGCGAGCAGGACTCCGAGCGGCTGGCAAGCCTGTTCCAGGTAGACCACCTGGCCACCCGGATGCGGCGCAACTCAGAGAACCTCTTGGTTCTCGCGGGTCACGAGCTCTCCAGGCGCTGGGGTCGGCCGGTAGGCCTGGTGGACGTGATCCGCGCGGCGGTCTCAGAGATCGACCAGTACGAACGCGTCGCGCTGAACGTGCAGTCCGGGATCGCGGTCCGCAGGGACGCGGTACGCGACGTGGTGCACCTGACCGCGGAGCTGGTGGAGAACGCGACGTCGTTCTCCGCGGCCGACCACCCGGTGACGATCGCGGCCTATGTCCTGAACAGTGGCGGGGCGCTGATCGAGATCACCGACCAGGGCGTCGGCATGAAAGCCGAGGAGATGGCCAACGCGAACTGGCGGCTGGACAACCCGCCGATGGTGGACGTGGCGGTCTCTCGTCGGATGGGTCTGTTCGTGGTGGCCAGGCTGGCGGCGCGGCACGGGATCCGTGTCCGGCTCCGCGCTGGGCAATCCCGCGGCCTGAGCGCGCTGGTCTGGCTGCCCGACGAGGCGATCACGCCGGAGAACGGGAGCATCGGTCCGCTGCGCTCCGGCTCGGCGGCTTCCCGGGATCGGGCCGTCGCCGCCGTGGCTGACCTCACGGGCCGCTACGCGGGCATCGGGCGGGAAAACGCCGTGCCGACACTCGGACCCGCCCCCCTGCGCGAGGAGCTGGACACGGCCGATTCCGGCCAGTATCCGCTCGTGGATGAGCCGGCCTGGAATGCGGAATCCTGGGGATCGACCGGGCCGCTGCCCAGGATCGCGGGCGCGATGCGGGTAGCCGAGCTCGGCGCGGGCTCAACTGCCCGCGACGCGGAGCCCGGCCTGGCCGATCGCCAACGGCGCGCCGTGGCACTGGCCGGGGCCGCAGACGTCGGCACCCTGTCAGGAACGCCGCTTGGCCCGGTGCTCGTGCCTCCCGCCACGGGCGGCAGCACGGAGCACGAAAGGCTGCCCATCTTCGACGCGGTGGAATCGGCCTGGTTCAGGCGCGGATTGCAGGCCGTCGACAGGTCCGATCAAGCCAGCGGGGATTGGTCTTCGCCCGCGGATGGCGGCTGGCAGGCCGCGGAGGTGGCCCACAAACCGTCTGCGGCCGGCACCACCCGGGTCGGGCTGCCGAAGCGGGCACCAGGGGCGAACCTGGTTCCCGGAAGTGCCGCCGATCCGGTGGCCACCGGTCAGGCTGGCGCGACGTCGCCTCGGCCCGCGCCAGCCAGGTCGGCGACGCGAAACCGGGATCGGCTGGCCGGCTACCAGCGCGGCATCCAGCAAGCCCGGGCCGCGACGCCCGGCGAGAACCCCGGCAGCAGCCAGAAGGAGCAGTGGTGACTTCACTTGTGCATCCGGTAGAGGACCTGAACTGGCTGGTCACGAACTTCGCGGAACAGGTGCCATCGGTCGCGCACGCGATCGTGGTGTCGTCGGACGGACTGGCGGTGGCCTACTCGCATGGCTTTCCTGCCGACCGCGCGGACCAGCTCGCGGCGGTGACGGCCGGGCTGGCCAGCCTGACGGAGGGGGCGTGCCGGATGTTCGAGGCCGGCGTGGTCACCCGGACGGTCGTGGACATGGAGCAGGGGCTGCTGGTCGTGATGTCGATTGCCGACGGTTCGAGCCTTGCGGTGCTGGTGGCGGACGACTGTGACATGGGGCTGGTGGCGTACGAGATGGCGCTGCTGGTCGAACGGGTAGGCGGCGTGCTGACGCCAGAGGTCCGCGGCGCACCGTCGGCTCGGTAAACCCGGAGGGATGATCGACTGTGACAGGAGACGCCTGTGTCGGTCCCGAGCCACGATAAGTGGGTTCCCCGGGGTGAGGACCGTGATCCGCCACCGGACGGCGATGAGCTGCCCGAGGACGACGGGGATTTTCTGGTTCGGCCGTACACGGTGACGCAGGGGCGGACGGAACCGCGGTATCAGCTTGAGATCGAGGCCATGGTCGCGTCGGCGCACTACGATGCGCCCGATCTTTCGCAGCTAAGCCCCGAGTGCCAGGCGATTCTGCGATTCTGCCGGAATTGGCAGTCCGTTGCCGAGATCTCCGCGGTGCTGCGAATGCCGCTGGGGGTGGCACGGATCTTGATCGCTGACCTGGCGGTCGAGGGCCTGGTGCGGGTCCAGCAGCCCAACCACGCTCAGGGCGGCCCCGACGTCAAGCTGCTTGAAAGGGTGCTCAGTGGACTTCGCAGGCTCTGAGACGATCTCGAGTGTGGCGGGCGAGTCCGCCATGACCTCCGTGAAGATCGTCGTGGCAGGCAGTTTCGGCGTTGGCAAGACCACGTTCGTCGGCTCGGTGTCCGAGATCATGCCGTTGACCACCGAGGCCGCGATCACGCCGGCGTCGCGCCGTCTGGACGACCGGTCGCGCACGCCGGACAAGGCCACGACGACCGTGGCGATGGACTTCGGCCGGGTGACGCTCGAGGCCGGACTGATCCTGTATCTTTTCGGCGCGCCGGGGCAGCACCGGTTCTGGTTCATGTGGGACGACCTGATCCACGGGGCGATCGGCGCGGTGGTGCTCGTGGACACCCGCCGGCTGCTCGACTCGTTCCCGGCGGTGGACTATTTCGAGTCCAGGCGGCTGCCGTTCATCGTGGCGGTTAACGGGTTCCACGGCGACTTCCCGCATGAGATCCCTGACGTGCGGGAGGCGCTGACGATCAGCCCTCAGGTACCGATGATCAAGTGCGACGCCCGGCAGCGAGCCTCCACCAATCAGGCGCTGACGACGCTGGTCGAGCACGCCTTGGCGATGAAACTCAAGCGCCAGGTGGCCTCCTGATTAGTTGCCCATCGGTATCACAATCACCCTGCTAGCTCCGGGGGGACGACCCCCCCGAGCCCCCCGTCAGTACCACAATCACCCTGCTGGCTCCGGGGGGGACGACCCCCCCGAGCCCCCCGTCAGTACCACAATCACCACGGTCCGTTCCGGAGCATGGGTATTCTCTTGACATGCCTGTCGAGTCCGTGTATCCCGCTCTCGAGCCCCTGCTGCCGCTTGTCCGCAAGCCCGTGCAGTACGTGGGCGGCGAGGTGAACGCCACCGTCAAGCAGTGGGATGAAACCGATGTCCGGTGGGCGCTGCTTTACCCCGACGCCTACGAGGTAGGGCTGCCCAACCAGGGCATCGCGATCCTTTACGAGGTTTTGAACGAGCAGCCGGGTGTGCTCGCCGAGCGAACCTACAGCGTGTGGCCCGATATGGAACGCCTCATGCGTGACAACGGTGTCCCGCAGTTCACTGTCGACGCGCACCGTCCCGTCGGTGCCTTCGACGTCCTCGGCGTGAGCTTCGCCACGGAACTCGGGTACACGAACCTTCTGACCGCTCTGGATCTGGCGAAAATTCCAATTCTTTCTTCCGAACGGCACGCGGCGCATCCCCTCGTCATAGCCGGAGGCCACGCGGCCTTCAACCCCGAGCCGATCGCCGACTTCCTCGACGCGGTAGTGCTCGGCGATGGCGAGCAGGCGGTGCTCGAGATCACCCGGCTCATCAGGGAGTGGAAGCGGGACGGCCGCCCGGGCGGCCGCGACGGGCTGCTGCTCGCGCTCGCCGCCACCGGCTCCCTGTACGTGCCGCGGTTCTATGACGTGCGGTACCGGCCCGACGGCAGGATCGAGGCCGTGGCGCCGAACCGTCCAGGAGTGCCTGGGTCGGTGCGCAAGCACACGCTGCTCGACCTGGACGCCTGGCCGTACCCCAAGGCCCCGGTCGTGCCGGTCGCGGAGACCGTGCACGAGCGGTACAGCGTGGAGATCTTCCGTGGCTGCACCCGCGGCTGCCGGTTCTGCCAGGCCGGCATGATCACCCGGCCGGTGCGGGAGCGGTCGATCACCACGATCGGCAAGATGGTGGAGTCGGGCATCGCGGCCACCGGCTTCACCGAAGTGGGGCTGCTCTCGCTGTCCAGCGCCGACCACAGCGAGATCAACGAGATCGCCATCGACCTCGCCGACTGCTACGAGGGCACGAACACCGGCCTTTCGCTGCCGTCTACCCGGGTTGACGCGTTCAACGTGACGCTCGCCGACGAGCTCAGCAGGAACGGACGGCGGTCCGGGCTGACGTTCGCGCCCGAGGGCGGCTCGGAGCGCATGCGCAAGGTGATCAACAAGATGGTCACGGAAGAGGACCTGATCCGCACCGTCACCACCGCGTACTCCAACGGGTGGCGCCAGGTCAAGCTCTACTTCATGTGCGGGCTGCCGACCGAGACGGACGACGACGTGCTCGCCATCGCCGGCCTGGCCAGGAAGGTGATCGCCGCCGGGCGGCAGGCTACCGGGCGCCGGGACATCCGGTGCACGGTGTCGATCGGCGGGTTCGTGCCCAAGCCGCACACCCCGTTCCAGTGGGCCGCGCAGTGCCCGCCCGAGGTGGTCGACGCGCGGTTGCGCGCGCTCGGGGCCGCGCTGCGTGCCGACCGGTCGTACGCCAAGTCGATGGGGTACCGGTACCACGACGGTTCGCCGTCGCTGATCGAGGGACTGCTGTCCCGCGGCGACCGCCGCGTGGCGCAGGTGATCATGGCGGTATGGCGGGATGGCGCCCGCTTCGACGGGTGGGGTGAGTACTTCTCTTTCTCCCGCTGGGTGGCCGCCGCGGAGCAGGCGCTGGCCGGTGAGCCCGTCGACCTCGACTGGTTCACCACGCGGGAACGCGACTACGGCGAGGTCCTGCCGTGGGATCACCTGGACTCCGGCCTCGACAGGGACTGGCTCTGGCAGGACTGGGAGTCCGCGGTGGCCGCTGAGGGCGCCGGGGAGGTGGAAGATTGCCGGTGGACTCCGTGTTATGAATGTGGGGCGTGCTCTGCGATGGGCACGGAGATCCAGACCGGTCCGACGGGTGAACGGCTAGACGGGCGTCGAATGCTTCCTGTGCTCACGATCAACGGGAGATGACGTGAGCAAGCCAACCCCTGCAGGCGACACGCCCTTGCCTGCGGTGCAGCACCTGCTGGTCCGGTATGCTAAGCGGGGAAAGATGCGTTTTGCCAGCCACAGGGATGTGGCGCGAGCCTTCGAGCGCGGTGTGCGGCGGGCAGGGTTGCCTATCGCGCATTCGGCCGGGTTCACGCCGCACCCGAAGATCTCCTACGCAGGAGGTGCCCCGACCGGGGTCGCGAGCGAGGCGGAGTACCTGAGCCTCGCGCTAACCGCTCGGAGCGAGGCCGAAGCCGTGCGGCAGTGGCTGAACGCGGCGCTGCCTGATGGGATAGACGTGATCGATGTCACTGAGGATGCCGGGGGTTTGCCGGCCAGTCGGCTCACGGCGTCCGAGTGGCAGGTAATCCTTCCTGGTCTGACGCCGGACAGCGTAGCTCCGGCGGTGCGGCGTTTTCTTGCCCTCGAGCACGCTCAGGTGGAGCGTCTCACCAACAAGGGCATGCGAAGCATGGACGCTAGGTCCGCCGTTGTCACTCTCGACGTACAGGGTGACGACGTCTCCTCCGGTCTTTCGGGGGGGCTCGGGGGGGTCGTCCCCCCGGGAACTGGCAGCGTGACACTGCGAATGATCGTCAGGCACACCGTCCCGGCCGTCCGGCCGGACGACGTGCTTACGGCGCTACGCGAGGTTTCCGGTGTGGTCCCTGCGGCGCCGCCGCTGATGACGCGGCTAGCGCAGGGGTCGCTCGGCGAATCCGGGGTGGTCCAGCCATGACCGCCACGGAGACAAGGAATGCAAACATGTCTGGGCGTCGCTCTTGCGGCCCCGCGCGTGCCCGTTTCCCGCGCGGCGGCAATGTCAGCGGCAGCGGCGTCCCAGGCGAACGAACACTACGAGCTTCCGTGCGGCGCGCCGTTCCGTTGCGTGCGGTCGCGCCCGGAAGCCTGACTGGAGATTGCCCGTATGCTCGACAGCGAGCTGAACAGCCACGACGCAGAGAATAACCCGGGTGGCTTTGAGCAACACGAAACAACGGCTGGCGTTAGCCAGCAGGGAACGCCGGCTGGCGACAGCCGGCCGGAAGGGGCAGGAAACGAGGCGGCGCCGATGGTGCCGGCCGTCCTTTTCCAGGCGCCGCAAGTACTTTTTCAGCCGCCCGCGCAGGTAGCGAGTCCGCCCGCCGGCGGGCGCGACACCGGCGTTCGTGAGCCCGGCGACGGCGGCGAGGAGTCCGGCACCGAGTCCGAGTCCGAGTCCGCGTCCACGCCCGCGCGTGCCGGGCGCAGGACCACTCGCGGCGGTCGCGGTACCCGCGGCCGCGCCGCGCGCGGCGCCGACGCTACTAACGCGGCGCCCGAGGACGACCTTTTCAGCGCTGGTGGTGCTAGCAGTGCTGGTGGTGCTGGTGGTGCTGGCGGGGCTGGCGGCGCCGAGACCGACACGCAGGAGGCCGGGACGGCCGACGCGGCCGCCGGCGGCGATCAGGGCGATGACGGCCAGGCGGGTCGCCGTCGCCGTCGTCGTACCAGCCGCGGCCGGGGCCGTTCGGAGGCGGGCGAGGGCGCTGAGGCCGACGGCCACGCGGACGAGCCCGCTGCCGCGGCCGGCGCGGCAGGCGCGGACGAAGACGACGCCGATCTAGAGGGTGACGCCGACGCCGAGTCCGCGGATGGCACGGCCGCAGGCCGACGCAGGCGGCGCAAGCGCCGCCGTGGTTCCGCGGATGCCGACGTGACCTCGCCCGATGACCCGCCGGACACCGTGGTGCACGTGCGCGAACCAATCCGCCCGGCGGACGACGTACGGGCCATCAAGGGGTCCACGCGCCTGGAGGCCAAGAAGCAGCGCAGGCGCGAGGGCCGTGAGTCCGGCCGGCGCCGCCCGCCGGTGATCACCGAGTCGGAGTTCCTGGCCCGGCGGGAATCCGTCGACCGGACGATGATCGTGCGGCAGCGCGGCGATCGCACCCAGATCGCGGTCCTCGAGGACGGCATCCTCGTGGAGCATTACGTCAACAGGACGACGCACCAGTCGTACGTCGGCAACGTGTACCTGGGCAAGGTGCAGAACGTGCTGCCCTCGATGGAGGCCGCCTTCGTCGACATCGGCAAGGGGCGCAACGCGGTGCTCTACGCCGGCGAGGTCAACTTCGACGCTAGCGGGCTGGAGGGCCAGCCCAAGCGCATCGAGTCCGCGCTCAAGGCGGGTCAGTCGGTGATCGTGCAGGTCACCAAGGACCCGGTGGGGCACAAGGGGGCGCGGCTGACCAGCATGGTGAGCCTTCCCGGCCGGTACCTGGTCTACGTGCCCGGCGCGTCGATGACGGGGATCAGCCGCAAGCTCCCGGACACCGAACGCAACCGTCTCAAGCACATCCTCAAGAAGGTGACCCCGGAGAACGCCGGGGTGATCGTGCGCACCGCGGCCGAGGGAGCCGCCGAGGCCGAACTCGATCGCGACGTCTCCAGGCTCGCCGCCCAGTGGGAGAACATCGAGAGGAAGGCCAAGACCGCTAACGCACCCGCGCTGCTGTACGGCGAGCCGGATCTCACCATCAGGGTGGTCAGGGACGTCTTCAACGAGGACTTCAACAAGCTGATCGTGTCCGGCGAAGAAGGCTGGGACACCATCGACGAGTACGTGCGGTACGTGGCCCCGCACCTGGCGGACCGGCTCAACCGCTGGGAAGACACCGACGACGACGTGTTCGGCGCGTACCGCATCGACGAGCAGCTGGCCAAGGCGCTGGAACGCAAGGTGTGGCTGCCAAGCGGCGGTTCGCTTGTCATCGACAGGACCGAGGCGATGACGGTCATCGACGTGAACACCGGCAAGTTCACCGGCCAGGGCGGAAACCTCGAGGAGACCGTCACAAGGAACAACCTCGAAGCGGCGGAGGAAATCGTCCGCCAGCTCCGGCTGCGCGACGTCGGCGGCATCGTCGTCATCGATTTCATCGATATGGTGCTCGAGTCGAACAGGGAACTGGTGCTGCGCCGGCTGCTCGAATGCCTGGCCAGGGACCGGACCAAACACCAGGTGGCC
>Ga0210390_10000374_pt1 | contig 48844 bp, 47 predicted proteins | sample IncBWH11OmetaG_FD_161050 | JGI IMG/M metagenome (GOLD analysis project Ga0210390, IMG submission 161050) | Forest soil microbial communities from Barre Woods Harvard Forest LTER site, Petersham, Massachusetts, United States - Inc-BW-H-11-O ... | reverse complement strand
GACCTCATCGGCCCCGGGCCTGCCTGGTGGACGATCGCGATCATCATCGTCGCCGCGTTCACCATCGGTGCCTACGCCATGAAGATAAACTATGCAGCTTTCGTCACCTGCCTGGTGATCGGCATCGGACAGGTGTATGCACTCGCGGGCGGGGACCTGGACACCACGCTGCTCTACCGGCTCGCCGAAAACGGCACCGGCGCAGTGATCGCAGCAATCGTCGCCACCGTCATCCTGCCGGTCTCCACCTACAGCGTTATCCACACCGGCCTGCACGCCTACCTGCAAAGCCTCCGCACGTTCGTCGACGACATCGGCGGGCACCTGACCGGCCCGGACGTGCGGATCAGGTCGGATGTCCGGGCAGTCGATCATGCACTGTTCCAGATCAAGGACGCCGAGTCATACCTGCTGCCGCCGTTCTCGATCCACAGCAATGGCCGCGCAGCACGTCGGTATCGCCGCGCGAAGACACTGATCGACATCCTCAGCTCGGCCACCAGCGAGGTACACAACATCACCCACGACACATCGATATCCGGCCAGGCGAACACGAGCAACGTAGAGGCGCTGCGCCGATCCATCGGCACCCTCACGCGGTTCATCGGCGACGCCCAGCCCGGCGCCCGACCCACACCACGTGACGTCCCGCTGGACTTGCCAGCCACCCGCAACCACCACAAGGCAGGCGCCGTCCTAGACCGCACCCTCGCGCCGTGGGACGGGCTCTCGAGCCAGATCTCCCTCCTCCGCCGAGAACGTGGACACCAGTAACACCGCCGATCGGCCCCTCGTGCCGCCAGGCCCGCAACCGCACGAATCGGGGGGATCTCCGGCCGCCCGATCGGTTCGAACGGGGAGTCGTTGGTCTGTACCCCGATATGTACCCAAGACATATCGGGCCGCGCGTCGACAAGCGCGACGCCGTGAGATGCGCTAGCGGCCCCGCCGCGGGTAGACACATGCCCAGCGGTATGAGGGAGACGGGTTGAGACACCGCGCGGACTTCTCACGACCCAGAGGTCGCAGGTTCCAATCCTGCCCCCGCCGGCAGCACGCGGGCGGCGACCTCGCCGAAGCCGGCCCCGCGGACTTTACGGGCGTGCTGGACGACCCCGCCGCCCGCTAGCGCGAGCCGGGCCACGACTACCACGCCCGCAAGGTCAACACAGACAAGAAGCTCCACGGCCACCTGGATGGGCACAGCAACACTGCCACGCAAGATGAGCTTTGCGCGCCTGATGAGGCAGACTGGCATGGAGTGGAACAGCGTGACGCCAGGTAGACGCCCTCGCCCGCTATAGCTGGGTGCCTAGCCCGGAGGTATCACCGGTGCACCAAGGTCCGTCCCAGACCGACCCGTGGCGCGTACCCGGGCACCTTGCGCAGGTCTAGGTCCATGGCGCCTCGCCGGTGATGCATTAAGGGTATGACGGCCGCGGCGAAGGGTCTTAGACAAGCAGCCCTGCGGCCTGCAATGTGGAGAAGGGGCACGCGAATCGCTCTGGCCGGTATCAATCCAACGGGGAGTCCCATGTCACGCATCTTGATCACCGGGTCCGCAGATGGGCTCGGCCTGATGGCCGCGCAGTTGCTCGTCAGCCAGGGGCACGAGGTCGTGCTGCACGCCAGGAACCAGGCGCGGGTGGCCGATGCCAGGGCCGCCGCCCCTGGCGCGGCGGGGGTGCTGGCGGGCGACCTGTCCAGCATCGACCAGACGCGGTCGGTGGCGCGGCAGGCCAACGACTCCGGCCGGTTCGACGCGGTAATCCACAACGCCGGCGTCGGATACCGCGAGCCCCGCAAGATAACGACCGCCGACGGGCTCAGCCACGTGTTCGCGATCAACGTGCTGGCCCCCTACCTGCTGACGGCGATGATCACCCCGCCGCGGCGGCTCGTGTACCTCAGCTCGGGCATGCACCGGGGCGGCAGCCCCGACCTGACCGACCTGCAGTGGGAGCGGCGACCGTGGAGCCCGGCTCAGGCCTACTCGGACTCCAAGCTGTTCGACGTAGTCCTGGCGTTCGCGCGCGCACGGCGCTGGCCGCAGGTGCTGTCCAACGCGCTGGAACCAGGCTGGGTCCCAACGAAAATGGGCGGGCCGGCCGCGCCGGATGACCTCGGCCAGGCGCATCTGACCCAGGCGTGGCTCGCTGTGAGCGACGATCGCGCCGCGACGGTGAGCGGCGCGTACTTCTACCACAAGGCCCGGCGCGCCCGGCACCCTGCCGTCAACGACACCGACTTGCAGGAGGGCCTGCTCGCGGCATGCGCCGAACTGACCGGAACACCGCTTCCGGTGTCAGGTCGGCCTGCGCGTCCCGCTGATCGCCCGAAGGCCCCATAAAGAAAGCGAGACACATCAATGTCCATCTCCACTGCCAGCCGCGTCGTCATTCTCGGCGGGACCAGCGGGATCGGCCTGGCCACCGCGAAGGCAGCAGCCGCAGTCGGCGCATCGGTCGTGGTCGCCTCCCGCAACCCCGCCTCGGTCAAGTCGGCCCTTGCCGAGCTACCCGCGGGCTCGGTGGGCCGCGCGGTCGATGGGTCCTCCACTGAGGAACTGGCGGCGTTCTTCGAGTTCGCCGGGGACTTCGACCACTTCGCGTACACCGCGGCGGGACCCCTCGTCTCCACCCCGCTCGCCGAATACACCGCGGACAAGGGTCGTGCCTTCTTCGAACTGCGGCTGGTCGCCGCCCTCAACGCGATCTGCCTCGCGGTCCCGCATATCCGGCCCGGCGGATCCATCACGATGACCAGTGGCACCGCGGCATTCCGGGGCGGCGCCGGCTGGTTCCTCGGCGCGGCCGCCTCCGGTGCGATCATCTCGGCGGCCAGGGCGCTCGCCGTGGAACTGGCACCGATCCGGGTCAACGTGGTCGCTCCCGGCGTGGTCCGTAGCCCGCTGTGGTCGGAGCTCTCCGAAGTCGACCGGGAAGCCATGTACGACAGCATCGGCCACCGTCTCCCGCTCGGTCGCATCGCCGAGGTCGAGGACGTCGCCAAGGCCTATTTGCAGCTGATGGACCAGGATTACGCCACCGGAACGGTCAGCGTCGTCGACGGCGGCACGATCCTCGTCTGACTCTGGTGACCATGCCGTCTGGGCCGACATGAGGACGAGCACGCGGCAAATCAGGGTCCTTCGTGGGCCCGTGAAATGTGGGGTCAGCCACCTGACGCGCGGCCGCCGCCTGTGCCGCCGCCACCCGTCCCGATACCGGCTCGTCCCCCGAGGAAACCACCGCCACCGGTGGTGAGACCGCGGGCCGCGAAGGGGTTCGTGTTAGTTGGCAACGGCGTGCTCATGTCGGCCAGGACCACTTGTTCGCCGACGGTGAGGCCGGAGGAGATCTGAGTGAGCACGGGGCCGGTGGCTCCCACCACAACACGGACCGTGACCGGCTTTCCGGCTCTCAAGACGGTGACGAAACTGGCGGCGCCAAAGCCTTCGACGGCCGACGTTGGCACCGCGATCGCGTCGTTGACCTGAGCGAGGGAGATGGCCACTTGGGCGTCGGAGCCAGCAAACAGGGTGGGTGTGTCCGCGGCCAGCCCGATCGTGACAGGGAAACTCGCGCTACCCGTGGACGACGTGGTACTGAGCATTCCGATGGCGACGACCTCACCGCTGATCGAGGTGGCCGAACCGTCCAGAGTGACGGCAGCCGGCTGGCCGACCCGGACCTTGCTCACGTCGGTGACACTGACCGTGGTGGTGGCTTCCTGGCCGCCAGGGCCTTCAATGACGAAGTTGGCGGCGGTGCCGGTGCCCTGGCTGCTAGTGACCTGCTGCCCAGGGGCGATGTTGACCAGGGCGACCGTTCCGGTGATTGGCGCGACCAGGGTCGCGGCGGCCAGGTCCTGGCGGGCCACGCTCAGTTGGGCGTTAGCGGCGTCGAGGCTGGCTTGGTCGGCGGCCAGTTGCTCGGCGGTAGCCGGCTGCGCCCCTGTGGTTGCCGACGCCCCTATGGTTGCGCCGTGCGAACCCGTCGGGCCTGACCCTGAGGCGCCACCGCCGGTGGAGCTCGAGCCGACGTCCTTCGATATGGCGGCAATGACCTTGCTAAGAGACTTGGTGAGGGCCGATTCGGAGCTGGCCAGGGACTGTTCGTCGCCGGCGATGCCGGTCTGCAGGGACAGCAGTTGCGTGATCGCTGCCTGGCAGGTGGACGGATGCCCACCGGGAGGACGGCCGGTCGGGGTGCCGGTCGGGCGGGGAGTCGGACGGCCGGTGGGGCCGCCGCTGGGTGGCTCGGTCCCGGAACTGCTGTCACCGGTGCGCTGCACGGCGACTGTCAGGGTGGCTGAGGAAGTCGTCGAGGGCGACGAGGACGGAGTCCCGGTCAGGCTGGGTGTCGGAGTCGGAGTCGGAGTGGGAGTCGGTGTCGGTGTCGGGGTGGGAGTGGGAGTGGGAGTCAGTGTCGGTGTCGGAGTGGGTGTCGGTGTCGGAGTACGAGTGGGAGTGGGAGTGGGAGTCGGTGTCGGAGTGGGTGTAGGGGTCGCCGAACACAGCTCGGTCTCGACGGCCAACAGAGCCTTGGCGGCCGGCAGTTCGGTGTCGAGATGGTGCTGGGCGGCGCGGACCGCCGCCTGCTGTCGGATTATCGCGGCAAGTTCACGGGCGGTCGAGCCGCCGCCGCCGCTGCCGCCATTGCCGCCGCCGCCGCCATTGCCACCTCCAGCGATGCTCGCCGTAGTGGCCGTCGCGGTCTGGCTGGCTTCGTCGGCGGCTAGGCGGACGTTGGCCGTGGCGATCGTCGACTGGGCGGCGCTGACCTGGGAGGCGAGTGCGGTGGTGCTGAGCCGCGCTAGCACCTGCCCGGCCCCGACGTGCGAACCGAGGCTGACCGAGACCGAAGCCACCTGCCCGGAGACCGGAAAGCTGACGTTGGCCTGGCGGACCGGCTCGATCGTCCCGGTCGACAGCAGGGTTTCTGTGATGTTCCCCCGGACGACGGTGGCTGTGCGGTAGCTCGGACCTGACGGGCCGGTCATCGCCCACGCGGTAGCGCCGACGCTGGCCATGACCACCACGATGACCGTGACGGTGATCCATCGCCGGGCGTGGCGGCCGAGCCCGATGTTAGGCATTGCCTGCAGACCCCCCAGGGCTGCCCCCGAAGCCGCCACGGCGGCCGAAGCCCGTGACGCAGCCGTTCGGGCCGGGCTGGCTGATCCGGATGCTTCGGGCGGTGACCGCGCCGATGCTGTTAGCCTGTCCGACCGCGGTGATGCATTCGCCGACCTTCAGTGCCGACTGGCGGGCAGTGACCATCTTGAGGTACTTCGTGGCGGCAGTGGTGGTCACCAAGATGCTGGTGTCCGCACCAGCAGCCCGGTTCCTGCCCTGCACGACGAAGCCGCTGGCGGACAGCGAAGTCACCTTGCCGTCGGCTCCGCCGAAGCCGGATGGTCCGCGACTGCCGGTGGGCCGCGGCCTCGAGGTGAACCCGGCACGGGGCGAGAAGGTGCCCTGCGGGCCACGGAAACCACCGAACCCGCCTGTGGCGCTGCAGTTGCCCTTGGATGAGGTACTAATGGTCACCGTGGTAGCGGTGACCGATCGGGTGGCTGACCCACTGGTCGAGGGTTTACCGATCACGGCGACGCAGCTGCCAACCGTGACGTCCTGCGAGGTTACGGCCACCGTCTCGGTGATCACGGTCGCGGTGGTGAAGGTGACAGTGACCTCTCCGCTGGTCGGGTTTTGCACCTGCATGCTCGACCCGGAGACTGCTGCGGCGGTTCCAACGACCCCGGGAAACGCCGCCGCCTGGGCACTCGGTGTTGAAGTCGGGCTCTGGTTCGCCGTCGGAGGGGTGCTAGCGATGGTCCCGGCGCTGCCGCAGGCAGTCACGGCCAGTGCGGCTCCAAGGCCAACCAATGCGGCGGGCCAGCTCCGCCGCCAGCTTTGCCGGGCGGCGGACGCGCGCCGCGTCGTGGCGCCGATCATGGTGGACTCACATCCTTGTGGTTGCTCATTCGCTGCGCAGCGCGTCGATGGGAGCGAGCCGGGCGGCGCGGGTGGCGGGGTAGACGCCGAAGGCGATGCCTATGGCGATCGCGACGACGATCGCGCCGACGGCGGCGGTGGGTGAGATGGTGATCGGGTTGCTGATCAGATGTGGTAGCACCGCCGCCCCGGCCAGGCCGAGTCCGGCGCCGAGAACTCCGCCGGCCAGTCCGAGCACGCTTGCTTCGACCAGGAACTGTCGGCGGATAGCCCGGTGCGTCGCCCCGAGCGCTTTGCGCAGCCCGATTTCGCGGACCCGCTCGGTGACCGATACCAGCATGATGTTCATCACGCCGATCCCGCCGACGAGGAGCGAGATGGCCGCAATGCCGGCAAGCAGCTCGGTGAGTGTCTTGTCCACCGAGGTAGCAGTAGTCAGCAGTGACTGCTGACTCGCGATGGTGAAGTCGGCGTCGGCTGCGCTGACCTGGTGCAGTCGGAGCAGTTCGGAGTCGGCCTCCTGGTAGGCCGCGGACAAGGCGCCCGAGGACGTGGCCTCTATGTAGATCGACTGGACCGACGTGCGGCTCGACCCGCCGAAGATGCGGTTGGCCACGGTGGTGATCGGGACCACCGCCATGTCGTCGAGGTTGGTGGTTGCGCTCGAGCCGGACGCTCCGACCGTGTTGAGCTCGCCCACCACCGTCAGCGGCAGCCCGTTGACGGTGACGGTCTGGCCGACCGGATCGCGGGACCCGAACAACTCCTGGGCGGTCGTCGCGCCGAGTACGGCTACGGCGGCGTCAGTGTTCTCGTCGGCGGCGGTAAGGAAGCGGCCCTCGGTGACGGTGCGGGCCCGCACGGACAGCCAGTCGGGGGTGGTGCCGACCACGGTCGTGGTCCAGTTCGTGCCGGTGGAGGTAAGTGTCTCCGACCGCTGCGTGGAGGCAGCGACCGCGGCGATGTCCGGGGCGACCGTCTTCGACGCCAGCGCGGTGGCGTCGGCCTGGGTCAGCGTGTCGGCGCTGCCGAACCCGCCGCGGATGCCTGTACTGGCGGTGGCCGAGCCCGGAGAAACGACGAGCAGGTTCGAGCCGAGGGCGTTGATTTCCGAGCTGACTTTCCCCTGGGCGCCTTCCCCGAACCCGACGGTAAGGATGACAGCAGCGATCCCGATCAGGATGCCGAGCATGGTCAGTCCGGAGCGCAGCCGATGCGAAAAGACCGCGTCCAGCCCGGTGCGTAGTGTCTCCAGCCAGCTCATGTCAGCGCCTCGGCCTGGTCTCGGTCCATCTCGATCCGGCCGTCGCGTAGCCGGATGACGCGTTCCGCGCGGCTGGCGACGTCCGCTTCGTGAGTGATCAGGACGATGGTGCGGCCGGACCTGTGGAGTTCGTCGAACAAGGCGAGCACTTCGGTTGCCGCCGCCGAGTCGAGATTCCCAGTCGGCTCGTCGGCCAGGATCAGGGCCGGGTCGGTCACTACGGCTCGCGCGACGGCAACGCGTTGCTGCTGCCCGCCAGACAGTTCACCGGGCCGGTGCATGATCCGGTCAGCCAGCCCGACCCGTTGCAACGCGTCGATCGCGCGTGAGCGGCGCTCGTCACGCCGAACGCCGGCGTAGCACAGCGGAAGCTCTACGTTGCGCCACGCCGACAGCGACGGGAGCAAGTTGAACTGCTGGAACACGAAGCCGATGCGCCGGTTCCTGACGTCGGCCAGCTCATCATCGGACATGCGGCTGACATCCTGACCGGCTAGCCGATAGCTACCGGCGGTCAGCGGGTCCAGGCAGCCCAGGATGTGCATCAGCGTGGACTTGCCTGACCCGGACGGGCCCATGATGGCCACATATTCCCCGGGCAGGATTGACAGCGTCACCCCACGAACCGCTTCCACCGTGAGTATGCCGGTCCGGTAGGTCTTGATAACGTCGTGAAGATCGATCACGGGCAACGACGCCGCTTGGGCCATGGTCAGCTACCACCCAGCCCGCCGCCGAATCCGCCGCCGCCACCGCCGAATCCGCCACCACCGCCGAATCCGCCGCCACCGAATCCGCCGCCACGGCGGGTTGTCCCGCCAGTGGTCTGGCCCGCGCCGCCCGTGCGCGCAGTCGGCACCACTACCTCGGTGCCGACGGACAGCCCGGAGACGATCTGCGTTTGCAGGCCTGAGGTCATCCCCACAGTCACCGGGTGAGCGACCTGACGGCCATTGACGATCTCGTAGACCACCGCGCCGCTTGACGTATAGTGCACGGCTTCGGTCGGCACCGTGGTCACATTGCTGAGTTGCTTGACGATAAGGGTGACCGTCGCGCTGGCGCCCGGGTACAGGCCGCCGGGGTCGCCGGTGACCGCGATCGTGACCGGGTAGGTGGCCACCCCCGACGAGGTGTCAGCGATCAGGCCAACCGAGTTCACCGTGCCGAAGACCGGCGTGGCCGCGCCGTCGGGGACGATCACAGCCTGGTCGCCAGTCTGCACCAAGCCGACCTGGGTGTCGTCCACCGTCCCGTTCACTATGTAGGAGGTGGTCGAGATGACTACCACCTGTGCGCTCGACGCATCGCTTGACCCGGAGCCGGACGAGCCGTTCGTCGATGCTTCGGCCGAACCGGCGGCGTTCGAAGAGCCCGCACCTGAGCCGCCGGAGCCGCCTGAGCCACCAGAGCCGCCTGAGCCACCAGAGCCGCCTGCCCCGGTGCTGCCGCCGCCCGAACTGCCGCTGCCGGAAACCTGCTGATCGACCGACAAGTTCAGCGCCGCCACCACACCGTTGATCGGCGACGTCAGTTTGGCCTCGGCGAGGGCTTGCTCGGCGTCCGTGACCTGGTTCTCGGCGGCAGTCACCGCCGCCTGGTCAGCAGTCAGTTGTGCGCTGGTGACCCCCGACCCGGCAGCCTCGTCTGAGGACAGCTTCGCGGCATCAGACGCCTCTGTCGCCTTCGCCTGCGCGACGTTTGCCGCCAGCGACGCCGAGTTCACCGTCGCTAGCACCTGACCGGCCTTGACCTTCTGTCCGACCGTGACGGCGACCGAGGTGACCTGACCGGATGCCGCGAAGTTCAGGTTCTCTTGCTGTGCCGGTTCGATCGTCCCGGTCGAGGACTCAGTTTGCCGCAGTGTGCTCGACTCGGCAGCGACCAACTGATAGGTCGGCGTCGAGGCGGATGATCCCCTGGTCGCCCAGAATCCGCCACCCGCCGCACCCAGTACGACGATGACGCCACCAGCGAGGATCACCCGTCGCCTGCGCCACCCTGGGCTGGCCCTATGCCGAAGCCGAGCCCTGCGGCCTTTCGGCGAGGGGCCCATTGATGGCTCGGGGGCCGACGCCGGCATTCCAAACAAATCCGGGGCAGTGCCCGTCACGGCACATCACCATCCTTGACAGTTACCCCAACGTCTGCTCCGTCGTGACCGAAGGGACCGCGCCAGGGCATACATCCGGTGTGACACGGCTACCTTCCGCCGATCCTCGGTCGCGTCTAGGTTCTTAGATCGTCTCCGTGAGAACCGTGGCGCCTATATCTGAACGCAAGCTGAGCAGAGTCCAAGAAGTTGCTCCAAGCAGGCCCAAGCGCTGCGGACGATGTCGATGTCGCGGACGCATGCTTCGAAGGAGTAGTCGGTGGAGCGCTGGGGCTTGCCGCGGGTGCGTTCGTCCAGCGCCTGCCGGTACCTCGTCCGCCGCGAACGCGACCAACGCCGCCGCGAGCGCGACCTCGTCGACGACGACATCTGGTACCAGGCCATGATCGGGAGCGCCCGGTCCACCGCCCAGCTCGTCCAGACCGCACGCCAAGGCGTCGCTATCCTCGGCCCTGGCACCCCGGCCGCCACCCGGCTGGAGAACATCGGCCGCTTCCTCGACTTCGTAGCCGAGAACATCACCCGCGCCGCCGAACAAGCCCGCGACGTCCTCTGTACGAAAGCCGAAACGACCTCACCCGGCATGGGTCAGGTCACCGACTCCGAAGTTCCCGAGGGGCCAACCCGACGATGACAGGCGGGCAATCAGTCCGCAACCCTCGAGGGTGTCGTACAGGGTCACTGGTTCGGGGCGGCCATTACCTCGTCGCGCAGCAATGAACCGACCCACTCGTCAACTCGCACGCCGCGGCGGACACGCCGTTTGCGCAGCGTCCCCTCGATGAGGAATCCGGCCTTCTCCGCGACCCGGCGAGAAGCGACATTGCCCGCTTCGCAGCGCCACTCGATGAGTTCGATGCCCGCTGTCGTGACGGCCCACTGGCAGACCGCCCGGACCGCGGTGGTGGCGACGCCTCGCTTGCGGGCGCGCGGATCGACCCAGTACCCAACTTCAGCCGCGCCAGGTTCTCCCAGGCGCAGGCCGACCCGGCCCAGCCGGGTGGCAGTGGCGGCATCCTCAGCAACGAACTCAACCTGGCGGCCGTCATCCCAGCCGGCGATGTAGTCCTGCTCGACGTGGGATGTCGCGTCTTCAAGCCGGTAGGGCGAGGGAACCTGCATGAAGCGCTGCAGTACGGGGTCCCGCGACACCTCGTAGACCCAGGGGATGTCGGCGAGGGTGAACGGGCGTAGCGTCAGCCACCCGGCCGTGATTGTCTGCCTGTCCATGACAGCAGTCTGCCCCACCGCGCCGTACCGCGAGCGCACACCCTCACGCCCGCCACTTGGCATCAAGTCGCCTGCGGAGGTACGTCTCCTGGCCCCAGATCTGCCGTCAGCCATCGTTCCGGACGTAGGTAGATCGCGACCTGCTCACCCAGTTCGCCTTCGACAAACTCGATGTAGGCCCGGACCTTGTCCGGCGGCAGGTATCGCGCGGCGATCTCCCGCAACAGCTCATCGGTCCCCGGTACCGTGCGAGTGACCGGTCCTTCCACCGATACGTACCGCACGGTGGGCATGACCCGATCGACCATCAGGGTGAAACGCCCGGCAGCCTCGACGAGGCGAGTCTTCCGGGAGTTGGCCTCAGTGAGGACCCACGCCTCCCCGCCCGGTGTGTACTGGTACCAGATCGGGATGGTAAACGGGCCGCGGCCTTGACTAGCCGACACCGACAAAGCCGCGACGTGCGGCTCGGCCAGGAAGAGTTCGCGATCGCGTACAGACAAGCTGCTATCTGCCATGAGCCCGAGCCTAGGCGGGGGTACTGACAATCTGCGTGACGGAAGCGGCAGTGGGGTGAGTTCCAGCAGGTCAGACGGCGCTCGCCTGGTTGTACGGGTAACGACCAGACGAGCCACGGTGGCTGTGAGGTCTGCGTCGTCAGCCCTTGCTCTTGGCGCGGTGGGCGGCGGCCTTGACCCGGCTCTGGCAGCGGGTGGAGCAGAACCGCTTTCCGAGGTTGTACGAGGTGTCGATGTACACCCGGTCGCAGGGGTGCGCTTGGCAGACGCCAAGGCGGCCTGCGAGGTCGGAACCGATGGCCATCCCGAGGCCGGCGGCGATGCCGGCGCCCCAGCCGACGACGATACTTGTGTCGCGGCCATGGAAGTGAAGGGTCCAGCCGCCTCCCCGCGCGGGGTCTAGGCGGGGAGCCGCGCCGAATTCTTCGAGCAGGTCATTGACTATGCAGGCGGCGCTTGCCACATCGCCGGACGAGCTTGCCGTGAAGACCTCGCGGACTCGTTCCGCGAGCGCTGTCAGCGCGTTTGCCTGGTCCTCGGTGAGGGCCGGCCGGTAATCGTCGCGCTCGAGCACCGTGCGGACCGCATCAGCCCGGTGGCCGATCGGCGGCGGCTCTACTGGCCGGGTGCCGTCATGCCCCGCTGTCAGCGCGTTGACCAGACGGCACGCGACGTCGGTGACTACCCATACGTGACTGTTGAAATGTATTTGACCAGTCATTCGTCCTTCGAGTACCGTCTCGCTCATGACTGATATTATGCCATTTGCCAGTCATGGAGGTGGCGGCTGGCCGCGCCCTGTACGGGCGCTCGTGCTGGCCCGTGCCGTCAATCAGCTCGGCGCCTTCGCGATGTCATTCCTGGCCGTCGAGCTCGTACACGTCTATGGCGCCTCGCTCGTCACCGCCGGGTGGGTGGTCGCGCTCTTCGGCCTTGCCACGGTGCCATCACGGCTGGCCGGCGGGCGAATGGCCGACCGCTTCGGGCGACGCCCGACGATCGTGCTCGGGCTCCTCGGCTGCAGCGTTTCATTGCTCGTCATTGCCGTCTCGCCCGGTGTCGGCGGAGCGGCGGTGGGGGCCGCGCTGCTCGGCCTCGCCTTCGAGATCTACGAGCCGCCCAGCCAGGCGCTACTCGCCGAGATGGTGGCGCCTGAGCGGCGTCCGCAGGCCTTCGGGTTGCTCGGTGCCGCGCTGGCCGCCGCTGGCGTAGGCGCGGGGATCATCGCGGTGTTGCTCGGCGGCGTCAGCCTGCGGCTGCTTTTCGTCGCCGACTCCGTCACCTGCGTGGCAGCGGCAGCGCTGATCCTGATGTGGGTGCATGAGCCGTCCACAGCGCGGCCGGCCGCGTCTGACGGCAACCCGTGGCGGGATGGCCGCCTGCTGGTAATGCTCGGTGTCGGCACAGGGGTCGCCTTCGCCTGGAACTTCTCGGTCACCGCGCTTCCGCTGACGGTTGCCGCCCGCGGCCTTGGCCCTGCGGAAACGGGCTGGCTTCTCGCAGTAGCGGCTGCCGTGACGATCGTCGGCCAGCGCTTCCTCCGGGACGCTGCGGCACGGCCGTTCTTCCTGATGGCGGCTGGGCTTGCCGTCGTCGCCGCGGGATTCGCCGTTGTCGCGCTCGCTGACGTGATCCCGCTGCTCTGCCTAGGTGCCGCCACCGTGGCGCTGGGCCAGGTTTTCCTTCTCGGACCTCCGTACGCCGTTGTAGCCGGTCTCGCGGACGACGGGTCCCGCGCGGGGTACCTGGCGGCGTACGGCACTTGCTGGGGCATCGCCCAGACCCTCGGGCCGCTTGCCTCGACTCGCCTGCTGTCCATTGGGGTGCCCGCGGCCTGGCTCGCCGGCGCCGCCCTGTGCGTCCTGCTGGCCGCGCTCGTGCCGTTCGCCGGCAGGGCCGTGACAGTGGCTGAGCGCTGCCCCGCCCGCGAGACCGCAACCGCCTGACCTAGAGCCAGGTGGTCACTAACTGACGCCGAGGGGACGCATCCCCATCAACGCCCTGACCAGGCACTTCACATCTTTGGCGCACAGCCGCGGCAGTCAGCGTGCGGATCATGCGATGGCGATTACCGGATAGGGCGAGTCGTGCAGCAGTCGGACTGGGACCGATCCGATGACGCGGTGCGGGGCATGATGAGAGCGGCCGGTCACGATGAGGGGCGTACTGGCAGGTTCGTCGGCGGCCTGGGTGCTGGCTGCGGCCAGGATCGCGTCGGCGGGTGATTCCTCGCGGCGTTCGAACGCGTACGGCACGCCTGCGGCGCCGGCGATCTCCGCGGCGGCTTCAGCCACGCCGGCCGCCTTCTCCTCCCGCGCGCCTTCCATCTCGGCGTGGGCGAATCCTGTCAGGTCACTGTCGACGTGGACGTGGTCTGAATACACCACGTGCAGGGTGCCAGGGCGCGCTTTGAGCAGGTCCGCGCCCCAGATGAGCGCCCGCCGGGCAGGCTCGGAATCATCAAAGCCGACGACCAGCGTGATGGGCCGGGCGGTACCGAGAGCCGGACCGCCCTGGACGGGAGCGAGATCCGCTATAAAGGGCGCCGGTTCGGCCGACGCGAGTTGTGGCACGACGGGCTCGGGCGGCACGTGGGCAGGGCGTCGAAGCGTCGCGAGAAAGACTAGGCCAGCGATGCCGGCCAGGGCCCAGGCGGCCAGGATCCAGACGCGCGGGACAGTGTCATTACCGCCGAAATAAACGACGTTGCGAACCGCGTTAGCCGCCACCCCTAGCGGCAGCGCGGGGTTGAGCACCCGCACGAAACCCGGGCCGAAACTGGCCAGGTTGGCCGGTCCACCGCTGACCGGGATCCCGAACACGATGAACGCCAAGACGGCTACGGCGGTCAGCGGGGGCCAGATCCGTGCCAACGCGGCGGTGACGCCCGCCACTGCCAGTGAGAACAACGCGACGATGCCAGCGATGGCGGCGTAGTTGCCGAGGCCCGCGATGGCATCCGCGATCGCCGCGGAGACCAGGCCGACGACGACAGCTACGGCCACGGGGGCGGCGACGGACAGAGCGGGACGGGCGCGCCGGAACGCCATCGCCGACGCCGAGCCCGCTGCCAGGCTGGGGATCAGAACGCCGAGGCACATAAACCAAGACGACAGCGCCTGGGTGTCACCGGCCAGGGGTGGCACTACGTCGGACACGACCAGATGACGTCCGGACCCGGCGGCCACGGTTCCGAAGGCCGCGGTGATGAACTGGGCGGGGCCGGTGCCGCCGGCCTGTGCGACAAGTAGTAGCGGGTTTCCGCCTGAAGTGACCAGCGCGCCATCCACCTCACGCTGCTCGATCCCGGTCCGGGCGGTCACCTCGCTGGGGTAGCTACGCCATCCGAAAGCCCCCGGGACTGCGCGGTCCACGGTGTGCTCTACCTGGCCGGTTACCGCTGGGGAGCCCACCAGGCCGAAGGGAAGATCATGCGGCGCCGGCTTATGAAAAGCGCTGACGGTCACCGCTACGAAGATCGCGGCGAAGGCCGCGCTAGCCAGGATGAAGCCCGCGAGGCCGCGGTACCGGGCTGGATAACTACGAGATTGATGCCGGTGCCTTGGCGCCACCTGCGTCCCCCTTGAAATGCCAACGGGCGTTGGCATCACACTAAGTATACTTTTGCCTATTGTCAACAAGCGTTGGCCAACAGGCGTTGGCAAAAATAGACTAGGACATGTGACGGACAGCAGCCGTAGGGCGACAGCGGCCGCGAGTCAGGCGGCCCCGGCACTCGGGACGGGCGGGCCGCGATCGGAGCGCACCCGCCTGGCCATCCTCGGCGCTGCTCGTGCGACGTTCGCCGCACGAGGATACGAACGGGCCACTATCCGCGCTGTCGCCGCGCAGGCCGGCGTCGACGCTTCGATGGTTATGCGCTATTTCCACTCCAAGGCGGGCTTGTTTACTGCTGCCGTCACCATGGACCTGCAGGTCCCGGACTTGAGCTCGGCGCCGGTCGGCAGTCGAGGCGAGTTGCTGGTCCGTCATTTCATCAGCCGGTGGGAGGATCCTGTCCGCAGCGAGGAGATGATCGCCCTGTTGCGGACCGCCGTCACTAGCGAGACCGTCGCCGGGCAACTTCAGGCCGTGGTGAGCCAGCTCGTCACCGAGCCGATCGTCACCCTGGGCGATGAGCAGGCGGACGGGCGCGGCACGCTCATCGCGGCGCAATTGCTCGGGCTGGCTCTGTGCCGGTACATCCTGCGCCTCGAGCCGCTGGCGTCGCTGTCGGCTGATGACGTGGTGGCCGCCGTCGCCCCGTCGGTACAGCGCTACCTGACCCGGCCCACCAGTTGACGCTGTTCTACGACGATCTCGCGCAGAGACCGGGGCGGGATCGCGATTAAGAAGGGGCGACGAAGACGCAGAAAAGGTGGCCCCCGGGGTCCGTGTAGATGCGAAGGGACTCGTCTTCGTCGGCGGAGCGGTCCTGGCGCAGGGTCGCGCCCAGCCGCAAGGCACGGTCGTGCTGCCGATCGAGTTCCGCCCTGTCGTGAACGATGATGTCCAAGTGCATCTGCTGGGGAACCTCATCGCTCGGCCAGGTGGTCTGCTTCAGTCGCTCGACTTGCTGGAACGCCATGGCGCGGGCACCGTCGGGAGTGAGCAGGACGAGCCAGTCGCGCCCCCGCTCGTCATCGACGCCGTCAGGCGGCGGTTCCTCGCCTGGCCGATAGTGGAAGCCAAGGAACTCGCGGTAGAACTCGGCCAGCCGGCGCGCATCGGTGGTGTCGAGGACAACCTGCGCGAGGCGGGGAAAGGTACTCATCGTGGACCCTCCGTGCCGTCGTTGCTGAAGATCGCTTCCAGCGGCTGGAATACCTTGTGGACTAGCCGATCCCGCTGCCGCTGGGTGAAGCGACGGGGTACTGCCTCCACCCACATGATCAGGTACAGGTACGCGCGGTAGGCCAAGAGCCGCTGACGAGCCGCGAAGTCGAAGTTCGCCGTGCCCCCTCCCGACCGGTAGCCGTGCAGGAACGCGGTGTCCTGCTCGATGTCGGCAAACAGCGCCAGCGAGACGAACTCGGCCAGCGGATCGCCCCAGAACGCCCGTTCGGCGTCGATCAGGGCGCCTATCCGTCGCCCGGCGGAACTCGATTCGACGAGGATGTTGCCGTCCCAGAGATCAAAGTGCACCAGCACTGGGGTTGCCACCTCGTCCAGGGCAGTGGCTCTCGCCACGAACCAGTTCTTGATGTCCGCGGCTGGTCTGGGCAGCGTGACCGCGAACCGCAGGGCATCCGCTAGCACCGCGTTCACCATGTCGAAGAACGCCTCCCGCCAACTGTCCCGCAGCGGGCCGACCGCGAGTGACGGGTAACCGAACCCGGTCCCGGTGACCGTATGCAACCGGGCCACTTGACGGCCGACCTCAGCGCGCAGCTCATCCCGCTCTCCACCGCCCGGCACTGGCGTCAGATCCGGCCAGGGACTGCCTGGGCACTCCGCCATTACCAGGTACCCGCCAGCGTCACCGGTCAGATCCACGGCTATCACGGCGGGTACCGTGACACCCTGGCACTGCCCGGCGAGCCGGTAATACAGCGCCTCGGTGCCCAGAATCCCGCGCTCATACCCCAGTACCGGCCCAGCCGGATCGGGCGGGATCTTCACCACGACCGCCGTGCCATCGACCAGGCGCACAAGGTGGACGGTGTTAAACGTCCCGCCCGCGAAGGCGCGGCTGCTGGCCACCTGATCCCAGCTCACCCCCGCCCCCGCCAGGGCTGATGTCAACGGCGCCATCCCGGTATCCGACATATTTCCTCCCGACGCAGCCATTAATGAGGCTCGCAACGCCCGCTTGCTCTGGTTCAGATCGCACCGCTCGTCAGCGCGCCTACCGCGCGAATCGGTCCAGGGCAGCGACGAGCCGTTTCGTCGTATCGTCGCCTGCCCCGTGCGCGTCCGCTTCGACGATGTCCAAGGTCGCGTTCGGGAGCTGTTGGGCGACTTCGTAGGCCGATCGCAGTGGTGAGGCGATGTCGAGGCGGCCACGCAGCAGGTACGCCGGGATGTGGGCTATCCGGTCGAGGCGGCCAGTGATGGCGTCGTCGGCCTGGAAGGCATAGTTCCCGAAGTAATGGGTGACTAGCCGCGCGAAACCCAGGCGTCGTCCGCGATCAAGCGACCGGACGCTTGGCGAGACGGGACCGCTGAGGGTGGCGATGCGGTCTTCCCACGCGCACCAGGCGCGCGCGGCCATGTCGCAGACGTCGGGGTCAGGCGAGCGCAGCAGCGAGTGCAGCGCGCCCGGCACGTTCTGCGTACCCGCGGGGAGGATGGCTACAAGCTGATCGAACTCCTCTGGGTAGATCTCTCCCATCACGTGCGTCAGCCAGTCGACGTCTTTGCGGCGGGTGGTGACTACGGCCCAGAGCACCATTTCTGATACCCGTTCGGGGTACTCGACGGCGTACGACAGCCCGAGCGTGGATCCCCACGATGCCCCGAACAGCAGCCAGCGGTCGATCCCCAGATGCGCGCGAAGATTCTCCATGTCGGCGATGAGGTGGGCAGTTGTGTTGTTGTCCAGTGCCGCGAGGTCGTTGGACGCGTTCGGCAGGCTGCGCCCGCAGCCGCGCTGGTCGAACAGCACCACCCGGTAGCGTGCCGGGTCGAAAAATTGGGTCCACCACGACGTGGCGCCGGAGCCGGGTCCCCCGTGGAGCACGATCGCGGGCTTTCCCGCGGGGCTGCCGCTGACCTCCCAGTAGATTCGGTGCCCGTCCTCGGTCGGCATAAGGCCGGAGTCGTATGGCTCGCCTGCTGGATATGTCATCGGCCGAAGTTAGTGCCCGCGCTAGGAGGAGAAACGCGCGGCGGATGCCGCGACCGCTGTGGCTGGCGCTGGCAGAGCAGGAAGGCGGCGCCGCCGAAGGGGCTAGCGCACACAATGAGAACTGCCCAAGCCAACCTGGGAAGGAAACGGACGCGCTCGGCTGCCGCGAGGAGCACCAGGCAGAACAGGTCGAAGGCAACCACGAGCAGGACGCCGAGCAAGATCGCAATCAGCACGACCGCGGCTGCAATCCCTTGCATGTCCGCAACATTACTGAGCCTGACGGTACCCGGCTAGTCGCCAGGTGTAGAGCCGTCGGCCGCCATGGTTGGTGACCCTCATTCCCGCTGGCGGAGAAAAGCAGGCGACAGGTCGAGCGTGAACCGGCAGGATCGCCAGCGTGGCTGCAACGTTCGTTCCCGGTCTCCAGCTTGCCCGCGAGTTCTACGCCACCACGGTCCGGCCGCTGCTTGAGGAGCAGTTCCCGCGGGTGCCCTACGCGGCCGCCCTCGTTGGCCCTGGATCTGAGGTCCTGGGCTTCGACACCGGGCGTTCTGTCGATCATGACTGGGGTCCGCGCTTGCAGGTCTTCCTCGGCGATAGCGACGCAGAGCGCTACGCCCCGGCGATCACCGACACTCTGGCGAGCAGGCTGCCGGAGTCGTTCCGCGGCTACGGGGTCGCGTTCCCCGTCACCAGGGAAACCGACGGCATCGCCCGGCACCGCGTGGAGGTCACGAGCCTGACCGCCTGGCTGGACGGCCGCCTCGGGTTCGACCCGCGGAACGCAGTCACGCTGCTGGACTGGCTGGCCGTCCCGGCGCAGCGGCTGGCGGAGTTCACCGGCGGGGAGGTCTTCCACGACGGACCAGGCGAGCTGACCCGCGCTCGCGCGGCCGTGGCGTGGTATCCCCACGACGTCTGGCTGCACCTGCTGGCCTGCCAGTGGCAGCGCATCGGGCAGGAAGAAGGCTTCCCCGGCCGCTGTGCCGAGGCCGGCGACGACGTCGGCTCTGTCGTCGTCACCGCGCGCCTGGCCCGCGACCTGATGCGGCTGGTCTTGCTGATGCACCGGCGGTACCCGCCCTACAGCAAGTGGCTAGGCACCGCGCTCGCGCGTCTGCCCGGCATCGCCGGGCTAACCGCGTCCCTGACCGCGGCGATATCCGCGGGCCGCTGGCCCGTCCGCCAGCAGCACCTACGCGACGCCTACGAGGCCGTCGCCGCGCGGCATAACCAACTGGGACTCACCACGCCGCTTGACACCCGCACACGCGGGTTTTATGACCGGCCGTACCAGGTCATCGGCGCGGCCCGGTTCGCCGCGGCGCTGCGCGAGGCGATCATCGACCCGCAGGTCAGGCGGTTGCCGCTCACCGGCGCCGTCGACCAGTTCGTCGATAGTACCGACGCCGCCGCAGACCTGCGCTTCTTGCGGGCTTGCGTCCGCGCGGCCATCAGGGAATCCGGGACCAGGAGTCAAGGCACGGTGCTGATCCGCCGCGAGGACGCGGCCGACGTCAGCGCTATCTACGCCATTACCGCCGCCGCGTTCGCCCGCCCCGGCCCGAGCCAGGGCCAGAGCCCCGGCCAGAGCCAGGGCCAGCACCAGGGCCAGCACCAGGGCCAGAGCCCCGGCGCGGACCCGCCCGAGGCAAGGCTCGTCGACGAACTCCGGGCCGGCCCCGCCTGGCTCCCCGCGCTGTCCATGGTGGCGGTCACGCCCGCGGGCGACGTCATCGGGCACGTGCTGTGCACACGAGGGTACGTCGCCCAGACTCCCGTCCTGGGACTCGGCCCGCTTACCGTCCGGCCGGACCACCAGCGGCGCGGCGTCGGCAGCGCGCTTATGCATGCCATCCTCGGCGCGGCCGACGCGCTCGGCGAGCCGCTTGTCGCGCTGCTCGGTGACCCCGCCTACTACGGCAGGTTCGGATTCCAGCCAAGCAGTACCTACCAGATCATGCCCCCCAACCCGCAATGGGGACGGTACTTCCAGGTCCGCACTCTGGCCGGTTACCAGCCTTCGGTACGCGGCACGTTCGCCTATCCGGAGCCCTTCGACCGGGCCTGACCGGACGAAGTCAGCGAAGCGGCCGCAGCGTGGCGTGAAGGTAGGTTGGGCCTGTGGCCGATCAACATGTGGAGCTAGCGGATTATGACCCGGCTTGGGCTGACCGGTTCGCCGGTCAGCGGGTAGTGGTGGAAGGGCTGCTCCGGCCCTGGCTTTCCCGGCCGGTGGAGCACATCGGCTCGACCTCGGTTCCCGGCTTGCGGGCCAAGCCTTTGATCGACATGCTGGCGCCGGTGGGTTCCCTGCGCGAGGCCCGCGCCGCGTTGCCAGTGCTGGCAGACGCGGGCTGGGTGTTCTGGCCGGAGGATCCGTGCGCTCACTACCGGCTGTGGCTGCTGCGGCCGCGGCCGGAGGCCCGGACCCATCACCTGCACGTGATCGAGGCGGAGCACCCGCACGCGAAGGCACTGCTGGCATTCCGGGACGCGCTGCGTGCCGATGCGGGGCTGCGGGGCGAGTACGCGAGCTTGAAGGAGCGCCTCGCCCGAGAGCATCGTGACAACCGCAACGCGTACACCAACGCCAAGGCGGCCTTCGTTGAGCGGACGCTCCGGCGGGCGGGCATCGACCCGCCGTCCCGCGATCTGCTCCCGGAGTAAGCGCGGCCGCCGAAGGATCAAGTTTCGAGCTGCAAAACCTGCACCTTCTCGGCGAAGTGACACGCGGCCGGGTGCCCTTGCCCCCGGTCGGTCAGCGCCGGCTCTTCGGTGGCGCAGATATCCCGCGCCTTCCAGCACCGGGTACGGAACCGGCAGCCGGACGGCGGAGATGCCGCGCTGGGCACGTCACCGGTGAGCAGTATCCGGCGGCGCCGGCGCTCCACCTCCGGGTCGGGCACCGGCACCGCGGACAGCAGCGCCTGGGTGTACGGGTGCGACGGTGTGTCGTAGACCTGGGACCTGGTGCCGGTCTCCACGATCTTGCCCAGGTACATGACGGCGACCCGGTCCGAGATGTGCCGGATCACCGACAAGTCGTGCGCGATGAACAGGTAGGAAAGTCCGAGGCGATCCTGGAGATCTTCGAGCAGGTTCACCACGTCGGCCTGAATCGAGACGTCAAGGGCGGACACCGGCTCATCGAGCACCAGGACCTTCGGTTCAAGCGCCAGGGCCCGGGCGATGCCCACTCGTTGCCGTTGGCCGCCGGAGAACTCGTGCGGATACCGGTTGCGGTGCTCGGGGTTGAGGCCGACCAGCCGGAACAACTCGGCCACCCGGTCCGGTCCGGTCCGGCGGTCCCAGCGCTCGTGCACGTGGAGCGGTTCGGCGACGATCTCACCCACCGGCATGCGCGGGTCGAGCGAGGCGAACGGGTCCTGAAACACCACCTGCACGTGCTGACGAAGCGGGCGCAGCTTTCGTCTGTTCAGTGTGGTCAGCTCCTGGCCCTCAAACCTCACCGAGCCCGCTGTGACCGGTAGCAACTGCAGGATCGTCCGGGCCGTGGTGGACTTCCCGCAGCCCGATTCGCCGACCAGGCCGAGGGTCTCGCGTTCGCGCAGCTCGAGTGATATCCCGCAGACGGCGTGCGCCTCGCCGACCCGACGGCGCAGCAGCCGGCCGCTGGTGATCGGATAATGCTTGACCAGGTCGGTGACGCCGATGACCGGCTCGCCGTTGGCCCCAGGCAAGACCGCAGGCAGGCCCGCGGGCAACGCCGCGGGCAACACTGCGGGCAACGCGGCGGCGGCCGGTCCCGCCGACCGCGGCGCCAGCTGGTCCCCGGCGGCGAACAGCGGCTCGCCCGCGGCCAGCTCGCGCGACCGGTGGCAGGCCGAGCGGTGGTCAGGCGCCACCGCGAGCAACGCCGGTTCTTCCTTGCCGCAGCGCGAGATCGCCACCGGACAGCGGGGCACGAACGGGCAGCCTAGTGGCAAGCGGATCAACGATGGCGGCGCACCGGGAATCGGGCGCAACCGCGCGGAGCTGTCCACGTCCAACCTCGGCAGCGAGCCGAGCAGGCCCAGCGTGTACGGCATCCGGGAGCGGAAGAAGATCTCGTCGACCGGGCCGGTCTCGACCGCCTTGCCCGCGTACATGACCATGACCCGATCGGCCATCCCGGCCACCACGCCCAGGTCGTGCGTGATCAGGATCATCGACGCTCCGGTCTGCTCCCGCGCGGCGCGCAGCGTCTCTAGCACTTGCGCCTGGATCGTGACGTCGAGCGCTGTAGTGGGCTCGTCGGCGATGATGACGTCCGGGTCGTTGGCCATCGCGATCGCGATCACCACCCGCTGCCGCATGCCGCCGGAGAACTCGTGCGGAAATCGCTGCGCCTGCTCGGCCGCACGCGGGATGCCTACCGCCTCGAGCAGTTCGACCGCGCGCCGATGGGCGGCTTCCTTGCCCATCTCGTGCCGGGTCCAGAGCGTCTCCGCCACCTGCCAGCCAACGGTGAACGCCGGGTTCAGCGAGCTGAGCGGGTCCTGCGGGACGTACGCGATCACGCTGCCACGCACGCGAGCCAGGTCCCGTTCCCGCAGACCGAGCAGCTCCCGGCCGGCTGACCTTACCGAGCCGACGACGATCGCGTTCTTCGCCAGCAGGCCGAGGATGGCCAACGCCACCGTGGACTTGCCCGAACCGGACTCCCCGACGATACCGAGCGTCTCACCCCGGCCAAGTCCGAACGTCAGGTCCCTGACCGCCTGGACATCGCCGTCACGAGTGCGGAACGTGACGCTGAGGCCCTCGACCTCCAGTAGCGGGTTCACGAGTGCACTCGCTGGGTGGGATCGAGCGCGTCACGCAGGCCGTCCCCGATGAAGTTGATCGACAGGATCGTGATCACGAGGAACCCCGCGGGGAAGAAGAACAGCCAGGGCAGCGAGGTCGCGGCGTCCTGCCCGCTGTTGATCAAGCTGCCCAGCGACACCTCAGGCGGCTGTATGCCCAGCCCGAGGAAGGACAGGACCGCCTCGATCAGGAGAGCCAGCGCGACCGTCAGCGTCGCGCTGACTACGATCGGGCCGATCGCGTTCGGGATCATGTGGCGAAAGATGATCCGCCGGTCGCTGGCGCCGATGGCGTGCTGGGCCTCGATGAATTCCCGTTCCCGCAGCGCCAGGAACGCGCCGCGCACCTGCCGGGCCAGGTTCGTCCACAGCAGCAAGCCCAGGATGAGGGCGATCCAGAGCCAGCTCCCGGCCTGCTTGCTCAGTTTGTTCGCCAGCACCAGCAAGACCACGAGCAGCGGCACCGCGAGGATCAGGTCGGTGAACCGCATGAGCAGGACGTCCGCGAGCTTGCCGTAGTAGCCGGCTATCGCGCCGACCACGGTGCCGATCGTCGTCGCGATCAGCGCCACCAGGACGGCCGTCTTGACCGATGTCGCTTCGGCCTCCATAACCTGCGCGAACAGGTCATGGCCGATCAGGTCGGTGCCGAACGGATGCTGCGCGGACGGGCCGGTAGCGAACTGCGCGGTGATCGTCGAGTAGCTGTACTGCCAGAAGACCGGCCCGATCGTGGACAGCAGCAGCAAGAGCAGGAACACGATCAGGCCAACCACGGCCAGCCGGTGATGCGCGAACCGCTCGACCGCCAGCCGGATCTGGCCACGGGACTCGATCGTGAGGCCCTGGGCCGCATCGGTGACCAGCGCGAGGGCCGCGGCGGGCGGGGTGACGTCGGACACCGGGTCAGGCATAGCGGATCCTCGGATCGAGCAGGCCGTAGACCAGGTCGGCAAGGATGTTGAAGACGACCACGGCGGTGCCGGCCACCATCAGCCAGCCCGATACCGCGTACACGTCCGGGCTTTCCGCGCCGGTCAGCGCGTTGTACAGGTACTGGCCCATCCCATCCCAGCTGAACACGATCTCCGTGACCAGCGCGCCGCCGATCAGTGCGGCGAAGTCGATCGCGACGACCGTGACGACCGGGATAAGCGCGTTGCGCAGCGCGTGCACGAACAGCACCCGGTGTGGCGACAGGCCCTTCGCACGAGCCAGCCGGATGTAGTCGGCATTCAGCACGTCCAACATGGCGGCCCGCTGGAATCGGCTCCACGTGGCGTACGTGACCAGCGTCAGCGTGACCACGGGCAGCACCGCGTGCTGCACCTCGTCGACGAACACGTTCCACGCGCCGGTGATCCCCGGGGTGCTCTCCCCGACCGTGAACAGGATCGTGTGGCCGACCGCCCGGTTCACGTCCACCGCGAGAAAGTCCTTCAGCAGCAGGGCGAGAACGAACACCGGGGTGGAAAAGAAAAGATAGGCCAGTCCTGTCGAGACGTGATCGACGGGCTTGTACTGCCGGACGGCGCTTATCACGCCGACGATGACGCCGAGCAGCACCGACAAGATCACGGCGGGCACCACCAGCTTGACCGTGACCAGCAGCCGTTGCGCGATCTGCGGGCCGACCGGCTGACCGGTGTAGCTGTAGCCGAAGCTGCCGTGCAGCAGTCCGACGAGCCATCCCCAGTAGCGGTCAACCAGCGGCTCGTTCAGATGCAACTGCGCACCGGCGGCCGCGATCGTCGCGCGCGAAATCCCGGGCGTAGCCTGCAGCGCGGCTAGCGGGTTCCCGGAGAGTGCGACCAGGATGAACACACCGAAGCTGAGCACGAGCAGGACGATGATGCCGGCGAGCACGCGGCGCAGCAGGTAAGCCCACATCGGCCGCGCCCGCGCCCGCCGTTGGGGTCACGTCGCGCCCCACGCGTTCGCGTTCCACGGAATGCCGACGTTGCTGGTGTTCGGGACGATGTGCGCGAAGTTGGTCGACCAGCCGAACAGGTCCGGGTTCTGGAACAGCGGTAGCGTGGCCATGTCCGACCACAGCAACCCGTCGATCTGGTTGTAGAGGGCCGTCGCCTGGGCCGTGTTTACGCTGGTCAGCGCCTGGTCGAACAGCGTATCCACCTTCGGATCCGAATAGTGGTCCCAGTTGTTGCCGCACTCGGATGAGGTGTACGAGCAGTAGATCGACTGGTTCGCCGAGATGAACGGCGATATGACCCAGGCGAATTCGATGATCTGGAACTCACCCTTCGGCCCGATGGTGCCGAACAGCGTGTTCGCCGTGTAGTTCTGGATGTTGATCTTGACGCCGATCGCCTTCATGTCGGCCTGGAATAGCTGCTCGATTTCCGAACGCACCTCGACGCCGCTGGTAGTCGAGATGCTCAACGTGAAGTCCTGGCCCTTCTCCGGGCCGAAGTTCGGGTGGAAGTATCCGTCCGATCCCATGGTCATGCCCGCCTGCTGCAGCAGCGACTTCGCTTTGGCCGGGTCAAAGGCGCCGTAACCGTTGTCCGTGTCGGTGTAGCCGGATTCGGTCGGCATGAAGAGGCGGTTGTTCAGCGGACCGATCGAAGTGGTCAGTGGCGACACGATGCGGGTAACCATCTCCGGCCGGTTCGTGCCGTAGGCGATCGCGTGCCGGACGCTGGACAGCGCCAGGTACGGGTTGGCCTGGTTGAAGTCCATGTGCTGGAATTCCAGCGCGGGCTGGACGGAAACCGTGAAATTCGGGATCGACTTCACGCTGTCGAGGAACGGGATCGAGGCGAGCACCGGATTGACCATGTTCACCTCGCCGTTCTGCACGGCAGGGGGTTGCTGGTCGTCGGAGAGGATGAACCTGAAGACGATCTTGCTGAGCGTGCCAGCCGGTCCCCAGTAGTGCGGGTTGCGCACCTCGACGAGGTCCTCGCCCTTGGTGTAGCTCTGGATCTCATACGGGCCGCCGGAGACCTGCACCGCCGCGCCGAAGTTCTGGAAACCGGAGTCGAAGCCAACCTTGTCCGCGATGTGCGCCGGGAGCAGCGGGTCGGCCTGGCTGAATAGCGACTGCCAGTCGCCGTACGGCTTGCTGAACACCACGGTGACCGTCTTGCCGCCGTCGGAACCGGTTACCGACGCGATCTGGTTATAGCCCGACGTGGTATTCGGCAAGAACGGCTTGCCGCCGAGGTCCTTGAACTTGGGGTTGGCGCTCTGCGCCTGCCAGTTGTAGATGAAGTCGCTGGCGCTGATCGACACCCCGTCGGACCACACGGCCTTCGGGTTGATCTGGTACACGATCGTCTGAGGGTTCGTCTTGACGACGCTCGCGCTGGTTACCACCTCCGTGTTGAGTACCGGCTTGAGGTCAGGCTGGACGACGAATACCCGCGGCAGCGTCTGATCCAGGATCTCGGTGAGGACGAACTCGTTGTCGCCGGCGAGCAGCGAGTTGAAGCCGGCCACGTCCTCATCGAGGGCGAATGTCAGCGTGCCGCCGCTCGTCACCGACTTGGGCGACGATGACGGCCCCGTGCTTGAGCTACAGCCGGCCGCGATCAAGGCGGCCGCGACGACCACGGCCGCGCCGTACCACTTCCCACGGCGTGAGTCGGAACGATTCTCCGCATGAAGAATTCCCATGACGACCTCCGCGGGTCAACCGCTGTCCCCGAATGATCTGCCTATCTTCGAGTCCGCGCCGCCGAGCCGACTTTGTCCAGACGGGACCGCAAGATCGCTACCATTCTGTAATCACAATGTAATCATCGATCAAATGAGTTACAGTGTGGCGCTGGTGACTCGCTGAAGGGTCGGCCGAGGTCACGGATTCCGCTGACCGCACATGAGTCACGCCCATCCGTTCGGTATCAAAGATGACTTTTCCGAACGGCCCCGGCGATCCTGCCGCACCAGATGAATGTCCCGTCCAGCTTGCGGTAGCCCGATGAACGGGACATTCATCGATCCTGCCGCTAGCGCAGAGTGCAGGTGGCCAGCCAGAAGTAGGGCAACTGCGTCCATTCCACGTCTCTGGCTACGGCGGCGATGCCCGCCGTGAACTGGCCGCGTGCCGGGAAGTTCTTCACGATCTCGTAGCCGCGGCCGTCGTTCAGCGTCCTGAGCTGGAGCGTGTCGCCGTCGGGACCGGTCCGGCTGATGGGAGTGCTGCTCCCGGGGACATAGCGGTTATCGAGCACGATGACCCGCGCGCCCGGGCCGAGGCGAGCGTGCAGCCCGGTAAGGAATCGTGGCAGGCCGGCACGCGGAACGTGGGACCAGAAGAAGCCGATGAAGGCCGTGTCGAACTGACCGGGGACCTCGTCGAGCGCGTAGGCGTCCGCGACCTGGAGGGCGACCTGAGCCGGGCCGAATTCCCGCTCGCGGGCCACGTCCAGGGTTTCCGCGTTGATGTCGGTCGCGGTGATCACCGATGCCGACCGGGACAGCGTACGCGTCCAGTAGCCGGTTCCGGCGGCTATCTCCAGGACCCTGCGGTCAGCGACGAGCGGCGGCAGCATGGCATGGAGCGTGGCCAGGTCGTCCTGGCGCTCGGGCTTGGCGTAGATGGCGTCGTACTCAGCGGAACGGTCGCGGTAGTAGTCAGCGAGCTGGGTCATGGTGCCCTTTCGTGTCAAAGGGGGTCCATGCGACCCAAGAGCAGAACAGTACCAGGTCTGGTCTACAGGAACTGTCCCGTGGTTTGATCCGCATCGCTGTTCCAGCCCACCACGACGACCTCGTCCGGGTCGATCACCGTCCAGCCTGTCGTGCGTTCAAGGAGGACAAAGCCGTCTGAGCGAACCTCCACACCGGTCAGCTTGTTGTTCTCGGTCGTGGCGAACCCGATCTGGCCAACCTTGCCGACAACCAAAAAGATCGTCCCGGTCTTACCAATGAGGGGCTTGAGCAGGTCGCAGACCGTCTCGCCGGTCATGAATTGTCACCTCCAGATACCGTTACACACAGGATGCCCCGTGTGACACGTCCGGAAGCGCGAGCCGGGTACGCGCGGTCGCGGCTACCCGTAGGTCGGTTGCTGCGGCCACCCAGGCGGTGAGTCTTCCCAGTCCTGCTGGCGGCCGTATGGCGCGAGGTCGAGGATGTTGTTGACGAACAGGACCCTGTCCACGCCCCGGGCGGTCGTGTTGTAAGTCCGGTAGACGTCCGTGCCGTCACGCAAGAACATGCTGAGCAGGAAGCCGTTGGTCACTCCGCAATCGGCCGCGAACGAGGTGCCGTGAGAGGACAGGAAGGGCAGCGTCCACCCTCGTTCTGCCTTGTAGGCCTCGATCTGAGCGAGCGGCATGTTGGATATCGTCGCCCAGGCGACTCCGGCGCTGGCCAGTCCGTCCAGATGGGCCACGTTGTCCGTGAACCATGTGCACCCAGGGCAGAAGCCGTCAGGACCGACGTCCATGAACTGGTAGACGGCGAGCTGGACCTGGTCGCCGAACAGGTCAAGCAGGGTCTTCTTCCCTGACGGCGAGTCGAACACATACCCGTTGTCGAACCTGACCATCGGCAGGCGCCGGCGCCGCGCGGCGATGGCGTCCTGCGCACGGGTCGCTTCCTTCTCCGCCCTGAGCAGTTCGTCCCGGGCTTCCTGCCACTCCTGCTGGGAGACGATCCTGGGTTTTTCCATCGCGGCTGCCTCTCGGTTGTGCTCGTACCCGTTTAGACGCCGAAGGACGCCGATACTCATCGCAGGCCACCGATGAGAAACCGGGCCGCGCGCTGTCTTACTAGCTGACGGCACACGTGAGGAGACAGCGGGTCTATGGCAGACGGCGAGCCCAAGCCCGTCGCGGCATCGCGGCGTATCGGCGCTTCGGCGCACTACATCTTTCAGATCCTGACCGACCCGGTCAGGCACATCGAATTCGACGGCTCGGGGATGCTGCGCGGGGCGGTCACCACCGCGCCGGTCTCCGGCGTCGGCGACGTGTTCGTCATGAGGATGTACTTCAGCCCGCACGGCGATTACGAGATGAACAATCACGTCGTGGAGTACGAGCAGGACCGGCGTGTCGGCTGGGAGCCCGAGGCGGGGCGCGGCCATCCGTCCGCGGGCTCCCGAGACGCCGGGGATAGATGGGGACACCGGTGGACCTACGAGCTCACCCCCGACGGCCCGGACGCGACCATCGTGACGGAGCAATACGACTGCTCGCGCGCGCCGGCTGAGGAGCGCGCCGGCATGGAAGACGGCGCCGTGTGGATAGAGGCGATGACCGACTCGCTGGAACGCCTTGCCAAGCTCTGCGGCCAGTGGTCCGGACCCGTCAGAGAATGAAGCGAGTGCCTACCGAGTTAGGGATGAAAGCGTCGCCGAACCTGGCGCCCATCGCGTGCTGGGCGCGCCATCCGGTGCAATGTGCGGGAACGATCACGCTCGGCGTGAGGGCGGCGAGGTCGTCAAGGACGCGGGGGATGAGCGGCTCGAAGATCGGGCCGTTCAGGTGAAAGCCGCCCATGATCGCGTAGACGGGCCGGTCACCGGTCAGGCGCCGGGCGTACCGGCAGATGTTGACGACCCCGGCGTGTCCGCAGCCTGTGATGATGAGCAGGCCCTTGTCCTTGACGTCCACGACCAGGGCCTGGTCGTCGAGCACGAGCGGGTCCGGTTCCCAGCGGCCGCCGAGCCACGCTTGCTGCGGTGGGAAACCAGGCTCGTAACCGCTGGTTCGCGGGACCTCGCCGGTGATCAGCACCGAGTTGTCAAGCAGGAAGCTCGGCTGGCCTTCCTCGATCACTTCAAAGCCGGCCCCGGTCAGTGCGCTGCGGCTCGTGCTGGGGATCTCCAAGGGATCCCGCCCAGGAAGGAGGACCCGGCGACGCCGCCAGAAGTGCGGATGGATGAGGATCGGCAGGTTGACCGTCCCCAGCCGGCGGATGATCCCGTCGAGCCCGGTCGTGTGATCGAAGTGGCCGTGGCTGCACACGATCGCTTCAACGCCGCCGAGGTCGATATCGAGGAGAGCCATGTTCTCGGTGACCCCGTCTGGGCTGGTGCCGGCGTCGAAGAGGATCTGACGCCGGGAGCCGTTCTTGGAAACCGTCACAAGCACGGAGAAGCCGTGCTCGGCCACCAGTGTGTCGGGTGCCTGGCCGCCGTCCATGGTGTTGGCGGGCCGCCAAGGCCCGGAATTCGGCGGCCAGCGATGCGCGGGACCCTGATCAGGCATGAAGATGTCCGTGACGTTGTCCATCAACGTGGTCACCGTGACCGAATCGACCGGTTCGAGTCCGAACACGACGCCCGGGTCGAGGTCGTCCATGACACCGGGCTGTATCGACAGCGGACCGACCGTGCCCTCGTCAGCGCACATGATGGGCCCGGCTAGTCGAGTTCGCCCCGGCGGTAATCTCGCCTGTCCCGCATATGCTCGCGCCGCACGTCCCGCCTTTCCCGCATGTGCTCGTGCCTGGCGTCCAGCCTTTCGTGCCTGGCGTCCATCCTTAGCTGCCGGTAGTCGCGCCTGGCGTCCAGCTCTTCCCCTTGCTTGGACTTCTTAGGCGGCTTCCGCCTGACTTCGACCGCGCCCATGATGGCCACGCCGTTAACGATGATCTTGGGTCCGCCAGGCTTCCCCTCGCCGTTCGCGATGTGCTCGAACGCGCCCATGATGCCGACACCGGTGACCTCGACGGTGACGTCCTCGGGCACGATTATCTCCATGCCCCCCATGACGGTGACCGCGTGGATCGTCACGACCGGCTCGGCGAACCGGGCCTCGCGCAGGTCTATCTCACCGCCGCCCAGGATCGCCACGGCGGAGAATTCCTTGGGCACCACCCAGTCCCCCTTGCGGGAGAAACCCCCGAGGATGGCCACCGCGGCATGCGACGATGGCTCGCCGCCGACCCGGGAAAGGTCGCCCGCGGGAACCGGCGCGGGAATCGGGGCGTGGGCCGCCCCGGCTCGCGGCAGGTCCTGGGTGATCGGCTCGAGTTCGGCGTAGGTCTTGGCCGCGTACACGGCGTCAAGCCGCTCGTCCAGTTCCTCCATGGTCAGCCGCCCGTCCCCGGCGGCCTCGCGCACTATCTCGGCGACGCGCTCGCGATCGGCATCCGAGGCGCGAAGGTTCCCTCTGTCCGGGACGGCTGGCGGACTACTCATAGGTAGAGCCTAGGCGGGTACGGGTGGCTAGGTACAGTTCAGTCACCATTGAGCCCACGACGCCCCGATGACTTGGGCTGCGGCGAGCAGTCAGTGTCGTGATTGATGTCAACCTGGGCTTCGGGCGTGTTCTGCGGGCTTATGACACCGCTTACTCCGCTAGCTCCGCTGGCTCGGCGGGTGATGCCCGGTTCCCGGTCTTCTGGCATCACGGCACCCCGAACGTAGGATTGCCGCCGAGCCGCTCTTCGCCGCCGCCGAACGGTATGGGGCTCCGCTGGGAGGCCGGACCAGCATTGGCCTGGCTGGCCGCCCAAGTCGGCTAGAGCCCATGCACCACAGTTGCCACGCCAGCCCCTTGCACTACCTCAAGCCCGGCGCCCCGACTGGTCTACCCGTCGCATCGGTCACAGTCGTTACGACTTCGCATATACCGTGACCGCATCGCAGAGAAGACGGGGGCTTAAACCGGGACATATCGGGCGTAAAAACTGTTGTCTTCTATGCGAAGTCGCCCGCTTCTATGGCAAGTAGAACGGGAGTGGCTGGTGTGACACTTATGGGAAGGGGCGGGGGCTGGGCGCGCTGACACGGGCTCAGCTGCGGCGGGCGGAAAGCTGCGCCTCGGCGGCGGCGAGGACCCGGACCACCTCGCGGCCGAACCTGACGTCGCAGGGGTGCTCCCGCGCTCCGGAATCGGCGCACGAGATCAGTTCGGCGGCGGCGACACGCAGCGACTCCACCGGGTCGACCAGCGTGGCGGGCATCACAGAACGACCCGCCTCCCCCCACACGAACAGGTTGTTCCCCGAGGCGGCCTCGGGCGCGCTTAGCGTCACCGTCGCGGTGCTCGTCGCGCCGCCCCCGTGCCGCAGCACCAGGTGCGTGACGTCGTCCGGGCCGGCTGTCGCCGCTACCGAGGTGACCGGGCCGAGGCAGGCCCACAGCAGGGCGACCACGTGCGGGCCGAGGTCCCACAGGCCGCCCTTCTCGCGCCGCCACGGCGTGTTGAACGGGCTGCCCGGCTGCAGCGCCGAGCCGAGCCACAGCGCGACGCCGCCCGACCAGCCGCCGCCGGACCAGCCGCCGCGGGCGCGCTCGTCGGTGAGCCAGCCACGGACCTCGGTGTTGAAGCGCATGGTGAAGAACACCACGGACGCCACGCCGGAAGTCTCGACGGCGGCTACCAGCTTGTCGGCGTCGTCCACGGATAGCGCGATCGGCTTCTCGAGCAGCAGGTGCCTGCCCGCCGCGGCCGCCCGGGTCGCCAGCGCTGCCTGCACGTCGGGGGGCACCGCGAACGTCACGGCGTCCACCGCGTCGAACAGCGCGCCGACATCGGTGCAGGCCGAAGCGCCGTATTCGGCCGCGAGAGACGACGCGGCGCTCGCGTCGCGCCCCCAGACGGCGGTTAGCGAGGCGCCCGGTGTGGCGGCGATCGCGGGGGCGTGTACGGTCCTGGCCCAGAAGCCGGTGCCGACGAGGCCGAACCGCATCAAACCTCGGCGACCTCGAAGACCAGGCTGTACGACTTGTCGCCCGGCGCGAAATTGGCCACGTCGGCGCCGCACTGCCGCCCGATGTCGGAGCCAAACGCGGCCTGCATGGCCTCGGTTGACTCCCAGTCGAGCTCGGCCACCAGGTAGTACTGCTTGCCGCCGCGCACCGGCGCGACGTTCCGGCTCACGGTGTAGCGCAGCAGCCCGGGAAGCTGCTTGGCCAGCGGGATGTGGATCTCGTTGTAGTACTTATCGAACGCGGCGGGGTCGTCTGGGATGTCATACAGCACTAGGAAACGCACCATGGCACAAGATGCTACGACCCGCCGGTGCCCCGCGTAAGGTCGGACGGGTGCGTGTCATTCTTGCCTCCGCCTCCCCGGCGCGCCTGGCCGTGCTGCGCGCCGCCGGCCTGGATCCGCAGGTCATCGTCAGCGGTGTCGATGAGGACGCCTATACGGCGCAGAGCACGGCCGAACTCGTCGACGTGCTCGCGTCGGCCAAGGCGGCCGCAGTCGCCGCGGGCCTGGACGACGGCGTGGTGATCGGCTGCGACTCGATGCTCGACCTCGAGGGCCGTGCGTACGGTAAGCCGGCCGACGCCGCCAACGCGATCCAACTGTGGCATGAGATGTCGGGCAAGTCCGGCACGCTGTTCACCGGGCACTGCGTCATCGACGCCGCATCCGGGCGCGGCGTGCGGGCCGTAGCCGCGACGACGATCCGGTTCGGCGCCCCTACCGACGAGGAGATCTCGGCCTACGTCGCCACCGGCGAGCCGATGGTCATGGCCGGCGCCTTCACGATCGAAGGCCTCGGCGGCTGGTTCGTCGACTCGATCGATGGCGACCACAACAACGTGATCGGGATTTCGCTGCCGGTACTGCGCGGGCTGCTCGGCGATCTGGGCCTGACGATCCCCGCGCTGTGGAGTCAGTACAACTTCTTGCCGTAGTTGTCCGGCGCGTAGTACTCCTCAAGTTCCTCCAGCGACTCCTGCGTGTACTGCACCGCCTTGCACAGCGCCGCGGTCGTGGGCAGCGCGTCCGGCCGCCAGCTCTGCGGCTCCCAGAGCTTCGACCGCATGAACGCCTTCGGGCAGTGCGAGAAGACCTGGTCGATCTCGACGAGCACCGCGAGCACCGGCCGCTGGCCGCGGACCACAAGGTCGTCGAAGAACGGTGCGTCCCGCACGAGCCGGGCGCGGCCGTTGATCCGCAGCGTGTCGTTGCGGCCCGGGATCAGCGAGATGATCCCGACGTGCGGGTTGGCCAGGATGTTGAGGTAACCGTCGGCGCGCTTGTTGCCGGGCCGTTCGGCGATGACGACGGTGTGGTCATCGAGAACGTGGATCAGGTGCCCGGCCGGGTCGCCCTTGGGGGAGGCGTCGCAGTTCCCGTCGGCGTCACACGTCGCCAGCACGCAGAACGGCGACGTTTTCAGCCATTCGATCTGGAGCGGGTGGAGGTTGGCGCGCTCCTTCGTCACCGAGCGGCCCGACGCGTATCCCCCCAGCGCCTCGCGCAGCTCGGCCTCGGACGTGATCTCGGACAGAGTGCTCTCGCTAAAGGGCGCTTCCGCGACGCTCATTCTCACAACCTCGTAAATAGGGGGTTCGACGACCGCTCGGATAGAAGTCCTGGCGGTCCGATAATCTTCCGGTCTGGCTTGCCGACGATTTCCGGGTCTTTTCCTGAGTAATCGAAGTGCTCGAGGATATGCCGCATGGCCTCGAGCCTGGCGCGTTTCTTGTCGTTGCTCTTCACCACCGTCCACGGTGCGTCGGCCGTGTCGGTATGAAGGAACATCGCCTCCTTCGCCTCCGTGTACTCGTCCCATTTGTCGAGCGACTGGATGTCCATCGGGCTCAGCTTCCACTGCCGCACCGGGTCCACCTGCCTGATGACGAACCGCGTCCGCTGCTCGGTGCGCGTCACAGAAAACCAGAACTTGGTCAGCGACAGCCCCGAGTGCACCAGCATCGCCTCGAATTCCGGCGCCTCGCGCATGAACTCCCGGTAGTCACCGTTGGAGACGAAGCCCATCACCCGTTCCACGCCCGCCCTGTTGTACCAGGATCGGTCGAACATCACGATTTCCCCCGCGGACGGCAGATGTGTCACGTAACGCTGAAAGTACCACTGTGTCCGTTCTCGGTCACTTGGTTTTTCCAGCGCCACGACGCGCGCGCCGCGCGGGTTCAGGTGCTCGGTGAAGCGCTTGATCGTGCCGCCTTTGCCGGCCGCGTCCCGCCCCTCGAACACGATGATGATCCGCTGCCCGGTGTCCTTGACCCAGTTCTGCAGCTTGACGAGTTCGATCTGGAGCATCCGCTTCGCGTGCTCGTAGTAGTCCCGCGGCATCCGCTCGTCGTACGGGTAGTCCTCGCGCCAGGTATCTACCTGGGTGCCGTCCGGCCAGAGCAGCACCGGATCGTCGTCGTCGTCATCCACAACCCTGAGCCCGGCCAGGACAGCGAGGTCCGCGGGGTCTTGGGAACCAGGCGAAGGCAGCTCTCTAACCACGTCACTAGCACAACACATCAATTCGGCTCGGTCACGACCGGGGGACGTGTGTTAATCGCCACGTCGGCGTCCGGTTCTCTTTTATTTATACGGAACGGACCGGGCCGCTGCCAGGCGGATACTCTGTGCGCCATGGGCGAGCAGGCGGACACATTCGGGGGGACAGCCTTCTCGGACGGGGGACTCCCGCCCCCCGGGGCCCCCGGCTCCCCGAACCCCCGCGCACGGGGGGGCGCCGCCCCCCCGTCTCGAGACACATTCGGGGGGACGACCCCCCCAAACCCCCCCGCACGGGGGGGCACCGCCCCCCCGTCTGCGAGTGGCGTTGTGATCTACACCGACGGCGCGTGCAGCGGCAACCCCGGTCCCGGCGGGTGGGGCGTCGTGCTGGGTTACGGGGACCACGTCAGGGAGTTGCACGGCGGCGACCCGGAGACCACGAACAACCGGATGGAGCTGATGGCCGCCATCCAGGCGCTCGAAGCGCTGACCAGGCCAGTCTCGGTGAAGATCTACACTGACAGCCGGTACGTGCTTGACGGGATCACGAAGTGGCTTCCCGGCTGGCAGCGGAACGGGTGGCGTACCTCGAGCAAGCAGCCGGTCAAGAACCTGGATCTGTGGCAGCGGCTGGTCGCGGCGATGGCGCCGCATGAGGTCACCTGGGCCTGGGTCAAGGGTCACGCGGGCGATCCTGGCAACGAGCGCGCCGACGAACTCGCGCGGCTGGGCATCTCCGATGCCCTCGGCCAGGCTCGCCCGGCCCAATAAGGGATCCGTTGCCCAAGCGAGGGCAAACAACGAAATCCCGCGCCGCGCCGCCGTCCCGCCGCGCCGCCGCGCCGCCGCGCCAGATGAATGTCCCTCTCAGCTTGTGATAGCCAGATGGATGGGTCATTCATCTGGCTGAAGCCCGCGGCCCGGCAGCGGGTTGCCCCGTCTTGCGTCACTTGCGCCCCGCAAACAAGACAAAGTCTTCGCGCCAGGCAGCGTCTGGATGGTCGCGCCCGCAAGGGCGCGCCGCGATGGGAGACCGACACGGCCGGTGAGAGTCGCGACGGTTCGTTCGGGATAACTAAAAGCGGTCAGGCCGCCTGCCGTTGTGCGGCGAGCGGCCTGACCCTGGTGCGGGGGGACTGTCAGCAGCGTCCCTCGTAGGCGCCGCTGGTGTAGGTCGTCCACGGGTCCCAGTTGGTGCCGTCCTGGGAGAGGGTTATCGCGGCGCGGGCGTTGCCGAAGGCGTTGAAGGTGGCGAGCGCCCCGTTGGACGCGTTGATCTGCCAGTAGCCGTAGTCGTCGGTCGGGCTCAGCGCGTACTGGTTGCCGCCGGACTCGGCCATCGCGATCTCGGCGGCCATGAAGGCGTCGGCCGGGTTGCCGCCGGCCTCTTCCCACAGCTGCTCGAGGCCCGAGCAACTGAGCGTGCCGCCCGGCGTGCCTGAACCGCCGCCAGAGCTCGATCCGGAGCCCGAGCTCGACGAGCCGGACGATCCGCCGCTGCCCTGGCTGGCGGACTGGGTGACCGTCTGGCTGCCGGAGCCGCTGTCATCGCTGGCGGCCGAACTGCTCGTGCCCGAACTGCTCGTGGCGGAGCTCGTTACGGCCGGGGTGCTCACCGTGGCGGCCGTCTTGGCGTGCCGCGGGATGTAGCTATCCACCACCGCGCTCGAGGGCGGATCGGCCGGGATGCGCAGGACCTGGCCGGTGTAGATCAGGTTGGGGTCCTTGATGGCCGCGTCGTTCACGTGGTACAGCCACGGCCAGTCGCCGGCGTTGTGGTAGTACTTGCCGGCGATCTGCGACAGCGTGTCGCCCGCGTGCACCGTGTAGTAGCTGGTCGCGGCGGTCTTCGCCGTCGTCTTGGCGACGGTCTTCGCGGTCGTCACGGCGGTGCCGCGCAGCGAGTTCACGGCCATGTCGGCGGCGGTGATGCTGTGCGAAGCGACTGACTCGAGGCTCGCCTGCGTGCCTCGCTCCTGCGCGTCGGCCGAGTGGTTGACATGGGCCGCCGCTACGGCCGCGGGTCCGGCGACGGCGTGCTGGACCTGGGGAACCGCGACGAGCGCCCCAGCGATCGCCATCGCCGGGGCCGCCTTGCCCGCTACCTCCGCCACCTTCTCGACCTGCGATGGTGTCGTGTGCCGGCCCCTGCGCCTGATCCTCAGCCGCCTGTCGTTCCGCCCAGAACCCATGCCTCTCCCCAGGTAGTTTTCGGATAGTTTGCACGGATTTGTGCCGCCTCGCTACCGATTGGAAGCATTGCAGGGAAGGGTCAGCCTTCGCAGGCAAATTGAGTTTTTTCTGTGATCTTTCCGTGATGATCGGGCGCCCGCTTTTTGCGGGGCGAGAGCTGACGGCGGCGGCGCGGGTTGGGATACTGGCGAGCGTGACTGACCTTCCCGCGCCCGCGACCTGGTACTTCGAGGACTACATCCCCGGCCGCACGGTCGACTGCGGCAGCTTCTCACTGAGCGAGGCCGAGATCATCGCCTTCGCTAAGGAGTACGACCCGCAGCCGTTTCACGTGGACCCGGTGGCGGCGGCCCACGGGCCGTTCGGCGGGCTGATCGCGAGCGGCTGGCACACGACGAGCATGATGATGCGGCTGCTCGTCGAGCACTTCATCAGCGCGGAGTCCGGCCTCGGGGCGGCGGGCGTGGATGAGGTCCGCTGGCCGAAGCCGGTCCGCCCGGGGGACATGCTGCGTGTGCGCGCGACCGTCCTCGAAGCCCGGCGTTCGAAGAGCAAGCCTGACCGGGGGATCGTCCGCTCGCTCGCCGAGGTGACCAACCAGGATGGCGAAGCGGTGATGCGGGTGACGGCCATCAACTTCGTCCGGACCCGTAACCCGTAGGAAGCCACGCTGCCCGCGACCGTGAACCCGGTCGCGGGCAGCGTGCGCTATCGGGTCGAGCTGGTGCCGTTGGCGGCCGGGGAGTCGCCGTTGGGTGCCGCCCCTGGCGCGCCGACGCCGCGGCGGACCGACTCCAGGATCGTCAGACCCTGGCTGACCAGCCCGGCCGCGATCTCGCCGAGGCCGTCGGCGCCGTTGAGGATGCTGACGTTGGCGCCCGCAAGGCCGCCGGCCGCCTCCTTGACGATCTGCGGCAGCTGGGCGATCAGCAGCTGGTCCAGCGCCACCCGGTTGTTGGACGCGGCGGCCTCCGCCGCGATCCTGGTCCGTTCCGCCTCGGCAATGGCGATGATCTTCACCCTTTCCGCCTCGGCCTCGGCGGGCCTGATCACCTCGGAGACGAGCTGCTGCTGCCGCAGCTCGGCCTGGTGCTGGGCCAGCTCGGTCTGGGAGGAGATGACCGCGCGCTGCGCCTCTGCCTGCGCCAGCGGGCCTGCCTGGGCCGCCTCGGCCTGCGCCTTGTCGATCTCGGCCTTGTACTGCGCCTGCACAACGGCGGTCTGCCTGGCGAACTCGGCCTGCTTGCGGGCCGACGCCTGTACCGCCTCGGCCGACGCCTGGTCTGCCTGCGCCTGGGCGATCTTCGCCTGCCGCTGGATCGCCGCGTTGTTCGGCGCGGCCATCGCCGCGATGTACCCGGCGCCCATGTCGTCGATGGACTGGATCTGCAGCGAGTCGACGGTCAGCCCGATGCTGACCATCTCCGCCTTCGAACCGTCCAGCACCTCGGAGGCCAGCTTCTGCCGCTCGGTGACGATCTCCTCGACGGTCATCGAGCCGATGATCGACCGCAGGTGGCCGGCGAAGATCCGGCCGGTCAGCACCGACATCTGGTCCTGGTCCGACAGGAACCGCTGCCCGGCGTTGACGATCGACTCGGGGTCGTTGCCCACCTTGAACGCGATCACCGCTCGCACATTCAGCGAGATGCCCTGCTTGGTCACGCAGGTCTCGGACACCTCCGCCTCCTGCATCGACAGCGTCAGGTACCGGACCTTGCGGAACATCGGCGTGACGAAGGCACCGTGCCCGGTGACTACCCGGAACGGCGCCTCCTTCAGCCCGTAACGACCGCCGGAGATGAGCATCGCCTCATCGGGGGCGGGAACTCGGTAGCCGAACATGTTTTCACTCTCCTGAGCGAGGAACTTCTGTGGAACCGGGGATTGTGGGGGCTTCACCGAGCGGATCGGCCCATTCCATGACATCGACCGTCCGGGGGCCACGGCAGTCGATGACGAGGACCGTGGCGCCTTTAGGGAGGGGGCTTTCCGACCAGGCCAGGTAGTTTTCGGAGCCACCGCGGATCCTGATCCGCACCTCCCCGGGACCGACCGCGCCGCGGGTGGCAACAATGAGTACACCGACCGTGCCGATCGCGGATTCATCGCGTCCCAACGACGCCACCCCCCGTATGGGAATGCCGAAAAGAAAGCCTAGTCCCGTCTAGCACAAAATCCACCGTTCGTTAGGCTAAGAAAATGGCTCTCCCGCGGATCCTCAGGCCCGCCGACGACGGCGCTCCGGCCGTTGAGGGCGGATCGCCGCGGACCGGGCTCGCGATGCTGGTGGTCATGGCCGGCGTGCTTATGACGGCCGTCGACACCACCATCGTGGTGCTCGCCCTGCCAGAGATTCAGCGCAGCCTGCACGTTGCGCTGTCCGCGGTCGTCTGGGTCATCATCAGCTTCCTTCTTGTCATCACGCTACTCGCTACGCAGGTGGGGCGCCTGGGCGACATGTTCGGCCGGGTGCGGATGTACCTGGCCGGGTTTGCCGTGTTCGTGCTGGGATCGCTGCTGTGCGCGCTGGCCTGGAACGAAGTGTCGATCATCGTGTTCCGCGTGGTGCAGGGCGTCGGTGGCGCGCTGATCATGGCCAACAGCGGGGCGGTCATCGCCGACCTGTACCCGCGGGAGCGCCGCGGCCGCGCCTACGGGTTCACCGCGCTCGGCTGGACGGTCGGCGCGGTCGTCGGCGTGGTGCTCGGCGGCCTGATTGTGACCTATATCTCGTGGCGGTGGATCTTCTGGATCAACGTGCCGCCGGGGCTGCTGGCGATCGGCGCCGGCATGCGCGTGCTGCACGATCACGCCGAGCGTGTCCGCCGCCGGCTTGACCTGCCCGGCATGGTCACGCTCGGGCTCGGCTTGTTCGGCGTGCTATGGGCGATGACCAAGCTCGCCAATGAACCGCTGGACGCGTCAATGGTCGGGTTCCTGGCTGGCGGGGTCGTGCTCATCGTCACTTTCGTGCTCATCGAGCGGCGGGTCGCCGAGCCGATGCTGCCGCTGTCCCTGTTCCGGGTGCCGACGATGGCGGCATCCCTGCTGGCCTCGCTGTTCCAGGGACTCGCCAGCTTCGCCGTGCTGTTCCTGGTGCTGATGTACCTGCAGGGGCCGCGGGGCCTGTCGCCGATCAACGCCTCGCTGCTGCTCGTCCCCGGCTACGTGGCGGGCGCCGCGGTCGGCCCGGGGGCCGGCCGCCTGGCCGACCGCCGGGGCCCGGTGCTGCCCGCGACCGTTGGTCTCGCGTTGCAGGTCGTGGTCTTGCTCTGCTACGCGCAGCTCACGCTGACGACGCCCTATTGGGTGATCGTCGTGATCAGCCTGGTGAACGGGATCGGGACCAGCTTCTTCTTCCCGGCCAACAGTGCGGCGATCATGAAGGCGGCGCCGCCGGACATGTACGGCATCGCGTCCGGGATGCTCCGCACGTTCGCGAACATCGGGATGGTGTTCTCGTTCGCCGTGGCGATCCTCGTCGCCTCGCGGTCGATCTCGCGCGGGCTGGCGTTCGCGATCTTCGTCGGCACAGCCCGGCTGCACGGGCAGCCCGCCGCGGCGTTCACCAGCGGCCTGCACGCGGCCTTCTATGCGTCAGTGAGCTTCATGGTCATCGCCGCCGTCTTGTCCGGCCTGCGTGCCCGCGGATTTCGTTCGTCCCGCGAGTGACCAGGCCCAGGCCGCAAATTCGATAATTTTGGAACATGCCGTAGTCGACGTATTACGGATTGCTACCGTGGGGTCTTATCTGGTAAACCAGCGCAGATCCTACGGGGGGAAGCATGAAATCCAGTCGGATTATCCGGCTAGCGAGCGCGCTGCTGGCTCCGCTCCTGATCGCAGGGGCGACGGTCGCGTATGCGGGAGCCGCGTCCGCCGGCACAAGGCCGCATGGCCGAGTCCTGTACGTCTCGCGGTCGGCCCAGCCACAAAACCGCGATAAGTCCTGTCGTTCCGCCGCGTTCGCGACCATCCAGTCCGCGGTCGACGCCGCCCCAGCCGGGGGAACCGTCATCGTTTGCGCGGGGACGTATCACGAGCAGGTCGTGATCTCCGAGCCGCTAACCCTCACGGGCCAGCGGGCGGTTATCGACGAAACGGGCGTGACCCCGACGTTCCAGGTCACCTTGCCCGGGCTCGGAACCCAGACCATCTACGCGGGCGTGGTCATCGTGAGCTCCCGCGTGACGCTGAGCGGGTTCACGATCAGGGACGCGCAGGGCGAAGGAATCCTGGCCGCGGGGCTGGGCGCGGTCATACGCCACGTCACGATCTCGCACAACGCCGTCGTGAACAACGACACTGGCAGCACCGTGCCGCCAAGCTCGCCGTATTTCCAGTGCGCAGCCGAGGGGACGGTCCCGGGCGACTGCGGTGAGGGTGTTCACTTCGCGGGTAACATCGCCGACTCGACGATCCGGGACAACCTCGTCGCCCGTAACTCTGGTGGCGTCCTGATGAGCGACGACGTCGGACCGAATCACAACAACGTGGTCGAGGACAACGTCGTCACGGGCAACGCGTCGGACTGCGGGATCACCGTGCCTGGGCACAACCCCAACGCGCTCAACGCCGAAGGCGTGCCACAGCCCCAGGCCGCGGGCGTCTACGACAACGTCATCAGGAACAACGTGGTGACCGGCAACGGAACGACGGGCGACGGCGCCGGGGTGCTGTTCGCGAACGCCAGCGCCGGCACCGCTTCCTACAACAACCTGGTCGAGGACAACTACATCGCGGGTAACGGACTGTCCGGCGTCACGATGCACGCACACATCGTCGGTCCGGGACAGTTCGAGGACCTGAGCGGCAACGTGATCGTCGGCAACGTCTTCGGCAAGAACAACCTTCTCGGCGACCCGCTCGACGGACCGCCCGGTCCATCGGACATGCGGACGACCGCGGTGCTCGTGTACTCGGGCGGCACCAAGGTCACCGTCAAGATCGCCCGCAACTACATATTCAACAACTCGATCGGCATCTGGCTGAGCAGCCCGGTCACCGCGTCCGGGCTGAGGACGAACACGTTCCGCAACGTGATCACCCCTATCTCGGCGGGTCACTGACTGCGGCGGCGCCGGGTGCGGTCGCGCCGACCGCACCCGGTGTCCGCGCCTAGAGCCAGCCGGCCCTGATGTTACCGGCGTCGTCCCCGTTCGGGGCGACGCCGAGTTCCCCGGCGCGAACCTTCTCCAGCATCATCTCGGCCACGCCGACGATGGCGGGAGCGATTTCACGCAGGCTCCTGGCGTCAGACGGGTCAGCCACGAGCTGGGGGACTTCGGCGCGCTCGAGTACCGCGGGCAGGTCAGCGAGTTGCCCGGCCAGCCAGGTCAGCGGGTCGGCCGACAGCTCCTTATCGAAGACGCGCGAACTGGGGTTCCACCCCTTGAACTTCGGGTGGTGATGGGTGCGGTCGAAGCTGCCGGGCTTGCCGTCCACCGACTCGAGCAGGTCGACACGCCAGATCGGCCGGCCGACCTCGATCGGCATCGCGGAGTAGATCGTTTCCTTGAGCTCGCCTCGGTCGAAGACCCGGAGTTCGAGACGGACCCCGTGCTCGGGCCCCTCCTGCCCTGGATTCGGGTTCGGGTCAAGGAAGTAAAGGTCACCGACGACGACGCCGACTCGCTCGAACACGAAAGCCTGGAGCATGAAACCACCGTTCGGTCGCAGTCGCACGCGTTTGGCGTGCGCTTTCGAGATGGTTCCACTATCTCCCGGCTGACGCCGGAGCGTCCAGCCGGCCCTGCCGGCTGGCTAGCACTTCGGGGACAGGCTCACCACGGTGCCTACCTTCGACAGCGGAAGCGGCCAGCAGGTGCACTCGCCTTGGTCGGCCACGTAACCTGTCCGAGCGTTCATGACCACAGAGAAGTCCGTGTCGGGTTGGGCTGACGCCTTGTAGCCCGATGGGCTGCTGTGGTCCCAGTTGATCGCCCTGGCATGGACCTCGACGACCCAGACCAGCGTCCGCGGCGCCATCCCGGAACTGATGTCCCCTTGCGACTCGACCGGCTCGCCCTTGGCGTAGCTGGTGAGAACGAGGTGCACCTGCTCAGGGCCGGTAAAGAAGCCCGCCCCCGCTTTACCGACGAGCTGCCTGCATGCCTGAACTGCCGACATGACGCCCCGTGGCAGCGGATCGGCAGGTGCGGGGGGCCGACTCTGACCCGGGCCCCTGTTCGGATTTTGGTTCTGGTGCTGGTTCTGGCTCTGGCCGCAGCTGCAAAGCATCAGCAGCGGGATGAAGATCATCCATATCCAGTTGGTCCGCTTATTCACGGGGACCACCTCCTGGCGTCATCGTCTTGGACGCCGGAAAGCCATGACGCGTTCCCGCGGAGACCGGAAATCCGTGGCCGCCGGCACCCCTGCGGGTGCCGGCGGCCACGGATGTTGCCTTGGCTAAATTGCTCGTGTCGCGGTTACCACTGGTTGTAGACGAAGATCTCGGTACCCGTGCCCTTCTGGTTGATCGTTAGGTCCTTGTAGAACCACGAGGCGATGTCGTACGGGATCCGGACGCAGCCGTGCGAGACGTTGTTGACCGGTACGTTGGCGTTCGTTTCGCCATGGATCGCGTCTCCGTCGTAGTTAAAGAACGTCGGGTTGTACATCGGCCCGAGCGGCCCCTGATCCCAGCCGGATACGAAGTAGAGCGCGCGGAAGTCACCGGTCGGCGTTATCGCGTGGTTGTTGCAGTTGCCGTCCTGGCAGAAGTAGTAGTGGCCACCACTGGAGATGTGGCTGACCAGCGCGATCTGGTGGTTCTTGTAGAAGACCAGCACGCCCATGCCCAGGTTGACTTCGACCCTGGTCGCGTCGTGCCTTGGGAAAACAGCCTGGTAAGCGTGGGGGTGCACAAGGGCCTTCTTGGTCATCGGGCCGACGACGCCGTCCACCGACAGGTGGTTGACCTGCTGGAACGCCCAGACCGCTTCCTCAGTGTCGCTACCGAATGAACCGTCGGCCGGTCCCGGGTAGTACTTCAGCGACGCGAGCCGCTCCTGGAGCGCCTTCACGTCCGAGCCTGACATCCCCTCCTTGAGGTTCCGCTTCGACGGTGTGTAGGCGGCGGCCGCTGCCACCGCGGTCCGCGCCGAGGCCGCCGCTGGCTTGGCTGTTGCCGCCAGCGCCGTCCCAGGGAGGTAGCAGCCCGCCAGGACCGCGGTCGCCGCCGCCACCGTTGCTGTCGCACCGAGGCCCGCCAGCTTGCGATGCCTTGTCAGGCTGCCGCGCATCCGGTCACCCATTTCGTTCACATCCCTCATAGCTGAAAGTGTTACGTTCTGGAGACGCTCCAGCCAATGCCGAGGTTGCTATATGTGGATAACGAAACGACCACGGGCATTGCTATTGGATCCCGGCACGGACGGAGGTGATGCGCTCGGTGTTGAAGCCGAGCCAGTGCATCCGGCCCACGTAGCGCGCGTGCTCAACCTTGATGCAGCGGTCCATGATCACCGTCACGCCGCCGTCTTCCGCGATCTGCGCGCCCTCGGCATTGATCACGCCGAACTGGCACCACAGAGCGCCGGCGTGGATCGCGACGGCGTCTCGCGCGATCCCCGGCAGCGCATCCGGGGCGCGGAAGACGTTGACGACGTCCACCGGCGCGGGGATGTCAAGCAGGCTGGCGTAGCACCTCTCTCCGAGAATCTCCGTCTCGCGGGGATTCACGGGGATCACGTGGTAGCCGTGCCGCTTGAGGTAGTAGCCAACGAAGTAGCTGGCCCGCAGCTCGTTAGCGGACAGGCCCACGATCGCGATCGTCTTGGCGGTGTGCAGCACGCGCTGAATCGTCAAGGGGTCCTGATAACGCGCGAGATCGGTCATGTGGTGGCCACCTTCTTTCCCGCTGTCGCGGCGACGCACTTGAAACCCTGCTCCAGATCCCAGATCAGATCCTCGACCGACTCGGTGCCAACCGACAGTCGCACCGTTCCTGGCCCGACTCCCGCCGCCCGCAGTTCGTCGTCGCTCAACTGGCGGTGCGTCGTGCTGGCGGGGTGGATGATCAGGCTCTTCGCGTCGCCGACGTTCGCCAGGTGGGACCAGAGCGTCACGCCGCGGATCAGGTTCTGCCCGCCTGCCCGGCCGTCGACGCAGTCGAACGAGAACACCGCGCCGGCCCCGCCGGGCAGGTACTTCTCGACGAGCGGCCGGTACTTGCTCCTCGGCAGGCCTGGATAAGTCACATTCGACGCCAGTTCGTGTGAGTCAAGGTACGCCGCGACCGCCGACGCGTTGACGACGTGGCGTTCCATCCGCAACGACAGCGTCTCGAGCCCTTGCAGGAAAAGGAAGGCGTTGAACGGCGAGAGTGCCGCGCCAAGGTCTCGCAGGGTCTCGGCCCGGAGCTTCATCAGGTAGCCGTATGTCCCGAACGTCTCGTGGAACTGCAGGCCGTGATACGCCGGCGACGGATCCGCGACCACGGGAAACCGCCCGTTGGACCAGTTGAACGTTCCCGCCTCGACCACGACCCCGCCGATGCTCGTGCCGTGCCCGCCGATGAACTTGGTCGCCGAGTGGATCACGATGTCGGCGCCCCATTCAATCGGGCGGCACAGGTACGGCGTCGCGAACGTGTTGTCCACGATCAGCGGCAGTTCGTGCTCGTGCGCGATGGCCGCCAAGGCCTCGATGTCCAGCACGTTCCCGGCGGGGTTGCCGATCGTTTCGCCGAAGAACGCCTTCGTGTTGCCGCGGACCGCCTGCCGCCACGCGTCCGGATCATCGGGGTCGACCCACGTCAGTTCCACGTTCATCTTGCGCAGCAGATGCTTGAACTGGTTCACCGTCCCGCCGTAAAGCGCGGAAGAGGAGACGACGTGGTCGCCCGGCTGGAGCAGCGTGAAGAGCGCGGCCGCCTGCGCCGCGATCCCGCTCGCGAACGCCACCGCGCCGCTGCCGCCCTCGAGGTTCGCCACTCGCTCCTCGAAGACCGCGACCGTCGGGTTCATGATGCGCGAGTAGGTGTTCCCGTACTCCTGGAGGTTGAAGTATGCCGCCGCGGATTCCGGGTCCTCGAACACGTAGCTGGTCGTCTGGAAGATCGGCACCGCACGTGCGCCCGTGTTCGGGTCGGGTCGTTGCCCGGCATGCAGCTGCCGGGTCTCGAATCCGTACGCGCGGGCTTCCTCGGCATGGGACGACTGTTCGGTCACGAAGGCCTCTTCCTCGACTTCATCCGCGCGCCTGGCCCTCGGCCACGCTCATTCGTCCTCGTGGCCCTTCGGCCAGGAACCGCCGGATTATGGGGGTCTGCCGTGCTTCCTCGAGCAGGAAGCAGTCGTGGCCGTATGGCGCCTCGATCACATGGAGCTCGACCGGCCTGCCGAGAACGCGAAGTGCGTCCTCGATCTCCGCCGACGAAGACGGCGGGTACAGCCAGTCGGAACTGAACGCTATCAGCAGCGTCCGCGCGCGGACGCCGTCGAGCGCCCGCGCGAGGGACCCGCCGCCATACTGCCGGGCGAGATCGAAATAGGTCAGAGCGCGCGACGTGTAGAGATAAGTGTTGGCGTCAAAGCGCTTGACGAACGACTCGGCCTGATGGCGCAGATAGCTCTCGACCTGGAACTCTGGCTCGGTGAGCGTGTAGCGGACGTCGTCGGCGAACTGGAGGCGGCGGTCGAACTTATCGGTTAGCGCCTGTGCGGACAGGTACGTGACGTGGCCGACCATCCGCGCCACCCCCATGCCCGCGTCGGGCGCGCGGCCCGTGCCGTAGTAGTGGCCGCCTTGCCAGGCCGGGTCGCGCATGATCGCGTCGCGCGCGATCGAGTTCCAGGCCACGCCCTGCGGCTGGAGCGCGGGCGTGCTGGCGATCGCGACGACGGCGTCGACTTGCTCGGGGAACAAGATCGCCCACTCGAACGCCTGCATCCCGCCAAGCGAGCCTCCGGCTACCGCCGCGAGCCGCTCGATGCCGAGTGCGTCCAGGAACGCGCGCTCGGTCCGCACCATGTCCGCGACAGTGATCACCGGGAAGTCCGCCCCGTACGGCTTGCCCGTCGCCGGGTCGATCGACGACGGCCCTGTCGTCCCGCGGCAGCCGCCGAGCAGGTTCGTCGAGACGACGAAGAAGCGGTCGGTGTCGAACGCCTTGCCGGGGCCGATCATCCCGTCCCACCAGCCGAGACTCTTACCAGCCGTGCCGTCGCGATCTTCGGCCCCGAACCCGTCGCGCGTGCTCTCTACCAGCGGCGTCTTGGCGAATCCCGCCGCATGGGCGTCGCCGCTGAGCGCGTGGCAGACCAGGATCACGTTGTCCCGCCGCGGGGAGAGGGTGCCGTAGGTCTCGTATGCGACGCGAATTGGGTACAGTTCCCGCCCGCAGTCGAGTCGCGCCGGCTCCGGAAGGTCGAGATACTGGGTTTCGACTGTGCCGACCGAGCCGGCCGCGAGCGTCGAGGCTGGCTCTGCCATGGGGCTATGGTAGCGCCCCCAGGTCAGTGTATTGTCAATCAGATCCATAGGGAATCTGGGGACGTGAGCGGAAGGGCATTACTCGATATGACTACGGTTGCCGACAACGGCGTCAACGTGCAGGCACTGCTGGATGCGAGGGAAGTGCTTAAGGGCGCGCCAGAGGCCGCCCAGTTCACCTGGCGGGCGTCAGCCAAGTGGCAGAACGGCGTGCACAGCACGGTCAAGGTCCAGAGCTACTTCGGCCTCGGGCAGGAGCATGACCACAAGGCGGAGTCGGTCTTCGAGGCCGACCACCCCGAGGTCTTCGCCGCGACAGACAACGGCATCACACCGATCGAGTACCTGCTCGTCGGCCTGGCGAGCTGCCTCAGCGCTGGGGTGGCGTCCGTGGCGCAGAACCGCGGCATCCAGCTGCACTCGGTAGAGGCGACCGTGGAGGGCAACCACGACATCCGCGGCATTCTCGGCGCCGACACCGATGTGCGCAACGGCTACAACGACATCAAGGTGACGTTCCACATCGACGCGGACGCGTCCCGGGAGGACATCGAGGCGCTCGTGGCCCAGTCGCAGAAGCGCTCCGCCGTCTTCGACGCCCTCACCAACCCGACCGACGTCACCGTCGAAGTCGCCTGAGGAGACCGGCCATCCAGCGCGTAACCACGGTCGTCATCGGCGCGGGGCACGCAGGCCTCGCCGCGAGCCACTTCCTCAGCGACCGGTCGATCGACCACGTCGTGCTCGAGCGCGGGGAGGTGGCGAACTCCTGGCGGCGCGAACGCTGGGACTCCCTGCGGCTGCTCACCCCCAACTGGCAAAGCCGTCTTCCGGGCCTTCGCTATGAAGGCCCGGATCCCGACGGCTACATGACCACCGGGGAAGTCACCGAGTTCATCGAGCGCTTCGCGAAGGTCTCGCGTGCTCCCGTTAGGACCGGTGTGAACGTCACGTCAGTGCGTCGTACCGACGACGGGTACCACGTGACGACGGACGACGGCCAGATTGACTGCCGCGCACTGGTCATCGCGAGCGGCGCCTGCAATCAGCCTTCGGTGCCAGCGTTCACAGACGCGGTGCCAGCGTCCGTCGAGCAGCTGACGCCGTTCGATTACCGCGAGCCCGCCAAGCTTCCCGACGGAGGAGTGCTCGTTGTGGGAGCGTCGGCGACGGGCGTGCAGCTGGCGGCCGAACTGCAGCGGTCGGGCCGGCCGGTGACCCTGTCGGTAGGGGAGCACGTGCGGTTGCCGCGCACCTACCGCGGACGCGATGTGCTGTGGTGGATGGCCGCGTCCGGCGTGTGGGACCAGCGATACGACGAGGTCGAGGATCTGACGCGCGCCCGGCGGTTGCCCTCGCCTCAGCTCGTCG
>Ga0210390_10000373_pt1 | contig 48845 bp, 34 predicted proteins | sample IncBWH11OmetaG_FD_161050 | JGI IMG/M metagenome (GOLD analysis project Ga0210390, IMG submission 161050) | Forest soil microbial communities from Barre Woods Harvard Forest LTER site, Petersham, Massachusetts, United States - Inc-BW-H-11-O ... | reverse complement strand
GACACGGATCGTGACGTCAGCCTCAACACCATGAAGAGGGGAATCGAATTTCCCATCTCGACCATGCCTGGCGAAAGGGTAGCCCACGTTTATGCGGGACCGATGGAAGCTGAGACGATTCATTTTCTAGAGTGCGTAGCCCTGAGCCGGCAGCCTCTGGTGACGCCCGAGCACGCGCGTATGGTGATGCAGGTCTACCAAGCTGCAGACAAATCGGCTGAAGAGGGGCGGCCGGTCGACATCCTAACATCCGACCTCCCATCCGAACGGGCGCGGCTAGCTGCCTCCATCAAGAACGCCACGGCTGATCGCACCTGAACCGTTCCTGAACCTGTCACAAAGAATGCCTCCGCCAACCAAGACCCGCTGGATGGTTCTTCTGCTGATCAGCCTGATGTACATGATCACTTACATGGACCGAACGGGCATCTCGATTGCGGCGCCCTCAATGGCAAGGGAATTCAGGCTTAGCCCGACCGCGATCGGCGTTGTGTTCAGCGTTTTCTTGTGGGCTTACGCGTTAGGACAGATCCCATTAGGATCGCTCGCCGACCGCATGGGGCCGCGAGCGGTACTGCTGATTATCGTTCCGTTCTGGTCGTTCATGACGGCGATGACCGCCATTGCCCGGGGCCTGGCTTCCCTCATTGTTATACGGTTTGTTTTTGGATTGGCGGAAGCGGGCGCGTTTCCCACGGCTACCCGCGCCATGCAACTCTGGTTTCCCAAGGCGGAGCGCGGCATCGTGCAAGGCGTCACCCATAGTTTCAGTCGTCTTGCCGTCGCCATTGTTCCGTTCATCGCGGTCAGCATCATGATCGCATTCGGCTGGCGCTGGATCTTCTACATTTTCGCAGCCGCAGGTTTGCTTTGGTCGGTTGCGTTTTACCTGGTGTACCGAAATCTTCCCGAAGAACATCCGAGAGTCAATCACTTGGAGTTAGCCCACATCCGAGGCCGCGATGCGGAGGGTGCCGTCAAGCGGGTTGATCTCCATCAGCAGCTTGCACCGCCCTGGAGAATCATCTTTCGCTCAGCCAACATGTGGTACATCGCAGCGGGATATTGCTGTTTCTACTACGGCACGTACTTTTACATGACATGGTTTCCCACCTACCTTCTTGAGTACCGACACCTGTCGTTGAGGGCGGTGGGCAGGCTGGCGTCGCTTCCACTCCTGGCGGGCATGGTCGGGGACATCGTGGGAGGAACTCTGACTGACAGGGTGTACAAGAAAACGGGCAAGCTGAAGTTCGCTCGGCGCATCGTGGCCGCGCCTGCCATGCTGGCCTCAGGGGTTTGCCTGATTCCGGCCGCCGTGACTCAGTCTGCGTGGACTGCGGTCCTCTGCTTGACCGCGTCGCTATTTTTCCTGGAACTGGTGATCAGTCCGGCGTGGGCGGTTCCGATGGATGTTGGCGGTGAATATAGCGGCACCGTCTCGGGCGTGATGAATATGGCGGGAAGTTTGGCCGCGTCACTGTCGCCGATTATTTTTGGGGCTCTGGTGCAGCGGGGGTTCTGGATTACTCCGTTTTTTATCTCGGCAGGCGTCCTGCTTACGGGCGCACTTATCTGGGCATTTCTTATCGATCCCGAACAATCTGTCGTTGAAGGATTGATTCCGAGCGTTTCGAATCTCGCCGACCATTAGGAACTCTCGGCACTACCTCGGAACTGGATAATTTTTCGGCGATCGCGTTTGGATGGTTTGCTTGCGGGTAACTCTTCAAACTGCCGCATCGCCTTGCGCTCCGCCGCCACTTTCAGGCGCAACTCGCGGCTTGCGTCCGTCTCGCGATAGAGCGTTTGCGCAACCGATGCCGGGCCGCGCACCTCGCTGAGGAGCAGAACTTCCACTTGAAAGTCGCCGCCTTCGTTCGTTACTTGTAACATGTCTCCAATCCGGACTTCGCGCGCGGCCTTGGCGGGCTGCGCATTCGATTGAATCCTGCCGAGTTCACAGGCTCGTGCCGCCAGCGATCGTGTTTTGAAAAATCTGGCGGCCCAGAGCCACTTGTCCATTCTTACGTTCGCCATCGATCTATTTTGCCGAGAATCCGCGAGCTATGTCTTCTTGTAACCACTCTGCTCCAGCAATCAGCCCGCTTTGGCCAACTCGGGGACCGCAGAAAGTTCCTGATATTCCTGTGGGGTCAATCGCAAGGAAGCTGCCTCTATATTTTCCTCCAGATGCGCGATCGAGGAAGTCCCTGGAATGGGCAACATGATAGGCGAGCGCTGCAGCAACCACGCCAGAGCAGCCTGCAGCGGCGTTCCCTGATGTGCTTTCGCGATTCGATTGAGAATCTCGCCAGCCACTTTGCCCGCGCCCAGCGGGAACCACGGGATGAAGGCAATTCCGTTGCGCTCACAGTAGTCCACCACGTAGTCCCATTCACGGTCAGCGAAACTGTAACGGTTCTGCACCGAAACGATGGGCACAATTTTGCGTGCCCGCTCGATGTGTTCCCGCGTGACATTCGACAAACCCACTAAGCGAATTTTCCCCTCCTTTTGCAACTCGGCCAGGGTCTCGATCGACGCGTCAAAAGACACGATGGGATCGGGTATGTGCAGTTGATAAACATCGATGCGATCCAGTCGCAGTCGCTTGAGACTGCCCTCAACCGCCTGGCGAAGATGCGCCGGACTCGCATCGTGCGTCCACTGATTTGGTCCCGGACGATTCCATCCGCCCTTGGTGGCGATCACAAGATCTTTCGGATACGGAGATAGCGCCTCCGCGATCAACTCTTCGTCGACATGAGGCCCGTACGAATCGGCGGTATCGATGAAGTTGACGCCAAGCTCCACGGCACGGCGAAGAACCGCCAGCGCCCCGCTCCTGTCTTTTGGCGGACCCCAAATGCCCTCACCAGTAAGGCGCATTGCTCCGAAGCCGAGACGATGGACGGAAACCTTGCCGCCAAGCGAAACATTCCCAGCCAGACTTGCAGAGACGTCTTTCTTGTTCACGATTGATCCTCCTGGATTTGCTCCTGTTGCAACGGCTGCTTGCGCGCCAAGCAAACGGCGGCGGTGCTGAATGATCTCTTGCGCAACCAGATTAACACTGCATTGGATGAAGGTCCGATCACTGGCGCTGCAACTTTTGCGCGATCTCAGCACCTCACACACTCCTTACCAGTAGGGCCTTTCCCTATGTGCCAGAGAGCGCATCGGCTTTGGCCGGATCCCATTTTCACATTGCTACTTCCGTAATGTGGAGTATTGCTTAGAGGCTGCTAACGTAACGATGCTGCCGATTGCTAGCGGCGAGCTGGAGAGGGATCGTGATCATGCGGATGTTGCGTTGCGTCCTCTTATACGCCTTTACGGCTTGCCTAGGGCTGGTGCTCACAGGCTGCGCTGGCTTGAGCAACGGAAGTAACAACGGCGGTGGTAACGGAAGTGGCGGCGGCGTGCCGCCCAAAGTGGCCAAAGTCAGTGTGAGTCCGACTTCAGCGCAAATACTGGTCGGAGGAACACAGCAGTTCAGCGCCACGGCGCTTGACTCTAACGGCGTCCTTATCTCCGGCATCACCTTTGCCTGGTCCTCCAACGCGCTTCCAGTCGCTACCGTGAACAGCAGCGGCCTGGCCACGGACGTCAGTGCGGGTACGGCCAACATCACCGCCACCGCGCAGGGCATCTCCGGTTCCGCCGCGTTGACCGCTCAAAGCGTTGCGAGTGCCGATTTTTTCGTTGCTCCTAATGGCCGCGACTCCTGGAGCGGGAAATTGTCCGCGCCAAATTCTGCAAGCACGGACGGTCCTTTTGCCTCCGTTGCTAAAGCTCAGAGCGCGATGCGGAGTCTTATCCAAACCAATCCCAACCGGCCTCTTAGCGTCATGGTGCGGGCAGGAACGTACTATCTGCCCTTGAGCGCCACCGCTCCTGGCACACTGAACCTCACTTCGGCTGACTCCGGGAATTCTGCAATGCCGATTACGTGGCAGAATTATCCCGAGGAAACTCCAGTTATCAGCGGAGGAGTACCGGTAGGAGCCGGCGGCTTGGGACTGAGCTGGACTAATACTTCGGGCAATCTCTGGCAGGTACAAATTCCGTCCAAGAGTCAAGGGTTTGAATCCCTTTTCTACAGCGACGAGCGCAGGCTACGATCGCGGCTGCAGTCCGCCAAGGGCGTTGGCTACCACATGAGCAACGGCTCCTGCTATTCCACCGCTACCGGGCAGACCGTTACCGTGAGCAACTGCAATCTCGGGACTTTTCTTAGAGTCGCTGCCACTGTTCCTCCCGGCAATACCGGATGCCCGAGCGTGAGCTACCAAGGTCAGTCCAAGTGTTTGGATCGTTTCCAGTATGCCTCAGGCGATCCGGTTACGAAGTGGGCGAATTTGAACGGAGTGTATACCGGAGATCCGTCAAAACCTTGTCAGGCGGACAGCTCGAATCCGTATCCCGCCGGTGATGTTGAACTGACTCTCTTCAATGCCTGGACCGTCGATGTCATGCGCGTCAATTGTGTGGACACCACCAACCACATCATTTATTTCGCAGGCGCGGATAGGGGAAATTCCAACGACTTTAACTGCTGTGGTCCTGCTGTCGGCCACCGCTACATCGTCGAGAATACTTTAGAGGCATTCCAGCAGGAGCAGCAAGCGGGTCAGACCGGACTCTGGTTTCTGGATCGCTCCCACGTTCCCTGGACTCTGTCTTATCTCGCCAATAGCGGCGAGAATCCTAATCAAGATACCGCGATCATTCCGCAACTTCAGCCCACCGGTGCGACCGGGGGCAGCATTTTATCCGCGACGCAACTCAGCTACGTGACCTTTCTGGGCATCGTCTTCGAGATCGACAATTTTGTTCCGCCCGCCACTGGTTTCAACAACGACGAAAATGGCGAGAGTACCTTGCCGGCGGCCATCGACTGCGAGAGTTGTCAACATGTCACCTTCGACGGCATCAGCGTCCGTCACACTTCCGCGTCCGGTATCCAGATAGCCTCTCTCGCCGGACACTCCGGACCAGCGGCGGCGAACGACGTGATCCAAAATTCGGCTTTCTACGATCTTGGCTCCAGCGGTGTGCATATCGGCCACACCCCGCTGGGAAACGACATCTCCACGAGCGTGGTGCAATCGGTGACCGTGCAAAATAACGTCATCCAAGGCTATGGCCGCGTCTTCGCCGACGGCGAGGGTCTGGCTCAAGGCAACGGCAACAACATCCTGTACCAGCACAACGACATCACTGACGGATACCACGCCGGCATCTCGATCTGCCTGGAAGGCTGCTTCGGCCAAAACGGCAGCGACATTGTCAGCCAGTACAACCACATCTGGAACATCATGCAAGGCATCACCTCGGACGGCGGGACGCTGTACTATCACGTAGGAAATTCCACGAAGAGTGGGACCGGCGATAAAATTCTCAACAACCTGATCCACGATGTCACCGATTCCTCGATCATCGATCGAAGCATTCTGGGATCCGGGTACGGGGGACGGGGCATTTATCTCGACGGCCAGTCCGCAGGCGTGACCGTAGAAAACAACGTCGTCTATCGGGTTTCCGCGGATAGCGTCTTTATGACCGAGGGGCCCGCCAGTTCCCAACCCCCCGACACTTTCAGCAATAACATCTTTGCTTTTGGCCGCAAAAGCATGTTCACCGAGGCCTGGGGATGGCCGCAGAACTGTGGCAGTTCAACCCGGGTCAGCCTGGTCAGCAACATCATGTATTTCGATCAGAGCGATAAGACGGGATTCTATGCTATTAACGGTTGTGCCGATTCGTGCGGCATGGCGTTCAACCAATATCAGAATTTTCAACGGAACCTTTACTGGAGAACCGACGGCCAGTTCGCCAGCGACGCAAAGGCATTCCACGTCCTGACCACTACTCCGCCGCCCGATCAGGCGAGTTCATGCACCCAACCCCTGAACCCGACTGCAGACTGGACGTTCTTCGATTTTCCAACCTGGCAGAATGGACATCCCATGGTGAATGGAAGCGCGTTGCCAATGAATGAAGACCCGGAGGGAAGCGTAACCGTCGATCCCGGGTTCGGCAGCACTGGTCAAGCGACCGATTTCTTGCTTACCGAGTCGCCAATCTCAGGTTTCGACAACACCCAAACTAACAGCACGATAAACACCGCCGGGCGCACCAATCCCGTGATTAAACCGCCCGCCGTCCCGCCCACTTTTCCCACGTACTACTACACAAGCTTTTAGAAGGAGCCTCGGTCACTTCAGCAGGTGCCATCTGCATTCGCCAACGAGCCGACGCGAATACCAGTTGTGGGCATTATCGTCCAAGGCACTCATTTCGTCAGCACAGCTGATTCCCGCAGGTCAGAGTTCCGCCTTCGCGTATGAATTGATTTCGAAGTTCTGAATCGAACTGGCGGTGATCATGCTCTCGCTAAGGTTGTCCCCGGTGCGATAAGCGCAGCCGGCGCAAACGCTGGGCGTATCTTGCTGCCAAGTGGTCACACATACCGTGCCCGAAGGGCACAGCTGAGCGCTTGACGACGTGGTTGCACAGGCAAGGAAAACACCCAACAGAGCAGCCGGAACGCAAAACTGTAACCACGCAAAATACTTCCCCATAGCTCCTCCTCATTTCTGATTTTGCTGATTCTTCCAAAAAAGTGTGCTCACCCGTCCCTCTACATCTTGTTGACGGCAACGGCCCCCGCGACCCAGATATTCGCCCCGTCGAAAGCCACTCCGGTGCCACTTCGATCTAAATACCTGCCGACTATGCCACCGTCGCTAACCCGTAACTCGACTGTATTCGGGTCCCCCGAAACCCAGACGTTTGCTCCGTCGAACGCCACGCCGTAGGGTAGACCCCCGACCATGAACGTGCCCAAACTCTTGCCGTCGCTGGCTCGGAGCTTGCTGACCGTACCATCGCCTCGGTTGGCGATCCACATGTTCGCGCCGTCAAAGGCAATGCCGGTCGGGGAATTACCCACCGTAAACGTCCCCAATGCCTTACCGTCGCTGGCCCGCAGCTTGCTGACCGTGCCATCGCCAGTGTTCGTAGTCCAGACGTTGGCTCCGTCAAAGGCGACCGCGATGTCGCCATTGCCGACTGTGAAATTACCCAGATTCTTGCCGTCACTAGCTCGTAACTTGGTCAAGATGTTCTTGCCGTTCGTTACCCAGACGTTTGCTCCATCAAAGGCCATCCATCCCGGGTTAGGGCCCACTGTGAACCTGCCCAAGGCCTTGCCGTCGCTCGCTCGGAACTCTTGGACCGTACCGTCTCCAGCGTTCGAGACCCAGATATTGGCCCCATCGAAGGTCACCCCATAGGGCTCGACCCCCGCCTTGAACGTACCTAGCACCTCGCCATCGTTGGCCCGCAGCTTGGTGACGGTGCCCTCGAAGTTCGCCGTCCAGATGTTTGCCCCATCAAAAGCCACGCCATAGGGCTGCTGCCCAGTCTTGAATCGTGTCGTGGTGTTCGCCTTATACCATTTCAGCAGGGCCACTTTCAGCGGGTTCGCTGGCGGCACGCCGTTGCTCGTCGGCTGTTGCTGCCGCGTGTCCGCCTCTTGCGCCCGCCCTGGAAACAAATTCGCGGTCGCTACAATCGCCAGCGCCAAACAGATTCCAATCACTACGCGCTTCATATTCAGTTACCTCCCCTGGGCTCGGTCCGGAAATGCGAGGAAAACGTAAATCGAAATCGGAGATGGGCTTTCAAATCCAGCCTAAAAACTCAAAACTGCGGGGTCCCTTCCAGCGCCTGAAGTCAGGTCGGCTGGAAACTCAAAATCGGCTGGGACTCTATCACGGGTTTGCCCCGTGCTCAAGCGCCAAAACGCAGTCGTTGGGGATACTTGGTGAGATCATTTCTGGCGGGCGTTCAGCTTTTCGATTGTGCGCTTCAACTCTTCGAGCTTTTGTCCAGCCTCGCCGAGCTTGCCTTCTGCTGTCAGGCGTTGGTAGTCGGAGAGGTCTTTGGCGGCCTCTGCAATCAGCGTGTTGAGATCCGCCGCGGGCTGGGGTGACGCGCCAGATGCCGGTGCACGTTGCGCGCCTCCCGCTGTGCCTGCTGCTGTGTTCGTCGATTGGGCAGTCGTCGATTGGGCAGTCAAGGACGACACCCCTCCGCCGAAAAGGGCTGCCATCGCCGACTCGAAGTTTGGGCCGTAAGCCAGCCGGTCTTGCAGCGCGAGCACGACCAGACGCAACTCCGGCATTGGACTGCGCTCAGCCTGCAGATAAATCGGTTCCGCATACAACAGCGCCCGCCCGGTCGGAATCACCAGCAGGGCTCCGCGCCGTACGTGGGAGCCTTGCTGATTCCACAGCGTCAATTGTCCCGAGAGCTGTGCGTTCTGATCGATGCGCGCCTCGATTTGCAGCGGCCCGTCGACCAGCTTGGTTTTAGGAAAGTTGTAGACCACCGACGTACCGTATTGCGCGCCGTCGCTGCGCCCGGCAATCCAGCCAATCAGATTGTTCCGGTTGGCTGGCGTGAATGGCAGGATCTCCACGAACTCCACTCCGGTTTCGCCCGGCAGTTTCATCAATACAAAATTCGGCTGCATGGTTTCCGTCTTTTGCTCGCCGCCTTCACTCATGCCCACTTCGCTGGCGACTGTCCAGAGATCCTCGCGGTTATAGAACGCCTCCGGATCGGTCATGTGATACAGGCCGTAAACTTCCGCTTGCAGTTTGAGCAGCAGTTCGGGATAGCGCACGTGTTTGCGCAGTCCGGGAGGCATCAAGGCCGCATCCTTGAACAGACTGGGAAAGATGCGGCGGTAGGCTGCGATGATCGGATCTTCCGGATCAAACACGTAAAACGTGGTCGTGCCGTCGTAGGCGTCGATGACCACTTTGACGCTGTTGCGCATGTAATTAATGACGTTGCCGTCGAGACGATAATGGCTCGAGTACGGATAGGTGTCAGAAACCGTGAACCCGTCCATGATCCAGGAAAGGCGGCCATCGTCGCCGAGCACGACGTACGGGTCGGGATCAAAAGTGAGGAACGGCGCTAACGCGGCTACGCGGTCGCGCACGTTGCGCCGCATCAGCAGGCGGCTATCCTTGGTTACATCGTCGCTGAACGGCAGCTTCGCGAGGTCGCCGAGGTCGAGCGCAATAATGATGCGGCGCAGGAAACCGCCGAGGACGATGCCGCCGTTGCCTTCGTAGGATGTCAGGTTGTTGGTTTGGCCCTGCGGATAGTTGAATTCTTTTTGCCGTGTCTTCACGTAGACGTCGGTATTCGTCAACTCGCCGAAATAAACCTCGGGCCGAGTCACGGCTAGACCGTGCACGGTGCTCTGGACGGGCATGTTGCTTAGAAGCAGGGTGGGCAACCCTTCCGGCGTGAACCCGTTTACTGGATTCATCGTGATGCCGTAGCCGTGAGTGTAGATTAGTTTTTCGTTGATCCAGTTGCGACTGCTCTCGGGAAGTTTTTCGACGTTCAGCTCGCGGGTGGCGAGCATCACCTGACGAGTCGCCCCGTCGATTTCATAGCGATCAATGTCGATGTCGGGGAAATCATAGTAGGTGCGGATTTCCTGAATCTGACGCAGCGTATCCTGGAGCGCGCGCCAGTCCCACAGCCGGATGTTCTGCAGCGTAGCCTGATTGTTTGCCGGGTCGGCAGCCTCTACGGTCGTCTCAGCGGGGAACTCGCGCTGCGCGACCCGGTTCAATCCGTAGGCCTGCCGCGTGAAGTCGGTGTTATACGCGATGAATGGCTTCTCGCGAACCAATTCGTTCGGTTTGACGATGAAGCTGCTGACGTACCAGACAACTACTTGAAGGCCGACATAACAGACCGCAGCGGGAAGCCCCGCCGCGACCAGCCAACGTCCGCGTTGCATCGACACTGCGTTCACTAACGCGATCACCGCGCCCAGAATGAGCGCCGCGCAGACGACCAGCATGCCGGCCAGCGTGACGTGCGCGTCCGTGTAAGTCACGCCTCCGAAGATCGTATGATCTTCGAACAGTCGCTCGAAACGGCCGATATACGCCATGATCGCGAGGATCAGCAAGAGGAACGCAAAGGTGATGGAAAAGCCGCGCCAAGGCAACGCGACGGAGCGGCGTCCGGCGAGCACGCCGCTTCCACCGGTGATGAGAATGAAGAAAACGGCGAGCACACAGGCAATGACCGCCAGGGTAATCAGCCAGCCGGCGATGAGCTGCCACGCAGGCAGGGTGAAGAGAAAGAAGTTCAGCGACTTGCCAAAAATCGGGTCCACAATGCCGCCAGCGGTCGGGGGCGCGTACCAGAAGAGCGCGAGCGTCGGCCATTCCGCCATCATTCCGGCGCCGGTTGCAGCGGCAATAAGCAGCGAAACGACGGCTGCGATCAGGCGCAGGACAGGCTCAACTGGCAACTTCACCGGCTGTCTGCCGATAAAAATCGTGTGACCGCTGGGCAAGTCGGGGAGGTGCGCCCGCTTCAGCGCCAGGAACGATCCATAGAGGATGAGAAATGTGGCGGCTGCAAAAGCCGTGAAGATTCCACCCTGGAGGCTCAGCGATTTCCAAAACACGTCGCCGTAGCCGAGTGAGCCAAACCAGAGCGTGTCCACGTAATACGACAACGCGGCTCGGCCGCCGAAGAAGATGATGGCAAGGAAGGCGAGAATAAGAAGGAAGCGGCGGCGGCTCCGCGGCGGACGCGTCCGCGGCCAATCAATGGACTCAGGCATTGCTCAACATAATACTCCTCTATAAGTTACGTCGTACTCGGCCCCTGGGTGGCGAAATTCCAGTGGCCTAATAGTTGTTGCAACGATTATTATTCTACTGCATCCAATGACGGAGAAAGGAACTTACTATGAGCACACTTGCTAGTCCGCAAACCGCTACCACTACCTGGAACATCGACCCCGTGCACTCGGTGGCCGAGTTCAAAGTCAAGCACATGATGATTTCCAACGTGAAGGGGCAGTTCACGGCCGTGAAAGGCGTTCTAACTCGGGACGAAACTGCTTTAACCAACTCTCATATAGAGGCGTCGGTCGACGCGGCTTCCATCAACACTCGCGAGCCCGATCGCGATACACATCTCAAGAGCGCTGACTTTTTCGACGTAGAGAAATTTCCAACGCTGTCCTTCAAGTCGACGAGCATAAGCCGGGTACGCGATGGTGAAGTGGCTGTAGCCGGTGACTTGACTGTTCACGGCGTGACCCGCAACGTGGTGTTCACGGTGGAGGGACCGACCGCGCCGGCCAAAGATCCCTGGGGCAATACTCGGATAGGGCTGTCGGCAACCACAAAGATCAACCGCAAAGACTTCGGCCTGACCTGGAATGCGGCTCTTGAGACTGGTGGCATTCTGGTCGGCGATGAGGTCACCATTACGCTCGACGTTCAGTTGGTGAAGGCCTAATAAAAGGCGTCGGCGGTGCAGGTCAAAGCCTGCCCCGCCACGAGGAAGAAAGGGGAAGCTATGTCACTGCGCCCAATTAAACAAATTATTCAAACCAAGCCGACGATCGAAGGCGCCGGTGTGAAATTGCAACGAGCCTTTGGTTTCGGCAAGACGAAGGATTTCGATCCTTTTTTGCTGTTGGACGATTTCCGTAATGACGATCCGAAAGATTATCAGGCGGGGTTTCCCTGGCATCCGCATCGCGGGATCGAGACGATCACATATGTGCTTGCGGGTTCGGTCGAACACGGCGATAGTCTTGGCAACAAGGGCAAAATGGCCGCGGGTGACGTGCAGTGGATGACGGCAGGAAGCGGCATTCTCCACCAGGAGATGCCGAAGGGAGATCAGAATGGCCGCATGCACGGTTTCCAGTTGTGGGCAAACCTGCCTTCGTCTCTCAAGATGACGCATCCGCGTTACCAGGATATTCCGTCGAGTGCGATTCCCGAGGTCACGGACGATGACGGCACGCGCGTGCGCGTTGTCTGCGGTGAATTTTGGGGCAAGCGAGGTCCTGTGGAAGGCGTTGCAGCTAATCCGAGCTACCTTGATGTCTCGGTTCCCCCCGGCCAGCGAAAGCGACTCAAGGTAGAGACCACCAGCAACGCGTTCGCATACGTGTTCGCAGGCTCAGGCTCATTTCGCGACGCATCAGATCCGCGCGCGGTCCTGACCGAGCAGGTCGAGAAACCGGATGCGCCGCCAGTCTACGACGCCGGAAATCATTCGCTGGTTTTGTTTGACCGTGGCGATGAGATCGTGGTGCAAGCAGGCGACGAGGGCATTCGTTTCCTGTTGGTGTCAGGCAAGCCCATCGAGGAGCCCGTGGCCTGGTATGGCCCGATCGTGATGAACACGCAAGAGCAATTGCAGGAGGCATTCACGGAGCTCCAGGACGGAACCTTCCTGAAAGAAAAGGGGCGCAGGTAGGACTTACAATCGCATCAGTTGGCGCAATGATTGCCAGGGTGATGGAATGCGAGTTCACGTCAGGAACGATCCGGCACGATCGAAGCTGGGCGAGGAGCCTGTTTCTGGCGGGCGGAGGATGCAAGTTTCCTCATTTCAATACGTATCTGCTGGCGTCTCTTCCGTCGTTCCCTGAAATCCTGTTTTGCCGATTCGCTTTCGGGGCCAGATCGAGACTGGTCATCCAGTTCTTTCAATACCGAAATCTGTTGGAGAAGGTCCAGCATCTTCTCGGAAGAACCACTCATCGTTTTCCTCCGCCGGGTCTTGCATGGCTTCTGCTCCAAAGAGCAGCCAGAGCTTCTGCCGCATCCGATACTGCTTCTTGCTGTCCCCACGCCGACTTTCTACGCTCTACGATGGGCCGCTGTTTCTTTGAACAGTTACTGGCTCCAAGCCGGTTCAATGCGAGTTCGAACTTCTGTAAATTCTGCGAGTCCATAAAAGATACGGTTGCCATCGATTCCTCCCAACTGTCAACAATCTACATTCACAGTACGGCGTAGGAAATAGGGCAAACCCTGAGAGTCGATGCGGAATGATTGTAGTGGCGAGCAGGGCGACATGCGCCCAGGGGATGCAGAATTCATATTGAGGTGGGTGCCGGCCTAAGTTTCAAGCGCCGTCGAATCGCGTTCACAATTGCGTAGACTACCGTAGACGTGCTTGTGGTTTCCGTTCGGATGTGGGGAGACGTTTTTTCATGTGCGCACTGGCGTCTTCGGTTTTGTGAACTGGTGGGGCTGGATTGTCTTCTTAGAAAACACAACTGACATGGAACGATACGCATGCTGATCCTCGCCGTTATTTTCGCCATCGTCATCTACGGAATGATCGCCGCGATGCTGGGCACCATCCTGCCAAACCTATCGGATCGTTTCCACCTATCCCCCAGCCAGAACGGCACCATCGCCTTTGCGCAAGCGCTTGGGCTCATCATTGCGTCACTCTGCGTCGGACCGCTGCTCGACGACGAGGGCAAGAAGGTTGGCCTCATTCTCGGCCTTGCCTTGATTTCGATCGCGCTGTTCGCCCTGCCTCGCTCGCGAGGCTTTCGCAGCATCCTTGTTCTGCTGTTTCTGCTTGGAGTTGGTGGCGGCACCGTGGTGACAGCTGCGAATTCTTTGGTCAGTGATGTAAGCGAGGCCCATCGCGGCGCGGCTCTGAATCTGGTCAACCTTTTCTTTGGACTCGGTGCTCTTGCCACGCCTCTTATAGCGGCGAATCTTTTTGGGAGAAACTGGGTTCGTCTCTGCTACACCATCGCGGCGCTTACGGTTGTGACCCTCGCGATCGAAGCCTTTACCAAGATGCCTGGTCCAACCGGCACCGGGCGCTTCGTTCTCGCCGATGCGGTTCCTGTGCTTGGACGCCCGCTACTTTTTCTGGTCGGATGGTTTCTGTTTCTCTACATTGGCTGCGAGGTGGGCGTATGGAACTGGCTCCCCCGGCACCTGATAGCGCAGGGCATTCCCGAGTCACAAGCGCTCAATATTCTTTCGCTAGGATTCGCGCTTGGTATGCTCATTGGCCGCGCTGGCGTCTTGCCTATTCTTGTCCATGTTCCCGCCATCACCGTCACTCTGGCCGGATCTGTTGCGATGGCGGTTACTACTTTCCTGATGGTTCAAACCAGCCGTCCAGCAACCGCCTTCGTGCTGGTTTTTCTTAGCGGACTCTCCATGGCGCCGGTCTTTCCTACTACGATAGCAATTGTGGGGGATGCCTTCCCGCGCATGACCGGTACTGCCATCGGCTTCGTGATTACATGCGGATGGTCCGGACTCGCCGTCAGTTCGCGCGTGATCGGCTTGATCGCCGGCGGCGATCCGCTGCGGCTAAAGAAGGCGTTGATGGTGATTCCCGCGTCCGCCGTCCTGATGGTGGGTTTGGATTTGGCGATCTGGAGCCAGTTGCGTTAGGGAAGGAGCGGAATCACGCGCACAGAAAATACTCGTGTTCTGATGCAACCAATCCCGCCTTCATTCATCTACAGGTACATCTTGTTAGGAAGTTGAATATTTTCTCGTCTCAGATTTAGACAAGGTGATGGGTCCTGCAGGCGAGCGACTTCTGCAGCTTGAACTGCAACCTGGGTTTCTGCTACAAAGATTAGAGAATTACGAAGTGGGGTACTCCGCGAAGCTGCTCATGCATTCCAAAGGGTGAGCGGCAGTTTGTCAGGCGCCTGAAGATTCGTTCTAACCGATTCTTCGCTGGTGTAAACATCAAACCTCCTTGTCGCAAGTTGTAAGGAGTTCTGATGGGTTTTCAATTGGATGTCGCGAATGGGCTCGAGTACCAGCTCGAGCGCCACACCAGCCGTATCCCTGCGCTTTTCCGATTGCTTGTCCGAGTAGACGAATGTCCCGCCTTCTGTTTCTCACACCACAATCTGTACACACCACATACGCCGGAGGAAGATGATGCCGACAAATTTTGTGCAAATCGAGAATGATCAGGAAATCAAGCAGCGCCTGGAAGCTGAACGCATCAGGCTGCGAAAGATCGCTGGCTTGGACGAACCGAAACATTTCCATCGTCCCGTGGAACGTGCCTTCAAGGCGGAGGAACGCGATCGTGTCACCATTCTTTTCGGCGGATTCACCTGGAAGCACGAAGACTTGATCCGTGCGGTCTTCCAGGGTTGCGGCTACCGCTGCGAAAAGTTGCCGGTGCCGGATGTTCCCGCTTTTCAAATCGGCAAGGAATACGGGAACAATGGCCAGTGCAACCCGACGTATTTTACGGTGGGAAACCTGGTGCAGTACTTGCAGTTCCTGGAGAAGGAAGGCATCCCGCGGCAACAGATTCTGGACAACTACGTATTCTTCACCGCCGGTTCGTGTGGTCCTTGCCGCTTTGGCATGTATGAAGCTGAATATCGTTTCGCGTTGAAGAATGCCGGGTTCGACGGTTTCCGCGTGCTGCTGTTCAAGGACAGCGACGGCATCAAGGCCGCGTCGGGTGAGCCGGGGCTCAAGTTCACTATCGACTTCGGTTTCGGCATGTTGAACGCCATGCACCTGGGCGACGTAATCAACGACCTCATCTACCAGATTCGGCCGTTCGAGGTGAACAAGGGAGAGACGGATCGTGTCTTCCGGGAAACGGTGGACGGACTTTGTGAGGATCTCAGAAATCGCGATTCTTTCGAGATTGAGCAGCGTGCGCCGAATTGGGCTAAGCCTAAGTTCAAGAACAATAAGATTCTGCGCAACACCGCCAACGTGTTCGGCAAATGGCACGAGCACATGTGGGGCAAGGATTACCTGAGCGCCCTGGAAACCGCTCGTAAGCGGATGGACAACATTGAAGTTGACCGCACCAAGGTCAAGCCGGTGGTGAAGATCACAGGCGAATTCTGGGCGCAGATCACCGAGGGCGACGGCAATTTCCACATGTTCGATTTTCTGGAGCGCGAGGGCGCCCAGGTCATGGTCGAACCGATCGCAACCTGGGTGGCGTACCTGATGTATCAGGCGAAGGCCCATGCCAAAGCCAAATGGCCGGCCAACCGTCCCTATCGTAGTCCGGAGTGGTGGGAATTGAAGAAGCACCTTGCCAACGACTTTGGGCTTCGCAAGAAATTGATGGGAATTGCGGCGGGCGAGAAGATGTGGAATTTCTTCTATCACCGCACTATCAAGAACCTTGGCGGGATCACACACCATCTGGTGCCGCAGACAGATCTGGCTGAGATGGCCCACCCCTTTTACAACCAGTTCGCACGAGGCGGGGAAGGTCACCTTGAGGTGGGCAAGAACGTCTATTACACCGTGCATCGCCTCTGCCATATGGTGCTGGCGTTGAAACCGTTCGGCTGTATGCCGTCTTCGCAATCGGATGGAGTTCAGTCGGCGGTCATCAACAAGTTCAAAGACATGATTTTCCTGCCGATTGAAACCTCGGGTGAAGGCGAAGTGAACGCCCACAGCCGCGTGCAAATGGCGCTGGGTGAGGCAAAAATGAAGGCCAAAAGCGAGTTCGAGCAGTGTCTGAAGTCGACCGGCAAGAGTCTCGATCAGATTCGGGATTACATTGCCGATCATCCCGAATTGCGGCGGCCTTTCTATCACGTGCCTCACCGAGAGGGTGTTGCGGGGACCGCGGCCCAATTCATTTTGCATGTGAGCGATCGCATGGATAAGAGCACGCGTTCATGGAAACGCGCGCGCGTTCCCGGGATCGCATTGCCCAACGCCGCGTAAACAGTGGCCGCAATCGCCATCTTGTCCGCAAATCCATACTGCGGACGAGATGGCGGCTACCACGACAGAGACCTTCTTGTTACCGATCGGAGATATGATGCACGACCATCTTGGACAAGAAAAGAAGCCGCAGCTATTGCAGATTGCTCCCGCGCCCGCGCAGAAACCTCACGATCACCACACCGAATTCATGGTTGGCCTCGATGTTGGCTCGACCACGGTGAAAGCGACCGTCGTGGATGCGGTAAGCGACAAGGTTCTGTGGCAAGACTACCAGCGTCATGAAACCAAGCAGCCGGAGAAAACGCTGGAGTTTCTCCGTCGCATGGAAACCGAGGTCGGCATCAACCGGCGCAACACCCGTATGTTCATGACCGGCTCCGGTGGAGGAGGGATCGCCGACCAGATTGGCGCAAAGTTCGTGCAGGAAGTTACGGCGGTTTCGCTCGCGGTGGAGAAGTTGCACCCCGAGGTTTATTCGGTTATCGAACTCGGCGGTCAGGATGCCAAGATCATCGTATTCAAAGATGACGATGAGACCGGCCGCAAGAAGAAGATTCCGTCGATGAACGATAAGTGTGCCGGCGGCACTGGGGCCGTCATCGACAAGATCAATGCGAAGCTGAAGATTCCAACCGCCGAGCTCGCTCTGCAGGGATACCACGGAATCAAGTTGCACAAAGTAGCCGGGAAGTGCGGAGTCTTTGCCGAGACCGACATCAACGGCCTGCAAAAGGTTGGCACTCCACCGGATGAGCTGATGGCTTCGCTCTTTGAGGCCATCGTTCTGCAAAATCTTAGCGTCCTCACCCGCGGTCATACCCTTCGACCGCACGTTTTGTTGTTGGGTGGTCCGAACAGCTTCATTAAAGGTATGCGCGAAGCCTGGCAGGCAAATATTCCTCGCATGTGGCAGGAGCGCAAGGTCACGGTTCCTGATGGCGCAAAGCCTGAAGATCTGATTAAGGTTCCGCAGAACGCCCAGTATTTCGCCGCGATGGGCGCCATTGAATTCGGCAAGAGCGAGGAAGATTGCGTCGGTTGCTACCAGGGATACGAAAAGCTGGTGCATTACATCGAGTACGGGCGGCAGGAAGAAAAAGCTAAGTCTGGCGGTAAAGGGCTTGCCGCCGGCAGCAAGGATCTCGACGACTTCAAAACTGCTTACCGTCGCAAGAAGTTTGTGCCAGCAATGTTCAATACCAACCAGACGGTTGCCGGATTTATCGGCATCGACGGTGGTTCAACTTCTACCAAGGCTGTCCTGCTCGACGAAAAAGGCGACATCCTTTGCAAGTCTTACCAGCTCTCGAACGGAAATCCGATCCAGGACACGATTGAAATGTTTGAGAACTTGCGTGGTCAGGTGGAAGCGCAAAAAGCAAAGTTAGAAGTTCTGGGAGTCGCCACCACCGGCTACGCGAAGGATATTCTGAAGGACGTCTTGCACGCTGACGTCGCGCTGGTAGAGACGGTGGCTCACACTGAGTCAGCGCTCAAGTTTTACGAGGATCCGCACGTGATCGTCGACGTTGGCGGGCAGGACATCAAGATCATCATCCTGCACAACGGCCGCGTCAAGGATTTCAAACTAAATACGCAATGCTCGGCGGGCAACGGCTATTTCCTGCAGTCGACCGCTGAAGGCTTTGGCCTGGGCGTGGAGCAATACGCCGATCTGGCTTTCTCAGCGCAATCGATGCCGGTTTTCGGCTACGGCTGCGCTGTCTTCATGCAATCCGATATCGTGAACTTCCAGCGTCAAGGCTGGCGTGCGGAAGAAATTCTCGCTGGACTGGCTGCGGTTCTTCCCAAGAATGTGTTCCTCTACGTGGCCAGCATTCCTAATCTCGCGGCGCTGGGCACGCGTTTCGTTTTGCAAGGCGGTACGCAGAACAACATGGCGGTGGTGAAGGCGGAAGTGGATTTTATCAACAACAGCTTCCGCGCGGCGGGCAAGAAGCCAGAGATTATTGTTCACGAGTTCTGCGGTGAATCCGGCGCCATCGGGGCTGCGGTTGAGTCCTTGCGGCTGTGGCGCAACGGCCAGCAGACCACGTTTGTCGGACTCGAAGCGGTGCGTAAGATCGAGTACCGGACGACGCGCAACGAAGCCACGCGCTGCAATTTCTGCAAGAACAATTGCCTGCGCACGTTTATCGACATTCGCACGGTTCCCAAGGATGATCTGAGTTTCGTTCCCATTCAGAAGGTCACAAAAGTTCCATTAATGCACGGTGAACAGCGGCTGATCATTGCCACCTGCGAAAAGGGCTTGGTCGAAGATGTCAACGACATGAAGGACATCAAAGCCGGCATCGATCAGATCAAAGATAAATACCCCAACTTCGTGGACTTCGCTGCCCGTGAGGTCTTCCGGCCGGTCAATCCGGAGAGCGTGGCAGATCCAGTTCCAGTGGCGAAGTTCTGGAACAAGTCGGTGAAAGAGCGGGTTCCGCTCATGGAGAATCGCAAAAAGCTTCGCGTCGGCATTCCCCGCGTGCTGAACATCTACACTTATGCACCACTGTTCAATGGGTATCTGGAAAGCCTGGGCGTGCAGCCTGAGAACATCGTTTACTCCGACTACACCAGTTCCGATCTATACCGAGCCGGCGCAAGCCGCGGTGCAATCGATCCGTGTTTCCCCGCGAAAATCGGCATTTCACATGTCTACAATTTGATTCAGGAGAAGCATCGGAAGAAGCCGCTGAACGTGATCTTCTTCCCCATGTACGATGTGCTGACTTCGCCGCTGGTGAAAATCGTTGGTGCGAATGCTTGTCCGACCGTGACGGCGACGCCGGAAACAGTCAAGGCTGCATTCACCAAAGAAAACGACGTCTTCGGCGAACACAACGTAAAGTACCTCGACCCGGTTCTGAACTTCGCCGATCGCAAACTGTTCGCCTTCCAGATGCTGCAAGCGTGGCAGCCCATCCTCGGTCTTTCCATCGAGGAGAATGACCGCGCCGTTGAGGTTGGCTACAAGGCGCTGGCTGACTACGAAGGCAGCATCCGCAAGCGCGCTCGACACGTGCTCGATCAGCTTGAACGCGAAGACCGCATCGGCATCGTGATGCTGGGCCGTCCGTACCACCACGACCCGGGATTGAATCACGAGATCATGGAAGAATTCCAGAAGCTCGGATATCCCATCTTCTCGCAAAACACGCTCCCGCTGGATGAAGATATGCTGGAGCGGCTGTTTGGCGACGAAGTTCGGGTTGGCGTTATCAGCCACCCGCTCGACATCACTGATGCCTGGAAAAATTCCTATTCCTGCAGCACCAACCATAAAGTGTGGGCAGCGAAATTTACTGCCCGCCATCCGAACCTGGTCGCGCTGGAAATTTCCAGTTTCAAGTGCGGCCACGATGCGCCCATTTATGGCGTAATCGAGGGCATCATCGAGCAATCCGGCACACCTTATTTCTGCTTCAAAGATCTGGACGAAAACAAACCTACCGGTTCGATCCGAATCCGTGTCGAAACTATCGATTACTTCCTGCGGCGCTATCGGGAGGAGGTTATCCGAAAACGCAAGGCAGTCCAGGACATCGAAGCGCAGTTGGCCGCGATGGAAGCGGAACTGCGAGGGCAGGCACAATTCGAGCCCGAGGCGCAGGGCATGGCGGCGGATTAAAGAACCTCAGTTCGCGGAGTAAACTCGTTAGCACCCAGATTTAAGAGACACGCCCCTTGCCCAGCAGAGTATAGAATGTTGGCTCCAGGGGACAACATGCCTAACGCCCGGCTCCTTCTCGCGCTCGTTTGCCTACTTTGCTTAGGTGGAGTCGCGGCGACACAGTCGCAGGCCGGTCCGCCAAAAATTGGCGGCTCGGCGGTATGGCAGGTTTCGCCGCAGTTCCTCGCTGCCGCCCATGCTGCATGCGATAAGACACCTGCCGACGTCGGTTGCCTGATCGACCAGATGACCAAGGCTGGGGCTCCTTCGGATGCAGTCAGCTTTGCGCGCGAACTCCTCAAGCAAAGCCACGGCGAGTTCGGCATTATGACCGGTTTTCAAACTGGGAGCCCAGTCGGGTTTGCGTGGATCACGTATCCGCTGCGCGCCAACACCAACTACGGCCTTTTGCTGGTGAATGGACAGCCGCCTCTCGTCAATGTCGAAGATCTGAAACTGCTCGACACGAAGACGATGAAACAGAGCTTCCAATTTCAAGATCTCAAAAACCAATTCCCCAAAGTCGATTTGTGGCCGGGGGATCGTGACGGGAAGACGTGGCCCAATTCGCAAACCGGGCCAAATGGCGGAACCCAGTTTGTGGTGAGCTATCCGTTGCTCAACGGATGCCACGCCTGCGCGCATGCGGGATTTGCCATATTTACCTGGAATTTCGATGTTCAGGGAAAATTTCTCGGGACCTCGTTCATGGGCCTGACTCCCCCGCCATTGAAGTAGTTTCGCTTCGTCTTTGCCCGCCCGTGGCCGGGTTCATTGACTTGCCGGTTTCACCGACGTAGGATTCTTGCTCCTGTGATCGGGCGAACCATCTCGCATTACCGCATTATCGACAAACTCGGAGGCGGCGGGATGGGCGTGGTGTACAAGGCCGAGGACACCCGGCTGCGTCGCTTTGTCGCTCTCAAGTTTTTACCTGAGCAGGTTGCCCACGATCCGCAGTCACTCGCCCGTTTTCAGTTCGAAGCCCAAGCCGCGTCGGCGCTGAATCACCCTAATATTTGCACGATACACGACATTGGCGAGCAGGACGGCGAAGCCTTCATCGCGATGGAGTTTCTGGACGGGCTGCCCTTGACCCACCGCATCGCGGGCCGCGCGCTGGAAACCGAAACTCTCTTGATGCTCGGAATCGAGATTGCCGATGCTCTGGACGCCGCCCACACGCACGGCATTATTCACCGCGACATCAATCCGTCAAACATTTTCCTGACCAAACGAGGCCATGCCAAGATCCTGGATTTTGGTTTGGCGAAACTGACCGTGGGACGGGAAGCCAGTGTTAGCGGCAACACTTTTGGGGGTGTCACGCAGTCGCCGGAGGATCGAGATCGCGCAGGTTCCGCTCTAGGGACCATCCATTACATGTCGCCGGAGCAGGCGTTGGGACAGCCTTTGGACTCTCGTACCGATCTGTTCTCCTTTGGGGTCGTGCTTTATGAGATGGCCACCGGAGTTCTACCTTTCCAGGGACAGACTACGGCTGCGGTCTTCGATTCACTCATTCACAGTGTGCCCGAGTGGCCTTTGCGATTTACCCCTGCAACACTACCCGAACTTGAACGCATCGTGAGGAAGGCCCTCGAGAAAGACGCGAAGCTGCGATATCAGAGTGCCGCCGAAATGCGGGCTGATTTGCAGCGCTTGCGCCGGGAGATGGAGCTAGGACGAGCCGCGCCGGCCGTGTCCGCCGCGTCGACCGTCCGGCCAGGGTCAAGGGAGAGAATCCGCGCGTTGTTTGCGGCGGCGGACGCAACCATCAGGCCTCAAGTCAAGGGCATGACCTGGCTTTCGATAGGTTTCCTTGCGGTCGCATTGGTCGCTATCGTTCTGTTCCTCAGATCGCCAGCTTCCCCGCCGGCTGTAATTTCCTCGGTGCAGATTACAAACGACGGCACGTCCAAGCGATCCCTGGTTACCGACGGCACTCGGCTCTACTTTTCCGAACACTTGAGTGGCCACTCGGTCCTGAGGCAGGTGTCCACGTCGGGTGGAGAAACCGCGCCGGTACCGACCTCGCTGGCGAGTGCCGACATCTATGATTTCTACCCCGGCCGTTCTGAATTGCTGGTGAAAGGCGTGGCGGAAGGCTCGGAAACGGAGTGGCCCGTATGGGTGTTGCCGGTTCCCGCCGGGTCACTCCGGCCCGTGGCAAACATCCTCGCCCACGCTGCCACGTGGGCGCCCGATGGCCAACACATCGTGTTTGCGAGGAAGTCCAGTTTGTACGCGTGCAATGCCGACGGAACCGATTCGAGGGAACTCGTCGCAGTGCCGGGAGTTCCTTTTGCGCCGCGATTTTCTCCCGATGGCCGCCGCCTGCGCTTCACGGTCAGGGACACCAACCAGCGCACTTCGTCGTTGTGGGAGGTTGCGGCCGACGGCAAAGGTTTGCACCCGGTGTTGCCGGACTGGAACAAGCCGGCACAGGAGTTTGGTGGAGCGTGGTCGCCACATGGAGAGTACTTCCTGTTTGAATCGACTCGCGACCACACCCAGAACATCTGGGCTCTCCGCGAGGGTGGGTCACTGTTTCGCAAAGCTGGGGTTGAACCGACGCAGTTGACGGTAGGTCCGCTGATGTTCAGCAATCCGACTCCAAGCCCGGATGGAACGAAGCTGTTCGTGATCGGGCAGCAGCGCCGGTTCGATTTGATCCGCATGGATAGCAAGTCCCCGCAATTCTCCGTCTACCTCCCAGGCGTGTCGGCGGGCGAGGCCGATATCCAGCGTAGTGGGGAGTGGATCACCTACGTGGCGCATCCGGAACTCACGCTGTGGCGAAGCAGACCGGATGGAAGCTCTCGGACCCAGCTTAGCTATCCACCGATGCAGGCGCACATGCCGCGTTGGTCACCGGATGGAACCCAGATCGCATTTATGGCGTCACGCCCGGGAAAACCCTGGAAGATTTACGTAGCGCCCGCCGAAGGCGGCGCGCCTCGTGAAGTAACGGCGGGCGACCACAACCAGGGCGATCCTACCTGGATGCCAAAAGGTGATTCCATCGTTTTCGCGGGAATGCCGTGGCTGGAATTTGGGGCCGCCGCCGGACCTAACATTCACATCGCTGACTTGAAGACCTCGCAAATCTCGGATGTGCCGGAGTCTGAGAATCTTTTCAGTCCCCGCTGTTCGCAGGATGGGCGCTACGTCGCGGCTCTCTCCACGGACTCCACAAAGCTCATGCTCTACGACATGGAAAAGAAAAGTTGGACGCAACTCGCGGTGTCGCGGTTTGGTTTCGAGAACTGGTCCCACGATGGAAAGTATCTGTATGCGGAGGATTATTCCGACAAAACCGACGATTTGGTGCGCGTGAGTGTGCCCAACGGCAAAATGGAACGCTTGCGCAGCATCAAGGAAGTTCCACGAGGGTTCGATCCATGGGAGTTCTGGATCGGCCTGGCACCCGATGACTCGCTGCTCCTGATGCGGGACAGAAGCACCCAGGAAATTTACAGCCTGGACGTGCGCTTTCCGTAATTTCCGCCAAAAGCAAATTGTTAGTCCGTCCTGTCTGTGATCTCCGTTACGAAACTATCTGCATTCAGCCACCGGAACTGGCTGGGGGTCGTGAAAGACTTGTTGCCGGAACCTGAAAGCGGATTTGCGACCAGCCACGGGACAGTAGTAGTAGAATATTGCCAGACTTGTTCGGGGGAGCCGAGAGGCGAACTCGCAGCCTGTCCGTCGACTGTGCCTCCGCAACACTCCTGACGTCGCAACCCGCATTCCTGCGCGGCCATGATTCACCAGATCTTCTCGATGACAAGAAGACTGCAATTAAGGAGACTGCAATGAAGATGCAAAACCGACTAGTCCCTCTGACTGCTACGGTGCTGCTGCTGTGCGCCGGTGCCCTTCCAATCCTGGCCCAGGACGGCAAACTCAAGATTCATGTAACCCCTAAGCAAGCATATGCGTTTGTGGATGGCCATGCTTATGGCGAAGCGACTATTCGTGCCCTGTACCTCAGTCCGGGCGACCACAAGATTGACCTGTACAACTATGGATATGCGCCGGCGAGCAGCAATGTCTCGATCACAGCCGGACAAACCACCAAGCTTGAAGTCACCATGACGCCCATTAACACACCGGTCCCGGGGCCAGTAGGTGCCATGACGATTGAGGGAGCAAACCGCGACGCAGTGTTGCTCAACGGAAAGACACCTGACTTCTTCGTCGGCCACGGCGATGAGTTCAATCACGAATGGTGGTGGAAGCAAGAACTGATTGTTCCCCCCGGCACTTATCAGGTTACAGTCCTGGCGCCGGTCACAGGCAATGAAGTCTGGTCGGGCCCGGTCGAGGTTCCTGCTAACCAGCGCGTCGTTATCGATATTCCGAAGGGAGTTCGAAAAACCGTCCCCTGGCCTCGCGGAGAAAAGATGAGTGGCCTCGCCCGTTTCACGGCAGGAACGGCGACTGCGACCGTCGCGGTGGCCAAACCCACGGCACAGTTGTCGACCACCACGGCGCAGGTTAATTGCGGCGATGGCACCCAACTCAAGTGGACAGCGTCGGACGCACCTCAGGTTGCAATCACCCCGGTTGGAACGGTTGCGCCTTCCGGCGAGCAAAACGTTCAGCCCAAACAGACCACTGTCTATCAACTCACCGCCTTAGGTCCGGGCGGCACTGCGACCGCGAGCACGACAGTCAATGTGAATACCGCGATCCAGGCAGATCTCGGGCTTACGCCGACGGAAGTAAAGTACAACCGCGTCGGCGATCAGGTCGTCGATCAATCCGGGAGCGCGTTGAATTGGACGGCTGCAAATGCCGGGGCAGTATCGATTGACCCGCTGGGTTCGGTCAGCCCCACTGGGAGCCGCACCGTTCAAGTTACTCCGCATAAGACCGACCCAGGGCCCGTCGATGAAACCGTTACCTACACTCTGACTGCAACCAACGACTGTGGCGGAACTGAAACCAAGACGGCCACGCTGCACATTGTTGGCTCGATTGAACCAGATATCAAGGTTTCCATGCGCAGCGTTTACTTCCCAACTGACAGGCCGAGAAGCATCAAGACGACCGCTGCATTGCTCCCGAGTGAACAGGAGACGCTCAAGTCCATTGCGGTCGATTTCAAGAAGCTTCTCGCATACAAGCCAGATTCCCACCTCGTCCTCTCTGGTTACGCCGATAAGCGCGGAGCCAGTGGATACAACAAAGCTCTTTCGGAACGGCGTGCCGAAGTCGCCAAGAACTTCCTGGTGGAGCAAGGAATTCCGGAGGCAAGCATCGACACTCAAGCGTACGGCGATGAGCAGAACTTGAGCGCCGATGAGGTCAAACAATTGTTGGAGCAAAATCCCAATCTGAGCGCAGAGGAGCGGCAGAAAGCTCTCCAGAAGCTTCACACTATCGTGCTGGCCAACAACCGCCGCGTCGATCTGACGCTGAAGCCGCTCGGGCAGGAGTCAGCTCGACTGTACCCGTTCAATGCGGAGGACTACGCAGCTCTGATTGACCGCAATGGTCCCACGCAGGCAGGCGTGGAATTGGCTTCGGAAAAAAAGAAAATGAAAGACTAGCGGCGATTGGGCTGTCGCGCGCGCATAATCTTGCCGGTGCAACGTCTTCAATGGAGCCACAGGCACGCGTGACAGCCCGCTCCCACTTGTTCGAGGCTTGCGTATTACCTTCATTCTTTTGCGCTCCGTCTTCGTTGTGAACGACTGTAAGTTTTGTCAGTAGTGCCGGTTCTCTCCAACTGTTAGAAAAACTGCGAGGCAGTGGCTCCGCGCCCGCGGGTCCAGCAGGTTGGACTGTGCATGAAAGGTGCGCGGAGGCTCTGGGAGAACCATGAAACTAAGAATATGGATGTTCTGTACGATCTGCATCGGTTTGGCGTGCACGGCTTTTGCCGACACGCTCCATTTGAAAAACGGCCAAGTCATCACTGGAACCTTTCTCGGTCGAAGCTCAGCCGGAGTTCAGTTCCAGGGGCCCGATGGAACCAGCCGGATATATCCTTCTGGTGATGTCGATTCTCTGACCTTTGCACCTCTCCCTCCTCCTCCGCCCCCACCGCCGGCACCGCCACAGGTCATGGTCCCGGCAGGAACCGTCCTTTTTGTGCGAATGGTTGATGGCCTGGATACAAGCTCGGCCTACACCGGCCAGATGTTCTCGGCCACGTTGTCCTCCAATCTCGCGGCCAACGGCTCCGTGGTCGCGTACGCAGGGACAACGGTCTACGGCCAGGTGGTTGAAGCAAACTCTGCCGGACGCGCTGCCGGCAAGTCGCAACTGAAGGTCCAGTTGACGCAGATCATAATTAATGGAACTGCGATTCCGATCATCACCGATGTGTTTGATACCGAAGGCAAGAGCTCGGGAAAGCGCTCAGCGAAAAGGCTTTTGGGCGGAGCGGGGCTAGGCGCCGCTATCGGCGCAATCGCGGGGAACGCGGGCATGGGGGCGGCAATTGGTGCGGTGGCAGGCGGTGTGGGCTCGGTCGCGCAAAAAGGTGACCAGGTGCAGATCCCGAGCGAGGCGCAGTTGTCGTTCACATTGCAGCAACCGGTCATGCTTCCCGCAGTGCAATAGAACCAGAATGCTCACCTGAGCAGAGAAGAATCTTGGAGGACTCATGAGAACGCGATTGACGATAGCGGTTTTGGCTCTGACGGTTGCGACAGGACTTTGGGCGCAAAACAAGACGGTTCAGGATCCGGCGGAGAGCAGGGAACTCAACGATCAGGCCTACATTCGGCTGCTTCGCACGGACCTGAAAGCGAAGAGGGAGCAGATTATCAAAGAGGCGATGCAGTTGAACGATCAGCAAGCAGCGGCCTTCTGGCCCATCTACCGGGAATACTCGGCCGAACAGACCAAGCTCGGCGATGAGAAGCTGGCGATTGTCAACGACTACGCCCAGAACTTTCTGACCATGAGCAACGAGAAAGCAGATCAGCTTGCCCAGAAGGTCATGGCGCTGGATGACGCGAGGATCGCGCTCAAAAAGAAATACTACCAGCTTATGAAGAAAGCGCTCCCGGCGATCCTGGTGGTTCGATTCTTTCAAGTGGAGAACCAGATCCAGCTGGTTGTCGATCTGCAGATCGCGTCGAATTTGCCGATTATTGAAGAAGCCCAATGAACCACCGACCATTCGACTTGGCAGTCAATGGGTAAACGGTTAGATTCCCAAGTCTGGAAATGCGCCAGACCCTGGGGCACCCGGTTCTCTAGCGGGATATAATTCTCATCCGCGAGACTACGCGAATTGAGATGAACCGCTCAGATCACGGCAAGACGAAAACGAAAATCGGAAGGCGCGAGTTCTTGTTTAAAACCCTCGCTTCCAGCGGCTTAGTCTCGCGATATCTGGGAAGCCCCGCAAGCCTGCTGTTTGCAAAGAGCCTTCTCGGTCAGGCCCCTCTAGATAACGCTTCAAGTCTAAAAACCAAAGAACTCGTTACTTCCAACGTCGACTTCTTTATTCGCAACCACTTTACGACGCCGAAGATTAGCGACGAGGCTTGGCGACTGGAGATCGGGGGTCTGGTTTCCAAGCCGCTGAAGCTGTCATATTCTGATCTCCTGCTGATGCCATCGGTTCGTCGCCCTTCCACGTTAGAGTGTGCGGGAAACGCGTCGGGCGGTGCAGGTGTGGGAACAGCCATTTGGTCAGGAGTGCCTTTGGGAGAGCTACTCCAGCAAGCCGGTCTAAAGCCGGGTGCAGCTACGGTTGTTTTTCACGGAGCCGACTCCGGCGAGGGTGAGAACGTGCCGCCAGGTACTTATTTCGCTCGTTCCATCCCTCTTTCGAAAGCCATGGAGCCGGCTACTTTGCTGGCCTATGAGATGAATGGCGAACCGCTGCCGGCGGAGCATGGATTTCCGCTTCGGGCGCTGGTTCCGGGCTGGTATGGAATGGACTCGGTAAAATGGTTGACGCGCATCGAGGTTCTGGATCAGCCTTTCAAAGGGTATTTTCAGGATGAGAAGTACGTTGCATTGGGAGCGCACGGCGAACGTCGACCGCTTGCGGTTATCCAGGTAAATTCGAAGTTCCTGCGTCCGTCAGAGGATGAGGAGATTCGTGCAAGAACATATCGGGTGGAGGGGGTTGCGTGGGCAGTCGAGATCAAGATCGCGCGCGTGGAGGTACGGGTGGGCGGCGGAGCCTGGCAGCCGGCGAATCTGTCGGCCTCACCGGCCGCGCTGATCTGGACTCCTTGGAGCTACGAATGGCGAGTGCCAAGCTCAGGGCAATATTTGCTCGAAGTCCGGGCAAGCGACGAGCAAGGCCGAAGCCAGCCTGAAAGTCGCGACCCGGATCGCAAAGATCCGTACGAGCTCAACACTCCTCATCGCGTCAATGTCAGGGTTCCGTAGCGTGAATTGAGCGGGCTCGAATGACCATCCGCTGTTGACGTCGCTATTTTGTGGCGCGGCCGTCCCTGCGGCTTTGGGGAGCGCTGAGTAACCCGCAAGGGCAGGATCCCGGAGCCTACAGGAAGAAGACACGAGGTGAACTTGTCAGCTACGAATCGCAATCCGGATCCATCCTGCGGACAACGACTTCTGTTGGCCATTGGACTGTTGCTTTGCGGCTTGCAAGTTTGCACGCCGACTGCTGCCCAATCCCAAAGTCTCGCTGATCTTTCTGCGCAAGGTAGAGCCGCCCTTCGCGACCAGCAATTCGATCACGCGGAAAAGATATATGAGCAGGTCATCAAGCTCGATCCGCGTTCGGCTGAAGCTCATTCCAATCTCGGGCTGGCGCTCTACATGTTGGGCACGTACCCGCGGGCGATCACTGAGCTTCACAAGGCGCTCGAACTGAATCCGCATCTGGATCGCACCCAGGTCCTGCTGGCCCTGAGCTACTTCAATACCGGCGATTTCGATCGTGCACTTCCGCTGCTCGAAAAGGCCTACCAGAATATGAAGGACGATCCCGTCGTCGCGGCTCACCTGGGTTTGGCCTATTTGAGGCAAGAGAAAGACGACAAAGCTTTGGTGGTGCTCAGCCACTGGGTGGATCTTGAACCGAATAGCGCCGACGCATTGTACTTCAAGGGGAAGGCCGCCATGTATGTGGCCTCAAATTCGTTTGCCGAATTGACCAAGGCTGCGCCTGATTCTTATCGCATGCTGCAGTTGCGGGCGGAAATGCTGCGACAGCAAAACCTGATGCCGGCAGCGATTACTGAATACAAGAAAGCGATCGCGCAGAAGCCGGATGCGGCGGGGCTTCACTACGCTCTCGGAACTCTGTATCGCGAAGGCGGGCGTTTGGACGAGGCACTGGCGGAGTTTCAAGAGGAGCTGAAGATTTCTCCGAATGATGCGATGACCGATTATCTTATCGGCGACATTCACTTGCAACGCAATGAACTGGACGATGCCGAGAAATACTTGGCGGAAGCGTTAAGTGCGCAGCCCGGACTCGTCGAGGCCAAACTCGATCTGGCGAAGACCTACCGAGCCCAAGGCAAGCCGGACGAAGCTGTGAAAATGCTACAGGCGGTTGTGGCTGCTGAGCCGGACGACCCGGATGCGCATTACCTTTTGTTTGGGCTCTACAAGGAGCGTGGCCAGACCGCGGAGGCGCGCAAGGAATTGGAGATCTTTCAGGAGTTGAAGCGGAAAGCCAATGAACGGGAGCAGAAGCGGATGCGGCTTGATTCCATCGATTAGGTAAGGCGCTCAATTTTTTGGTCCGCAAAACGACATCAGCCTTGACAAATTCCGCCCTCCCCCATATCTTTTCTAAGCGCTTATTTGAAACCTGCCCGCTGCGTCTTTATTGGTCACTTCGGGGAGCCCTGAGAGGAATTTCGAGCGATGTCTAGCGAAAGTGTTCTTGCCGCTACGCTGGTACAACCCGGTCAGTACGAAGTGCGTGAGTACCCGCTGCCGGAGCCGGGGCCAGGCTGTGTTCTGATCAAAATGGAGCTGTCAGGAATCTGCGGTACCGACAAGCACACCTATCAGGGCTACATCAATCAATACGCTGGCGTTGGAGACGGTAAGAAGATTCGCTTTCCGATTATTCAGGGTCACGAAAACGTGGGAACCGTTGCCGCAATCGGAGGTGACGGCATCTACAACGATTTTGAAGGCGTTCCTTTGGCGATCGGCGACCGGGTGGTGGTTGGCGCGAACGTTTCCTGCGGTGATTGTTACTACTGCCGGCACGATTTCCCCTACTATTTTTGCCAGAACATGACGGACTACGGCAACAATTTGAGTGCCGCAGATCCGCCGTACCTTTTTGGAGGCTGGTCTCAATATATGTACATCGTGCCGGGGAGCTTTCTGGTTCGCGTTCCGGACGACCTGCCTTCTGAAGTTGCAGTGCTCACGGAAGTCATGGCGGTGACTGTCGGAGTGGACCGTGCGAAGTCGATGTCGTCCTTCCCCAGCGAAGCATTTCTCTTTGACAATACGGTCGTGGTTCTGGGCGTGGGCCCGCTGGGCATGTGCTTCCTGATGAAGGCGCGAATGCTTGGAGCGGGAAACATTATCGCCGTCGATCTGTCCGACTACCGCTTGCAGTTTGCCAAGCGACTTGGCGCGGATCATGTGTTAAACGTTTCCCAAACGACGCTCGCCGACCGGTTGGATTTTGTGCGCGGCCTCACTCAGGGCCATGGCGCTGACATGGTGATTGAGACGGCGGGCGTTCCGCAAGCCGTGCCCGAAGGGCTCGAGATGCTGCGACTGGGAGGGTTATTGCTTGAAGCTGGTAACTTCTCCGATCTCGGGGAAGTGCCGATCAGCCCGTTCCGCCATCTCTGCTCGAAGAGCGTTCGGATTCTCGGCGTCGGAGGTGAAGAACCGGCGAGTTACGGCCCCAGCATGCGACAGATGGCTCGGTATATGCGTAATTACCCTTTGCGAGAATTTGTCTCGCACCGTTTTCCGCTGCGTGATGTTGAAGCTGCGGTACAAAAGTCTATCGCGCCGGATTCTATGAAGGTTGCGATTGCGCCATGGGCCTGACTTTGAGTTCTGGCTGAAGAAACTAGGTACGAATTTCATTTGCTGCACCGCACGGACGTGGATGCCCGCGCCTAAAATTACGAAGGAGAACATCCGATGGGAAAACTAGCAATCACGGGCGGAAAGCCTGTTCGAAAAAAGCGCTTTGATCCTTGGCCCATATTTACCGACAAAGAGAAGAAGGCGCTCAAAGATGTTCTGGAAAATCACAACTGGGGTGGGCAGCCCTTTCCCGGCAAACACGCCGACGCATTCGGCAAGAAGTTTGCCAAGCTCCACACTGCGAAGTATGGCCAGTGTGTGAACACCGGCACTGTGGCTATTCAGGCTGCGCTCAAGGCGATCGATATTCGGCCCGGAGATGAAGTGATTGTTCCGGCCTATACGTGGGAGGGAACCGTCGGACCCGTGCTGCTGGTGAACGCGGTGCCGGTTTTCGTTGATGTCGATCCCGACACTTATTGCCTGGATGCGAAGCTGGTCGAGCAGGCAATCACTCCCAAGACGAAGGCCTTTCTTCCGGTGCATCTCGGAATGAGGTTTGCCGATCTGGATGTGCTCATGGCGATCGCCAAGAAGCACAACATAAAAGTGATTGAAGACTGCGCTCACGCGCATGGCGGCATGTGGCGCGGCAAAGGTGCCGGATCGATTGGTGATCTGGGGGCGTTTAGCTTTCAATCGAGCAAGCTGATCACTTCGGGGGAAGGCGGAGCTGTCATCACCAATAACCTGGAATACCACGAGCGAGTTCAGACGTACATCAACGCAGGGCGGGCGAGCGTCACCGACCAATTCAAACATCGGATCATCGGATTTAACTACCGTCTGGGTGAATTTCAGGCGGCGGTGCTGGGAGCTCAACTGGAGAGGCTTCCGGCTCAGGCGAAGGTCCGCGAGAAGAATATGAAGTACTTCGAGTCGCGTCTTCGTGGGACGCAGGGCATAGGGCTCTTGAAACCGGAACCTCGCATCACGCGCCTGGCTCCTTACGGGTATGTATTGAAGTATTTTCCGGAACAGGTGAAGGATATTCCGCGCGCGGCCTTTGTTGCGGCTTTGCAGCAAGAGGGAATTCCTTGCGACGGACTCTTCTACGAGCCGGTTTACAAGAGTTCGCTGTTTCCGGTCAATTCGGCCGACTTCCCGGCGCTGAGCTGGGGACGTTCTACGCCGCTTGATTTGCGAAACATGTATCGGTGCCCGGTTTCAGAGCGGGCTGCGTACCACGAGGCGATCTGGTTCTCGCATCACTTGTTCCTCGGTGGCAAGGCGAACATCGACAGCATTGCCGACGGGATCTTTAAGGTTCTGGAGAACATTGAGGAGCTTCGTGGGCTCGAACATCGTGCCATCAAGGCGCAGGGCATGAGCCGCGCCGATCGGGAAAGTTAGATTCGAAAGGGAACATGTCTATGCGAGCGGGCAAGCGGGTCGGCTACGCGGTTGTGGGCTTGGGAAGTATTTCTCAAGTCGCGGTGTTGCCCGCATTCGCACATAGCAAGAAGGCAAAATTAGTCGCGGTCGTTAGCGGGGACAAGAGCAAGGCCGGGAAACTCGCGAAACAGTTTAGGGCGGGCCATGCTTTCAGCTATGGGCAGCTTTCCGAATGCCTCAGCAATCCAGAGGTCGAAGCGGTGTACGTCGCGACTCCTCCTGGCGAGCACGAAAAATACGCAGTCGCAGCCGCCAAAGCGGGCAAGCACGTGCTCTGCGAGAAACCTCTGGCGGCGACGGTCAAGCAGGCTCGCAACATGGTTGACGCCTGCCGCCGAAACAAAGTGCAATTCATGACCGCCTATCGAAAGTACTTTGAGCCGAGTAGCGTCAGGCTCAAGGAGATGATTTCGAAAGGCGAACTGGGCCGGATCGATGTGATCCACACGTTGTTCGCTGAACTTCGCCCGTTCGGCGACCAGTCTCCTGCGTGGTTGTTTTCGCGCAAGCTGTGCGGAGGAGGTCCATTAACCGATCTTGGAGTCTATTGTTTGAACACTTGCCGCTGGTTGGTCGATGAGGACCCGATTGCCGCCAGCGGCGCCGTTAGTTGGGTGCGTGAACGAAGACGATACAAAGAGGTGGAAGAAGGGATCGCGTTTCGTCTGGGTTTTCGCAGTGGCTTGGTTCTGCAAGGAACCGCAGCCTATAGCGCGGCTTTTTCTTCGTTCGTCCACGTTCATGGGGAGAAAGGCTGGGCTGAACTGGCTCCCGCGTTTGCTTTTGAGGAAGAGCGGCGACTGAGTGGAAAGATTGCCGGGAAATGGTTTGCCAAGACATTCAAACCGATCGACGAGTTCGCTCTGGAGCTGGATTATTTCTCGAAATGCATTCGGGAAGACCGCAAACCGGAACCAGACGGCGAACAGGGTTTGCGGGACATCATCATCATTGACGCGATCTATCGGGCCGCCAAAAAAGGCGGCACGGTAAAGATCAAATACTGACCGCGATAAAGGATCGTTCATGGCGAAGCTGGGTATCGGCGTACTTGGGGTCGGCACGATGGGGAGGCAGCACGCTTGGAATATTCGCCGCTTGATCCCGGAGGCGCAATTGATTGCCGTCGCCGACGCTGACTTGAAGCGCGCCCAGCAGGTTGCTTCCGAACTCGAAATCGAACACGCCTACGACGGCGTCGAAGCGCTAGCTCAGCGGAAGGACATTCAAGCCATCGTGGTCGTGACCCCGGCAAAATTCCATGGAGCAGCGATGCGAGTGTGTGCGCAGGCAGGCAAAGATATTTTTTGTGAGAAACCCTTCACGCTGACCGTCGAAGAAGCGGATCAGATGCTGGACCTAACGGCGAAAGCCGGGGTGCGCGTTCAGGTGGGCCACGTCCGTCGCTATGATCCTCCGAACGTGAAAGCCAAGAGGCGGATCGAAGCTGGCGAGATCGGCGATCCGGTAATCTTCAAGTCGCTGGCGCGCGATCCCGCACCTCCGCCCGTGAGCTACATGGCCAGCGGAGTCAATGGTATGTTCTTCCAGGATTCAACCGTCCACGAGTTTGACCTGGGACGCTGGCTAATGAACGACGAGATCTCCGAAATTCATGCCTACGGCGCAGTGCTTGTCTTTCCGGAGATCGCGCAGTTCAACGACATCGACACCGCACTGCTTAACATGAAGTTTTCACGCGGCACGCTGGGCGCGGTCGAGAACTACATGCAATCTGGCTACGGGTACGACATTCGAACCGAGATTGTAGGCTCGAAGGGAACAATCATCATGGGCTACCTGCAACAGACCGCTGAGTTGGTGCTCACGGCGGCGGGAGCTAAAACCGATATCGTCGATCACTTCCTCGCCCGGTTCCCTGAGGGATACCTCAACGAAATGCGTGATTTTGTTCAAACGATTCTCGCCGATCGCGCGCCTAAGGTTGACGCATTCGATGGCCGCCAGGCGGTTGCGGTTGCGGCTGCGGCGGAGCGTTCTTACCGTGAAGGTTGCGCGGTGAAAGTCCAAAATCGAACTCGCGCTAGTAAGTAAGTGGGCCACCCTATTCGCTGGGTTTGGCTCCCTGGGAGAGAACGAACTGCTTGACGGCACTGCGGCTCTCTTTGAGTTCTTCCTGATGCTGGCGCGATAACTCCTGATAGCGCTCAAGCTCCTGCGTGGCCAAGTTCATCTTATTCATCTCTCGATAAACTTGACCCAGCCGGTAGTGTGCGACGTCTGACTTCGGATCCTGGCGAATGGTTTCGAGGTACTCAGCCACTGCCTTCTCATGCTGTTTTCGCGCAGCGTAAAGGCCGGCTAGTTCGAGGTGCGCCAGCGGAAAGTCTGGCTGCAGCCGCACGGACTTCTCGAGAAAAATCTGCGGCCGATCAAATGCGCCTTGCTCTCCTTTGGAAACTTCCAAACGAAACAGGGCCGCACCGTAGGCAAAGGCGAGCTCGGCATTTTGCGGATGCGCAGCCGCCAGTCGGTCCAGACGGGGCAGCAGGGCATCCCAGTCCTTGGGCGCCAGAAAGCTCAGGACAGTCTTCCATGCCTGAAAGACCGCCGGTGACTCGGGATCAATCTCCAACGCCGTGGTGAAAGCGTCGGCCGCTTCCGCATACTCTCGGACTGCATAGTGACTGAACGCCAGTCCAAGATATTGCCGCGAGGAACGAGGAAACTTCTGCGTGCCTACGCGGTAGACTTCGGAAGCTGGCCCGAATGTGAAGTGCGAAAGATACTCCATTCCGAGGTCAAAATAATATTGTTCATTGTTGGGATCAAGTTCCACGGCTCGCTGAAAGCTCTGAACTGCCTCGACAAACTCGCCCGATTCCTCATCCAGCCCGCCCAGAAGATTGTAAAGTGCGGCCGACGGTCGTTCTTTCAACGTCCGTCGGATCAGATCGATCGCAGCGGGAGTCTTTCCACCATTCTTGTACGCCGATGCCAAATTCGCGGTTGCCGTGTCGTTTGTGGGGTCGAGGCGCAGGGCTTCTTCAAATCGTGGAATCGCCAGTTCATACGCGCCGGCAGAGCTCAAGAGCACGCCGATCGCCAGGTTTTGCGACGCAGAAAGATTCTCCGGTGGTGACGGCAAGACTGTTTTCGACGGCCCAATTCCTGCGGCGAGGGTCGAGCGCACCAGTGCCACATATATCTCATAAGAGCCAGGATTAATCGTGTAAGCGCGACGATAAAAATCCGAAGCCACTCCGAATTCCTTCAGGTCCTCAGCCACTACTCCGGCCAACGAGTAATACTTGACTGCAGACTCGGAATCCTGAGGAACAGAGATCTGGTTGACAAACTTCTTCGCCGCGGCAGGTTGCTTGGCCTCGTGCAGCGCCAACGCCAGTTCGTATCCCGCCTGAAAATCTCCGGGATGAAGAACCCACGCCCGTTCCAGAGAGACTGCTGCTTCGGCAGGCTTGTGCAGAGCTTCAAGACAAGTTCCCAACCCAAGTAGAGCGGTGAAACTCTTGGGATCGAGTGTCTGGGCTTCACGGAAAGCGGCAGCCGCATCCTCGAGCCGCCCACCCTTGGACAGCAGCACACCGAGGTTGGTGTAGCCCATCGCCGACTTGGGATCGAGGCGGATCACGGTTCGAAAGCTCTGCTCTGCTTCCTCATCGCGGCCGAGTTCGCTATTCGCAAGACCCTTGAGGTTGTAGAGAGAAGGATCAGAGACGCCAGCGGCTATGGCGCTCTCGATCACCGCGAGCGCTTCATTATTCTTGCCGTTTTGCAGAAGTCCAAGGGCCTGCTCGAAGGCGGCTTGAGCGCTAGTGGTTTGAGCGGACGCAAGCCCCGGTACTCTTACCATGAGAGTTGCCAGAACAACGAAGGCCAGAGCCAATGAACGGTGATTGATGCGATGGAAAAAGCCGGCTCTGTTTGTGTAGAGCCGGCAGCCTGCCGGCTGTCGCGCCGCCATCTTGCCGTCGCTTTTGGGCGCGGGACGCGCCCACGACAGCCACTGCCACGGTGGCGCTACAAAGAGGTCAGCAGAATTCAAAACGCTTCCTGTGAAATGATTCCTTTGCCTTCCTGAATCACAACGAGTCGATTGGCAGGGACGCGTTCAAGAGTCTCTTCCGCACCGCCCAGCCAGCGCACTTGCAGCCGAGCCTCTTTCGCTGTTCCCAGTCCGAAGTGCAGCCGGAGATCGCTCTGCGAGCAAAAACTGCCACCGCTCCGAACCTCTTGAACCTGGCGGCGATCGTGCGCAGTCACGACCACGCGAGATCCGATGGCGGTGCGGTTGGTGGTGGTTCCGAGCAGCTTTACCAGCAGCCAGGAGTTCGTAGACGGCGATTCATTGCGTAGCAACGAAGGATAATCATTCAGATTATTGACTACCATACTGATGCGTCCGGTGTTAAAGATATCGCCAAAAGCCGCACCGCGACCGCATCGGGACTCAAGAAAAGCGGGGCCAGCCTGGTCGGAGACGTTGGCAAAACGATGGCCATCTACATTGCGCATCAGAATGAGCTTGCTCTCCGTCTGCGGGAGCTGGTGGTGCAGACCGGTTCCCGGAGGATAGATGGAACCGCTGACAATCGCGATGTCGGGCTGACCGTCATCGTCGAAGTCCATGAAGCCGGTGCCCCATTTCACGGACTTGGTTTCACCTCCCAGGCCAGCGGGAGCAGTGACATCAGTGAAGAACGCCTTGCCCTCGTTGTGATAGAGATTCGGCATCTCGTCGGAAAAATTCGTCTTCACAAGATCGAGGAACCCGTCGCCGTCGTAATCGACGGAATCGGCGCCCATTCCGCCCTGCGTGCGGCCATTCGCGTCGTAAGCCACACCGGCGAGCATGCCGGTTTCGCGGAAGGTGCCGTCGTGGTTGTTCATAAAAAGCAAGCTGGGGGTTGAGTCGTTGGCGACGTAGATGTCAGGCCATCCGTCGTTGTCGTAGTCGGCCACGCAGGGGGTGAAGCCGTATGTCAGACCGGGTTTGCTGATCCCCGACGCATCGGAAACATCGGTGAAGGTGCCGTTACGGTTGTTTCGGTAGAGGAAGTTTCTAGTCCCTTTGAGTCCCGCGATGCCGTAGATCACCGGAGATTGTTCGCCCACCAGAGCGGGATTGCTTTCATAAAGTTTCGTACCGTATTCGTAATCAACGTAATTGCTGACAAAAAGATCGAGATGGCCGTCGCGATTGTAATCCAGAAATGCTGCGCCGGTGTTCCAGTGCTCCTCTGGTTGTAGCAGACCGGATTCACGGGTTACGTCGGTGAAAGTGCCATTGCCATTGTTGTGGTAAAGCACGTTTTTTCCGTAGTAGGTCACGAAAAGATCGAGGTTGCCGTCATTGTCGTAATCCCCGACGCAGACTCCCTGACCCCAGCCGTGGCGTACCAATCCTGCCTTTTCGGTGACGTCGGTAAAAGTTCCATTGCGATTATTCTTGTAGAGATGATTTGTGGGTTCGTCGCCCTTGGGAAATTCTTTCAAGCCCCAGCCGTTGACGACGAAGATGTCGAGCCAGCCATCGTTGTCATAGTCGAACAGCGCGATGCCGCCGCCGGTCGTGGAAAGCAGAAAATCTTTGCTGTCATGACCTATAAGAACGGTTTTCGATGCGAGCCCCGCGTCTTTGGCAACGTCGACAAAACGGGGAGAATAATTCGAGGTCGTGGCGGAGGAAAATGCTTCAGCCAAGAACGGACGCAGCAGGCAACCGGTTGCCGCTGTGGCCATGCCTTGGAGCCACCGTCGTCGGTTCAACATGGCGACATTCTAAATGCCGCGCTAAAGAAGAGAAAGCCAAACCCGGCGGCAAGGGAAGCACGGGATTTCATCGCGGCGCCGCACGAGCATGGACGCTCGCGCGTCCACAATCACAGCAAACTGGCGTTTGAGTTCAGACCCCAAGCCGATGCAGGTACTCTCTGCCAGCCTTGGCATTGGCTAAAGGAGCATCGGCGCCAACGCCGCCGGGCAGCACATCCGCCTCGACCACCACCCAGCCATCAAAATGACCGCGCTGCAGAAGAGAGATTACGCGCGAGAAGTCGATGCTTCCTTTGCCCAGCGGGGCGAAGATTCCATGGCGGATGGCCGCATGAAAGTTCATCCGCTGCTGCCGCGCTTCGGCCGCCTTGTGGTCATACATGTCCTTCAGATGCACGCACCAGACGCGAGAGACCTGCTTCTCGAGAAACTCAATCGCGTCGCCGCCGCCGTACGCGTAGTGACCCGTGTCCAGGCAAAGGCCCAGTTCATCGGCGGGGAACAGCGAGAAAAGGCGGTCAATCTCTTCGGGAGTTTCCACGTGGCTGCCGGCGTGGTGATGAAAGGCAACCCTCAATCCGAACGCCTTGCAACGTTTGATGGCGTCGCGGATCGCAGTTGCCGCCGCTTGCCATTCGGATTCGCTCCAGGAAATCTGATTCGCATCGCTGCGGCGTCCTGAGGTTGCATTCCGCTGAGGAGTGATCTTGTCGGAGAGAACCAGGAGTCGCGCACCAGCTTCGCTGATTAGCTTAGCCGAGCGGGTGAGAAAGGCCAGACCGTCTGCGTGTGCGTCTTTGTTGCCGAGTTCAATGTCGACAAACGCAGAACAAAGCGTGAGCAGTCGCTTCGCCAGTTCGTCGCGAAGCACTGCGGAATCAGCGGGGAGAAATCCGTAGGGACCCAGCTCGGTGCCGGAATATCCAGCAGCCTTGATTTCGTCCAGAACCCGGTTGTAGGGATACGCAGCGGGGAGCTCGACATGCTCCATGATTCCGAAGTTGATTGGTGCGCTAGCTACCTTGATCGCCATCCTTTGACCCTCTTAATCAAAAGAGGGCACTCAAGTCCCCCTGGAGGAATTGTCCGTGACAAACTAGAACTGGAGCTTCATGCCGAACTGGATCTCCCGCTGAGCGTCGGGAATCGTCTGGGTGATGGCGGCACCTCCGGCTGCATTGGTAAATCCAGCGCCGCTGCTGCCGCCTCCTGACCCGACATTCGGAAGGTTAAAGTTAGGGTGGTTGAAGATGTTAAAGAACTCAGCTCGGAAAACCAATCCAAATCTCTCACTCAGCGGGAATGTTTTGTAGGTTGAAAAGTCAAAGTTCACCAGGTCGGGACCGCGCAGTACAGCGCGTTCCGCGTCGCCGAACAGGTGTGCGTTTACCTGGCCTGGGGCAAGCGGGGGAAGGACAAAAGCGGCCTGGTTGAACCAGCAATCGAGAGTCTGATGTCCAGGCTTGCTGCAACCGAGCGCCGCCTGCCCAGCGATGTCAAAGGAGAAATCTTTCGGGTTGTGAATCATATCCGGACGCGGCGGGAACGCCCCGGTATTGGTAGGATCGAAGTTAAGCAAAGCATCGAAGGCTTCCCCGCTGTGAACCGTGGTTACTCCGGCAACCTCCCAACCTCCAAGAACCGCCTGGGTTACGCCGTGGGCCTCGCTTCCAAAGTGCCTCCCTTTGCCGTAGGGCAAATCGTAGACATAGCTTACAACCAGTTGGTGGCGGAAATCTGGGGTGGTTGGCCCCTTTTCTGCGGCAATGTTGTGAGCGTTTTGAACGTCGCACTGGTTCACGTTGCCGTCTGCTGTGCCCAGTGATTTTGCGAAAGTGTAAGCGGCCAGAACATTGAAACCGCCCGAAAAACGATGCTGTATGGAAGTCTGGAATGCGTTGTAGAACATGCTCAGCCGCGCGACATCCAGCGGCAGTACCACGTTCAGGCATGGCCGAGTAGCGTAATAAGGCCGCCCGAAGTTGGACCCACAAACACCTGTCCCCGTGAAGTTGGTGTCCAAGGGCTGCAGAGGCTGATTGAGGTTCGACGATTCGTGGTCGAACAGGTTTGAACTCTTGGTGCCCACGTATCCGGCGCGGAACAGCCAGTTTTGACTGAGTTCCTGTTCAATCGTCAAATTCCACTCGTAAATCCGGGGAATCCGGCGAATGGGTTGAAACGTTGACCCGATCACACCAGTGCTGCGGACCGTCCCTGTAGGATCGTTGGGGTTGATTGGTGTGAACGTGGTCGGGAAAGCTTGCAGTAGCTGTGTCGTAGGGCTGGGAATCTGCGATGTGGAGTAATTGAAGGATTGAACTGCCAAGCTGGGCGGATTCAAACCTAGGTCGTCGAAAATATTGCCTTCCGGAGCATAGAAAATTCCCCATCCGGCGCGGACGACACTTTTCGGGCGTACCGTCCAGGCAAAGCCCAGGCGTGGCGCCCAATCAGTCATGTCGAAGCCGACTCCCCCATGGGACGAAGTATTGACGGTGAGGGTGTTCAGATTAAAGTTGCCAACGGTGGGTCCACCGGCTGGCGAACTCACCTCATACCTCAAGCCGAGATTGAGGGTCAAGTTGGGAGTCACGCGGATGTCGTCCTGCACGAACTCGGACAAGTCCCAGTACCGCGTCGGGTCGACAATTCCGAAAAGGTGGTCCTGCAGCGTGAAAGCCGGAATTCCAAGCAGGGTGTCGGCGAGCCCAAGCCCTCCTATTGCCGAGCCTGTGTACTGTCCAGAAAACTGGAGTTCGCCCGAGGGCGCCGTCTGCTGGAAAAAGTTCCTCTGCTGCCGGCGGAAATCAACCCCGAACTTCAGTGAATGCTTTCCGTGCGTCCAACTCAGGGTGTCGGCCAGTTGGTATACGTTCTCCGCAATCGTTTCCGGAACCCACAGCGAATCGCCGAGTTGCTGATAGCCGCTGATGTTGATCTTGGTCAAGCCGGAGGAATTGCCGCCATGGTTGGCATTAGGGATCCCAACCATATTTCCTGCGTTGGTGCCGAAATCGAGAGGCAGAGTGGCGTCCTTGAAGCGAATGTACCCTGCCCGAAAGTCGTTCAGCAATCCAGGATTGAAGATGTGACTCCAATCTCCAGCCAGACTTTGCACCTTGTTATCCAAAGTGCTCGAGGTGCCGGAACCGGCCCCTCCGTCGACGTTGGGGAAGTAGGAGGGGTTCGTCGCATTGGGGGTGGCAATCGCATAGTGGGCAAAAAAACGATCCTTGGACGAAATGTTGTAGTCGAACCGAGTCTCAAAGGCGGTTTCATCAAACTTATATTTTCCGTTGAAAATGAAATTATTCGTGAGACCCGCGCCGGGAATATTCGGAAAAGGAAATAGATTGACGATGCTCTGACCCACGCTGTTGATTGAGCCCGACGGAATCGTGTTGCCGAAGAAGGTGCCCGGGACGAACGGGTTGGGAATGTTAACGTTCCCCAAATCGCTGAAATTTCCGCTATGCATCAATTGGGTGGGAACGGTGCTGATGAAGGGCTGCTCCTCGCGAATGTCGGACCGCTGGATCGAACCGAAGATAAAGATCTTGTCTTTTACGATCGGCCCGCCTAACTGACCGCCGTACTGGTTTCTTTGGAAGCCCAACTGACTGGTTGCGAAATAATTACGCGCATCCAGTTTGTCGTTTCGAATAAATTCCCAAGCCGCGCCGTGAATCTGGTTGGTCCCGGAGCGAAGCACGATGTTAACCATCGCGCCGCCGCGGCCAAATTCGGCATTCATCGAGTTCTCTTCTACGCGAAACTCCTGGATGGAATCGGGTGGTGGTTGGATGACCACTGTGCCATTGCCGAATTCATTGTTGTCCAGTCCATCGAGAAGAAAGTTATTGTCGAATATTCGAAGACCGTTCACCGACAGGGAAATGCCGGGCCGGTTGTTATCGGTGGATCCCGCTCCCGCGCTGGTTCCTGTCGCGCCCTGGTTGGCTCCCGGGCCGAGGTATGCGAGTTTGAAGAAGTTTCTGCCGTTCAAAGGCAGTTCGACAATTCGCTTCTCGTCTTCAATCGTTCCCAAGGAGGAAGTTTCAGTTTGAAGCAGCGGAGCCGCCCCCGTCACCTCGACCGTCTGGGTCACGCCCCCGACCTTCAGAGCGACATCCACTCGAACGACCTGTCCAATGCCGACATCCACGCTGGACTGGATCGACTGTTCAAAACCTTCCTTCTTAAAGGCCACTTTGTAAGTGCCAATCTTCAGGTTGGTGGCGCCGTAGGATCCCTCACTATCCGTCGTCACCGTAATCGAAGTGGAGGTTTGAATTTCAGTGACTGTCACCGCGACGCCCGGCACTCTCGATCCTGAGGGGTCGGTCACCACGCCGACAATTCTGCCGGTGGTCACTTGCGCCAGAACAAAGGGTTGGACCGCAACTAACAACGCCACCGCACAAACGAGAAGACTTGCTTGGAAACACCGACGCGTTGCCATAGTTATTTCCTCTCCACACGTTATGCGCTGCTAGCTCACCCGGAACAGGAAACAAGATAAAGGTGGAACAAATAACCGGTTATCATATAACCGTCTGAAGCGCCGACTGTCAAGCTCTTTTTTACAGCAAACATAGTGCGGAGCGTGCGATATCGCACATCGATGGCGGTTAGCGGGTGACCGGAACCGTGCGGTTCTCCTGGACCGAACGATAGATGGCCTCAATCGTGGCTATGTCGCGCAAACCTTCCATTCCGTCGGGCTCCGGATCGCGTCCCTGGTGAATCGATTTTGTGAAGGCGTTTAATTCCAGAACAAACTCATCGATCACTTTGAACTTCTGCTCGAACCACCGGCCTCGGATCTTCCCAAAAAGACGCCGCTCCTCTTCGAAAGCAAAAGCCGGATTCAGCGCCGCCCAACCCTGATCACCATGGACCTGCACAAACGAAGCCGCCATCGAACTATAACTAGACAGTCCCTGGCAGACGAGGCCGTTGGGATGCGTCAGTCGAAAGGCGATGCTATCCTCCACGTCGCTGAAGCGTTTCGGGTCATCGGTCCAGCGCTGGGCGGTCGCATCGATTGGTTCACTGCCAGCCAACCAACGCATGGTATTGACACAGTAGATGCCGATGTCCATCAGCGAGCCCCCGCCGGCCAGTTTACGATTCAGTTGCCAGGTCTTGGCTTTGCCCGGATCGACGTGCTCTGTGTAGCTCGAGAAAATGTGCCTGAGGCCGCCCAGTTTGCCGCTGGTGACGAGCTTTTTCAGCGCTACACTGCCCGGCTCAAAGTACTTGCGGTAAGCAATCATCAGCCGGACGCGGTTGGCCCGGCAGGCCTCCACCATTCGACGACAATCTTCGACCGAGTTAGCCATGGGTTTCTCGCAGAGCACATGCTTGCCCGCCTCCGCGGCACGAATCGTCTGCTCGGCATGAGCGCCATTCACCGAGGCGACAAAAACCGCATCGACATCTGGTTGGCTCAGGCACTCGTCGTAATCTGCGTAGGCGTAGCAGCTCTTCACCCCAAACTTCGCTCCGAGTTTTTGCGCCCGCACGCGGTCATGGCTCACAAGAGCCACCAGCTTCGACGTTCTGCTGTTTCGAAATGCGGGAAGAACGGCGGTTTCTGCGATGCTACCTAAGCCCACCACTGCGTATCCGATGCGTTTTGAGACGGGCACGAGTTGAAATCCTTTCAGGAAAATTCTGAGTCGCCAAGAAGTACCTGACCTTGCATTCCCTGGGAACGGCCGTCTTCAACATTCTGCCAGCCATCCGTCTTGCAGCTGCGCTCGATCGCGTCCAGAACCTTCGCCACGCGCAAACCTTCAGCAAATCCAGGTTCTGCCTGACGGTTTTCTGCAACCGACTTAAGGAACTGATACGCCTCAATCGCCTTCAGGTCATCGTAGCCAAGGCCTGTGCCGGTTGCCGGATTGAAGTGAGCGTGGAAAGGGTGGGCGGGTCCGCTCACGATGCGGGTGTATCCGTCGTGCGCGGCATTTCCGTCAGGGAAGAAAATATTAAGCTCGTTCATGCGTTCGAAGTTCCAGCTCACCGCCCCGTGCGTGCCCTCGACTTCGAATGACCAATCGCATTTGTGTCCCTGAATCACTCGGCAGACTTCGAAGATCCCATGAGCGCCATTGGCGAATTGAACGAGGGCGCCGACGTAGTCCTCGTTGGTGACATCCTGTAGCGGACCGCTCGTCACCGCAGCGGAGTGCGCTACCGGTGCGGCGGATTGCTCGAGCAACGCGGCCGAGGGACGACGCTTGATAAAGGTTTCTCGATTTCCCACCACCCGCCGGATCGGGCCGGCAAGAAAGAGGCTCATGTCGGCTACATGCGAGAGCAGATCGCCTGAAACTCCCGAGCCGGAGAATTCGCGATCAAAGCGCCACGAGAGCACGGTCTGAGGGTTGGAAGCGTAGCCGGCAAGGAACCGACCCCGAAAGTGAGTGAGCTTGCCCAATTTCCCTTCGCGGATCAGTTGCTGTGCATACTGCACCATCGGAGCCCACCGGTAGTTATACCCGACGAAGGTGAGGATGCCAGCCTCCCGAGCCAGACGCTCGATCTCGGCAGTCTCGCGCGCATCTTTGCCCACGGGTTTTTCGCAAAAAATGTGTTTTCGCGCAGCGGCAGCGGCGCGCACAACCTCAAGATGCATGCAATTCGGGGTTGCGACATTCACAACTTGAACTCGAGGGTCTGCAATCACGTCTTGCCATCGGGTTGCGTAACTTTCGAAACCAAATCGTTCCCTGGCTTCTTTGGCTCTCTCCTCAACTTCATCAGAGCAGATAACCAGCTTCGCCTCGAAGCCGCTATCGTGAAAGCGATCGGCAACGGCGAGATAGGCACGGCTGTGTACCGTTCCCATCCAACCCATCCCGATGACGCCCACACCGATGACTTGCTTCATATCAGGCGACGTCCGGATTCGGAATCATGAAGTCTCGAACCAATGCATCGAGCTCGCTGCAGGCTGCGATGAACTGGCGCAGCGTGCGGCGGCTGGGAGGGAATGAGTCGAACTCATCGACCGATAAACCTCCTTCGGTGTAAGCATGGCGGAAATCGGCGAATTTCCTGGACAACTCCTCGACGATCTTTCGGTCTACGGGATTGTCGATGCGCGAGCGCACCTCTATATCACTGACATTGAAGCGAACCTGCCACGAGTACGGCGGCGAAATCACAATATCGCCCCCGATCAGTTCGCTCCAGTGCATGTGGTTGCGAAACGCCGCAGAGAGCAGACGAATCCGGTAGCCTCGCTCACGAAATATCTGATACGCCTTCTTGAATACTGCAACGCCCGCCCATTCCAGGTACCCAGGGTCGATCGCAATGTTCTCTTTCTCAACCACGACTTTCAGCCAGTCGTCGAGGCGCCCAACCATAATCGTGCACACCGGTCCCATCGTGGTTATGTTTTTTCCTTCTTGCTCGCGCCGCTTCAGTCCGCGTTCTACCGCTTCAGCGACCGCGATGCACTGCGGCAAGCTGAATGAAACCGTCGCATTGATGCTGATGCCGCGATAAGTAGCTTCCTCAATCGCCGGAATTCCAGCGCGGGTGACCGGGATCTTCACGATCATGTTCGGGGCGAGCCGGTTGAATTCTTCAGCCTGCTCCACGATGGCTTTCGTGTCTCGAAATAATCTGGGATCGGTTTGTATGGACAGCCGGCCGTTCCTGCCTTTGTGCGCATCGAAGGTTGGCCTCAGCAGACCAGCCGCCTTGATTGAGACTTCACGAACCAGCTGCCAGCCGATTTGATCTTCGGTGGCAGTCGATCGTTCTTCAATCAAGGAGCGAATGCGGTCCTTCCAAAAACCCATTTCCTTCTTGAGGACTCCTAGCACGATGACCGGATTGCAAGTGGCTCCCACGGCCCCGTGTTCGATCGAATAGGTAAGCTCCTGGATTGAGGCAGAGTCGTTCCACAGACAGGTTGGAGTCGTTTGCGTCATCTCGTGCAGCGGACTCTTGTAAGTTGCAGGGGCGATCGTCATAAAATCCTCCAGCCGCCAGTTGCCGTCAGCGTGCTGCCTGGTTCACACCGCACGGTTTGGCTTCCCGATAAGAAGTCTCAGCCGCCACCGCGATCTCGAGAGCACGCAAACCATCCTCGCCGGTAACGCGAGGCGGACGGTCGTTCAATACGTTGTCAACAAAATCTTGGACCTCGGCTACGTACGCATCGGTAAAACGCGTAAGGAAATGGTCAGCAAGAGTTTGCATCCCACCGTTCTTTGTCAGGAAGGTTGCCGACGATTGCTGGATGCTGCCAACCAAAATCGATCCGGCAGATCCGACAATCTCCGTGCGAATGTCGTATCCGTAGGTCGATTGCACAAAAGATTCGATGTTCCCAATTGCACCGCGCCGATATTTCAGGTTCACTACGCTGCCAACCACGTCGCCGTACTTCGCAACCTCCGGACGAACCGCCACAGTCGCGTATGTCTGCGCCTCCGTGACCTCGTCACGCATGAGCCAGCGGGACAGATCGAAATCGTGAATCGTATTGTTGTAGAGCAACATGCCGTTCAGCTGTGACTGATAAGCGGAGATCGGCGGCGCATCCTTGTCGCGCCCGATTGCCTTGAAGATGACGGGCTCTCCGATTTCGCCACCCTCAATTCGCTTCATCGCCGCCGCGTAAGCAGGGTCATAACGGCGCATGAAACCAATCTGCAGGCGGACGCCCGCTTGGGCAACGGCGTCCAGAGCTGAGTGCGCGTCCGCGAGATTTAACGCTAAGGGTTTTTCCGAAAGAATGTGTTTCCCCGCCGCCGCCGCCGTGCGGATCGCCTGGGCGTGGAACTTGTCGGGCGCGGCGATCACCACGCAGTCGATGTCCTTGTGAGCGAGCATGTCCTCAAAGCTGCCGAATGAATGCTCGATTTCAAGTTCAGTCGCAACTTGCTTGGCTCGTGCCACGGCGACATCGGTGACGGCTACGAGGCAGGCCCGAGGGACCAGGCGGCGAATGTTTTCCGCATGACGCCGCCCCATGTCCCCCACCCCAAGCACTCCGACTCCCAACTTACGCATGCTGGTTTCTCTCCGGAAAACTGAGGCGTAGCAAGCTACGTCTCTGCAAAGAAATAGAAGACGACTGTACAGACGTTGCTTGCAACATCTCTTTGACTCAGTCACGCCGCTGGGGCGGCCAGAAATATCTTTCCCGCCTCCTGCCCTCGACATGAGCGCTGCGGGCCTTATGAACCGATTCCGATTCGGAAACCTCAGCGATCGGCACATCCCACCACGACTCATAGCCGGGGACGGAATCGAAATAGTCCGTCTCCACCACCACGACTGAGGTGCAGGTCTGTTTTTTCAACTCAGCCAGAGCCTCAGCCAGTTCCTCGTAAGTTCGCGCCCGCACCGCGTGTGCTCCCAGACTGGTAGCGTTGGCCACGAAGTCGATGGGAATTACGGTGCCAGCTTTTCCTTGATCGCGATATTCGTACCTTGTGCCGAATCCTCCGCTGCCGCACGCGCGGCTCAGTCCACCAATACTGGAGAAGCCATGGTTGTCGAGTAAAACGATGTTGAGCTTGACGTTTTCTTGAAGCGAGGTAGCGATCTCCTGAGCCATCATGAGATAAGAACCGTCACCTACCAGCACATAAACTTCGCGGCTGGGATCAGCCATTTTCACTCCCAGACCGCCGGCGATTTCGTAGCCCATGCAGGAGTAGCCGTATTCCATGTGGTAGCCCTTGGGGTCGCGAGTGCGCCACAGTTTGTGCAGATCGCCGGGCAAACTGCCCGCCGCACATACGATCACATCGCGCGGACCGAGAGTCGTATTCAGCAGCCCGATCACTTCTCCCTGGCTCAGCGGTGGACCGTGCCGGCGGCCGTAAATTCTGTCCACTTCGGTATTCCACTCGCCGTGAAGGCGCGAGATCTCCGAGCGGTACTCCTCTGGTACGCGATAAGACGCCAGTGCGGTTGGGAGTTCCTCCAATGTCGCGCGAGCATCGCTGACCAGCGGTAGCGCGGCGTGTTTGAAGGCGTCGAATTCGGCAACGTTTACATTGATGAAACGCAGGTCGGGATTCTGAAAAGCTGTTTTCGATGCGGTGGTGAAATCGCTGTAGCGCGTCCCGAAGGACAGAATCAAGTCCGCGCTGGTGGCTAGTCGATTGGCGGCGGAAGTTCCCGTGACTCCGATCGCCCCGACGGACTGCTCATGATTGAAGTCCAGCGCGCCCTTGCCAGCTTGAGTCTCGGCCACTGGAATGCCAGTGCGCGCAGCGAAGCTCGCAAGTGCGTCTGTCGCATTCGAATAAATTACACCACCGCCCGCGATAATCAGTGGCCGCTTGGCCGTACGAATCCACTCGACGGCTTGATTTAGCAGAGCAGCGTCGGCG
>Ga0210390_10000372_pt1 | contig 48905 bp, 42 predicted proteins | sample IncBWH11OmetaG_FD_161050 | JGI IMG/M metagenome (GOLD analysis project Ga0210390, IMG submission 161050) | Forest soil microbial communities from Barre Woods Harvard Forest LTER site, Petersham, Massachusetts, United States - Inc-BW-H-11-O ... | reverse complement strand
GAGAACTCGGGGCTAACCACGAACACATCGGCACGCGGGATATCTCTGAATTGTTTCAGCGCGGCTTGTGCGTCTTCCACCGTGTAAAGGGGCAACGGCGGCTTGTGGGTGCTATACCCCTTGCGCGCGGCGAACTGCGCATCTTCCTCTTGCAGGTGCGCGGAGTCCAACAAAAGCAATTCGCACAGTTCGTGCGTTGCCGCGTTGGCGTAAATCGGGCCGCTAAAGCCCTCGCGGACGAGTCGCGGCAAATAGCCCGTGTGATCAATATGAGCGTGGGTCAGCAAAACCCAATCAATGGTTGCGGGATCAATCTGGAATTTGTCCCAGTTTCGTTGAGTTAGTTCCTTCGGACCCTGGAACAACCCGCAATCCACCAGTAATCGTTTGCCGCTCGCTTCGATTAAATACTTCGAACCCGTTACAGTCCCGGCCGCTCCCAGGAAAGTTATTTTGGCCATAGGGCCGCCATTGTAGACCTATTGCGCGCTTGAGTCCGGTGCTCTTTGTTTCGGCACAAAATTTTCTGCGCTTACCCTTGACGCCAAGGCCGTCCGCACCGTAGTCTCACCAATTCGCGACAAGAGGTCGGCGGCGCGGCCAGCCCCGATTCCAATGGGTCATGACCGTGCCCACGTAGCTGCGCTTTGTCTGGAACAAAAATGAAATTCATAAGCGCGTTGATTTTTACATCGTTTCTCGCAGCGGCCGTCGCCGCGCAGGATGCTCCTTCTGCCCCCGCGGCACAGGATTGGGTTTCTCAATCGCTAAAACGGGGTGCCTGGGAACTCGGAGTGCTGGCGGGTGGCGGAACGGGGCTCGGAAAATCCAGCGGCACCCAGTTTGTTTACGCAGGAGGCCGCGCCGGTCTCATTCTCACCGGCAACCATCTTCCAGGATTTCTTCACGGCAATTTCGAATGGGCTGTGGACGTGATGCCCTTGTACGCCGTGCTGCCGCCCGCCAGTGGGATTTACGGCGGAAGTTTCAAGCCTCTCATCTGGCAGTGGAATTTCACCAGCGGTCACAAGATAGCGCCTTACGTCGCTGCCGCCGGTGGCATCGTCTTCACCAAAAGCAACGTCCCGCCGGGCGATACGTCCCAGGTAAATTTCACGCCGCAGGCGGTCGCTGGAACGCGTTTCTTCGTGAAGCCGCGCAGTGCTCTATTTTTCGAAGGCTCGCTCGGCCACCTCTCCAGCGCCAGCTTGGGCAATCACAATCCAGGCTACAACGTAACGCTGGTCTTCACGGTAGGCTACACTTGGTTCAAGGGTGGCCGTTGAAGACAGACAACTGTTTCCGGCGGTCTCTCGTGTCGGCGGATTTGATTGGTGGAGCCGACGGGGTTCGAACCCGTGACCTCCTCGATGCCATCGAGGCGCGCTCCCAACTGCGCTACGGCCCCACCGTCGTAAGCAGAGAGTGCCTTACTTATAACACCCCGTCGCGTGAGGCGTCAAACATAGTCCGAGCCCTACCGTTCCAATCGCGTCTACCATGCTGAAACCACGCCGTTTGCCACACGCAGCAAGTCGGGAGATGACGCCAGTACTCCCGACACATTCCCATCGCCATATTTTCTGCTATCCTGGTAACAGCACAGGGTTCTCCGGTGTCTAACCTGTTCAGGGACACGCCCTGGGAGGATACCTCAAGGATGGCGGCGCAAGGCATGTCCGATCTAGCACAATCTTTGCCGTGGGGCCGCGACGAATCCGAACTGGTGACTGAGCTTCAGTCCGGTTCCGATGCAGCGTTCGACTGGCTCGTTACCTATTATCACGCAGGGGTGTACAACCTGGTTTATGGAATTCTTTCGGATTCGGCAGACGCTGCCGACGTAACTCAGGAAGTTTTTCTGCGCGCCTTTCGCGGCATTCGAGGTTTCCGCCGCGGCAGCTCGCTGAAAACGTGGCTCTACCGCATCTCGGTTCGCCAGGCTCTGAACCATCGCCGCTGGTGCTGGCGGCATCACCGGCAGCAGATTTCGATTGATGCCGAAGACGAAGGCAGCAATCCCGCGCTCGATTTGAAAGATGGCGAAGCGTCGCCCTTCGAGCAGCTGGAAGCGCGGGAGATGCAAGCCACCGTGCGCGGAGCTCTGGCGCGCGTTCCGGAGTTGTTTCGCGGCGCGGTTATTCTAAGGGACCTCGAGGGCCTGTCGTACGAAGAGGTGGCCGAAGTGCTGGAAGTTTCCGTCGGAACCGTCAAGTCCCGAATCCTGCGCGGGCGTCGCCTGCTGAAGGAAATTCTCGATCCGCTTTTGCACGCTCGCCAAGCCGAATCTTCCAATGAATCGGCGCGGCACTTTTATCACGCGCAATCTGAGCATCACACGAATCCGTTTGCAGCATCAACAGCGGCAGCGACGCCCCTGCTGGCTCCCGAGGCCGCTGACGTTCTTGCTAAATCGCAGAGAGGCAATCAATGAATTGCCGTCAAGCCGAGCGTCACCTCCCAGGGTATCTCGACGGCGCCATCTCGTCGCGTCAGCATGAGCTCGTCCGCGCTCATCTGGCGGCCTGCCAGGATTGTTTCTCTCAGTTGGAACGGTATCGCCGCCTTGCGGTTTGCCTCGCCAATGTGGCGCCCAGCGCGCCGCCCGCTGACCTCGCGGTGCGTATACGCGTGGGCGCGGTCCGTTCCGGCGCTCGCTGGGCCGATCTGCGAAGGCTGTGGTCCCGCGCGCTTGTATCGTTCGAGGATATTCTTAAGCCGATTGCGGTGCCCGCGACCGGTGGCATTCTGACGGCCCTCGTTGCGTTTGTTCTGGTCGTGCAGAACATTCTGGTCGGCGTGCCCATGACCGGGATCGTGCCCAACGATCTGCCACTCAACCTCGTCCAACCGGCGCGTCTGGAAAGCCTCGCGCCGTTTCCGGTTCCCGGCGTAGTCAGCACTTCTGGGCAATCAGATTCAGGTTCGCTGCTCCTAGAGGCCACGCTCAACGCGGAAGGGCAGGTTGTTTCCTACAAAATCCTCGCTGGCCCGACTGACAGTGCCGTGCAACGCCAAATCGATCAGGTCATGCTGTTCTCTCGTTTCCGCCCGCAGTTGAGTTTTGGGCGTCCGCAAGACGGCGGCCGAGTTCTCCTGAGTTTCAGCGAAGTTCGCGTCCGCGGTTGATACTCCGTTCACAACCTTGACTCAACCCAAGCTGCCAATTACAGTTTGTCTGCATCTTGGACATTAAAGCGCTCGTGCACCAACGGGGAAGAGCGCTCTGGGCTTGCAAGCAAACATCCGGTCCATTGAGGAGTTCAGTTATCCGAAAGGTTTTGAAGAACTTTTCCACGCCGATCATTTTCGCTGTCACCGTTTTGCTGTTTGGCGCGACGGCCGATCCTACGATGCGCGATCAGTCCGCCGCCGATTCCACGGAAACCGGCGTAAACGTAGAAGCCAGCCCACAGATTTTTTCGACGATGTGCGCGCTCGACGCGGCCGGCTTCGATGCCGACGAAAGCACCCTTGCAGAGATGCCGTCTCGCCTTGCTCTTCGCGGCGAATTATTGAAACTTCAAGGCCCCGCCACCGAAACTCTGCGCCAGTACTATCGCGATCATGCGCTGGCAGACCCCGGAGAGACCCTCTCGCGCTATATCGCATTCGCGCTGGTGGTTGGTTCCCCGCCGCGGTTTCCGTTCCTGTTGGATCACGACCTGCTTCCGCCGGACGTTCTGGTGATCGAGGACTTTGAAGAAGTTCTCGCCAATTTTTATCGCGAAGCTCATCTCGATTTGCGGTGGATCAACGTAAAGCCCGAATACGGTCGTGCGGTGGAGCGCAGCCAATCGCCCGTGCGCAAGATTGTCACCGTTTGTAATGGATATTTGCGCGAAATCTACAATCCTAAGTACGGCCACTCCTTCACTGTCTACGTCGAGCCTTTGGTCGGCAATCGCGCGAATTTCCGGAACAATGGCAACCATTACGCCATCGTCATCGGCGCCGGCCCGCAGTTTCCCACCGATGACGTCCGACACGCCTACTTACATTTCATGCTCGATCCGCTTCCGTTGAAATACCGGGACGCTCTGATGCGTAAGAGCGGTCTGCTGAACATCGGTGCGCGCGCGCCGCGGCTCCCGGCAGAATACAAAAATGATTTCATCGCCTACGCCGACGAATGTTTCGTGAAGTCGGTTGAACTCCGCATTCGCCACCTCACACCCGAAAAGCGCGAAGCAACTCTGGCCGAAAATGACCGCACTGGCTTCATCATGGTTCGCGTTTTCGATGTGCAATTGCAAAAGTTCGAGAAGGCTGAGCCAGCCATGTCCCTCTATTTTCCAGATTTGATTGATGGAATTGACATCGCCGCCGAGCAGAAACGTTATGCGAATTTCAAATTTGCGCCGCTGGAGGAAGCGCCTACCGAGGAAACTGCCGGGAGCGCGGGGCCCGCGCAGCCCGGCCAATCAGCTCCGCAGAATGATGAATCGGAACGCGACCGCTTGCTCGCCGAAGGCGACCATCAGATCGCTGTGCAAGACGCACCCACGGCCATCGCGACGTTCCAAAAAGTCCTGGCCAAATATCCCGATAACGCTCGCGCCAATTTCGGTCTGGCTGTTGCGTCGCTGCTCAATCACGACGCGGATCGCGCGCAGGAACTTTTCGAGAAACTTGTTTCCGCACCCTCCTCAACCGGCGGTGATGCGGTAAACTCAACGAGTAACTCCGATCCTGCGATTTTGGCCTGGTCCCATGTATATTTGGGGCGCTTACATGATTTCGCTGAGGACCGTGATCAAGCGCTCGCGGAATATCGCGCGGCGCTCGCAATCGCGGGTGCGCCGGAAGCGGCTCGTGTGGCCGCGCAGCGAGGAATCGATACGCCATACAACCCGCGCGGCGCCGGCGCTGCAAAGGAACCGCAGTAGCCATAACGGTTCGCAGCGGACACTTGGTACGAATTTTCCCAGCGCGTTCCAGTAATCTCAAACAGGGAAGGGGTGAAATGAAAATGATTTCTGCTTCGATTCGCAATACTGCGCAGATCGCAAGTATCCTGCTGGGATCAGTCCTGATTTGTGCGCCGGAGTCCTTCGCGCAATACCAGCAGCAGTCGCCGCAGCAACAACAGCAACCGCAACAACAGCAGGGTCAGCAATCAAAACCGGCCGCTCCTGCAAACGGGGCACAACCAGCCGCTGAGGCTCCCAAGCCGGTCGACCCGGCTGAGGAGAGCGCGTACAAAGCTTTTACTGACGCCAAACCAGACGACGCCGACAAACGAATTCAAGCGGGCGAAGCGTATTTGCAGAAGTACCCGAGCGGCAGATACGCCGAGCTGGTCTACTCGCAATTGACTCATGCAGAATACGCCAAGCAGGATATGCCCAAAATGTATGCCGACGCAGACAAGGCTCTGGCCCTGAATCCCGATGATGTCACCGTCTTGACGCTCGTCGGCTGGGTGATTCCACACTCCTACGATCCGAACGATATCGAAGCTGATCGCAAACTGGACAAGGCCGAGCAGTATGAAAAGCATGCGCTCACCTTGCTCCCCACTCTTCCCAAGCCGCCCAACATGACCGACGAACAATTCGCCAAAGCCAAGGCGCAGGCGGAATCGGAAGCGCACAGCGGGCTAGGACTGGTCTATTTCCGCCGCCAGAAATTCGCGGAAGCCGTGGAAGAGTTCAAGAAGTCCACCGCCGATTCGGAGACCCCCGATCCGACCGACTATTTCGTCATGGGCGTGTGCTTGACGCGTCTGAGTCGGTTCACTGACGCTATCGATTCATTCCAGAAGTGCGCGCAGATCCCCGGCGGCCTCCAGGATCGTTGCAAGCAAATGGTCGAACAGACCAAGAAGCAGGCGTCAACGGAGCTTTCTGCGCCCAAGTAGCGTCTGGCGACTATGACAGAAGAAGAGCGCACCGAGCTGGAAACGACCCTCGGGCATCGCTTCACTCGCCCTGAGGAGCTCGATCGCGCTCTGACCCACCGTTCGCATCGCCAGACCTCGAGCGGCACCGACAACGAGAGGCTCGAATTCCTCGGCGACCGCGTTCTCGGCCTAATCGCCAGCGAAACGCTGTGCCGGCTATTTCCGGAATGGAATTCAGGCCAGCTTTCCAAAGGCTTGGCCCGACTGGTGAGCGCCGCGTCCATTCATTCTGCGGCCAAGAAGCTTGAGCTAGGCAACTACCTCCGGCTCGGCCCGGGCGAAGAAAAAACCGGAGGCCGCGATAAGAAAAGGCTGCTCGCTGACGCTTATGAAGCCATCCTGGGCGCGATCTATCTTGACGCGGGACTTCACGCCGCGGCATCGTTTTTGCAGCGCACCCTGCTCGATCCTGCCCTCGCAGACTGCGCCGAGGGCCTCGAGAGCGCCGACCACAAGTCCGCGCTGCAGGAATGGCTCCAGCAACGCGCGCGAAAGCCCGTCGAGTATCGTGTCCGCAGCGAGTCAGGCCCTGAACACCAGAAGATCTTTGAAGTAGAGGTTTGGCACGCGGGAGAAAGGCTGTCGGCCTCGGAAGGCCGCAGCAAGAAGGAAGCAGAGCAGCAAGCGGCTCGAGCCGCCCTGGAAATTCTGGCAGCACGCGCTGCCAAGCCCTAAAGGGAATTCATGGAAGTCGAAACCACCTCGCCGCAGCCCGATAATATTTCCGACCGCAATCTGCAAGAGGCTCATTCGCTCGCCGCGCATGGCCCTGTGACTGCCTCGAAAAGCTGGGTGGCCGAGTACGCCGAATCACTTCTTGTCACCATTCTGCTCGCGCTCTTTGGTACCACCTTCATCGTCCAGGCCTTCAAGATTCCCTCGCAATCAATGGAACCGACCCTGCTAGTGGGCGATCATCTACTCGTCAACAAATTCATTTTCGAGGGGCGCGGCGCTTGGTACGAGAAAATCCTCCCGTACCGCTCCATTCGCCGTGGCGATATCATCGTTTTCAAATTTCCCTTTGACGACCATCCGCACTACGTAAAACGTGTGATCGGTCTGCCCGGCGATCGCATTCGCATCATCAACCAGCAGGTTTACGTCAACGGCGAACGGCTCAATGAGCCTTACGTCGTCCACGATCCCAACTACGAAGATCCCTTCGGCGATAACTTTCCACCCACGAACCGCTATTTTCTCCGGGCTGCCGTGCGTTCCGAGTGGGCCTCGCAGATTCTGAATCATGTGGAACACAGCGAATTGGTGGTACCCGAAAATGAGTACTTCGCCATGGGCGACAATCGCGATCGTAGTTTGGACAGCCGCTATTGGGGCTTCGTTGACCGTGATGCCATTATGGGACGCCCGATGCTGATCTACTGGTCGGTGCAAGCCACGCCCGATGACTACAGATCCCGCGGCGCCTACGGCATTCTGCAAGGCATCATCGAAACTCTAAGGCATCTCCGCACCAGAACCCGCTGGCACCGAATGCTCCGCGAAGTCCACTAGCAGTTAGTCTCCAGAGGTGAATCGCGATCCCGCGCCCCTGCACATCGGAGAGCCGGTTTTCCCTGAACCAGCTTTCTCCAATGTCGAAAATCCCGACTCAGCACCAGCCCACCTGAAGGATTGTGTATCATGGACAGCACAGGCTGCGTCGCCATGTCACAAACACTGTTCGAGCCAGCGCTACAAACCGAACCCATCGATGCGGTGCCGCGACCTCGCCACTGGACTCGCTGGCCCCAATACATACTCCTGTTGGTCGTCTTCTTGTGGGTTGGGGACGTCGGAATCTCTCTTCTCATTCGTCATACGCGTCTGCAGAAAAAACTGACCGCGCGCTTGGAATCGGTTTTCGGAAGAAGCGTCGAAGTAGGGCGCTATGATTTCTCTTTGTGGGGCGGCCCCGCCCTCCAAGCTCAATCCGTCACCTTCAGCGACGACCCCCGGTTCGGATACGAATATTTTCTGCGCGCTGAGTCGCTCACGGTGAGGCTTCGCTGGCAGAGTCTTTTTCGCGGACACTTGCAACTAGGTACGATCTCGCTGGTGAATCCCAGTGTGAATCTAGTTCGCAACGCGAATGGAGATTGGAACGTCGCGGAATGGCTCCCGAAGCCAAACGGCGCCGCTTCGAGCGGTTCGTCCCCTACGCGTCCAGCGGTTCGCTTTGGCCGCATTGAGGTGGACTCCGGCCGGATCAATTTTAAGCGCGTCAGCGAAAAGCTTCCGTTCGCTTTGGTCAACGTCAATGGCTACCTGGAGCCGGATGGCCAGGGGCGCTGGACCATGAACCTCGAGGCCGTGCCTACCCGCGCCGCTGTGGTCCTCCAACAGGCCGGTACGATTTATGTTTCGGGCCGTGTGGGCGGCACTTCCTCTCGTCTGCGCCCTGCGCTACTCGACGTGGCGTGGGGTAATGCTTCGCTTTCGGACGTTCTGCGCCTCGCGCGCGGCTATGATTTCGGCGTGCGCGGAAATCTTGCGGTGACGATGCATGCCGACACGGAAAGCGACAATTGGATTCTGCAAATGCATGCCGAGCTCCGCCAGTTGCATCGTTGGGATCTGGCTCTTCGTCCCGACAATCCCGCACTCAACTTAAACGCGAAGATGACCTTGTACCCGCTCGGGTCTGGATTGGACGTCTCCGAAGCGACACTCGAGGCTCCTCATTCTTGGGCGCGTGCACGCGCGAGGTTCTCCTGGCAAACGCCCACCGGTTTCCAACCGCCGTCCAAGAGTCAAATCGCTTCGCCTGACCAGATCGAAATCACGCAGTCGCGGGTGGAGCTCAACGACGTTCTCACCTGGATTCGCGCATTTCATTCCGATGTCGCAAACGATGCGTCGCTCCGAGGCTCGGCCAGCGTACATGCGGATCTCTCCGTTTGGCCGCCGCGTTTGACTTCAGCGGCAGGTGCAATTTCCAACGCGGACCTCACGAGCACCCGCCTGCGCGTGCCTGCGCACCTCGGGCAGACGCAGTTCCGCTACGACCACGAAATATTCACACTCTTGCCCTCGACGGTGTCCTACGGAACTTCGGACGGCTCGCTCCATTTAGAAACCATCGCGCACGGGGGATCGCGCGAATTTCTCACCTATCATGTGTCGGGCAACCTCGTGCAGGTTCGCGATCTCGTGGCTACCGCTGGTGTGCTGGGATGGAATATTTCGCGCGGTTGGGACCTCGCTGGCCCGATCCATTGCGACCTGCGCTGGCAAGGCGCAACCTTCCCCTGGCAAACGCAGCCCCTTGGCACGATCGAATGGGGAGGGGAATCAACAGGCGCTTCGCTTCTTACGCCATTTCTGAATCAGCCTGTCAGGCAAATCAGGGCGCGCGCAGATTTGAAACCAGGCCTGCGCCACATCGCCCTAACTTCTGCTGACGCGTTTGGAGCTCGTTGGACTGGCGCTTTCGATCGTCACGACGATGACACCGGATGGCAGTTCGCGCTGGCGGCGGACCACCTCGCGACTTCTGACCTGGATCGCTGGCTCAATCCGCGCTGGCGCGAGAGCTTTCTCGATCGCATGCTGCCGTTCCTAAATTCCAGTTCGCCGGTGAACGCCGTCCCCGAAAATCTTCGCGCCCAGGGGCAAATCACCGTCGATCAATTCTTGCTCGCGCCACTTGTAGTCCGCCATTTGCAAGGTGATTTGAAAATTGGAGGCCGCCACGTACAGCTCTCTGCGGCAAAAGCGCAGTCGTACGGTGGCAATTTCGAGGGCTCTGTCGATGCGCAACTCGCCGCAGTGCCTTCTTATCGTGTTGACCTCGACTATTCCCATATTGACGTCAGCGCTTTCGCCGCTCCCATCTCTTCGCTCGATAATCTTTTTGCTGGCTCCGCTTCCGGCGGCCTCACGTTCAGTTTCCACGGCACCGATCGCGCAGACCTGATTTCATCGCTCGAATGTCGAGGCAACGCTAGCATCACCGATGCGCAACTCGGCGCCCTGAACCTCACGGAATCGTTGCGCCGGGGGGAAGCCGTGCCAGGCAGCAGCTGGTTTAGCGAGGCCTCGGCCGAATTTGCCTGCCACGATGGGAAGGTCGCGTTCCAACGTCTGGCCTTTGTCGGACCACACCAGGAAATCGCCGGTTCCGGCGCTGTCGACTTCGGTCGCAATCTCGATCTGCGCTTGCGCGCGTTATCGGCCTCTGAGGATGAGGCTCCAACCACCGCATCGACCCGTTCTCGAGCAAATGGCACATTCCTACTCACGGGCCCTCTAGAGGCACCCACAATCAAGCCAGTACGCCAGACACCGAGCGAGCCTTGAAACCAACCTTGTCCGGGTTTACCTCCTCCCGCGGCCTATGCTAGCGTCCAAGCCCATGGGCCGGCCATTCAGCGCACACAAGTGTCGTTTCACAACGCCAGCTGCGGGGTCCTGCTTCGCCGCGGTCGCCATTGTCTTAATCCTTGCTGCAGCACCAAGCGCAAACCCTTCCGAGCGCATCCATCTGATTCCAAAATTCACCACGGGCCAGACGTTCCGCTACCAGATTGAAACGCGGACAACCACCACGAGTAACACCACGACTCCGGTAGTGAATCCCGAAGCCGCCGCCCAACTGAAGCAGATTTCCGATTTGCAACTCCGCCTGGACGTTCTAAACGCTCAGTCCGGCCCCAACGGCGCCCTGGGTGCGGTCCGCCTTCGCGTCACCTACGAAAAAGCCAGCGCCACTACCGAAAGTGACGCATACGATCCCGCGGCCGATGCGCTAGAGAATCAATACAATCGCCTGCAGGGCCGTTCCATGGAGTTTACGATCGAGCCCACCGGCGAAGTTTCCAAAATCACGGGACTCGATGACGTTTTCTCCAATCCTTCCGCCGCGGCCACCGTTCATGCTTGGATCAACGGTCTTTCCGCCAGCGCAAAATTGCCGCGGGAAGGGATTGCCATTGGGCAAAAGTGGAATAACGAACGGCCTGTCGAAAATGCACCCCTTGCCGGCCTGATTTCGCGCACCGAATCCACCTATTTGCGCGACGAGCCTTGCCAATCCCCCGATAAACCGGCGCCCACTGCACAGCCCGCCCTCAAAGACGCCTCCCTCTGCGCCATCGTCATCACCCGTTTCGAGATCCTCCGCCACGGATCCACCAATCCCGATGCCACTCCGGACGACTATCGCCACAATGGCCTGCGCACGTCCGGCACATGGACCGGAAACGGCGAGAGCCTCGACGCGATATCACTGCAAAATGGCATGATTACCCGTTCCACTCAAACCTCCACGCAGAACATGGATTTCGAAATCGTAAGCGCTCTTTCAGGTTCGAAGATGCACTACGTAGGTCAGGTCGAAAGCCAATCCGAAATCACCTTACTGTCGCCAAACACGCCCGACGCGGAGCCGGCTCCCGAAGCTCGGCCCTAGCATCGGACCAGCACCGACCTTGCAGCGCACCGAACGCTGTTTACCTTCATCCTGAGCGCAGCGAGGGATCCCATGATTGCGTTCTGTCGATGCCCGGCAAAAGTCCACTTGCGGCATAAGGTATAATGGTAATTTTGAACTTAGCGCATTGCGCACCCTGAGGGCCCGGCCATGAATTTCAAGCTAGCCAGCGATTACGATCCCCGCGGCGACCAGCCTCAAGCCATTTCGCAGTTGGTCCGCGGTGTCAATGACGGCGACCGTCACCAGGTTCTTCTTGGCGTCACCGGGTCGGGCAAGACCTTTACCGTCGCGAAGGTTATCGAAGAAATCAACCGTCCCACCATTGTCCTCGCGCACAATAAGACCCTCGCCGCGCAGCTTTTCCATGAGTTCAAGTCCTTCTTCCCGGATAATGCGGTCGAATATTTCGTCAGCTACTATGATTATTATCAGCCCGAAGCCTACGTCCCGGCCAGCGACACGTACATCGAAAAAGAATCCACCATCAACGATGAACTCGACAAGCTGCGCATGAGCGCCACCCGCTCGCTCTTCGAGCGCCGCGACGTCATCATCGTGGCCTCGGTATCTTGCATTTACGGGCTCGGTTCGCCGGAAGCGTATTACGGCATGATGCTGCTGCTCGAAAAGGGCATGTCCATCACGCGCGAAGCAATCCTCCGCAAGTTGGTAGAGATCCAGTACGAACGCGGCGAAGACCTCCGTCGCGGCACGTTCCGCGTCCGCGGTGACATGATCGAAATCTATCCGCCCTACGACGATCTCGCCGTGCGCATCGAGATGTGGGGCACCCAAATCGAAAATATTCGGAAGATTGATCCGCTCACCGGGCAAATCCGTATCACGCGCGAAGGCGAGATCACTCGCCAGCCGATCTACCCGAAAACGCACTACGTGCTTCCGGCCGACCAAAAAGAACGGGCCATTCAGAGCATCTACGAAGAACTCGATTGGTGGAAAGGCGAGTTGAGCCGGCAGGGGAAAATCGTGGAATCGCAGCGCATTGTGCAGCGTACTCATTTCGATATCGAAATGATGCGCACCATCGGGTATTGCCACGGTATCGAAAATTATTCGCGACATCTTTCCGGGCGCTTGCCGGGAGAGGCTCCCCCCACGCTTCTCGACTATGTTCCGTCCGATTACTTGCTGATCGTCGACGAATCGCACCAGACCGTCCCGCAGCTTCACGCCATGTATCACGGTGACCGCTCGCGCAAACAAACGCTCGTGAATTACGGGTTTCGCATGCCCTCGGCCCTCGATAATCGTCCACTCACTTTCGAGGAATACGAGCATCGCACCAATCAAGTCATTTACGTTTCCGCGACCCCGGGCCCCTACGAGTTGACCAAGACAGGCGGCGTGGTCGTCGAACAGGTGATTCGTCCCACGGGTCTTGTGGATCCGGAAGTCGAAGTCCGCCCTGTGAAGGGACAAGTGGACGATCTGCTCGAGCAGATCCGGCAGCGCACTGCGCGCAACGAACGCATCCTGGTCACCACGCTTACCAAGCGCATGGCCGAGGACCTCGCCGAATATTTTGCTGAAGTAGGCATCCGTGTGCGCTATCTGCACTCCGAGATTGAAACGCTCGAACGCGTGCGCATCCTGCGCGATTTGCGTCGCGGCGAGTTCGACGTGCTCATCGGCATCAACCTTCTTCGCGAAGGCCTCGATCTTCCCGAAGTTTCGCTCGTTGCCATTCTGGACGCCGATAAAGAGGGCTATCTCCGCAGCGCCACCTCGTTGATCCAGACCATGGGCCGCTGCGCGCGCCACCTCGAAGGCCGCGCAATTTTATACGCGGACACCATGACCGATTCCATGCGCCAAGCCATTGGTGAAACGAGCCGCCGCCGCGCCAAGCAGGAAGCCTACAACCGCGAACACAACATCACGCCGCAATCCATCATCAAATCGGTGGACATGCAGCTCGCCCGCATCATTGAAGCCGATTATCTTCCTGTTCCCGTGGACGACGCCGTCATCGGCGACATCACCACGGAAGCCCAGCTGGGGCACGTGGTCGCGCAACTCGAAATCCAAATGCGCGAGGCCGCCAAAAATTTCGACTTTGAACGCGCCGCAGCCCTGCGCGATCGCGTCCGCGCCCTCAAGCAACGCGACCTGGGAGCCATCTTTTCGCCCGCGACGGATTCAACAGCTGCAGCGCCGCCGGATGCGCCCGGTCTTGCAGCGAGCGCGGCTGCAAAAACTGAAGAATCCGGCGCGGCCTACGAGATCCCATCCTCGGTTGTCCCATCAACGAAGCCACCTTCTAGCGCGGAAGCACCACCCGTCAAAAAAAGATCGCGCGCAGCCAAAGTCTCGAGAAAATCCTGAACTCACCACAGGGAGCGAGAGAATACCATTGAACAAAATCCCTTCGGTAGCTCGATCGCGCATATCTCGATTTTTGCTTTTTGCAATCGCCGCGCTGGGGTTTTCCGTTCCCGTTTATTCTCAAAGTCAACCTCTGCCTCAATCTGAACCCGCGCCGCTGTATCCTCCCGGCAATGAATTCAGCGTCTGGGGCGGCTATTCGTTCGCCAACTCCCAAATCTTCGGCTCCACCTCTGATCGCCAACTCGGAGTTTTCGCGCTGCGCTATGCCCGAACTTTGTACGACAAGCCTTCGACCGCGCTCCAATACACGCTGGATATCGTGCCCGTCGAAACTCTCCGCCAATTCAAATACGTTCCGTGCCAACAATCAACCAATGTGAACGGCTATTGCACCAACGGACGCGAAACCGTCTATGGCGGCGGACTCAGCCCTTTAGGCCTGAAACTGAATTTCCGCCGCGAGCATCGCCTGGAGCCCTTCATCGCCTCCACCGCCGGATTTGTCGCGTCCGTCAGACCGGTCCCCGTGGACATCCCAGGCGGCACGCAATTCAATTTCACGTTTGATTTTCAAACAGGAGTGGACTGGTTCAATTCAGCGCGGAACCGCGCCTGGCGCTTCGGCTACAAATACCAGCACATTTCCAATGCTTATCGCCACAGTTACAATCCCGGCGTGGACGTGCACGTCTTCTTCATCGGCTACTCGTTCTTCAAGTAGGATCTCTACGGTCGGATCGGTTTTCTCTGTTGCGCTGTGTCCTTTATGCTAAGCCTTTTAAGTTGAGTCAATGCTGTCACACCACTCCGCGCTTCAACTTTTCTAATGGATAAAACGTCCCTCGCCAGGTAATCCCGCCCTGCCACAGAGTCACAATCGTGGACCGCGCCAGCATCCAACCAAAAATCAGTGCCCCGATCGGATGCGTCAACGCATAGAGTGGCGAGACGCCATTTTCGATCGCGACGCCACCCTCGGCACAAATCGCGAGCGCAACGGCAATCGCCGCAAACAGGCGCGCCCATCCATGCACGAAGGGCAACGCCAGCCAAGGCATCACGCTCAACATCAAGACCCCGAGCATCTGGACGCAGACGATCGGCAAACTGAATCCGGTCGTCGCGAAAAAATTCTTGGTTGTTCCCCGAATGATATTCCGCACGCCTGCGTGCCAGTAAACGCTCACCGAAGGGCCGGACTTGGCGATTCCGGACGAGCACCCAGCTTCCTTCACCAACTTTCCGAGTTTTACGTCGTCCACGACTTCCATTGCCAGACGCCGGTGCTCGCCGATTTTTTCGTAGGTGCTGCGCCGTATCAATTGAAACGCGCCGATGCCAACATAGCTGCCCGATTTTGGATTACTCGCGCGCCACGGCCGCACACCGAGCATAAAGGCCATCCCGAAGAACATCATCGCAATCTTCTCGCCGACTGAAAACATCTTCGTGTGGCACAACAAAGGCATGTGGTCCCAGTGTCTTTGTTCAGCCAGTGCAATCGCGAGCCGCAATACATCTGGTTCGAAGTGCACATCAGCATCCGTAAAAATCAACCATTCTCCAGTCGAATGGTCATACGCTTCCTGCAACGCATGCGGTTTGCCGAGCCAGCCGGCGGGAAGTGAAGAAATGCTTATGACTTTCAGTCGCAGGTCCCTTTGTGCAGCGCGCCGCAAAATGCCTTCCGTCGCGTCTTCGGAACGATCGTTCACGGCGATCACGTCGAATTTCGGATAATCCAGCGCGAGGAACGTCTCCAGTGCGGCGGGCAATTTTTCCGCTTCATCGCGCGCTGCAAAAAGAACGGAGACGCTAGGGCAATGCGCATCGTTTAGCGGCGCGACGCTCTTCAACGCGGGAATCGATAGGGCGCCCAACGCGAGATCAATGGACTGTACAGACCAAATCAATGCGACCAGTCCTAGGAATCCGATCCAGAACCAATGCAAGGTAGAATATCCTCCAGCGTGTTGCGAACGAACACGCTATGCTATCACCTTGCATGGCGCGCTCTGTTTCCATCGTCGGCGCAGGACGCCTCGGCCGCACGCTCGGCCGTAGTCTCCGCCGTCTCGGATGGCGTATCGGCCCGGTCGTCACGCGCTCGGCGGCCAGCGCGCGTGCGGCCGTCCGCTCGATTGGCGCAGGCACGCCATATTCCACTCTCACGCGCGACGTAATCGATGCCGATGTTATTCTATTGGTCACGCCGGATGACGCGCTTGCCGACGCGGCCCGCAAATTGGCGGGTGTCGCCGGTAGGAGCTGCCGGGGAAAAGTGGTGCTGCACGCCAGCGGCGCGCTGGACAGTTCGATTCTGTGGCCGCTCGCCCGCTGTGGCGCCGCTGTTGGCTCGATTCATCCTATGCAAACATTCACAAAGCGGTCACAGCCGAGCCTGAAGGGCGTGATATTTGCCGTCGAAGGTGAGCCTCGTGCGCTCCGCACGGCCAGCGCGATCGCGCGCATTTTGGGCGGCGTTCCGGTGATCGTTACAAGCAGCAACAAACCCTCCTACCATGCTGCCGGCACTCTCGTCGCAGGTCACGCTTTAGCGCTTACGGAGGCGGCAGCGCAGGTGCTCATCGAAATCGGATTTACGCGCCGACATGCTGTTCAAACGTTGCTGCCTTTGATGCGCCAGGTGCTCGACAACTTTGAAAAATACGGCCCGCGTGCCGCGTGGACCGGCCCCACTGCGCGTGGCGACTATGCCACGGTCAAAAAGCACCGCGACGCTTTGCGCCATCATCCGCACGAATTCGGCGATTCTTATGCGACGTTGGTTCGGCTATCTGCTAGGGTTCTTACGAAGAATCCCGCCAAGACGTTGAAACAACTCGATCGCGTGCTGAAAAATTCCAGGAGGAATCAGAAGTGAAGAATCTGCACATTCCCGTCGAACACGCCACGCTGGCAAATGGCTTGCGTGTGGTCATATCGCCAGACCGTTCCGCGCCCGTCGTCACGGTCGGCGTTTACTATCAAATTGGTTTTCGCCTTGAACCACGCGGACGAAGCGGTTTCGCCCATCTTTTCGAGCACATGATGTTTCAGGGTTCGGAACACGCCGGCAAAATGGAACACATCCGCCTCATCAATTCTTCCGGCGGCATGCTGAATGGCACCACCAATTACGACATCACCAATTATTTCGAATCCGTCCCGTCCAACGCACTCGAACGAGTGCTCTGGCTCGAAGCGGATCGCATGCGCGCCCTGAAGGTAGACGACGAGAATCTGCGCAACCAGCGCGATGTGGTCAAGGAAGAAGTCCGCGTAAACGTAATGAATCAGCCGTACGGTGGCTTTCCGTGGCTGGATCTCCCGCCGGTCGCCTTCCGCAATTGGCCCAACGCTCACAATTTCTACGGCGACTTCGCTGATCTTGACGCCGCCACCCTCGCTGACGTTCAGACTTTCTTTCACACGTATTACTCACCCAATAACGCGGTCCTACTGATCGTCGGCGACGTAGATCCGGTCCAGGGTTTCGCGCTGGCCGAAAAATATTTCGCAGACATTCCGGCGCACCCATTGCCGCCACGCGCCGATGTCTCTGAGCCGCCGCAAACCGAGGAGCGCCGGGGCGAGGTTCCCGAAAAATTCGGCCCGCTCCCGGCTATCGCCATCGGTTACACCGTTCCACAGCGCGGCAATCCCGATTGGTGCGCCGCAGCTATTCTCGATCGCGCGCTGCACGGCGGCCGCGTCGGGCGAATTTACCGTCGGCTCGTCCTCGAAAAGCAAATTGCCGTCGAAACCGATGGTGGCGCAGACATCATCGAAACCAATGGCCCCACGCAAATGGTCACGCGCATTTTCCACAGGCCGGAATTCAGTACGGAGAGCGTCATTGCGGAGTTCGACGAGATTATCCGCGAAATCCAGGAGCAGGGAATTACCGCAAACGAACTCGCTGCCTTGAAAGTAAAATTACGCGCCGACTATTTCGCCAATCTCGAAGGTGGCATGGGCGCGCACATGCCGCGGTTCGGCCTGATGCACTACTTGGCGTGTTTCACTCTGTTCGACGGCGACCCTGGCAGGATCAATACCATTCTTGATGGATTCGAAGCCGTGACGCCCGCGCAAGTCCAGGCCGCCGCGCAAAAATATCTCGTACCGCGCAATCGTGCGCTCCTGGTACGGCGTCCGGTCGCAAAGGAAGTAGCGGCATGAGCGGAACAACTACGAAACCCATGACCACCGCTACCAGCACTTCCGCAACGAACACGCAAGCCAACGCTGTTCCAGCGCTCGGTCCGGAACGCCCCGTCGCCTGGCCCAAGCGTGCCGTACACACTGTTTCCAACGGTATGCAAGTGGTTCTCGCGGAATTGCGTACGTTTCCGAAAATCTCCGCGCAGCTTTTTTTCCGCAGTGGAAACGCCATCGTCGCCCATCGCGCCCCGGGCCTCGCGGAAATCACCGCCACAGTTGTGCGCACCGGCACGGCCTCACGTACCAGCCGTGAGATCGAAGAAGACCTTCGCCGGATGGGTGCCGACCTCGGTACGCAAGCCGGTGCTGACTCCAGTGCGATTTCTATTTCGGGCCTCGCTGAGTTTTCCGAAGACATCTTCGCGCTCATGGCCGATCTCGCGCGCAACGCTTCCTTTCCCGCCGAAGAATTCGAGCGCGAGCGCCGCCGCAAGATCGAAGGCCTGCGCATCGAACGGACTACTCCATCGTTTCTTGCCAATGAGCGTTTCCGCCGCGTCATCTTCGGCCAGCATCCGTACGCCGTAATCTCGCCGACAGAAGAGGACGTCGCGGCCTATCAGCGCGAGCAACTCGAGGAGTTCTACCACCACAACTACTCTCCCGCGAATGCCTTGCTGATCGTCGTCGGCGATTTCTCGAGCGACGTACTGCTCGCGCAAATCGAAAAAGTCTTCGGCACGTGGGAAGCTCCGCAACCCGCCGCGCAAATCTCACCCGCGCCGCCGCACAACATCGGACGCAAAGTCCACCTCGTGCATTTGCCGGGAAGTGTGCAAACGCAAGTCGTCGTCGGCAACCTCGCCATCACTCGCCGCGATCCCGATTGGTTTCGCCTGGTACTTGCCAATTCGATCTATGGCGGCGCATTTCATTCGCGCCTGGTTATCAATATCCGTGAACAAAAGGGCTATACCTACAGCCCGCGCAGCGGACTACAATCGCTGCGCCAACACGGATATTTCAGCGTGCACGCTGCCGTGCGCAACGACGTTGCCGCCGCTAGCCTCACGGAAATATTCTACGAAATGGACCGCATGCGCTCGCTTCCCGTCACCGCCGAAGAAGTGGAGAGCGCGCGGAGCTATCTCACCGGCGTATTCTCGCTGGGCGTGGCCACGCAGGACGGGCTGCTCGGCCAACTCTCCACCATTTATCTCGACCGCCTGCCCGAGGATCATTTGGAAACGTATCGCCAGAAGGTCCATACCCTGGCGGCCGATGACGTGCTCGCCGCGGCACGCCACCACTTCGATTCGCCCAACGCGCAAATTATTCTCGTTGGCGACCGGGCGCAAATCGCAGATCAAGCTGCCCTCTTCGGCGAAGTCGCTGAATATGATGCACAAGGCAATCGCCTTTAGCAGGCTCTCGCGCCGAGTCGGGGCTGCATTCGTTCTGCTCTTTGGTTGCAGCGTGTTCCCGGAATCGGGCCGAAGACCGCGGCGGCCGTCGTAAATTTTCGCCGGAAAAGTGGGCCGTTCGAGTGGCGGATTTGCTTGCGATCAAGGGGATCAGCAATAGTCATCGGCGAGAGGTTTCTGCCACTGGCTCCCTTGCCGGCGTTTGTTCTCTTCTATATTGATCGGTTCGCGCAAAACCATGTGGAGTGCGGAGCTTGCTCTGGCTTTTTCTTGGGCGAGGCTTGCCTCGCCTTGATACTTTGCGGCGGGCTGTAGGTTGCAAAAGCGGCGGCAAGCCGTCGCACTCCCAGATGGTGCCGCGCCAGCGATGGTTTTCTCTGCGGACTCTGCGTCTCGGCGGTGGTTTCTGCCTTTCTCGGTGTCCTCTGTGTTAGATCTCTGGCCGTTTGCTTTCGCGAGCCCGCTGCTACTGCCGCGATTTGGCTGCGTCGAGCGCTAGCGGTACTTGCTCGACTATCTCCAGGCCGTAGCCATCGAGCGCCACCACTTTGCGCGGATGGTTGGTCAGGACGCGAATTCGCCGCAGGCCCAGGTCAATCAGAATTTGCGCGCCTATGCCGCTTTCCCGCTGCACCAGTCGCTGGCGTCCCAGGTCGTGCTCCATTTCCTCGCGCGCGTGGAAGCGGATGCGCGGCAGTTCGGTGGCATCCGCCTCGCGCGGCGCGTCAATCTGAAATCCCCGCCCGGTATGATGCAAATAGACGAACACGCCACGATCTTCGCTGGCGATGGCTGCGAGTGAGCGTTCGATAATCGTGTGGCAATCGCAGGCTGTCGAGCCGAAAACGTCCCCGGTGAGGCAATGTGAATGGACGCGCACCAAAGGCGGTCCGGCTTTATCGTTGTCACCCTGAGAGATGTCGCCGCGCACGAGAGCGACGTGCAGTTCGTGGTCCGCATCGTTCGAGTACGCAATCATTCGGAAATTTCCGTGCCGCGTCGGCAGCACAGATTCGGCGATGCGGCGGACGTGACGTTCGTGCTGCATACGGTAGCGAATCAGATCCGCCACCGTTAGCAATTTCATTCCGTGCAAGCGGCAGAATTCGACAAGCTGCGGAATCCGCGCCATGGTACCGTCGTCGTTCATCACTTCACAGATCACACCGGAATGGTCCAGACCCGCCAGGCGCGCCAGATCCACCGACGCTTCGGTCTGTCCCGCACGCACCAGCACGCCTCCATTACGCGCACGCAGAGTGTAAACGTGCCCGGGCCGTGCCAAATCCTCGGGACGGGTATTGGGATCGGTGGCCGCCAGAATCGTGGTGGCGCGGTCGGCTGCGCTCGTGCCGGTAGTAGTGCCGCGGCGGGCGTCAATCGGCTCGCAGAAGGGCGTGCCGAACATCGAAGTGTTTCGCGGAGTGATGGGGGCGAGGGCTAGCGCGTCGCAGCGCTGCTCGGTCATGGCCAGGCAAATCAATCCGCGGCCGAACTTGGCCATGAAGTTGATCGCTTCCGGCGTGACCTTTTCTGCCGCCATGGTCAAATCGCCTTCGTTTTCGCGGTCTTCGTCGTCCACCAGGACGATCACCCGCCCGGCGCGTATTTCGTCTAGCGCTTCCTCGACGGAAGCAAACGGCGGTTTTCGCTCAGTCATGGGGGTTTGCTCCACGGTTCATGGGTTCACCCTTGAATATATCATTTGGCGGGGATGAGCGGGATCAGTGCCGATTGGTGAGTATTGATTTCCGATCTGTGACTCATGACCGGTTGGCTGCTGAGTGCATCATTCCGGCAGCCCGACGGCCTCTACCCGAGCCCCCGTATCACAGATTCTAATCGTCCCAACTTGCGATTAGAAGTTGGCAAAAAGCCAAGAAAATCGCAGGTTTGAGCGGCCCTAATCGTCACTTTTTGGGGGGCGGCGGGCGCAGATCACGTTCCTGGACGTGATTCACGTTCGCAACTACGTTTGGTTCGCCGCGGTGATCAGCTAGAAGCAATGAAGAAGAAATTATTAATGTAGAGACTGGCAGACTGGCCAGTCAAGCGCCGCTGTTCGGCGGCCTCGGCGCTTTGATGCACAACCGGATCGAAACGGCGGACCGATACCAGGGTCCCGCGCTCCAACATATATCCTTCGTAACCCAGAGGCTCGAGAAGACTTCTGACCGAGCGCACAGCTCCCGGCCGATGCCGCTCCTCGGCTTCGAGCAGGATGGACGGCCGATCGCGCCTAAGCATTTCCAAAGCGCCTTCCAAAACGCACAATTCGTGTCCTTCGACGTCAACCTTCATGAAGGTGACATCGTGGAGGTCCAGATCGTCAATCTTAAAGGTTTTCACCGTGACCGTCTCGAACGCGCCCGAGAAACGATTGTTGGGCTCAATGGTCCCAAGCCCCCGGCCGGCTGCCGGCACGCGCAGCGCAGCGCCTGCATTGTTATTTGACGCGGCCCCGGCGATCACCTGCACTTTGTCCTTGAAGAGCCGCTTCAGGACGCGGGCAAATTCGGGATTCGGTTCAATCGAGACGACGTTGCGATTCCGAGACAGCATGATTTGAGTGTAGAGTCCGATGTTGGCGCCAACGTCAACGGCGACGCCATTTGTGCGGATCAGAAAAGGGGCGAGGAGTTCCTCGGTCTCTCTGCGGCGCCGAACGGTCCGTAAGGTGTTTTTGGCGAGGAACCAGAGTTTGGGGTGCGAAAGGAGAGACTCCGACACCACTGCTTTCATGCCCAATCTATTCATGGCGAACTGCCTCAATGTGTAGCTACCGGTAGTCTATATACGATTTGCGCCGCGCCCAAGGTGTTTGTTTCAGCGAAGGCGCCAGAGGACTCGCTGGCCCCTGGCTCAGGACGCGACGGGCTTAGGGTCAGCGCGCGGTGGCATGATCGACGGTATCAGAACGATTGTTCCGAGATCGTGGGCAGGCAGGGTTCAGAAGCGGCTAACTCGTCGCAGGCCAGGCGGAAATTTTCGTACCAGGTTTCGGTGAAACTGGTAACCAAGTGTTCCACGGTGCGGCCGGCGATCTTCAGGCTTGGCCGCACTATTTCCCCCCAGGTATGGACCCGTGTGCCGTTGCCGTTTTGACGCTCGAAGGTAACCCATTGGCCGATGACGATGCCCATGGCGTGGTCGATCCAGCCGACTTTTTGCGCGGGCACGCAGTGCGTGATTACATGGTTGATTACCGTGTTGACTGGGCGAAGGACTTCAATTTCCATGCAACTGCCGGGTTCCCAAGGAGCGCCTTCGCGCCAGCGGACTTGGCCGTAAATATTAGCGAACTGATTCCAGCGTCGCCAGTTGGAGAAGACGTCCCAGGCCGCATTCTTACAAGCCCGAGTGGTGACCGAATACTGGAAATGAATCATAATTCTACGCAACTCCTCATACGCTTTCCCAAACTGAATGATGGATCCAGCAGGACAAGCAGGTAGAATAGGGGCCTTGATTAGTTATACGCTGTTTCTTTAACGCTGTCAAGATTATAATGTGGTGCCGGAGATGTCTGGGAGAGACCAGGAGCGATGCCTCGCAAAGCCGAAGCTGGATTGGAAGGGCGCATTCTCGATGCCGCATACAAATTGTGGAGCGAGCGCGGAGAACACGCGTTGACGATGCGCGCGGTAGCCAAGGCTGCCGGAACGACGACGCCGACTCTGTACGAACGGTTTCGCGACAAACACGACTTGCTGGAATTGTTGCGTGTTCGAGCGCGGCAGAATTTATATTCAGCGATCCGGCCTGCGGAGTCTCCGGTGGATATTTGCCGGCGCGCGCTGGATTTCACGGCGCGGCACGGGCATGAATACCGGTTGCTTACCGACGGTTGGGCGGCTCGCTTGAGCCGCAAGGAGCCGATGCCTTCGGTGGCCTTGATGAAGCAGCGTCTGGCGGAGGAGTTAGGCGGACAACCGGACGACCATACAGAATTGACCTTGGCGCTGGTGGCTTTGGTGCATGGGACCTCGCTCTTGTTGTTGGCTGACGGCGTGCATGACGATGTAGCGCGGTCGTTGCGGCGGACTTGCTTGGAGGCGTGCGAGGCTTTGATTCGCGATGCAGCGCGGGGGACGGCGACGCGCAAGCGGCGGGCCGGGTGACGGCCGCGGAAAGTCAGAGTCAAAAGGTTTAACGCAGAGTACGCAGAGTAGGAGAAAGACTGGCGCTGTGCTACTTCGTAGTGGTGCTGTTTTCTTTCAAGATTAGGACCAGGATGCGGCCGTCGGAGTGGAAGCTGCCGCCGGTAGCTGTTTTGGCTTCAGTGAGTGGGTCGGGTGGCGTGATGTGGGTGCGCTGGACTACGAGGCCAGTGCTGGAGAGCGTGTCGTTAACGTATTCGCGCTCGCCGTCAATTGCGGGGTCTATTTTGTGAGTGAGGCCGTTGTTACGCTGGTCGCGTTCGAAGCCGATATCGTGCGTGGCGGCGACGCACCAGAGTGGGCCGTCGTCCACTTCGTACGGTGATTTCCAGACGCGCAAGTGATTGCGCGACATCGCCACGCGCACGGGTTCGGCGTGCGCGAAGCCGTAGTCCTGAGGGCGGTTGAATAGGAAGAGCGTGCTCATCGGCATGGTGAGGTAGTCTTTTTTTTCGAGCGAGTCGGTGATCGCGCTGAGGACAGTGTCTTGCACTGAACTATCCACGTGCACCCAGCCCGCTGCGGTGAAAACCTTTACGACTTGGTCTTTCGTGCCGACGATCAAGATATTAACCATGTCGCCGGGCTTGCCTTGTGGATCAGAAACGCGGCGTGGAATTTGCTTGAGGATCGCCGGCGTGATCGATGGAATCGGAGTTTCGGGCGGGCCGCCGATGGCGATCGCGGCCGCCGTGCTCAGTCCTGGATTGATTACCGCAATTTTTACCTGAAAGTTTCCTTTCGCTCCTGCGGCGTCTTTCATACTCTGATTGATACCAAGAAAAAGGCGGCCGCCGACCGGTGCTTCGTAATCGGAGCTGGCACCGATGGCGAAGGGCTGCGCGGCGTCATTGTCACCGAGACGGCCGATGAGTGAGCCGTGGCCAGCGTCGGTGACGGCATATTCGTGGATCAAATCTTCGAAGCCTCGCGCGAGGCCGTCGGGACCGAAGGTGCGGCCATCGGGATGCTTTTTGTCCGCGGGATAGGTGATCGTGCCGGTGGCGGTGAGGTGAAGTTTCTCTCCCGAGCGCAGATCAATTCTGGTGTCGATCCATTGTTTGGTGGCATCAACGTCAATCTGATAGGAAGTGACGCTCGCTGAACCTGATTGCGCGGTCGATGTCTCTGTGAAATTCGGTGGCGCGACAGCCAGGGCGAGCGCGGCTGCCAGAAGGAATTTCGGTATGCGTTGTACGTTTGTGCATCTCATATCCAGCGACCTCTCAGAGCCGACGGTGGGAAGCATGTGCCGCGCCTACAGGGCCGGATCTTCTCTCCGGCTCGTGCTCGCTCTTGCGAGACGGCATCGCAGCTCGCTTTCTAAAACCCCCGACATGCTAAGAGCCCCTTTGGCCGCAGCCTGTGAATCAGTGCAACGAATTTGCGGGCCGCGTCACTAATCACCAGACAGGTTCTTCGGTGAGCGTTCGTTGAGCGTGGCGATTAGGAGTTTGGCGCAGGCGGGCGCTGGGACTTTGCCGTTGAGCACCACGTCCTTGGAGTCAATCGCTTTTCCGTAGAGGCTCGTGTTGGCACTGTTGTCCGGACGAAGAGTGGAACCGACGAGAGAGATTCCGGCGAAGAGACCGCGAGCGCGCGAATAGGAAAGAACCTGAGCGCGCAGAGTGATATCGGTTTCGGCGGAGGTATTGCGGCCGACGGGGCCCGCTGCAGCGGAGGCGTCACCTCCCAATTTCACTTTGCTGGTGAGAATGCTGTCGGCAGCACGTTCGTTCATGAGCAGCAGCACGAAATCGGTGGCCTGTCCGCCGAGTTGCAAGCCGAAGCTGCCGCCTTCGAGCGCCATCATGGTGGGCGCACCCCACGGGCCGCGGAAGTCCGAGCCACTCCGGCACGTCATCACGCCGCGGCCGTAGCTGGCGCCGAAGACGAATGCGAGTTTAAGCACGGATGGGAGAACGACGACGCAGTAGGCCTTGTCAATTACGGTTTGCGGGATATCGTCGGGAATATCCATGATTTCTTTCATCACCTTGCCGGCATTGTCCACGCGGTCACACTCTTTGGTGTCGGCTGGCAATGCTACTGCGAGCGACGCCACTAATGCCAAGGCTATAAGCGCTCTATTGATCGAGCTGTTCATTCAGTCTCCTAGCGGTCTTCCAAGTTTTTGCGGCGTGGTTGATCCTTGAATCGCATGTGCAGCGAATCGAAAGCCGCGTGATGAACGAGAAATTGTTGTTGAGAGCAGCCCCGCCGGATTTTACACGGGAGGATTGGCGAGGGCAACCGCCTGGCTGAGGAAGCTGCGGAATGGATGGCAAGGCGGAGCCGCTATTTACTTCGGGCGCCAGTTTACCTACCATGTGCGGTGCCAGCGGGGCCGCTCCTGGGCGAGATTGTGCCTTGCTGCCTCTCGATAAAAAACTATAACCGATGCCACGAGCTCCAAGACTCGTTGTGATTGAACCGAACGGCGTGCGCCGCGAGGTTTCCATCAGCAGCACGCCGTTTCGCATAGGGCGGCAAGCCGGCAACGAACTGACGTTGCGCGACAGTCGTATCAGCCGGCAGCAAGCGCAGATTCTTTCCGTCAACGGAACGTTCGTCCTGGAGGATATGGGCAGCCGGCACGGGACATTCGTCAACGGCGAGAAGACTTTAAAGCACGAGCTGCAGCCGAAAGATCGCATTGATTTCGGCATGGCGGACTCTTACAAGCTGCTTTTCCTGGGCGAAGGCGCGACGATTGAGGAGTTGGTGGAGCGCGTGGAGGCGCCGGCGCCGCAACATGCAGGTTCACGCGAGTTGTATCATCTCGGTGTGCTGCTGGAAGTAGCGCGGACGCTCGGCACGGGACTTTCGTTGGAAGATGTGCTGACGGCCGTGGTGGATGCCGCGATCCAGGTGACGCGCACCGAGCGCGGAGTGCTGTTGCTTGCGAACGAACAGCAGGAATTGCAGATGATCGTGGCGCGGGACGCGCAGCGCGGGACTTTACGTCCGGACCAACTGCAAGTTTCGCAGTCGGTGGTGAAGCGCGTAGCGCAGACGCGGCGGGAACTGATTGTCAGCGACACGGGCGAAGACGGTGGCATGAGCCAGCAGGAGAGTGTCGCGCGGCTGGAATTGCACACGGTGGTTGCGATTCCCGTGGACAAGTTGCCGGTGATCGAAACCCTGGACGCAACGATTTCGACTCGGCAGGGTGAGCTGCTTGGCGTGCTCTATCTCGATAGCCACGTGCCGTCGAGCGCGTTTTCAGATTTGGATCGGGAAGTGTTGCGCACGCTGGCGCGTGAAGCCGCGACCGTCGTCGAGAATGCGCGCCTCTTCGCTTCTTCCCGCGCGAAACAGAGGCTGGACCATGAAATCGAGATTGCCAGCCAGATTCAGAAGCAACTTTTGCCGAAGGCACTGCCGAATTTGCCGGACGTAGCAGTGGCGGGCTCGACTCTGTCATGCCACTCCGTCGGCGGCGACTGCTTCGACGTGATTGGACTTGGCGGGGGGCGGCACGGATTTTTCGTTGGCGACGTTTCCGGGAAGGGAATTTCGGCGGCGCTGCTGGCGACATTGTTGCAGGGCGTTTTTTTTACCACGGCCGCGATGGATATTTCGCTGCCCGGAGTTTTTTCGCGCGTGAATCAATATTTGTGTGAGCGGAGCGGAGAAGACCGCTACGCGACGGTCTTCTATGGAATTCTGGACAAGATGGGGCGTTTCGAGTATGTAAACGCCGGTCACGTTCCACCCCTACTCAAGCGCAAGAAAGGCGGCCTGGAAGGCCTCGGTTCGGCGAATTTTCCGGTGGGCATGTTTCAGGAAGCGGAGTACCAGAGCGCGCGAGTGCAACTCGAACCCGGCGATTTTCTGGTGATCTATACAGACGGCGTTTCCGAGGCGTGCAATACCCAGAACGAATTGTTCGAGGAAGCGCGGCTGCGCAAGATCATCGAAGATTTCAGTGGAGAAACGGTGACGCAGCTGGGCGACGCTATTCGAGAGGGAATGCGGGCGTTCACGGAAGGCGCAGCGCAGTCCGACGACATCACGATTCTCTCGATCGAATACAAGGGCAACGCAGGATGAAACGGAAAGCGACATCGCGCGCGCGCGCCGGCATGCCGCTCGAAACGCTCGAGCAGGTGGTGGCGACGCTCAATCCTGAAACCGAACCGGGTGAACTGGCCGCGCAGATGGTATGCGTACTGGCAGCACCGGGACGTTTGGAAGGCGCGCGGCTGTGGCGCGTGGTAAATGGGGCGCCGACCGTGTGGCAGGAAAGCGGTGACCTTCCGGCGCCGGATCCGGTGCTTATCGAAAGAATCCTGCACGGGAAAAATCCGCATGTGAACGGTGAGAAATCCACCTGGGTGCTGGGGCGGGGTCCGAATCCCGTTGGGGTGCTGGAAGCGTGTCCCAAGGGCGAACTGGATGCGAAGACGCGCGGATGGCTGGAACTTTTCCGGCGTTACGCGGAAGTGGCGCTCGAAAGCAGCGAGCGGCGCCACGCGGTGATTGAGCTTTCGACGATCGTTGAGGCTACCAAGCGGCTGAATTCGACGCTGGATTTGGCTGAATTGCTGAACATTATTTTGCAGCTCACCACGCGACATACCGGAGCCGAGCGCGGGACCGTTTTTCTCGTAGACAGCGAACGGGACGAAATCTGGTCGCTCGTGGGGCTGGGCCTCGATCAGCATGAAATCCGGTTGCCGATCAGCCGCGGAATTGCTGGTTGGGTGGCAGCGCACGGAGAAACGGTAAATTTGGTGGATGCCTACGCCGACCCGCGATTCGAATCCGAAGTGGATTTGCGGCTGGGATTCCGTACCAAGTCCCTGCTCTGCCTGCCGATTCGCAGCAAGAGTGGCGAGACGATCGGCGTTCTGCAATTGCTGAACAAGAAGACCGGGCCGTTCAACAGCGCGGACGAGAATTTGCTGCGCGCGATTTCCGATCACGTGGCGCTAGCGCTCGAAAACGCGCAGCTGCATCGAGATTTGTTGCACAAACAGCGCATGGAGCGCGATTTGGCTCTGGCGCGCAGCATTCAGCTGGGATTGCTGCCGGAGCGGCCGCCGACGCTTACGGGGTTCGATATTGGTGTTTCGCATCGGCCGTCGCTCGAGGTGGGCGGTGATTATTACGATTTCATTCCGCTGGCGCCGGATACGATTTTAACCGTGGTTGCGGACGTGGAAGGCAAAGGCGTTGGCTCGGCCATGGTGATGGCGAACCTGCAAGCGACCTTGCACGCGCTGCTCGCGCACCTTCATTCGCTTGAACGTTTGGTGGAGTCGCTGAACGACATGATGCTCGCCGATACGCGGGGGCAGAAATTCATGACCATGTTTCTCGGGATGCTCGATCAGCCGCATCGGACGCTGCATTACGTGAATGCGGGGCACGTGCAGCCTGCGGTGGTGCGCGTCAACGGCGAAGTGGAATACTTGACCGAAGGCGGCATGGTCGTAGGGCTTTTTGCCGGCGTGCGGTACGAGCGCGGTCATGTGAAGCTCCATCGCGGCGACGTGGTGGTGTTTTGCACGGATGGAATCACGGAAGCGAACAACTCGTCGGAAGAGGAATTTGGCACGCAGAGATTGGTGGAGCTGGTGGCGCGCGAGCGGGAATTGCCAGCGCAGGAAATTGTGCAGTCCGTGCTGACTCAAGTGGATTTGTTTTCGCGGGGCGGCACGCATGAAGATGACCGCGTGATTTTGGTTCTCAAGGTTGTGTGAGTTGGGTGCTCCTCTCTACGCCACGACAGAAGGCGCCGCACCTACGGCTCGGCTTCCTTAACCTGGACTGTTCCCAGCACTCACCCGCTGGACTAACTTCCGTAGCACCTCCGACGCTGTGTCTCGCTGCTCCTATCACGGACTACAAGTTGCGGGTTCCGAGTTACTCTGCTGGATACTTCTCGAAGAAACTGACTACGCGATTTTCGTATTCTGCGGGCGCTTGCCCTAGGGCTGAGGCGTGGCCGGCACTTTGCACAATCCACATTTCTTTGGGTCCGGTCGCGGCTTCGTAGATTGCTTGCGCATGACGGCACGGAATTCTGTGGTCCCGGGTTCCGCAGATCAGCAGCACGGGGAATGGGCGTTGCGCGGCGGCTTTTTCCGGCGAGACTTGATCGGGGTCGAAGCCGCCCACTCGCTTCATTGCGTCTAAGGCGAAAGTCGTCGCGGGGCGGAAGAGCGTCTTGCCGAGAGCAGGGCTGACATCCAGGCCCGCATAGTCGTAACTGACTTCGCGAAGATTTGCGAAGGGATCTTCGGCCGTGACGGCTGCGATGCGCGGCTCTACTGCTGCTGACTGCAGCGCGATCGCCGCGCCCATGGAGACGCCGAGCGCGTACAAGTGGCGCACATTTGCGCTGCCGTAAAGAGCGTTTGAGATTGCCACCGTGTCGTAGCGTTCCTTCCAGCCGTAGGTGGCCATTGGGCCGCCACTTTCTCCGTGGGCGCGCGAATCCATCATGACCATGCTGTAGCCGTGCCGAAGCAGGAACTCGGCATGGCCGAGATTGCCGCTGCGATTGTCGGAGACGCCATGAAAGAGCAGAACCCAGTCGCGGCTTGGCGAGGGGGGAATGATTTTCCAGCCGCGAAGTTCGATGCCGTCACTTGTGTGGACCGTGAACTCCGTCTTGCTTGCGCCAGTTCGCGCGAGCATCTGGTCTGTTTGCGCGACGCGCTGCGGATTCAGGTTTGCGGGATGCAGGATGCCTGGGCCGATCGCGTTGCCGATGAAGCCGGCCGCAACTGGCAAGACAGTGAGGATTGCGATTGCGAGGTAGGCCAGGCGTCGCATGTGGGTCGCTATGGGTGGTACGGATTTGCGTGGCGTTGTGTTTCAGAGGTTCTGGCCTGAGTGCTCCAACAGTCAGCGAAGACGTTGGGGCCGACGGCTGAAGCAAATGCAAACAGGCCCCAGCGTTACCAGGGGCAAGTATCTTACGAGCCCGTGGAGGAATAGTGGCGGGTGCCGAAATTCCAGAGGGAGATAGCGATGGTCAGGAAGATTGCGGCGACTGCCGGAACCAGCGGCGCGTACTCGGGTGAGACCGTGCGGCCTAGCATCCGCACGCTTGGGTAGAAGGAGGCTAGGCCGAAGGGAACGATCCAGCAGAGGAAAAATTGCACAACGCCGCTGTAAATCGAGAGCGGATAGCGGCCGAAGGCGATCACGTTCCAAATGGGCGGATGCACGCCAATGCGGTCTTCGAACCAAAACGAGACGGTGCTCAGGATGAGAAAGACGGATACATAGATGATGCCGGCGCAACCGCCAAAGAAGAAGAGCATCGCGAATTTGGCGGGAGTCCACGATAGGCCAAGATGGCGCGTGGCGTAGCACATGCAGAAAACGCCGGTGGCAATTTCCTGGAACGACTCGATGCGAAAGGTCTCAAAGAGCACTTGGAAGAGCGACGAGATGGGCCGCAGCAGGACGCGGTCGAATTTCCCTTCGATGATGTAGTTGTTGCCAAAATCGTAGAGGTTCAGGCTGACCACGTTGAAGATGCCGTAAGGGATGAGCGAGAAGCCGTAGAGGAATAGGACTTCCTCGAAGCGCCATCCGGCGAGCTGCGGGACTTTTTGGAACAGGACCACGACGAAGCAGAGCGCGAAGACGGTGGCGGCAAAGCTAGTAGCCAGGCTGATGAAGAAATCGCCGCGATAGCTGACGCGGACTTTAGCGTATTGTGAGAAGTAGTCGAAGAAGAGCAAGACGTGGCGGTGGATTGCGGCGCGAAGGGCTGCGAGGCCGCGTTTTTCTTCGATCGGCGCGCTTGTCGGAAATGAACTCATCGTTTCGTTAACGCCGGCCTGCCTGGCGGCAGAGGGGCGCTACTAGCCTCCGTGAATTGTGATTTTTTTGGATGCCCGCTCCCACCACCGGTCGGCGAGGAACAGGAGCACTACTACCCAGAGCCATTGAATTCCAAGGGCGCGTAGAGCCGAGTGGCGATCGAGTTTGCCTAAATAAATCTGCAGCGGCGTGTAGGCGATGTGCTCGAAAGGCAGCCAAGCTAGTGCTTTTTGCACTTTGTCAGGGAAAAAGGTCATGGGGATCAGCAGGCCGGAGAGCAATTCGATCAGCCAGTATTTCGCGCGAATCAGCGCGAGGATGGATTTCAGCGGGATGGCGCAGGTGCCGATCATAAAATTGATCGCAGCCATCAAGAAGAAGCTGCCGAGCACGGCCACCAGGAACAGCAGAAAATTCTCGCGTGACGATGGGCCTTGAACAGGAAAGACCAGAGCTACCACGACGGCGGTGGGCAAAGTCAACAGACCCAGGCGGAAAGCGGATTCGCCGATCGCGCGCGAAATCCACATCCACTGCACGGAGACGGGCTTGATCAGGTCCATCGCGATCTTGCCCTCGATTACTTCGTAGGCCATTTCCTGGTCAATGGTGTTCCAGTAGAACGAACGGATCATCCAGCCGACGCTGACGTAGGTAATCATCTGTCCGAGGTTGTAACCGGCGATGGCGTGGCCGCCAGTGTAAACCGCGCTCCAGATGAAGTAGTACACCGTGACGTTGAGGAAATAAGTGATGATGCCGGTGAAGTAGCGCAGGCGGAAGGCGAGGATGTTGACGAATCCGACGCGCGAGAATTCGGCGTAAGGGATCAAGGATTGGGCCCAGCTGCTCAAACCGTGACCTCGAGGCTCGCTTCGCCTGCGTAGATGCGTTTGATGATTTCTTCGATGGGCTCGTCTTCGATTAGCAGATCGCGGACTTCGATGGCGGCGAGGACCTGGCGGATCAGGTCGGAGGTGGAGACTTTCACGCGGTCGAAGCGGATGCGATAGGTGAGCTCATCCACCTGATCCACTTCGAGGCCGTCACGAGAGAAGGCGTCGAGCCCGATTGCTTGCGCGCGGTCTTTTAAGGCGAATTTGATTTGCTTCGTGCGGAGAAGCTGTTGCTTGAGTTGCACGAGGTGACCGTCGTAGAGGACTTTGCCGCGGTCAATGATCATGATGCGACGACAGAGCTCTTCGATATCGTCGAGATCATGCGTGGTGAGCAGCACAGTGGTACGAAATTCGCGATTGATGGCGCGCAGAAAATGACGGATGTGATCTTTGGCGACGACGTCGAGGCCGATGGTGGGCTCATCGAGGAACAGCAGCGGAGGATTGTGCAGTAGCGCGGCGGCAAGGTCACAACGCATACGTTCGCCGAGCGAAAGTTTGCGCACGGGAGTGTGCAGGTAGTCGCGAATGCCGAGGATGGCGTCGAAATGTTCCATGCGGGCGTCAAAATCGCGCTGCGAGACGTCGTAAATGCGGCGCAGGAGCTTGAAGGATTCGATGACGGCGATGTCCCACCAGAGCTGCGTGCGCTGGCCGAAAACGACGCCGATGGTTTTTACGTACTGGCGGCGCTGGCGAAAGGGAACGTAGCCGTTGATGCGGATTTCCCCGCTTGTGGGCACGAGGATGCCGGTGAGCATCTTGATGGTAGTGGATTTTCCGGCGCCGTTAGGGCCGATGTAGCCGACCATTTCGCCGCGTTCAATGGCGAAGCCGACGCGATCGACGGCGGCGACGGTGCGGTAATCGCGTACGAAAAGATTTTGGATCGAGCCCCAGACGCCTTCGCGGCGTTTGAATGTGCGGAAGTGCTTGCAGAGATCGTGAACGTGAATGAGGGACTCAGCGCTCATCGTCTATGAATTCTAGCATCTACGGAGAAGCGGCGCAGGTACGGCAAGACCACGCGAGCGATGAACGTTTCGCCGCAGGTCGGCTGGCTGGTGCGCTGGCCCCGTGCCCTCCCTGTCTCGCTGCTTAGACGCTCTGAAACGCGTTTGGGCGCCTGAACTTTTCGGGTGCAGGGCGGTAGAAGCGAGGCTCTTGGTGTGCGCTTAACCTTTGTGGCAGACCGAGCAGTGCTTGGCTTCGTAGTTCTCGATCGTGACTTCGAACATGTTGTTGCAGCCGATGCAGACGCGATGGATTTTCGCGGGCGGCTTGCTGCCGAGTTTGGTTTCGGCTGCGTGCGCCGGCTGAGTGTGCTGGGGTTCGCTCATGAGCGGATTTTAGCATGAAGACGAGAATGAGCCACGGCCAAGCGTCAATCGGTGCGGATCAATCCGAAGGGAATTGGCCGCTGCATCCCGAAAGGCACGGGGCACAGCGGCCGCTACAAAATCTAGAGCAACGTTCAGGCGGTGTGCCCGGCTTTCAGAACTTCCATGACGCGGTCTACGATTTCGCCGAGGCTTACTGGGCGGTAGAAGACGGCTGCGGCGGGCGGAAGCGGCACGGTTTCGATGCGCGAGGCGACCAGCACAGCGGGGACGCGTTTTACGAGCGATTGGATGGCGCCATCGTTGGCAAATTCGACGCTGGCCTCGAGGACAACTACGGCGGGCATTTGACCTTCGGCGAAGGCGCGGCCGGCGTCTTCTGCGGAATCCATTCCCAGAGCATCAATTCCACGTTCGCGAAGTTCGGCGCGCAGCCCTGCACGCAGAGTCCAATCGCGGGCGATGATGAACACTACCGACATCTTACTGTGAAATTATAACATCGAGGAAGGACGCGGTCCGGGCACGCTCGAGCGGGCAACATTGTTTGTTCGGCCGGGCCTCGGGAGTCGACGGCTCACGGGAAATACTCCACGAAAGATTGGCGCTTCGCGCCGTCTCATATGTCATGGCTAAAAGCCACGACCCACAAACACTCTCGAGTTCAGGTATTTGTAGTGCGAGCAGATGTGGCACGTTGAGGCTTTGCTTAGGCAAGCCGGGAAGGGGTCTGCTACAATTTTGTGGCTTCGGGGGAACGCTGCGGCGAAGGTGTGCGCGGCACTACATGTCGGAAAATAGCAAACGAAAATGGATCATTTGGATCCTCGCCGCTATTTTGATTGTGGTGGTCGTGGCGGTGCTGGCACTGCGCGAGCCGGCGCCTGTGGTGCAGCTTGTCAGTGTCACGCGCGAGGATTTGACCTCGACGATAACCAGCAACGGGAAGGTCGAGCCGATTTCTCCCACTGTTGCGCGCGCCGAGTTTTCCACGTTTGTCGCTGAGGAGAACGCCGTCGAAGGGCAGGCGGTGCACCGCGGTCAAGTGATTTTGCGCCTGGATGACTCGGACATTCGCGCGCAACTTTCGCAGGCGCGCGCGGATTTGCTGGCGGCGCAAAACGATTTGCGGAACGCGCGCACTGGCGGACCGCCTGATGAAGTAGCGCAACTGCAGGGCAGTTTGCAGAACGCAGAGACACAAGTTGCCAACCTGGAGCGAACTCAGCAGCAGCTCGCACAGTTGGTGACCAAGCAAGCCGCCACGCAGGAAGAAGTGGCACAAAATCAGGCTGCTTTGGCGACGGCGCGTGCGAATCTTCAGACGTTCCAGGAAAAGAAGGCCGCACTCGCGCAACGCGCCGCCGTGACCGCCGAGAGCGCGAGTTTGCGCGTGCAGCAGGCGCGGGACCAAGTGGCGGCTCTCGAGGGAAAAGTGCGGTCGGCGACGGTGATTACGCCGATGGATGGCACTCTTTATTCGTTGCCGGTGCGCCGGGGCGATTTCGTGAAGTTAGGAGACGTACTGGCGGAGATGGCGGACCTACGGCAAGTGCGCGTGCGCGCTTTTGTGGACGAGCCGGACCTTGGTGCGCTGAAGCCAAATCAGGGCGTGCAAGTGAAGTGGGACGCAATGCCCGATCGCACTTGGACGGGGAAAATCGAGCAGTTGCCCAAGCAAGTCGTGCCACGTGGAGCGCGTAGCGTGGGCGAGGTCCTGTGTTCGGTTGACAACGACAAGATCGAACTGCTACCGAATGTGAACGTGGAAGTACGGATTTTGGTTCACGAAGAACGCGGAACGCTGGTGATACCCCGCGCCGCAGTGCGCGACGACAAAGGCCAGCACTTTGTATTCCTTTATGACGGCGATGAGGTACATCGGCGCGAGATTCAAGTGGGCGTTGCAAGCGACAAGAAATATGAACTCATTTCCGGGCTGGCCTTGGGCGATAGGGTTGCGCTGCCGACCGATGTGAATTTGAAGGACGGTATGAAAGTGCGAGTTACGGAGGCGAAATGAGAACGCCGGCAGCGAAAGCGGCAAGAATCTTCCTCGTGGGTTTTGTAGGGGTTAGCTTGATTTCGATTGCTCCACAGACCGCAAGCTCGATGATGGCATCTGCGATGTCAATCGTGACGCCAACGGGCCTGAGCGGCGCGTTTTCTGCGACGGCGGATGCTTCGGCGCTGATTCAAACCGCGCAGAGGCAATTCAACGCCGGGAATTATTCCGGCGCGATCGCAACGCTGCAGTCGGCGGTATCGCAAAATTCCAATAGCGGAGAGGCGTATTACTGGCTGGGACGCAGCTACTACGAGATTCACGATTTCGACAACGCGATCGCGGCCGCGGAAAAGTCCGTGACAATTGACGCGAAAAATTCCGTTTACCATCAGTGGTTGGGCCGGATTTATGGTGGGAAAGCAGACCGCGACCGCAGCTTTTCGTACGCGCGAAAAGTGAAGAAGGAATTCGAAGAGGCCGTGCAGCTAAACCCTTCGAATAATGCCGCGCGGCGCGATCTGGAAGAATACTGCCTGCAGGCTCCCTGGGTGGTTGGTGGAAACAAGGACGAAGCGAAGACGCAGGTGGAAGCGATTGCGGCGCTCGATCCCATTGAGGGCCATCTGGCGCGTGCTGTATACGAACTGGACGGCCAAAAGAAGCCGGACTTGGCGGAGAGGGAATACCGTGAGGTCCTGGCCGCGAAGCCGGCGAAGATTGATCCGTATTTCGAAGTCATCTCATTTTTTCAACACCAGAATAAGCCGGCGGACATGCAGGCGGCGATTGAGGCCGCAGCGCAGGTAAGTCCGAACGATCCTCGTCTGGCGTATGCACGCGGTGTGGCGCTGGTGCTCTCCAATACGAACCTCGCCGAAGCCGAGAAAGATTTGAAGGCCTATTTGGCGAGCACGCCAGATCGGAGCGACTGGCCTTCCCATGCCGCCGCTCGTGGGTGGCTAGGGCGCCTCTATGAATCGCAAGGGAAACGGGGCGAGGCCGCCGAGCAATATCGGGCGGCGTTGCAACTGGATCCCGGCGACAAGGACGCCAAAACGCGATTGGAGCATCTCGAGAAAGCTTCGCACTGAATCCCGTGAAAGTAACGCTAGAAACTCCGAACCCGCGAGCCGCATCCGATTCTGTTGTGCCCCCTCCTATACAAGCTCCGAAGAGCAGTCCCATCCTTTGGACGGAGACGTGGAGTCTTGCGCTTCAAGCGCTACGCGCCAATAAAGTGCGGGCGATCCTCACGATGCTCGGCGTCATTATCGGCAGCGCCTGCATCGTTCTGGTAGTGACCGTGGCGTTGGCTGGGAAGCGTTACATCATCGAGCAAATCGAAGGAGTGGGCTCGAACTTGATCTATGGCGAACTGGTCCATACCGGCGACGCCCAACGCACCACGCTGGCCGACGAAATCACCGTTGAGGACATGGAAGCGCTGGAGGCCGCGCTGCCTCACGTGGCGGAGGCCGCCGGAACTCATAATATGCCGATGACGGTGGTGGTTAATGGGGCGAGCCGGCCCGTTAATTTGGTGGGCGTGACGGACGGCTTCGAGGAAATCCGCCGCCTGGTAATCCTTCGTGGTCGCTATTTCGATCAAGACGACATGATTTCGCACAGCAAGGTGTGTTTGTTGACGCAGGAACTGGCGGACCGGGTTTTTCCCAACACAGATCCGGTTGGCAAGGAGATACGGGTCGGTGAGCTCTACTTCAACGTGATTGGAGTTTTTCGGGAGCGAACGGCAACATTCGGCGAAACGGAGATTACGCGCGAATCCGTGGTCGTACCAATCGGGCTGATCAAGTATTACACCGGAGAGGAATATCTGCGGACGTTCTACGTGCAGGCGGATCGTCCCGAAGAAGTGCCGGAGCTGACACAGGAAGTAGCCCAGTTTCTGAGGAGCCGCCACCGGCCGGGAGCTGAGTACAGCGTGGAAAACCTGGGCTCGCTGCTTGATTCCGCGCGAAAGATCTCAATGGCACTGACCGTGATATTGATTGTGATCGCGATGATCGCGCTGACCATCAGTGGGATCGGCATCATGAACATCATGCTGGTGACGGTGACGGAACGAACGCGAGAGATCGGAATCCGCAAAGCGATCGGCGCGCCGCGCAACGCGATTTTGTATCAGTTCCTGATGGAGGCGCTGCTGATCAGCGGCACGGGAGCGCTGCTGGGAATTGCCATCGCCGTGGCGATTCCGGCCGTTCTAAACTTTGTGATCAGCTTGTTTCCGGAGGTCGTGGGCGTGCACATTCCTGTATCGTGGATCTCCGTGGTGCTTGCGTTCCTGGTATCGTGTTCTACGGGCTTGCTGTTCGGGTTTCTGCCCGCGAATCGGGCGGCACGGCTGCATCCGACGGAGTCGTTGCGCTATGAATAAGATGGCGATTAGAAAATCGCGGCTAGGCTGGATTGTGGCGGCACTAGCGGCGCTGCTGCCGGCAACGTCAGCGCGCGCGCAAGAACAGCGCAAGGTGACAATGCGCGACGCAGTGGCGCTGGCGCTGCAGAACAGCCGCGATCTGGCTCTAGCTCGTGTGCAGTACAGGGTCGCCTTGGATGCGGCAGGCGTGGATCGCGCCGCCTTCTTCCCCAACCTCTATACGGGTTCGGGTGCGGCCTATACCTCTGGATTTCCGTCGATCGGCGGCTCGCCTCCAGCCGTCTTTCAAATGAATTACAACCAGGCGATCTTCGATCCGATATTGAAAGCGCAGCAGCGCGCCGCCGAAGAGCACGCCAGGACCATGAAGCTGGAAATTGACCGCACACGCGACGACGTGATTGTGCGGACGGCTTCGTCCTACTTGGAGCTGGCCAAGGTGCGACACTCGTTGGAATTATTGCGAAGCGAGCAAGCCAGCGCGGAAAAAGTACTGGAAGTGACTCGCGAGCGGGTACAGGCGAACCAGGAGCTTCCGATTGAAGTGACGCGGAGCGAATTAACCGGAGCTCGGGTGCAGGAACGGATTATCAAGCTCGAGGATCGAGAAGAAATCCTGGTGCAGCAGATACGGAATTTGACGGGGATACCGGACACGCAGTCTGTAGAGGTTGAAACCGGTGAGCCGTCGTTTTCCACCGACCTGCCAGAAAGCGAACTTGCCAATCTCGCGCTGCAGAGCGATCGCGGGATTCAGGAAGCTGAAAACGACCGTCAAGCGCGCCAAGACCTCCTGCACGGCGCGAAGCTGGGTTATTTCCCGACGTTTAGCGTTCTAGGACAATACAGCATTCTCAGCCGGTCCAATAATTACCTAGAGTTTTACAAGGATTTCGTGCGCAACAATGTAAGTTTAGGCGTACAGATTAACATCCCGCTCTTCTCGGCGAAGACGCGGGCGAATGTGACGCTAGCCAAAAGCCAATTGCAGGCTTCCGAGCTTTCATTGGGGAATAAACGGCAGGAAGTGCGGCTGGACGTGCAACAGAAAGCGCGCAACGTGCGCGAACTCGACGCGACGCGCGAAGTAGCGCGCCTGGATCTAAAGCTGGCGCAAGAAACCGTGGAGATGACGCAGGCGAAATTCGATGAGGGCCGCGTGACGCTGCGAGACCTGGAGCAGGTTCGTTTGGACGAAAGCGATAAATGGGTGGCTTTCCTGGATGCTGATTTCGCGCGGCAGCAGGGCCAGTTGACGCTGCTGCAGGCTACTGGGCAGCTTGCGAAGGTGTTTCAGTAGGCACGGCACCGGGAAAGCATGGCTTGGGCTCAATGGCGAAATCGGGTAAAATGAATGTCGTAACTGTGTGGGAATTTTACGTCTTAGCAGCAGCCCTGAGGGGGTAATAGTACATGCCGTCTGTAATGAAGACGTTGTTTTTGAATCCGCCCAGCTTTGAGAAATTCGATGGCGGCGCGGGATCCCGTTGGCCCGCGACACGCGAGATAGAGTCTTACTGGTACCCGGTTTGGCTGGCGTATCCCGCTGGAATGCTGCCGGGCGCCCGCCTGCTGGATGCACCGCCGCACGGCGTGACTCCCCAAGAAGTAATTCCGATTGCGCAGGATTACGAATTCGTTGTTTTGTTTACATCCACCGTGGGTTTTTATAGCGATTTGCGCATGGCGCGGGCGATGAAGGAGAAAAAGCCCGGGATCAAGATCGCTTTCGTCGGGCCGCAAGTACAGATCAAGCCGGCGGAAAGCCTGCTGGCCAGCCCGGACATTGATTTTGTGGTGCGCGGCGAGTTCGATCATTCCGTGGTGGAATACGCGCAGGGGAAGCCACTCTCAGAGATTTTGAGTGTGAGCTATATCAAGGACGGGAAGATCGTCCACAATCAGCTGCGACCGATGCTGCAAACGGCGGAACTGGATGCGTTACCTTTCGCAACGGAGGTGTATCAGAACAACCTGACGGTTGAAAAGTATAATGTGCCGTTCCTGCTGAATCCTTATGTTTCGTTCTACACCGCGCGCGGATGCCCGGCGCTTTGCACTTTCTGTCTGTGGCCCCAGACACTTTCTGGGCACGCCTGGCGCGTGCGCTCGGTAGAGAACGTGGCGCGGGAATTCAAGCAAGCGCACAAAATGTTCCCACAGGCAAAGGAATTTTTCTTCGACGATGACACTTTCAATATCCGCAAGGACCGCGTGCTGGCACTGTGCAAGGAATTCAAGCCGGTTGGCTTCCAGTGGTCCTGCACCGCGCGGGTGCATAGCGATTACGAGACGTTGAAGGCCATGGCCGATGCCGGCGCGCGTTTGCTGATCGTCGGCTTCGAATCGGGCGACCCGCAAATTTTGAAGAACATCAAAAAGGGCGCAACGATCGAGATGGGCCGCACGTTCGTGCAGAATTGCAAGAAAGTGGGGATTCACGTTCACGGTGACTTCATTATCGGGCTGCCGGGCGAAACCAAGCAGACCATCGAAAAGACCATCGAATACGCGAAAGAACTGGATTGCGAAACGATTCAGGTTTCCATGGCGCACGCCTATCCGGGCACAGCGCTCTACGATCAGGGCATGAAGGAAGGATTTCTCGCCGGCGAAGCGATCACTGACGATCTGGGGCATCAGCTTCCGCACCTGGAATATCCTGAGCTTTCGCGCGAGTACATGGTTGAGTCAGTGAACCGCTTCTACGACCAATACTATTTCCGTCCGCGCGTAGCTTGGCGCATCGTTCGCGATGCGTTGTGGGATTCGCACGAGCGCAAACGCCTCTTCCACGAAGCGGTGGACTTCATGAAGCTCCGTCACGACCGCCGCAAAGTGGCCAAGAAGGGCGTTCAGAAAAAAGCGATGGTGCAAGTGCCGCCATCGGTCGGAGTGGCCGGCGAATCACAGGGCGCATGACGTCTTCGCAAGGCCTGCAGGTCAAAACCTACATCCTTCTGTTAATCATGGTCACGTTCGGCCCGTTGGGCGACGTGTTTCTGGGCAAGGGCATGAAGGGCGTTGGTGCGGTGGAAGCCTGGGGGCCATCCGATATTGTGCATTTCTTTGCGCGAGCCTTTACTTCTGGAACCGTGTGGTTGGGGATCGCACTGCTTCTCGCTTTTTTTATCGCTTACACGTTGGTGCTCTCCTGGGCGGATTTCAGTTTTGTGCAGCCTGCTTCTTCCTTCTCGTATGCCATTGTGGCTCTTCTCGGGCATTTTCTGCTGGGTGAAGTCGTCAGCACCACGCGGTGGATCGGCATTGCGATTATTTGCCTGGGTGTTTTGATTGTGGGGCACACGCCGCCACGCACGACGGAGCGCGCCTGATGCTGCGTGTTGCTATCTTGCTGCTGTTTGTGGTGTGCTGCAGCACCGCGGGCGAATTGTGCATCACGCGGGCGATGAAGTCCGCGGGGGAAGCAAAAAGTTTTCATCCGGAAGAATTGCTGCGCGTTTTTGGACGTGCGCTGCGCATTGGTTGGATGTGGGCTGGATTGATGCTGATGATGGTCAGCTTCTTCGCGATGCTGGCGGTGCTCTCGATGGAGAACGTGAGCTTCGTAGTTCCTGCCACGGCGCTCAGCTATGCGGCGGGCGCGTACGGCAGCCGCGTATTCCTTCGCGAGCAGATCACGCATATGCGTTGGGCGGGCGTCGTATTGGTGTGCATCGGCGTGGCCCTGGTGTGGCAGGGAAAAGGCTAGCGCGCGATGTTGTGGATGGTGATCCGCGATGCGCTGCTGCTTTTGGCGCTCGCATCGTTCGCTTACTATGTGGTTGCCATCATTGCGGCGCTGCGTTTTTTTCGCGGGCGTGACGCGGCTCCTTCGGATTTCACGCCTCCTCTCAGTATTCTGAAGCCGATCTACGGCCTCGACCGCGAAACGTATCAGAATTACGCCAGTTTTTGTCTGCAGGATTATCCGGATTACGAAATATTGTTTTGCGTCAGTGACGATCGCGATCCCGCGATCCCGGTGATTGCAGAGCTGGCGCGCAATTTTCCGGAACGGAAGATCAAGTTGATTGTAGGATCGGAACCTCTCGGCGTCAGCGACAAAGTGAATAAGCTTTGCCGAATGGTGCGCGAAGCAGCACACGAAACTGTAGTGGTCAGCGACAGCGACGTGAGGGTGGAACCGCAGTATTTGCGGGCAATCGCGGCACCTTTTCGGGATCCAAAGATAGGCGCTGTGACGTGCCTTTATCGTGGGCTTACTGACGGATCGCTCGCGGCGAACCTGGAAGCCATCGGCAATAGCACGGATTTTGCGGCGGGAGTGTTGATGGCGTGGATGCTGGGGGACGTGGATTTCACTTTAGGCGCGACGATGGCGACCACCAAGACGCGGCTCGCTGAAATCGGCGGCTTCGAATCTCTCGTAGATCATTTTTCCGACGACTATGAATTGGGTAATCGGATTGCTGCGCGCGGGCACCGCGTCCAGCTAAGTACATTTCCTGTTTCGATTGTTTACCCTCATCAAACTTTAGGCGATGCGTTTCGCCACCAGTTGCGCTGGAATTTGAGCATTCGCTACTCGCGTCCGGCGGGGCATTTGGGGCTGATTTGCACGCAAGGGTTGCCGCTGGCCTTACTGGCGGCGGTGTCGGCGCCGTCCGCGGCTTGGGCTGTTTCGCTGGTGCTGGGTTATTTGGTGCTGCGGGGAGCTTCGGCTTGGATCATCGGCGTGGCGGGGATGCGCGACGCGCTATTGCGGCGGAAGATGGAGCTGCTGCCCTTGCGCGATGCGTTTGCATTTGTGGTATGGGTGGCGAGTTTTTTCCCGCAACGCATTCACTGGCGAGGCCAGGAATTCTACGTGCGCGACAAGCGGCTAGTTTCTACCGCGCCACGCGAGCCGTGACCTGCTAGCCATCTTTCTTCAGTACCTCGTAAATCTGGTTAGCGACGCGAAATTCCTGTTCGAGTTCCTTGGACGTTAGCTGTGTACGGAGGTGCTCGACTGCGTGTTCGAGCCGGCTTAGGGCGCGCGAAATATTTTCGGTATTGCTGTGTGCTATGTCGCGCCACAATCCGTAGGGGCTGCCGGAGAGCCGCAGCATGTCCTGCAGGCCTTGCCCCGAAAGCGTTAGGGGCAAGCCGGTTTCATCCGTCTCGTCCTGCACCACCCGCGCGAGCGCGACCGACAGCAGTTGCGGCAAATGCGAGACGATGCCGACGGCCCAATCGTGCGTGTCGGCGTCGCACCACACAGGCTTGGCGCCCACGGCGCGAAGGAGGGCCGCGAATCCCCGTACACGCGGATCGGGATCGTCCTCCGAGGCGATGAGCGTGTAACGGGCGCCGCGAAATAAATCGGCCTTGGCGTGCTCGATCCCGGACGTTTCCTTGCCGGACATGGGATGCCCACCGAGAAATCGCGCACTCGTGTGAAAGGCGCGTTGGGCGGCGCGGCAGATAGCCGCTTTGGTGCTGCCCGAATCGGTGACCAGCGCACCCGAGTTCGCCGCAGCGGCAATCGAAGGCAACGCATCGATTGTCGCGCCGATCGGCAGAGCGACATAGATGAGATCGGCGCCGCGAATCGCACCGGAGATGTCTTTTGCGGTTTCTTCAATGGCCTGGGACGCGCACGCCGCGTCGAGCACGTGGGCCCGGTCAAATCCCACAGTTGCGATATGCGGAAATTCTCTGCGCAGAGCCAGGCCGAAGGAGCCGCCAATCAGGCCGGTTCCGAGTATGGCTACGCGCTGGAAGGGAACTTCGTCGGTGATGACAGTCACGCTGGTAGTTTAATTCAAAAATTCGGATTCGGTGAGCCTGGGCTACTGACGGTCGCGGCCGATCTTCGAGAGCCAGCCTTGGTTATGACGGCGGCGGCTGGTGATTAGTGGCCGGTGGCTGGGAAAAGGCGGCGCGTGATTTTTCAGACGGCTCGAACGTGTTCGGTTTTTGCTGGGCCGAGAATTTCAACTTGCGAGACGTCCTCGAGTTTTTCGATTTGGCGGAGCAGTGTGTGTTCGGCGCGATCGGCTTTTACGGTCATCTGAACGTCGAGAAAGTTGCCGTCCTCCGTAGCGTTCGCGGTTAGGTGCAGCAAGTCGAAACGGCGCCTGCGCGTGACGCCGAGAACTCGCACCAACGCGCCCTCGCTTTGTTTCACGCGCAATTGCAGGGTGAAGGTGGTCACCGTGCGACCTCATCAAGCATTTCGGAATTCGATTTTCCCGGGCCGACGATGGGCCAGACATTCGCTTCCTGATGAATGAGGACGTGCGCGAGCACGGGTCCCGGTTCAGCCAGCAGGCGGTCTATCGCCGAATCCACATCGCGGCGATCTTCGACGCGGAACGAAGCAATACCCATGGATTCCGCGACGCGCACGAAATCGGGATTGTCGGATAGGTCTACTTCGCTATAACGCTTGTCGTGAAAAAGTTCCTGCCACTGGCGAACCATTCCGAGCGCGCGATTGTCGAAAAGCACGATCTTGATGGGCAGATCGTAACGGCGCAGCGTCGCGAGTTCTTGTAGGTTCATCATGATGGAACCGTCGCCGGAAACATTGATGACGCAGGCGTCGGGGAAGGCGAATTGCGCGCCGATGGCCGCCGGTAGGCCGAATCCCATGGTGCCCAAACCGCCGCTGCTGAGGTGCTGGGCGGGATTATTGAAGTGAAAGTGCTGGGCGACCCACATCTGGTGCTGCCCAACGTCGCAGGCCACGATGCAGTGCTTGCCGGCGCGATCGGAAAGGGTTTTCAGGAAACCGGGCGCGTACACTTCGGTGCCGGGCGCATCGTAATCCCAGCCGTGAGTGTCTTTCGCGGCGATGCATTCGCGGCGCCACGGCTCGATATCGAGCGGGCAAGATAGCGCAACGAGAGTCTGGCGAAGATCGCCGATCAGCGGAACGTCCGCGTTCCGGAGCTTGCTGACCTCTGCAGGGTCCACGTCCAGGTGAATCACTTTGGCGTGTGGCGCGAAAGCGTTCAGGCGGCCCGTGGCGCGATCATCGAAACGCGCGCCGACGCAAATCAACAGATCGCAAGATTGGACGGCGTGATTCGCCGCCTTCGTGCCGTGCATACCCATCATTCCAAGCGCGAGATCGTGTGTAGTGGGAATGGCGCCGAGACCTTTCAGCGTAGCCACGACGGGAATGCGCGTGGCGTCAATAAACTTCCTGAATTCAGCTAACGCGCCGGCCATGCCAATGCCGCCGCCGGCGTAGACCACCGGTGAGCGACTCTCGCGCATTAGTTCGACGGCGCGCGCGATCGAGTGTTCGTGCAGTTGCGGCGCTGCGGCAGGCCTGCTTTCCTCGTGAAATTCGAAATCGGCGATCGTGTTGGCGATGTCCTTGGGCAAGTCGATCAGGACAGGACCCGGACGGCCCGACCGCGCGATGCGGAACGCTTCATGCACGATGCGGGGAAGCTCCGTGGCGGTGTTCACGAGAAAGCTGTGTTTCACGACTGGCAGGGTGATGCCGAAGATGTCCACTTCTTGAAAGGCGTCGGTGCCCATCAACGAAGTTGCCACTTGGCCCGTGATGGCGACCATGGGGACAGAGTCCATGTAGGCGTTCGCGATTCCGGTCACCAGATTCGTCGCACCCGGCCCGGACGTGGCCATACACACGCCCACTCTACCCGTGGCTCGCGCGTAACCGTCGGCCGCAAGAGCTGCCGCTTGTTCGTGGCGCACGAGGATGTGACGAATCTTGGAATCGAGCAGCGCATCGTACACCGGCATAATCGCGCCGCCGGGGTACCCGAAGATGATTTCGACGCCCTCGTGTTCGAGGGCTTTCACCAGAAATTGTGCGCCTTTCATTTGAGGCCCCTTGCCGCTGTCGCCGTTTCCGGTTTTAGCCAGGACATCTGCGCGCGAAGTTCCTTGCCGACTTCCTCGATCGGGTGGTTCTTGTCTTTTTCCAAGAGCTTGGTGTACTGCGGGCGACCCGTTTGATTCTCGAGGATCCATTCCTTGGCGAAAGCGCCAGATTGAATTTCGTCGAGGATTTTTTTCATGCTTTCGCGCACGTGCGAATCAATGACGCGCGAGCCGCGGGTAATGTCGCCATACTTGGCCGTTTCGCTGACAAACTGATGCATCTTGGCGATGCCGCCTTCATAGATCAGGTCCACAATCAGCTTCACCTCGTGCAAGCACTCGAAGTATGCGGCCTCGCGCTGGTATCCGGCTTGCACCAGAGTTTCCCAGCCGGCCTGAATCAACTCGCGCAAGCCACCGCAGAGCACGGCTTGTTCGCCGAAGAGGTCGGTTTCGGTTTCTTCCGCAAAAGTTGTCTGGATCACTCCTGCGCGTGTGCCGCCGATGGCGCGGGCGTAGGCCAAAGTGCGGTCGAAGGCATGGCCGGACGCGTCCTGATGAATCGCGAGCAAGCAGGGGACACCGCGGCCCTCTTCGTAGGTGCGGCGGACCAAATTGCCGGGACCCTTGGGCGCGATCATGGTGACGTCCACGTTTTTCGGCGGAGTAATTTGGCCGTAGTGAATATTGAATCCGTGAGAGAAAAGGATCATCGCGCCGTCTTTTATGTTGGGCGCGACTTCGTTCTGATATAAAGCCGGCTGGGCCATATCCGGCGCGAGCATCACGATTACGTCCGCGCCCTCGACCGCTTCCGACGGGCCGGTGAGCGTCCATCCATCCTGCTCACCTTGTTTCCAGGAAGGTCCGCGACGAAGGCCGACCACAACGTTCAGTTTGCTATCGCGCAAATTCAGCGCGTGCGCGCGGCCCTGGCTGCCGTAGCCCAGCACCGCAATGCGCTTGCCTTCGAGCGCGCGGGGATTTGCATCGTCTTCCCAAAACATTTTCGCCATGGTGGTTCTCCTTGTCGCTGCAATTTTTACGCGACGCTGGTTACCGCGCCTTGCGACGCCGATGAAACGAGCTTTGCGTATTTGGCCATCACGCCGCTGGTGTAATTCGGAACGGGCGGCTTCCATTGCCCGCGGCGCTCTTCCAGATTCGCTTTTACGTCAAGGCGGCGCGCGCGCACATCGAGCGTGATAATGTCGCCGTCGCGCAAGAGCGCGATGGGGCCGCCGGTGGCCGCTTCGGGAGCCACATGGCCGACCATCAGACCGTGAGTCGCGCCGCTGAATCGCCCGTCGGTAATCAGCGCGATGGAGTCATCGAGGCCCTGACCGACTAGCGCCCCGGTGACGGCCAGCATTTCGCGCATTCCCGGGCCACCCTTGGGACCTTCATAACGGATAACGACGACATCTCCCGGCTGAATCTTGCGATTCTGCACTGCTTCAAATGCTGCCTCTTCCGAATCGAAAACACGCGCGGGTCCGCTGTGCAGAACGCGCTCATGACCGGCAAGTTTCACGACGCAGCCTTCCGGCGCGAGCGAACCGTACAGAATGGCCAGTCCGCCATTCGGCTTGATGGGATTCAGCAGCGGACGCACCACCTCCTGACCAGCGGTTTCGCTCGCTTCGCGAATCTCGTCGAAAAGTTTGCGGCCGGAGGCGGTGATGCCGTCATGCAAGTGTCCATTTTCCAGCAGCCGCTGGCCCAGCAAACGCATGCCGCCGGCGCGAAACATATCGGGGGCGTTGAATCTGCCTCCTGGTTTGAGGTCGGCGAGCAGGGGTGTCTTTGCGGAGATTTCGTCAAAATCTTTGAGGCTCAACGGCACGCCGGCATCGGATGCGATGGCGAGAAGATGCAGGACCGCGTTCGTGGAGCCTCCGGAAGAGGCGACAGACGCAATCGCGTTCCGCAGCGATTCTCCCGTTATGATCTGCTTCGGGCGAATATCTTCTTTCAGTAGCTGCATGACGAGCTTGCCGCAATCGAACGCAACCTTGCCCTTGCGCGGATCCGTGGCTGGAACTTCGTTTGCACCCATCGGCGAAATTCCGAGGAAGGTGATCGCCGTGGCCATGGTGTTGGCGGTGAACTGGCCGCCGCACGCGCCGGCGCCCGGACAGGCTTTATCTTCCAGTTCGCCAAGCTGCTTCACCGTCATCTTGCCTGCAGCGCAGGCGCCGACCGCTTCGAAGACGTCTTGAATCGTGACCTCGTGTCCGTTGTAATGTCCGGCGAGAATCGAGCCGCCGTAGAGCGAAAGAGAGGGGAGATTCAGGCGTGCGAGCGCCATCACCGTGCCAGGGATCGTTTTATCGCAGCCGCACAATGCGACGACCGCATCGAACGCGTGCGCGCGCACGAAGAGTTCAATCGAATCGGCAATCACTTCGCGCGAGACCAGCGAAGCCTTCATGCCTTCGGTGCCCATGGTGATGCCGTCGGAAATGGTGATGGTGTCAAACTCGATGGGAGTGCCGCCCGCGGCGCGGATGCCTTCCTTAACGCGCTCCGCCAAGTGCCGAAGGTGAAAATTGCAGGGAGTGACTTCGGTCCAGGTGTTGGCAACGGCGACCAGCGGACGGGCCAGATCGTCGTCGGTGAGACCTGTAGCTTTCAGCATCGCCCTGGCGGGGGCGCGCGCGATGCCTTTTTTTATAACGTCGCTCTGCATAATGGCCTTGGGTCTCCCTAGTGCGTATAAATCAAAAAAGCCCCGTCACCGTTGCTTTGGTGCGGGGCGCAGCGCCTGGCAGTAGGCTAGGCGGGTGGCCCGCACCCGATAAGTACTACGACCAGGATATTCGATACTTTTTTCATGGATTGGCGTGCCGCCGAACTCTGCTGCGATTCGTTCACTTTTCTCGATCAGGACCTGACCCTCGGCAGCGTAAACGGATACGCTGTAAGAGCCAGTAGGCGCTCCGGGCCGGGATAAGTCAAATTTGTAATTATTGTCTTGAACATAAAAACTGTTTATGTGCTTTCCGTGCAAGAAGCGCTTGACGGCCCGACACGTGTCTCGTATAGTGAGATTTCGCTGCACGGAGTCCGCAGCTGAAGGTGGAATTCGATTCGCGTGGCCAGCAAGTTTTATTACCGTTTCGCTTTTACTTACCGCTTCTCCTTTACGGGGGAGCGGGCCGGCGAGACGCGCGCGGATCACGCAAGAAATAGAAGCTAAGAACCGC